>Ga0065711_1027755_pt1 | contig 46175 bp, 23 predicted proteins | sample Hoacrofraction12_FD_59098 | JGI IMG/M metagenome (GOLD analysis project Ga0065711, IMG submission 59098) | Hoatzin crop microbial communities from Cojedes, Venezuela - Epithelial fraction 12 v2 (version 2) | ecosystem: Host-associated > Birds > Digestive system > Esophagus > Crop | place... | reverse complement strand
CCTCCTGTTTATTGGCCATACTACGTGCATTGGTGTAAACACACTTGAGCTGGGTTGTCAATCTCACCCCTGGCCTTGGCACTCCAAGCCTAGGTTCATCCCTAGTGAGCTGGGCAATATCCCCTTATATGCAGTGATTATTTTGAATACTCTCATCTTTCACTTTAAAAAAAGATTACGCTGAGATCCATGTATGGTCCTAGCCTTAAAGAACTACACAGTGTTGAAAAGTTTGTGGTAAAAAAATCTGGTTGTAAATTTCCTTACACCTTTGATTCTACAGCAATAAAAAAGTTGAAATTTAAGTATAATTATGTAGCTAACTAAGGGCATACTTAGAACACCCACATATCTGTTGAATTGTCCAAACAGTTTGGAGATGTATTTAGATACATCCTGAGCCATGTTATCTTTTTTAGTAGAACTGAATAGCTTTAAATGTAGACTAGTCTACTGAGGCTGCTGGTTAATGTGCCTCTGACATGTTCAACATTTCAAGGATCATATTTCAAAGAGAGTTTGTTTTTAAATTGCATTTTAACCCCTGATACAGTGTCTGCAGTTTAGGAAAAATCAGCAAATGGGGCTAAGTAAATGCAATCACTTTTATCCTGTCAGTATTAATTTTCCACACAATATTTGGAATGATTTCATATTCTGTTTAAATGAGATACTTTCAGTTCTCTCAGTGAAAAGATAGCACAACTTTTCAATATATGCATTGCCTGTTTTGCCTCTGCGTATTGCTGGTGCCTGCTTGCTTCACAAAGTCATATCTGAGCATAAAACTGACTCGGTGTGAGTGAGCAGGTTTTTGCTGTTAATTGCTCCAAAGTGAGGGCTGGAGAGGCAACAATAGCTGCCAGTACTGCAACTCATTCTTACAGTAGCTTTAATTTCAAAAGCAGAACCGGAAAGTATGCTCGTGTCTTTGTTACCTGCAAGACAGATTTGTTCAATAAAACAAGTCTACATGAATTACATAAATTTCAGTGTCTTGAATCCCTTTGAAAAATGAAAGGAATTAGATTATGCATACTATAATTTCCATCGCTAAAGCTGGCATAATTGTCTCAATTCAGGAAACTATCTTCCTATTACTATGTTTGTACAGTTTAAGCTAGTCTGCATCACGGTGGTTATTGTCATGCTTGGAGGTTGTTTTATACTGTTCTACTGAAAGAAGAAAGCAATGAAGCTTTGCCTTTTTTTTTTTGTGCTACATAAGGTGAAGCTGTAGAAAGAGAAATAAAAGCAGACAGGATGTGCTTCTGTGTTTAATCAATGAATAAATTTTAAGGAATCTATTTTAACAAAAAAGTACACTCAACTTACAGGGTTGTGTTTCTTGTGGAGTTAGCAACTTATGCTATGGCACAGCTCCCAAAGGCGTAGTCGTGGGGAAGCTTCTTGGGCATTTCTTAGATCTACCAGCAAGGGCAGCTCTTCCACCCAGCATCTCAGGCTTGTCCAAATCACATTTAGTGTAAAATGGAGTGCATGTCTAACAGGGAAGGAGAGCTTGTTTGAAAGTATGACAAATGTCTCTAAGAATCGTTTGCCATATCTGTAGAAAAGAAACAGTTCAAACATGACATTAGGGCACTATAAAATGAATGGCATTGCCGTCCTCTGCAGGCTGGCTACAGGGAAGGACACTGTTTACATGGGAATATTTATGCATTATGTTTTCTTTTGCTGCTGGTAACATTTTCTGATGAGAAAATTTTTCTTTTTCTCCTTTTGCCTTTGTGTAACTTAGATAATTTTAAGAGCAGGACTTCTGTTTTCCCACACACATTATGTCCTGTTTCATACTGAGGAACATCTTTCCTTATATCCTCCTTCTGAGGGAGGTCAAACCCTGGAAGAGAGGTTCAGAGAGGCTCTGGGATTTCCATCCCTGAAGGTTTTCCAAGCTCACCAGGACAATGCCCTGAGCAACCAGATCTAATTTTGAAGTTAGCCCTGCTTTCAGCAGGGGCTTAGACTAGGTGACCTTAAAAGGTCTCTTTTAGCATGCATTTTTCTGCTTTTCTGTGTTATTAGAACTGAACTGCACTTTTTCAGGATAATTATAAAGGTAATATTAGATAGCCCTGAGGCTGATTTATTTTGGCATAGGAATGAGTGATGGGAGTATATAATTAATTTCTAGAACCAATTTTTATTACCATTCTTAAATATATAAACAAGGAATCAGACTTACAAACAGTTGCTGGGATGGTTTAGGGCTAAAACAGCATGACTATAGGTTAAGAAGGAGGAGTAATTGTCTCTAGTGACTGGACTCTCTGACACCTGTCATTTGCTTCATTTTTGCCAACCCAGAGAAACTGGGAATGATGACAACAGTTTAGTTTGGTTTGTTTACAACCTGACATGTTAATATATTTTCTGATCACTTCTAATGTGCAAGTATATAGTATTCATACAATTAATAGCTTTCAGATAACTGATTATCAACCTGTTTAAAGAGCGGTTAATGAATTACCCTATCTAAGCTTTCATAATGTCTTCAATTGGTGGTTTACAAAGAGGTTAAGGATGTTGAATTGCAGTTTTGTAGAGCTGTCTCAAGGACGGGACTTCCTAGTTTTATTGACTAGCTAAAGAGGTGGAGGGAATGAACTTTTAGTTAATCTTAAAGAAATGTATCTACTGTTGCAGAGAAATACGTATACACCATTCACAGCTCCCTTCCTTTTTATAAGCCTAACAATTGTCAGTACCTTGTTACCAACTAATAAGCGGAGAGGACATTTAAGAGATCAGTAATACAGAAATGTTTATGTTTTGGAGCCTTTTGTTGAAGATAGCATTTCTAAGCAGTTAAGATCTCTGGTTTTAGGAGTCTGTGGTATTCACACTTCTAGATTAGAATTACACCTCTAACCTTTAAAGCAGAAAGTTAGTACTTCAGAGAAGGCACCCTGTTGCCACCGTTGATCCCTTGTTTGCACAGAAGCTGTAAGACTGCTCCAGGGCGGGCTTCTGTAGTTCACTGTAAAGTGAAGCAGAGCCTGTATTTCACAGAAGCCTCAGGAACAGCATTTTATAGCGAGCACACCACATTCAGTGAAGCATGCGGGTGTACATTTGCACAATTTTTCCTTCTTTGACTAGTGCAACCTCTTCACAAGTTTTTAGTAGAAGAAGTGACAAGAAGGCATGAACTGGCAACAGGACTTGGTTGCATATGGTGTCCCTGGTTTTCCAGTCGTTTTGCAAAAATGCAGCTGAGTTAGTGGTCTAGTAAATTGTATTGCTGAATGCTTTTGAATAAGTTTGAAGATTCCTGTGCTGTTTTCTTCCATGAGTGGAACCTACTCTATAGCGGATGAAGAAGAGAGGAACAAAAAGGTTTGTCCATATTAGAAATATGAATGTATTTGGCAAGGTGAAGGAATTGGATTTATTTAACTTAAAAAACTGAAGACGGTAACATTGTTCAGTGGCACCAAAAATGTCTAGAAGAGTGCTGCAATAAAGGATTCTCCAAATGTGCTTAGGGCAAGAAATAATGAAAGTAGATTGCAGCAAGGGAGTCTGAGGTTGATATTAAGAATCACTTTTAAACTGTAAAGATTGTGGTGCAATGGAATAAATTGCCTGTGGACGCTGCAGTATTTCCATCTTTTGGAGGTTTTTAAGAACAGATTAGACAAATATCTGACATGAATAGTTTATATATAGTTGATCCTGCTGCGGGGACTTAAATGACCTCTTAAGATCAATTCCAGATCTCTTTTTCTGGTATTTTGTAAATAGTATGAATTGTGCAGACTTCTCAAGATTCTTGCTGAAACCCAAATTTTCTATATTATCTTTGTTGCCACAATAAAAAAAAGGTTTGTGTTCAAAAAGGTAATGATTATGTATTACGTTTGATTGTATTATGTTTGGTGTTGGATGGATAACAATAATTATTAATAAACACTAACAGTAAAGAAGTGCTATGTAGGGAAAACATGACTTAATGTGTCCCAAGAATAGAAAAGGATGGACTATTTTTGTCAAAAGAATATTTCAGTGGGAAAAGTTACAGAAAATATCCATATACCTCTGATTATTTTGTATGACTTTTGACTGAAATTCCCTCAGAGAGTATAATTGGGAAAATAGGACATTTCAGTTCAAGTAGAGTTTCATTTTAATTCCAATATTTGCTTTTTCATTTGTATGATGTTTCATGACAGAAGTCAAAGCACAAAATATGACAATGGTTTTTGACATGTCCCAATGTGACTGATACGTCAAAATATGACACAACTAATTTTTTTTTTTTTTTTAGGTTGTGAAAATCAGTAAAGGCAACTTTTTCCTACTGAAAATCAGGGCATTTTCTTTTCTTTGTCAGGTTGTCTCTTGATTGTTTTGTAGTGAAACAGTTGGATCCAATGCAATGGAATGATCTTGTTTTAATGTAATATTATATATATGTTACTGAAAGAGCTGTTCACTGACTTAGGACATTGACTGCTAAGCCTGTTCTTCTCAAATCAGTGCATCCTTTTCTTCTCAATTTCAATCGCACCTTTCACGCTGTCACTTTCAAACAAGTCAGTCTCTTTAGCCTCCTTGAAAAGTGTAACAGAACAGCCAGTGCTAATGCTACAGGTGGAATAATGGGTAAATTAATAGTGTAAGCTAGTGCATGTGAACAAACAGAAAACATTCAATGAAATGTTAAATGCTGCAAGTAAAATGTGAGGGATTTTTCTTATTGGCTCATTAGAGTTACTCCCATGTGATTTTTTTTTTCTGTAGATCATTAGTGTTGCTACACGTCTACACCTGACTCTAACCATTATCACCTGGGTTTATCAGGTTCTGGGTGGTATCAGGAAGTGAAGCAGTAGATAAATTGTTTCTTAACAGGTTGGTTTGCTTTTGCTGCTTTGAACTAAGGAACTACTAGGGCCCAGTTGGCTTTCTGGTGCATCCACATATGAGGAATTTCCCAGAAGGTAAGTGAGTGTAAGAGTGTTATGAATATTACAATAATTAATCTTTACTGTGAATTTTCTGCTTTACCTACCACTTCAGAATCCTATTTCTGTAATGTAATGAATTAAGAAAATCCAGAAACATTTGAGTGGGGGTAAATTAGTCTCTTTTTACGTATTTAATAAAAAATAAATTAGTGCGAAGTTTGCAGTACAGAGGCATGGTAAAGAAATAGTTATAAACTTTTACAGTAATCAAAGGTAAAACATACAGTTCATTGTACATAATATTTTAAAATTGATTGAAACTATCAATGTAATCTGTTTGCTGGGGTTGGGCAGGAGTATTGATCTGCTGGAGGGTAGGAAGGCTCTGTGGAGGGATCTGGACAGCCTGAATCGATGGGCCGAGGCCAACTGTATGAGGTTGAACAAGGCCAAGGGTCAGGTCCTGCACTTGGGTTACAACAACCCCGTGCAATGCTATAGGCTTGGGGAAGAGTGGCTGGAAAGCTGCCTGGTGGAAAAGGACCTGGGGGTGCTGGTCGACAGACAGTTAAACATGAGCCAGCAATGTGCCCAGGTGGCCAAGAAGGCCAACAGCATCCTGGCTTGTATCAGGAATAGTGTGTCCAGCAGGAGTAGGGCAGTGATCGTGCCCCTGTACTTGGCACTGGTGAGGCCGCACTTCGAGTACTGTGTTCAGTTTTGGGCCCCTCTATACAAGAAGGACATTGAGGTGCAGGAGCGTGTCCAGAGAAGGGCGAGAAAGCTGGTGAAGGGTGTAGAGAACAAGTCTTATGAGGACTGGCTGAGGAAACTGGCGTTGTTTAGACTGGAGAAGAGGAGGCTGAGGGGAGACCTTATTGCTCGCTCCAACTACCTGAAAGGAGGTTGTAGTGAGGTGGATGTTGGTCTCTTTTCCCAAGAAGTGATAGGACAAGAGGCAATGGCCTCAAGTTGCATCAGGGAGGTGTAGATTGGATATTGGGGAAAATTTCTACACTGAAAGAGTGGTCAGATATTGGAACAGGCTGCCCAGGGAAGTGATGGAGTCACCATTCCTGGAGGTCTTCAAAAAACATGTCGATGTGGCACGTCGGGATATGGTTTGGTAGGCATGATGGTGTTGGGTTGACAGTTGGACTTGATGGTCTTAGAGGTCATTTTCAACCTTAATGATTCTATGATACTGTGAATTATCCAAGAGAGAGAACTTTATTCTAGATGGTGAAAAAAACCAACGGAAAATGAAGTAGTTTAGAGAGCGTTGTTGGTTTAGATGAGAAATGACAGGAGACCGATTAGATAAGAACAGCTTAGAACATTGTATCCGAGATGAGAAAATAGTTTTCAATAAAAGTTGAGAAAATAAATAAATTATGATCCTTTATGTCTCACCATGACCAGAATCGACTGATTCATTTGGGCTGCGTAAAGCTGTTGTGTATTCAGGAAGGAAGAAAAATAGTCTCAGTTTGTAAAATACAGTGTTGGAGTAGCAAAGAGAAAGGCTGCCTAGGCAGTTATTTGTTCTGTAATGTGTATAGAGTTGGCCATTTGGCATTTTTGGTGTTTTCTGAAGTCTTCCCCCAGTATGTGACAGCTGCAGACGCATAGATCTGGATAAGAGCAGGGATGTCAGAGGAGAGTCCTTCTGTGACTGTTCTGTCCTCCAGGCCAGGAATCTGAAGAGGTCGGCAGCAAGAATACAGTTGTCTAAGTAATGGGTGCTATATATTCCAATGTTTAAATCATTATACTAATGCACCAACATATAACTTGCAAAGGCATGTGTTTTGCTAAATTTGTATTGCCATGATCGTGCTACTTGTGCAGCTGCAGCACTTGTCTCTGCAGTGTCAGGAACATAAAAGGGGATTTTCTTTTTCTGTTTGTTTTTGTTTTTTAAAAGTACTGTGTGAAGTTATTCTTTTAATACCTCAGCTGGACATCCCTCTCATAACTGTTAAACTTTTCCACAGAGTCTAGTTTAGGTAGAATAATTCCCTCATGTGCTCGCAAATCAGCTGGTGGAGGGCATGGCATTAGTTATAATTTTTATAAGTAGTCAGGGGGGAAAAAGATCAGAAGGGGAAAACGGAGTATAAAAACACACTGTTTATCAGTAGCTGTGTAGTTTACCTTTTCTAAGTTATGCCATTTTAAAACTTAGTGTAATTAGAAGAATAACTCGGAGGGGAAAGACCAAATGTTACACTTGCTTTTTGCTGATAAAGGTTTACTGTGCTCAGTATTTCTTAGAGTTGAGATCCCAGTATGAGGGGAAAGAGAACACTGTTTTCATTTGTATTGTCTTTGTAATGAAATACGCATGACAGTCCCAGGTAATAATGAGAGCTGTAAAAGCTTGAGCTTCAGAGATAGCACAGGTCTGAAGTAGAAGTTAACTAGTGTTTTTCATTGCCTCACTTGGAGTAACTCCAGAGTGCTTCATTTTCAGAAATGGAGTATCTGGCACTTTCCAAAGACAAAGCTTCCATGTGAAATCTCATGTTCAGCAAATAAAATCATTAGATATATTTGATAAAAATATTCTCAAGCCAGCAGTAGACAAAAGAGCAGCTTCACTTATTTTTGAGACATATGTATATAATGTGTCTCTTGGTTGAAATAGCTTCTTTGTTTTGTTAACAAGCACAGATACAACTTTGAGAGCCTATGTAATTTTTCTAATAGTTTGAGGACCAGGAAATTCAGTTATAGCCTGATAGTATTTTAAGACTTTGGTCTACAAGTGTGGTCTTATATAGATCCTTTTTAATACACAATTTATTGACGTAATAGGGAAGACTGATTCTTCTGAAATGCTTCATGCTAGTTCAGTTTAGATATTTGACCCTGGTGAAAACCTCATTGAATCAGAACCTTTAGAGTTATAAAATATTTGGAGAGGGGGGGAAAAAAAAGTATTACATCGTAAGATCTGTTTTTCTGCTGCCTTTCAGACAGAGAGTGTGTCTGATTTTAAATTGTTGCTCAACTTGATCTTAGCCAAAGGGTTGGGGTGAATTAAGCTTTGTAATAAATTACCTTTTGGAGTTTTCACCGGGATAGGAACACATTGTGGCCATCTGTAATAATTTCATTACAGGCAGCTTGCTGAATCACAGATAAGTGTCTTCCAACAGTTTTTATTTGAAGAAATTTCTAGAAGAATATTCTTATCTTGTACATGAAAATACCTTTTGAGATGATAGATGCCTTTTTCAAGCTTGATTTTGTTTCCCATATTTGCAAACCATAAATGTAAGGTTTATTCCAACAAATATTGAGAGAAAAGCACAATAACATTGTGGTAATGAGAAAAACGGAGGGAAAAGTATGTTTTATGGAATGATGAGAAAGAATATCTCATATAGCCCATATAGCACACATTTGCTAATTCAGGTAATGTATGGATTCTAGTCAGTTCCAAATACTACTTTATTTTTCTCCCTGCTTTGTTAAATTATGCAGTTAAAACTTATTATTTAATTGCAATATAAAGGCCCATTGGCTGATACCTTCAGCCTTCACATCCCTTGAGGGAAAGGAGGCTGTGCTAGAGCTGAGAAAGTCGTTCATATTGTAATAAAATGTAGTGGTGCGTATGTAACCTTGTATCCTGAGGTGAAAAGCGTGTGTTTGTCTCATTTTCCTGTTGCTGTGTATGGTGCTTTTTTGTACCTAATTTAAGGTTGGCTGAGATCCAGGCCTAATATATAGTCAGTCACAACTGAGAAGCTGATGGTGAACTATTGGATCAACCACAGGAGGTACGCTGAGAGTTTCGGCGCTGTTGGAGAAAGAAAAGAAAAAGGAAGAAAGGAGAAGGTACATGGGGATATTGCCAGTGTTGTGATACAGGCATTTACATAAAATATAACATCTGTCTGATTGCCAAAGAGTTCATTGGGCAGATGCAGGATTATTCTGGCACTGCAGTTATGCCAGTTTTTATTAATTTTTTTTTATACTCCATTCAATTATCTAACAGGAAATTCTGTGAGAATATTACTAGATTAACTTCGGGAGAGATAATGTATTTTAGAATAGTTTGGAGGTTCTGATCATTTTTACTCTGCAATGTGTATAGCTTTGCAGCTTTACTACTGTGTAGTGTTTCTAAAATAAAGAAGTCACTCTATTTGTGAGTATAGCTGTAAGAAACGCTTTAAAAAAAAAAAAAACAAAAACGTAAATGGGGATTTTGTGAGCCTGTGTATCTGTGTAGACCTACTGTAACATGTCTTCTCACTGACCTTCCCAAAAAGCAGAGTTCTGCCACAAGCTGTGCCTGAGCTTGTGTATGGCCTTGTGGTCTTCTGAGGTAAAAAGGCACAATTATTTCTGATGCAGAGTGGCAGAATCTTGCCAGTAGAAATGAAGCTAGTATCATCTCCTCTTTGCTTGCTGAGATATTCCCTTTGACATTGATCTTTACACTTGAGCTTCAGCAGAAAAATGGCAAAGGCTAGGGCAGGAGGAAATGTCCCTTGGCTGTGAAGCAAACCTGGACCTTTGACATGTGTTTAAGAGTTGAGTTCAGAACTGAGGTGCTCTGTTTCACCCCCCGCAAGGATGTGGTGACTGGGTGCTTTGTTGAACTGCGAATGTTCTGGTAAAGCCTGTAGGAGAGGGAGAAGCAGCAGCAGCTCTACCAATGCTAGGTCAAATAAAGTGGTCTTGTTTCCTGTGCTCGGTATTGTGTAAAACATAGGGCCAGTTCTCTCTCCAGTTAAAATTATTTATGGGAGTCTATTCATGTGTTTCGGATTGCCTGGTGGTTACCCGAAGACTAAAAATAAGTGTTCTTTAGGGCTTTTACCTCTCTTCTGTCAACGCTAACCACTCCACCTGCAGTCTCACAGCCACAATAGCCAGATGTCTTACCAAACCGAGCTGTCAGAATAGCTGTTTTTGAATTTCAGTGGAGTGCAGAAGACGGAAGAGCTCTAGATCATTTCTGAAGGCAGAAAGCAGCAAAGATGGGCTTTAGGACCATATTTTCCTGGTTCTTATCCTATCTTTGCATTATACTTTCCAAACCATGCATCATGCAGTTGGCCTCTTGCAAGATCTGGGGCATATGGTGGATGGGATGTCAGTGGCATAGAGACTGTTTCAGGTATAAAAGAGCTGGAGATTTGAAGGGGAACCATACTGACATCTAACGAGGTTGGGGAAAACCCTGTAACTCCAATGCTATAGTAAATGTCTGGCAAACTGCATTATTTCAGAACACTTTTGCATGTGGCTAGCGTTGAAGGTTGTTTGGGGCTTTTTTCAAAGATCATTTGAGTATTTTTGAATGCATTATTTTATTGAATGTGCAAGCCTGCCCTTCAAAGCTCAGGGAGTCGCGCTGCTCTAGCAGGAGTCTGACTTCAGAACTGCCTGCTAATGAATAACAAAAGACAGGAAAAAAGTGAGAGCAAATGAGAAATGAATAGTTGTATTTAAATTTGTTTGAAAGTGGTCTAATCTGAACTGGAGGACACAAAAATCTCTTGAGCCATTCTGGTGGCTTTCAGCTCAAATGTCAGTCAGTCTATGCAGTGAGCTGGTTCCATGAAGATGTCACTTTGAGCTGTATCTGATTTCAAACCCGGTTATTCATTTCTCATAAGGCTTCACAAAGTCCGTGCCAGAAGATGTATCTGGAGCCAGGAGTTAGAAAGTAATGCCTTTTGTTTGGAAAATGGAGCAGGATGAAGTGTAATAACTCTTCTTTTAGTCTGGCTCTTGAGGGTGTTATGTTTCCTGAGCACTTTGAATGAAGGGTATTTTTAAAACTAACATTCAGTCACTTTTAGCAGCTTTATCTTTAATACCAATAAGAAATGACTTGGAAAACTGCTGTGATACCTGAAAACAGGGGCTTTGGGCATTTAGTCTGCTTCACTGAACTATAGATACCTTTCTACATCTCATGCCTGCTGAATGCTGCAGGTAGAGAAATACGGCAAAAAGAATCAACAGTAAGCATGAGAGAGGGGTTTGGTGAAAAGATTTGACTTATCTTTGTCCTCAGTAACATAAACCTTAGCTCCCTTGTATTAGTCTTTCTGTCTGCATTTCAGTCTTTTTTTCTCAGTATGTATATTCATATATAACCTCTTATTATTATGATTTATTGATCGCTTGCAGTTAGTTTAATTCATGCCTGTCCTTCAATATTTGAAAAAAAGTTACCAACACATTCTGTTCCCATCACTCTTAGTGATGTTAATAGACTGTTGCTATCATGTTCACATTTCTACCTTGTATGTTTAGTTTGGAGTGCATTTCCTTTGTGAAACAGTGAAGGGACAGGGGGCTGGATATACCAACTTCTTGCTACTAGACTAAGGTTCACTGCTATTAAATGGGAAAAGGCTTTTTATAGATATTTCAATGGAGTGTAAAATACATAATGTCAGTATACAAATGCAGTTGAGTTCAACTGAGGCTTCTTGACTTACTTTTCAAACACAGCACTATTAAAAAGACGCTCAGCTGAAATTCAGATTAGCTGAATTCTGCGATTTTTAGGCACAGAGAATTTAAATAGAATAGGATTCTTGAGGAGAATAGAATCGTGTTGTCAAAAATCATGAGAAGTATAAACAAGTTGAATAAAGAATTATTTCTTCACTCACTGTTTCTTACAGTACTTGAATGGGTGTTGTCTTGCGTTGTGGGTAAAGGTCCATGAAATCATCTCAGAGAGTGTCTAAAGAAACACAAGAACAGTCTGTAGGCAGTGGGACTTGTTGCTCCAGCAACTTTTGTAGGCAACAAGTTATCATGACTTCAAAAAGTGGAGCTTTTTTGCACACTTCTTGGTATACTCCCCACTGTCTGGGAAGGAAAGAAGTGCAGGGGAAATAGCAGATACAGCTGCCCATTAGGTAGTCAAGTGGGGAGTGAGTTAATTCTTTTATCCAATTTATATGGCATGATGATATAAATGGTCTAGCATATTTTTCTAACTGTCTAGCATATTTTTCAGAGTAGAGTGCTAATGCCTCTTTAAAATCCATTCAAAATCTATTTGGCCACAAATGAAGCATAATGAAGATGGTAGGCTCTTCAACCAGCTAGTGTGCTGAATAGATATTGCATGGTTTGCACGAATCTGAAAGAAGAGTAAGAACAGGAATTGAAAAACTGGGGGGATCCGTGTGTGTGGTGTTGTACATATATGTGTTACATAGAGTCTGGTCCTTAACCCTTGTTCAGCATAGATGGTGCCTTGCTTTGAGGAGCCTGGCTATCCCCCCCGAGGGGAAGGGTAATGCTGTTTGTCAGAGTGGCAAAATCTAGTTCCTTGAATCCAAACCAGTGACATACCTTGTTTACTTTATCACTGCTTTCTTTTGTAATCTATCTGAAAGTTCAGCTGTTACAGGCCACCAACCATTTGTCATTTTTCTGCATCTGTGAAACCTATCTGGGAGCCATTGTAAAGGCTGGTGAGTCTGTAGCTGGTAAAGATGTAAGCTCCTGAATGGCAGAGCAATTGCAATCTGGAACGCAGAATGGAGATCTTAAAAAATAAAAGAAACATTGAAGAATGCCTGGTGAAATCAGATAAAGCAGTGATTTATTTCATATGGAAAAGAATAAGATGCTGACCTTTGTGTTTGGCTGCAGGTTTGCTGAAGCATTTTCAAACAAACACTGATTTTTTTTTTTCTTTTTTTTTCTCCTTGGGACCTGGTGTTTCTCAAGAGGTGTGTCTGAAATGAAATGTATTGGATTGTTCCTCCTTACTTTCCTCTTACAATACCTAGAGGAAAGGTAAATATGGGTGCAGAAAAAGTCATATTTTAATTTCACCCTCAGTTCTTCAGCTCTTTTGAGAAATTACATTTATACAAATAGGTAGTGTTCTATATGTTTAAAAATGTTTTATGACAAATTTGGTCCTTGAATTTTAAAAATAAAAGAGGTGGCCTGAGTTCAGCTGCTTGATGTGCAGCGCAGTGAGTGGAAGCATCGTCTTAAGCTGTATTTAGCCAAACTCTCTTAAGCACTAAAAGGGTGTTAATAAAACAAACAAACAGAAACCATAAAACCCATAACACCTGTCCCCCGCCCCAGCACAAAAAAGCTGTATGTTGTTGACAAAATCCATTTGCTCAACTGTGGAAGGAACTATGGAGCAGCGTATTTAAATTATACTACTTAAATAGTAAGAAGGCAAGGTTCAGAAAGAAACCTAAGACAGAAAGAAGACAAAAACTAAGGCACCAGCAGGGTGGATGCTCTCTACAAAACAGAAAAAGCATTCAGGATAAGCACAGAAGATGGCCCACAGCTGCCAAGAGCTGCTGTTTGAAGCGTTTCTCTTCGGTTTCTGGATGGAGCCTAGAGCCCAGCAGAGTTTGATGGGAGAGGCTGAATACCTACAGAAGCTTCAGGGGGAGATCAGTGGCCTTGTACAATGAGGGCCTCTCTGTATTAACAGGCACCACTGACTGTGGAAGGTCAAGGTCAGTCCCACTGGGAATTGACGGGCAAAAATCCAGTTTAAGTGAGCTTTAAACACTTTAAAACCTCTCTCAGAGGTCTTCTATGGCCTACTTATTTCAACTGATATTACAAGCTGATTTGCACCTGTGGAATTGGGATAATGGATCATCATTAATATCTCACTAGATATTTAGAATTAACCACCGACTATTGGAAAACTTCTGAAGTATTATGTAGTTACCATAGCTATTGAAGATGGCACATCTCTGCATAGAACTGTGAAAATGTACTGTGCGTTTGATCACTTTGATGATTGGCATGGAGGTGGGCTTTTCAAACAAAGCAGGGACAGAGCACATTTTGAAATCTATTTGCAAAGGTATCTTGTAGGTCTTTCAGCAGAAATGTTACGCTTCTGGTTCCTTTAACTGATGTTACTTAAAACTCTGCTCAGACCAAAAAGAAATCCCACACATTCCAAAAAGACTACATGGACTCTTCAGAATCTCAAACTAAGTAATTCAAAATTATTTTTTAAAAATACAATAATCTTATTTAAAAATAAAGATTTCCTCCATATAATAATAAATTAGATAAACATCTCAACCAGTATAGGGCAAAGATAAAGCATGTTTTATTCATGTAGCAAGCTGCTATTTTACACTGATGCAAATAAAATTACATGTGAACTAACAGCTGCTCTCAGATTGCTGCATCGCACAATCTGCTAAGGAAGCACAGCTGGAGAAATGTGCAGAACATTTTTATCTGTAAATCAAACATAAACCAGGAAAGCATGAATACTGTACATCAGTGTTTACAAAGTTTTTCCCTGTGCTGTGCATAGGGGAAATGATTTCTTGTTTTAGGCTGTCTTCTACAAAATATCCAGCCAACTCATAATTTCCATAGTATCCATTCCTATTTCAGGAACTTCAATGTCTGTCAGTACCGTGCACATGGTTTACTGGGCTTGTGCAGGCTTACATTTTGTCTGACAGAATGTGAATACCTTTTTGACTTGAAGTTGAGTTGTGTCCTTCCTTTGAGTAAGATGTTGACTTAGGATAGCCATCAGGTAGGTACTCAAAGAAATCCTCATGTCAGCCCACAGGGAAGATACTTCTGACTCAGAGAAGTAGTCAAATCTGTCAAATAGATTTGCTGCTTGGTTTGTTGTTTGAGAAGACAAACTTTGCTTCTTTCCTCTGGTGCATAGTTCAGACCCTTGAGGTAAGCCACAGAGGCTGGATCTGTTTCTAAAGGGGTGAGGGAGAGTTAAACCCTAAGCATTTGTAAAGTTAGAAGTGATGTCTTTTGCCTTAACTAACTAACCAAATAAGTAAAACCTGAAAATCATTCAGTCATAAATTGGGAAATACAAGCCTGTATTACCTATCTTAGTATTTTCTCGCACCCAGAAAAATCACTTGTTGTGACCAGAGGAAGGTAAAACTATCACTCATCACTCTTGGCCATAGCTCTATATTAGTATGACTATTTTGACTGGCAGATGCTAGCTGGTAAGCTGAGCCAAGAGTCAGCATGGGCAATGGTGAAAAGGGAACCATCTGAGGTGGTTAGTTAAATGTGTAAATTTCAGAGGCAATTAGACTAGTAGGTAAGAGTGAACTCAATGTATTAAGCCTTTGTACACTGGAGAGTTAATGAATAGATGTTTGTGGAGTTTTTGAAGGCAGAACAGACCAAAGCATACAGACAGACCAATCCTTTAAAAAAAACCTTTAGCTGTTTCTCTGAGCTGGAGTCTTCATCATGTTATGCCATAGCAGAAGAGCACACATGCATTTGCATACAAAATATGGTATAAAAGAAATGTAAAGTGGTATATCTGAAGTCTGTAAAGCATTGCGTTGTTTACAGCTAAGAACTCCATGGCAGGTAATTGGTTATGCTTCAATGTTTACATAATTTCCAGCAGCAGTTAAGAGTTTTGACTGGAAGAAAACCGTCTTTCTAGTGCTATTAAAGATTTATCTTTGGTGTGGTTCGTTTTTTTTTTGCTTAATATAGCAGGTAACATTTAGCTCCTTATAACTTCAAATGCTTGTTTTCCTTTTGTAGATCAGTGCTCTCAATGATTGTGAGTGCTGAAAGGGCCTGATTCAGCAGAGCAGTCTGACAGGCACATGTAAGCTTTGCTGCATCAGGAGTATTGCATAGAGAAATACAATGCCATTTAGTTCAAATAGTTCAAAAACTGTTATCGGAAGTCAGTGCCTGATGCTCAGGGTCAGTTCTGCGCCTTGAACTAGAAATTATTTCTGTAATATTATGGTGTGAAACAATTGGATTTGCTCTTTGCAGTTTGATTAGTGGCCATGGTACTCTGGCATTTTATTTACTTCTTCATCCTTTGATTGTTTTGGTGTGCTTTAATTAGTTATAAATAGCTTTTATTTACATTCGTGCCTAGTAACTTCTTCCTATGCTTCCAGGTTAAATGGAAGGATGCAAAATTCTGCCTACTACAGAAACGGCTGTTAACATGAGTCTACTGGTTATAAAATTATATACTCTTGAACATAGTTTTTAGGGAATGGAGGTATGTCAAGAAATTTTGCAAGCAAAGGAAAACTTACTAAAGCGATGAAACCTAAAATGTCTCCTTTTGTCATGAAGAAGAGTGTGTTTTTTCTAGATGTCTTTTATTTGTCATTAGGATCTTTGTTCTTTTCTAACTTACTTAGCTTGTAATGAAAATTTTATTTTTATTGCTTAAATACTGCTTTAATTTCCGGTTAAAACAAAGTGATATAGCTGTAATGAAGCATTATCTGCAAAGAGTGATTTTGAGTTACAAATTTCCTTTTTTTGGAGGCACTACAACTTATTTTTTATTTTACTGTGCCATGCTTTTATCTACGTTAAAAACAATCTAATCCATAATATTTCATATTCAACCAGTGCTTTCTGAATGACACTTTGTTATTAAAGAGGACAGATGAAGCATATAAATAAGAAGCCTAGAAAGGCAATCACAATGGAAACATAATAGCAGTTTCTATAGTCACATTAAACAAGATGCAAATAAATTGCTTTGTTTTTCCCCCACGTAGATTAGAGCTTCCTTTTCTAACGGTATGCAAACACAAGATGAAACAAGCTAGCAGTAATTGTGGAGTATATAAACTCCATTTAAATGCCCCAAACTTGTCTTATGATACATGTCCCTTAACTCTACTTTTATATCAAATAATCCCATCCAACTGTGATTTACAAAAGAGACTAGAAAAAATTTAATTTAAATGAACTAGACTTGTTAAACTAGAATTGCTTAAGCTATTCACATCACAACTGACTTTTCTTACTGTGGCTCTGAACTCACAGAGATGGCAATGAAACCTCATACTGCTTTACCAGGAATTCTAGCGTTGTTATGGCTTCTGTTGATTATGAGCTGTCTTAGTTACTGAGAGTGCAACATATTTTCATCACATTTAATTCTGGGGAAGGAGAAAGGGGCAATGATGTCTGATACAGAAGCAGCTTTCAGCTGTAAGAGAGAAACGAAAGGTGCAATTTTTTGTCAATCAGTCAAATAAGTAGCTGCCAAATGCAGATTTGAAGTTGAGTGTTTGGAGTGTGGGTGGTTTGGGTTGTTTTTTTTTTTTAATTTGACCTTGCAATGAGGTTTATGCTGTTTGAAGTTATGTCACAGTTATTTGTTAACTAAAGCATTTCAGTACCTGACACACTATTCTTTTGCACCGGAAAATTGACTGCTGTACCATCCTCCTTTACATTTCACAGTCAGAACAATAGATGCATTATTTTTAAAACAAACCATTTAATGCAGATTACTCCTGGAGGATGAAGATAATTTCATGTTGAACTGCAGAGACATGCTTGATCAAAAAGGAAAAATAAAACAAAATGATTTTTCATCAAACTAGTCTTTGCTTTTAAAGTGACACTTTATCTCAAGAAAAAAATTGAAGGCTATTAGATTAAACGAGTAACTGGCGTGTTTTGGTACTGACAGGGAAAGCAAAACTGTTGCAGAAGTTAAAATTGAAGATTTAGAACAACTAATGGCGATGTGACTTTTGACTTCTTATTCAGGTGAATGTGTGCTAAAGTGCATTTGTTGTAATTGTTATTACATTCTGAGTTCATTTTGAAGGGTGTGTTTTCTTCACAGCCTGCCTCATGTTCTCGTCCAAGACGGAGAATTTTCCCAACCAGATTTTACCGAGGCAAATAGAGGGTTCTTTTTTAAAAAAAAAAAAAGAGAATAAACAAACATTTATGTGGGATTTTGATGAGCTGAAGCCACCTGGAAAGGGCACAATACAGTTAAGCGTAAAATAATTTTTTTTAAAAGTATAGAATAATTATTCTCAGTTCATCTCATAACAATCCAAATGCACGGAAAAATTATGAATATACATTTTGTATGGGTGCATTACTTACAGCAATGTTAAATAGGTTTGAGAAACTAAAGACAGAGCTTTGTGCTAAAAGCAGCCTCACATGTTTGTTTTAAGTTTTTAAACACAAGAAATGGTTTGATAGAAGTGAAGGATGAATCTTTCACATCTGTCTTGTGCAAATAAAGAACAAACAAAAGGGAAACGATTCTACACATAGAACTTCAGTTTTTAAAAGTTTAGCTCCTACATCAGTAGCTATATGACGCATGAGTTAGTCTTGAAGAAGACCAAGTGAAGTCTTGAAGTAAGTGTTGAGTTCTTAATTCAAGCAAAAACAATAGAGTTTCCACCCACTTTTCTCAGACCATAAAAAGCCTCAGGAACTTGTTCTGTGCCTCATAGATATGGGATCAGAATGCAAAGTGTTCTGAGGGGTTCAGTTGCTGGTAATGAGTAAATCGCTGGTCATTGTCATCCAGTTGAACCTTCAGGTGATTTCCAGCAGGCAGTGTGTGGTATGATTCTCTACTATGGCTTGCTTTTAGTGTAGGTAACTTCTCTGTGCTCCCACAAGGCTGGCTTTAGGGAATGTACAGCAACAGAATGGTGAAAGACATTGTAAGAGCTAGGGGTGTGCTACCTGTCACGTTCACAAGAGCATAAAATGTGTGGTCCTAACAGACACTTGCAACTAATTGCAGGTGAACCTGGTTTAAAATGTGATACCTAGGAAAGAGACGTGAGCATCTGGGTCTGGTTCTGAAAGAATGTATTAAGCAGGAGTGACAGTGCAAAAAGCAAGAGCAACTATAGCAACCTTTGGATAAAATATATTAGTGTAATTAAAGGACATAAATTATAAATATGCAACAAGGTAAACAGTAAGAGAGGAAAAGAACTTATAGGCCCTCCAGAGGCAGTGTTGGCATAGTTGTAGGTACAGACATGTTTTATTATGGTTAATGTTCTAGATAGAAAAGCCTCAGGCTGTAAGAGAAGGGCAGAGTGCCCCAATTTATTTTGTGATTACTGTTTGTTCCGAGACAGGTGGAATATTTTTTTTTAAATGTTAATAGAGTTCAGGCTTCCCAGTTTAGCCCTGCCTCAGTGAACAAAGTAAGTGTAGAAAGGCTGGTGCATTACTGACTTTTTTAGATAAAAATGGAAGAGAAAATGTATTTTGAACCTATTTCACCTTTTTCCGCATCTTCATCACTCTGCCAGCAAACAGAAAATCTTAGTGTGGTCAGGGAGTTCTTTATACTAATGACAGTCTGCGCCTCCTTCATTGGAAATCATATCCATTCAGAGAAATTAAGAATGAAGTTATACAGTCTTATGTCATTCCCGTTTACTCCTTTCTTTCCTCATTACCTTTTATAGTCATTCCCTTGAATTAATTTTCTTTATTTTTTTAATATCAGTCATTCATAGTCAAGAGAATGGCTGTCCACAAGAGATTGTAATGCTAGATTACACTGCTAAATTATATTACAATTTATTGCTCATATTTACATGAAGTCTTATACCAATGCATGCTATTTTTATGTGCAGTAAGCATCTGGCATAAAGCCAGAAAGACATGGTGCCAAGACATGTGTAGTTCTAATAGAGTATCACAGAAATTTCTTCTCAAATTGCTTTCCTTGGGTTTTAGATTTAATTTATTTCCTATTTTGATTCTGTTCTTTTAGTGATGGTTTCTCTGTTGCCTTCTTTGCTGAAAATAAGGTAAACATTCAAAATAAACTTTCAAAGACTTCTTGCTACAATGGGTGTTTCAAAAAGCAAACTGAGTTTACAGTTGCCAGCAAAAAATACTATGACCACAAAGCAGACCTCATACTATGGCTTTATGTAGCCAATGTTTAACACGCGCTGTGAATGTCAAGCTTTGCTTATGCCTAAGGGCCTCCTAGTTTCTTAATATGACACAGTTAATTATGTGAAGTGTTAGAAAGCAGACGGTTTTGTTCAAGGACTTGTCTTCCTTGCAAGTATGCTGCGTGCTGTACTCAACGCTCAAATGATTGAAAGAGGTATAAAGACATTACAGGAAAGTAGTTGCATACAGTTAATTATCAGATCTTAATTTAAAAAGGACCATGCTGGTTCTCTCTGTTCCCAGAGATATAACTGCGAATGTCACAGAATGAAATTCACTTGTCAGGGGAACATGGTGTATTTCACTTTTGCCTTCCCCCAAATGTATGCGGTGACTTCCTGTGTGATTTGATTTTGCTTCAGTAGAACAGACTTACTAAAGTTGGGATAGGAGTGGGACATCTCTGAGACTGCTTTGGCATAATGAGAGCGAATGGAGATGACTGTGGCCTAAATAGGACATTTTAACTAAGAAATCCACTTAATGAAGATGCATCAAACAAATGCCAAGGAGTAAAAGTGTGATTAACCAAGTCTTAAATAAGCATGAAATTCTAGACATTGGCAATTTAATGTAGTTTCCAGATAAAGTTTAAAGGAAATAAATTATTATTTTTGTATTTATTATTTTGTTTTCCTTTACTTTCTTTAATGTATTTGTGTATATGTGTGTGTGTATACATATATAGGTATATATGTAAGTGCTTTAAATACCCAGTTGCATCAGTAAGGACAATGGCTGTCCCCTGAGGATGCTATCTGAATCTGTGAGATTGCAGAGTTTCTTGAAAAGTTTAATTAGTTCTGAATGACTCAAGCGTATTTACAATATGTTGAGTCCCAGTGCACTTACAAAAAAGCAACAGAAGACTCGGTCATTTTTCAAAAGCTAGGAAAAAGCTCCAGCTGTGGTGAAGCATGTAGAAATAAGACAAAACCTAGTCATTGTTATGAGATACTTGCACTTCTTCAGATCTTTTCTAGTTTATCTGAAGTGGATCTTAACCAGCCCTGTTTTGGGGATTTTCAGAAACAAAACTGATGTCTTTTTTTCTCCCTTTTTTTGGAAACAGCCTGCTGAGCTATTTACACTGACAAAGTGTGCTAAGTGTCAAAGTGTGGCAAGAACTGTAGCAAAGCAGTGAGCAGGTGAGATGCAGCATGCTAAAACAATTGTCCTGGAAATCATCTAAGTAGTTAAGAAAGTGTATATTTATTTGAATTTATTACTTTTCCTGCAGTATGCCAGCACTACTGAGGGTCATGTCACAATCCAGTAAGAACAAGCCACTACACAGAAGATCTAGGTGTTGAGAGCACCATCAGACTTGGGAGGAACAGCACTATAGCCCTGTCTGTGCAGTTTTATTGTACTTTGCTCCTCTTTTTCCATAGAGTAACACCAAGACTAAGGTGGTTGGAAACATCTCTCTCAAATTAAACACATGTGCATTACAGTGCTACAGGAACCTCTGTCTAGTTTCATCTCCTGTTAATAACTGGACTAAACTCTAGTGCTCTGTAATTGCAGTGGCATCATTAGTTGCTAGCTGCAGCTGAAATGTGAATTTACTTCAATTACTGTTGAAGTAATTGATGATATACTTTGACAAATAAACTCAGAATAGAAAACGCGTCATGAAGGCTTGTTCATGTGATTTTTCTATTTGTATCTGAATATTCCTCTGTCATGGGACCTTTAAGTTTATCTTAACAGCTGAATAAGACTTTTCTAGAGACATTTAATAGGAAGGCAGTAATGTAAGTTCTCTAGAAATGGAAATGAGAAAGATGTAGCATTTCTGACTGAGGAGGTGCTGTTTGTAGAGGTGTGGAGTCTGGGTGAGAGGTCATCTCTGGGCAACCAGGACCCTTACCCTGTACCAACAAGCCGTAGGATGATGCTAAATGTGGAAGACCAGCACACAAGCCACTGTTGCTGGCGGCAGTAGAATTTGTGTGTAAAAGTCCCTTGTGTTGGTAATCCCCTGTCATTAGATCAATGGCAAATATTTGATGTCAGATATCGCATGTTCCTGGGAAGCATGTGTGGCTTGAAACCAAAGAGGGTGAGGGATGCTGTAGGGAAGTCCAGAAGGTAGGTGTGAGTCTTCCTCTGGTCAAGGACTGACTTGACTGTTCCCATGGCAACAGAGCTCAGTGCTCTCCTTCGGCAGCTGCTGATTACACTTTGAATTTTATTTGCATTCATGATTAAGGAGGAGTACAAAAGGACTGAGGTAAAGAATTTAAAAAGCAATAAGAGGAGATAAACGACCTTTCAATCAATGCTCCTCAGAAGCTTTAATTAAAAAAGTAGAAGGAGGGGGAGGGAAAGAAACAGAGATGGAAAGTGTTTGTTAAATTTTAGAAATTTTTATTTAATGGGTGAATTACAATTTTCCAGAGGTAATGGAAGCATTGCTAGCATCCCCATGAACTACTTCTACTTCTTAGCTTTACACGATGTAAAAAGTAGAAGATTCTTCGTTATAGGGAGGACTACTGTGCTTCAGTATAAAAAATTCAATCTAAAACTGCATTTAAATTATTTACATTATGTTGAAACCTCTTGGGTTTTTCAGATCTGACTCTACTTTTCATAAGGCTGCTCTGATAATGTGTGTCACTGGCTTTTTCGTCTGTTTTAGTATCTTCCATCATTTGTATCAATCATCAGAGACTTCTGTATAATAAATATATCAAGTGTATGCTACATGTTTATGTGTATGATACATATGCATTTACAGCCATGTAAAGAAGGAAAGGCTACTACTGCAATTCAGAAGCAAAGTCAGTTTACAAAAGTATCCTCTTTTACCCTTAACTGATGTGCAACAGAGTCAAATTTCTGATGTCATTGAATTAAAACCAGAATTTGGCACTTCAGATACACTTTGCAGTAGGTGATTGTGAACTTTTTTACATTCCTTCTAATAAAATAAAACTTTACAAGAGTCTGATAGTAAGCAAACAGTCCTTTGCTTTCCAAGAAAAGAGGGGTTGTTGATGGGAAGAGGATTTACAAAGGAGGGGTGTTTAGCCATTGCCTTCAGTAGAACGAAATTCTCTTTGTGGATCTTCATCTTCTTCCAAGTGTTGCAACCCAGTCATGAAAAACTTCATTTTTCATTACAGTTGATGTTTGTTTGATGTGATTAATAACATGAAGTTAAATAATTGTAAAACACTGCAACAGTAGATAATAATACAGCTACTTTATATATTTATTATTACTGAACTGCAATGGGATTTGTCATGTCCAAATACAAAAACCGAACTTTAAATAGCTTTGTTGTTCAATTTTTTTGTTTCTATCTGGTTTTGTCTATCAAGTGTGTCTCTAGCCAAATACTTTCCATTGTCATGGCTATGTGTGGCCTGGACTAAACTCAAGTGACACCAGGGAAGTAGGATGTGTCTCAGAATCAAATACATATGGAGAGTCGGGTGGTCAGACAGTGAGGCAAGCTGCGAGTATTCACACAGAAGAAGGGAAATTGGAGACTTTGTACCTGTATTTTATCCCAAGTTGAGAGGAATTTGTCTGTGGATACTGATTGTCGTCTTGTGTATCTAGCCTGCACTGTATTTGGTAAGCATTATCTGTTAAAAGGAGGAGCTGATTTTAGACAGCAACATTAGTCTGGGTGAAGAGAGCTGTGGCTGTTTGGTTAAGTGATCATGGTGAACCGGTATTCATTGTGTCTGGTACATTGCAGCAAATTTTTAAGCTTGTTTGCCAGCTGGTGGAAATATTCTTTGCAATGATGTATGGCAAAGGAGACACAGGCTAACAGAAATAAATATATATAACTATCGAACCTCTACATAAATATACACAAAATTAGTTCTACAAAGTTTTTGGAAACTTTGAAATTGCTATCACATTTCAAAACTAAGTGATGCATTTTGATGTCAGCTGTTAGTGAGACTTGTATAAATATGAATACCAAGTTCCTAATATTAAATCCTCATATCTAAAAAGAGGTACATGTAAGGGTTGAACAAAATAAATTATATAGCTTTCTATTGGGAGATATTTATGTCTTTTAACAGACACTTCTAAAGTAAAATGGTTTACCTTTAGAAATACTTTCTTTTAAAAATTGTTTAAGATTTTAATTAGCCTGTCTTCAACAACAAACTTACTGTTTAAGCTTTTCAGTTAAGATAACTTGATTTGGCGTAGACAACCCACCTATTGAATGCCTCTTCTCCTCCAGCAGAATTTGGAGTTTTGATCCTGCAAGATTTAATATTTTTTTATTGAACCACTGGCCTGTCTATTATGTCAAAAGATGATTCAGACTTTTAAAGGGTACTCAGCAGGGAATATTGAAGAAAATAGGTATTGAGAAGATGAGTGAGAAAAAAACACAGAGGGTATCATTTGTCACTGCTGAAACTCATTACTGATGTGAAAGAGATCTGTGAAGAGCTGAGCATTTCTACTAGAAAATTCCCTCTGAGGGTGACGGAGCACTGGAACAGGCTGCCCAGGGAGGTAGTGGAGTCTCCTTCTCTGGAGATATTCAAGACCTGCCTGGACAAGATCCTGTGCAGCCTACTGTAGGTGACCCTTCTTCGGCAGGGGGGTTGGACTAGATGACCCACAGAGGTCCCTTCCAACCCTTACTATTCTGTGATTCTGTGATTCTGTGAAAATGTCAGAATCATGTTTAAGTGGGATTTGTAACAATATGTGTGATGAAAGTGAATGTTTACTGCTACTGTGCTGTGCTAAATCTGACGCTATGAGGAATCAGGCTACAAATATACCCGGAGCAGTGACCGTTGTCTCCCCTGTCCAATCCCTTCAGCTACCAGACGTTCATCTTGCGTGGATACATGGGCCACAGTCCCTCGGGAAAGTCTGCTCTGCCATGGAGCACCTTCTCCTCCTGCTCCAACCTTTTGTCTTCTCTGCCATTTCATCACCCCTTCTCTGTGTTCCCTTCTCCTCTATCCCATGTTTTCTGCACTTTCTTAAATACGCTTTCCCTGAGGCACCTCCATCTTGGCTGCGGGGCTCAGCTGTGCCCAGTGCTGGACTGGTTGGAGCTGGCTGGAACCCGCCGTGTCCGGCCCAGGGCAGCCCTGGCTTCTCACAGAGGCCACCCCATTGCCAGTGCATTGCGATCTGCACTCGTTAGCAAATGTAATTGTATTTGTTGTCGTTGTTGGGGCTTTTTTTAAGAGTATGCCGAGAATATTAAAGCAGTTATGTTATTGGAAAACCGTTCCAATACAACTCGCTTGTTTTAAAGAAGTAGAAACAATTCCTCAGGACAATTACAGGTTGGACAAAAGATGGGGCAGGTACAGTGTGTGTGTGTGTACCCACGCGCAGACAGACAAGACACGATATTGGTATTGCTGATGGAGACAGCGCGCTATTGGAGAACTAAATAGGCCACCCTGAAAATACAGTGTTTTGCATTTATAATGATGGTGTTGGTGGTTCTTCACAGTCATCAGAGCAAACAAGCAAGTGTGCAGGGCTGCATTTTCGTCATTGTAGCTGCTAAATTAAATAACAGGTTTAAATATGTATTTTTATATACAGTTTCTCCCCCTTGTGCCACACACATAATGCACAGTGGTAGATCCTGGCAATACAACTTTCATCAATGTGAAAAAAAGAAATTAGGGAGGAGAAGTTCTCAGGTGTTAAAAAGCCCACAAATATCTTTCTGGTGCTATCTTTTTAGTTTACTGTCATTTTCCAGTCTTGGAAGTGTACTGGGAAATGGCCACATCAAGAAAACAAGTTCAGTTCAGCTGTACAAGTTTCTGTGAAATATTCTCATGAAAATAATCTGAGTTTTTCCCCTGTGTTTCCCTCCTAAATCAAAGTTGTAGAGGAAAATGACCCTAGATTGGTAGCGTCTGTGAAGTGTTTTAATTGCAGAAAACAACTTCCATGTACTAAACTAACGTGACTGCCAGTTAAGCTAAGGAATAAACACAGGTTGCCTTAAAAATAAGGCATTTGAAGAAATGTTTCCCATTCCTGAATAAGGAATCTCTTAGATGTATTGACTTCTGAAGCGAACACAGAGGTTTTCTGTGCTTTAAATGAATTGAAATTGATGTGGTCTGAATGATTTGAGATGTACTCTTGCATGCATGAATGTGATAAAAATAACCAAATAGAGCACATAAATGCTCGAGTAATGCATGTTGTAATTGTAATGTCTAGCTTTAGCACTCACTAAATGATTGCGATATACATGAACAGAAGGACATATTTTTAAGTTTCTGGCCAAAATGGACTGGAGTCAAATTTGAGCTAGCTAAAGCATTTGGAAAAAGTTCAGGTAGTTGGCAAGCCATAAGGTGGCTGTTAACGAATGCAGGATATACTGCCATCTTCTAGGCACGTGGATGTTTCTTTCTCTACTTTGATTTTAGTGAACTTTTTTGATAATATATAAGTTTACTTACTTATACCTCTCTCAAACACCACCATCCCCCATCCCCAAATTATGTTTTTAAAAGAAAAATATTTGTCTTTCATTCTGGCAAGGAGTCTATTACATATTTCACATCATGGTGGGTGTGGTGTGTTGTTTGAAAAATGCATTCTGATGAGACTTAGTACGTGTTGGCTTGGCAACAGGGTTTTTAATTTAATTTCCTCCATCTGAGATGTTATGAGAATATATAATCTAGATGCCTCTACTGCTAGGAAATCACTTATTCTTCAAAGTGAACATTTCTCATGTACTGTAAATATGGGATATTTTGACAAATCATTACATCTGATGAACAAGGTTCTGTGACATCTGCGAGTCACTGGTGAGCCCCAGTCCTAGAGGTCTCTGGTTCCAACATTTTTTTATCTTTTTTTTATTCCCCTTAAGCTGGCAAATGCAAGATAATAGGGAACTAATGCCTCTATCAGAGCAGCTTGCACTAAAATTATAATGGATTGATTGGCCTGCGCTCAGGCCAACAGCCATTCTCACAAGTTGCGGTTTTTGCCCAGATGAGCCAATAGAGCATTCATAACTAATGTACATTTACATGGATTTTTTTCTCAGTTTCTCTTTTCCCTTCTTTCTTTTAAATAAGCTAAAAATCAGTGCAGCTTTCTGAGTTGTCATTGGAGGGATGCAGTATCTCTGCTGTTTGATTTCTCTACGATAATACTACCACGGTGCTTGTGGTCAAACATCAGTCACTGTTTCCCACAGAGAAGATTTTGCTCCTGAAGTTGGACTTGGCACACCATGGCAAATCACCCCATGGCCAGCGAGCTAGCAAGAGTAGTTACTGTCTGTCTTCGCTCAGCGGGGGGCTGTTATCAAGTGAGATCACCTTTGCGCGTCACTTCTCTGCAGCACCAATGATAATTTACAACTAGAAGACCTATTTCTGTGTTGACTTCTGGCTAAAAATAACTTTGGTGTCTGTTTTGGCTTTGGGTTTTTTTTTTGACAGCTTCTTAGCATTTTGCAGCTGATGACTCACACAGTTCCCCATTTCCAGGCTGTTTAGTCAATGTGATGGCTCTCGGGTAGCTGCTGATGTGGGATGTCACTGTGATCTGACATTTCCTTGGTGGAGCTAACAGGAAGTCTGCTTCTGTAAAGGCCATGAAATTTGGGTCCCCTGCTTGCTTTTCTTACAAATCTGAGAATATTGATTCCTCCAAAGCCTCTCTATAAATGCCAAAGGGAGAGGGGAAAAAAAGCCACAAACAAACATTTTCTTCCCTGCTCCGCTTTTTGTTATCTGTTTCTCTCAGCCTGCTGAAGTTTAGATGTGTAGGTCTCTAACAACATTCTCTTCACAAGTCCTTGAGAGAGATGCTATGAAGCAATAAGATATGACAGTACCTTGCAATCATTTAAGGAAACAAAAAATTCAAGATTCATTTGCTGCTGCTTTTTGTAAGCCTTTTTTATAAATACATTCAGGGTAGGGACATGCTCAAGCTGCTTAGAAACGCAAATATCCCTTGTACCTATTTTAACAGCAGCAGAGAAAGATGCTGTTCTGAGGTTCGGTGTCCAGGCTTGCGTTTGGTGCTGAAGGATGACAAAGAAGTAAAGGGACAAGAAAGTTTTAATTAAATGTGATGTTTTGAGGATGATCTGATGGCTTAGATCCTATCCAATGACTTGGCAACCTGAAATGGCCTGTGTATAGTAAGGAAGGAGGAAAGTATCCTTGATGTTGTTATCCTCTGTTTCCTGAGGGATAACCAGGAGTGATGAAGCCTGTCTGTTAGGATTGGAAACGGTGTTACCTCCAGCAATCTAATATGGTTGACTTGATGTTACACAGTGCTTTCCTTAACTTCGGACTACTGAACAGTGCATCCCAATTGATATGGAGCACTACTATCAGGTAGGTTTAGTGGTTCTCTTATCTTTCTAGTATGTGTTATGCGATAAGGCAGCTTTCCCCTAGGAAAAATGGTACCAAAGAAACAGAGGGCAAATCAAAGCATAGTGGATTTTCTCTTTTTCTTTCTTTTCCCACAATTCTGTAACAGCACAAAGTTCCATTTGCTTATAGTAGCTTTGAATGTGACTCAGTTTTTCCACTCAGAACAAATTAATTATTGCTAATGGGAATTACACTGACCCTTTTTTCTATTATATGTAAAAATGGATCTATTCTGCATGCTCCAGCAGAACTTATTTGGAAAAATTTATGCCAGTCCACAATGGATTTATTTTTTGGCTCCAAAGTAACGAGATAGGTTAATGTGATGAGATGACTGTTATGGTTTGTCTGTGACCAGCAACAGAAGCGCCACGTGGCCGCCCCTCCCCCCACCGGGGTGTGGAGGAGAATGGAAAGAAACAGGCAGAAACTGGTGGGTCAGGATAAGGGCAGTTTAACAGAACAGCAAACAAAGGGAACAATAACAACAATGACACAGATAAGGAGAAAACACAACACAAACTGCACAACCCACAGAGCCGCTCTCCCGGACCGCCGCCATGCGCTCCCCCACTGGAACCCAGCATGATGGCACATGGTATGGAATACCCTGCTCTGTTTGGCCAGGTGGGGTCAGCCCACTGGGCTGTGTCCCTTCCTGGATTCAGGTGAAAATTAACCCTGTCCTGGCCAAACCCAGGACAATGATGTAGAATATTTGCCTTCCTATTTCTCTTTTCAGTGATTTTTGGGTCAGCATATCAAACTTTTGGTTTCCCCCTTATCCCAGACAAGTGCCATGAACATTATTTCTAGCTTATTGTGGTTCAGTCTTACCTGCTGCAACAGTTTCGGTTAATATAAATGAATAATTACTAATCCTTGTAACTTTTCGCTTTTCTACCTGTACTCTGTCTGTAAATATAGACAAGGTTTGAAGGTAGTTCATTGTCATTTTTGTGTTTTTAATGGTTTTGATAGCAAAGCTTTTAGACGTATTGGTTTTGTTCCAAAGCAAAGCAATAGAGATTATTGAAATCTCAAAACATGTGGGTGAGGTAAATTGTCTCCCATGTAACTCTAAATGCAATATCCGTTATCACTGTCTCATTAAAGAAGCTGTATGTGCTCCTTTGTGGGTCCCTGCTTAGCAGCATATCTGTTTTGTAAACTAGTACAGCTAAGAAATTTCAGTTCAGGAAATAATAAAAGCAAAGTGGAGTTAGAGGACGTACAGGATAGACTTCTGTACCTCATATGAGGCTTATCGTATTTATATTTATTTATATTTTTTTTTTTAGTATGGCAAGAAATGTCCCTAGTTTCTGTAGGAGAGTATTTGGGATGGGAGCACAAGGTATGAAGGGTTTGATTTTAAGAAATAATCCTTGAAGCATTATATGTTTTTAGTTTCTTTTCTTACTTTCAGACATTTTACTATCTTGTTTGCATTTCCTGTTTCCCTGGCAGGTTTTTAGTTGGGTTGCTCTTGGGGGGTTGTTTGTTTGTTCTTGTTGTTTTTTAATTTGAAGAACGCAAAGAAGTGAGCCCTCTTAGACAATTCCTCATAAGTATTATTCTCTTAAAAATCTTAAAAAAAGGCAAAATATTGGTTAAACATCAAATCTTGTTATGTACTTATTTTGATTTCATAATGTCATCTACCCTAAATTAAATTAAATAATACACATCAGTCTTTCAAAATCTGTGTTCTTTATGTTGATGGATTTGATGATTCTGCATCAGATTTTTTTGTGAATGGATTTCGGAGAGACATCTCATTTACATTTGAAAAGAAGATTACGAGACTGTGGTTCTAGAATAGAGTGTAAATTTTTGATTTGTCAGATGCTTTGTGACAATCTGCAGTAAAGGGGATAAGTTACCTCGCTGTGCTCACAGGTCACAACAGAGTAAGATTAAATACATGAATTACAATGGTAGCGATGTGCATTTACCCTATCTCACTTGAGTGCCATATCATTTGTCCTTCACAGGAGCGAGACAATTGTAATTCCTTTCCTTTAAGATGCTTGCTGGATATGTGTTCCATATACCTTCTCAGCAGTCTACTAAAGACAGCTTGGATGATGTGGGATTTCATGTCCATGTGCAATTAGACTCTCAGTTTAGCTGCTGAAAAGGAGAGATTAAAAGAATAAAATAAGAAAAAAACCTTTATTCTAGTAGACGAGAAGTATCTGTGCTGCCCAAAGTAAAATGGTTTGTCTGAAGTTTTTGTAAGAAACAGTGAGAGAGGTGAGAGCCTAGATTCACAGAATTCCGAAGGGAGGAGATTTTCTAGATGATAGCCCACTGATTCACGCACGCAGTCAGGATACAGAAGACAAAAATCTTTTCTGCCGCAAAAGGTTTCAACTTATATCTCTCCTAATCATTGCATTGCAAGGACAGAGTGTCTGATGGGAGAATAGCAGGCTGCTGGACCCCTGGGTTGCAGTCCTTGTTCCATTACGTGTTTGACAGCCTACGCAAAGTGAAATGGTCAGAGAGGCAGCCTAGGGCTTCACCACCCAGTATATTCTTATCTGAGCAGTAACAGGCTCCCTTGGACTGGGGCACATAAGGTGGTGGTGTTAAGAAAACTGGATCTAAACCTTCTGTATCCTGAAAGACTACTTTAATTTCTTGTGTTGATGGTGTGTGTAGGCTTCACTCACAAGGGCTAACTCTCTCCAAGTAAGCAAGGCAACAAAAATCATGTTTTCCAGCAAGCTTATAACTAATGAAAAAATTTTCCCATTACTGCAGGCCCCCCATGAATATCTGCATTTAGGTTGTAAGGGCTGTGTCACACGAAGCAAAAGTAATTAAGCACTGTGACAGAGCATATGGGTTAAGAGAACAGTTTACATGTCCAGATTCAGGTAAACCAATTCGGTTCTGAAATTTGAAGGTATCAGCAACCTTCTGGATGAAAAACTGGTGACCTTTGCTTGCAAGGTCAACTGCTGGGAAGAGTTATGAAGAAGTCCTGTCTTAAGTCTTCTAAAACACTGTGTCTGTAACACGGTAGACAGGCTGCCCCCGATGAACTACGCTTGGGGGTTTTACCCATCTTGCCTGGAACAACTCTAGTGGTGGTGGCAGTTTTCCTGAAAATATGAAGTCAAGGCTTTACTTTCAATTCCACTTTCTGTCATATAACCTTAAATACGTCTGTACGGATTGACTTGAAATGGTAAAATTCATAATGGAGTTATGAACTATAATAGTCTTTCTTTTAATATCATATTACAGAGTAAATGTGTGGCATACAAAGTAAACATAATACTACAGTGTGCCTGTATTGTACTGGTTGGATTTTTTTCCCCTGTAATTTAGATTGCTTTAGGCGTTTGCTAGCTCAGTTCAATTTGTAAGACCCAGTCTTTAGTTTGTTCAAATTGCCATAATTTATAGTATATGTGGCAGTGCCCCCTTCCTGTTCATACCAGTTTGGAAGACCAAATGGTACTGCAGATGGGGGAAGTCATGGGGTGAAAACAGTAAAATCTAGAAAGGTAGAGTTCCCCTTGGCTGCGTTTTGAACGGATGTGGAAAGAAGCACAGCATCTATAACTAGTCTCAAAGGCCGACAAAAAGCAACACTTGCTAGCCAGCAGTTCCTGCTCATCTCTCACAGATGTCTGCCTTCCCAGTGCCAGGCTGTCCGTCTTTATGTAAAGGTTTCCCTGGTCTAGTTTGTCCAGGCTTACCTAAAGTCGTAAGGACATGCTATTAAAAACTCCCCTTGCTTGAAGTGGTCAGGTTTCTGATTTGCAGAATTGTTAATCCTCTTTATTTCAGCTTCAGGAAAGCGGTCATAGCCTGTGTTTTAAAACAGCTGCCCTAATTTTATCATTCTTCACGTGAGCAGCTTTCTCTGTAAAGTGCATTGTTTTGTCTAATCTATTTTTCATAACAATGGTACTGTTAACAATTCCCCTTGCAGTTGTATCTATTAAAAATAAAACAATGGTATCAGTCCACTGAAATAGTATTATGTACTATAGTCTTCCTTCGTGAAAGGAGAAAAACACTTGACAAATAGCAGCAGTGCCTAGCTCTGCAGCAGGATGTGCTGGTATGAATCCCTGAGCCTGTGCCAGCTCCTATTAACAGCAAAAAGACAATAACCAAAGGCAGTGGGCAGTTTACATATTCTGCAACCAGAAGGAGTTTCTATTTCTGTTATACTCCCAGGTATGAGAAATTTGCATGTGAAGAAAGTTGTCCTTTAGCTGATAGAAACATGCGATACAATGACATCTCAGTATACGTGTGATTGCAAGACAGTAGGGTATGGTTGATTGGGGATTGTGTCTCGGAACTAACCATGGCCTGAACCACACATTTGTTGTTTTTGAGAAACGGCTGAATCAGATCCTAGAAAAGGTGAAGTATGAGGATGGCTTGAGGTCTGCAGCCCTCTGGAACTTCCTTCTACCTCATAAGAGCTTTTATGGTACCTTTCACTGTTGTTGTCTGGTGAAATCTGAAAACCTGGCTTTTGGGGTAGACTTGGAGACCTTCCCAAGAATCTGGGGAACTGAGCTCCCGGGCTTCTCTGTGGAAGTTCGTGTGGAGGACTTTACTGCAAATAACAGTGCAGAGAGAGGAATAGCTATATAGCTAATTGTGTTTATGGCAATCATCAAAATTGCAGTTAACACGCAAGTTCCATGTGGCTGCAGTTTGTTCTACTGCAGAGGGTAGGCACCCATTTTGTCAAAAATGGGTACTAGGCCGAAGCACTTCCTATAGGCCTCTTGCAGGCTGTATACCTGCATCTCCTTTGAAAAGAAACGAAGTCTTGGGGAAACAAGGCCTCCCAAGATGGAGTTGCTAGACCTGGAAGGCATTCCAAACGCATTTAATGGAGTTGTAATCACAGTTTTAGATTGCTACCAAAACCTCAGAATCTGGAGATGCCTTAAGTGCTGTTTCGCACCAAGCAGTCCAAAAAATATGAGGCTATAGGAAAAAAAGCATTTCTTATTGGGAGAGACTGTTGAGGCTGTTAAATTAGTTGGTAAACCTGCTTTAAGCAGGGCTTTCTGCTGCATTTGCAGGGCCGTGTCCTTATTTTTCAACTAGATAAAGACTGAGAACAGGGTTGGGTGTTTTTTTTGTTGGGGTGGTGGTTTGTTTTTTTTTTTTTCTGTGTTTCAAATCTTAGAAGTGCATGAAGATACTAGGCTTAGTCTATGCCATTCCTTATTTAACAGCCCTGGATTTTAACACTGTTAAATTTTAGCTCCAGAAATGACAGTGGTACTGAGAATAGGGGATTTTTTTTTTTTTTTCCTCTCTGTTCTGTCTCCCCCTTTACTTCTTACTTTGGGAACTGTTAATTTAACAGTCTTTATATGTGTTTCAAACTTCTGTGCAAATCATCTTATTCCGTGGTATTTGACATTGCTCATCTACCTTCATACAAAATAACAAGGGATGAAAGCTGCATTAGTTCAAATGTCAATTTCAGGCTAGAAAAGGCTTTCATTTTCTATTGTGAGGACAAAAATCACTGAATTCTGGGTCATGTCTTGCACTAATACTAAATATGCACCTGTGTTAACTGAAACTTTACAAAGCACTGACGTTAGACTTTTTCTGTGATTTGATGACTTAAAGGTTGAGAAATGCAGACAGCTTCCATAAGTGATGGAGACTCTGTTCTTGAAGCCATCTTTTTCTTTTGGTTTTGCATTTGGCCCATGCAGCTTGTCCCAGAATATTGCTGTGCACAAGGAGAAGTTGGAGACAGTCATGTGATATTTTCTGTGTATGCATACGTATTTATGTGTATGGGTGCTGCAGACATACCAAAAATCCCCCGTTAACCAAGGAAAATAATTGATTGTATGGACCTTCAGAAATGGCAAAGTGTACTTGGCGCTCTCCTCGCTAATTCATAGGCAAAGATCAGGCATAACTCTTGGAAAACTCAGAAAACTTCATACCTTTCAAAACTGGTGAAATGAGATCAGGACTATTTGCTAAGCTTAAGTGTCCTGTTTTATACAAGTTCTGCAGAAATGGACTTATAGACGATGGAATAATGTGCTAGAATTATGCTAACTCATGAGTTATAATGCTTTTTGAAATTATTTACTCTTGGCAGCTAGTCAGCTGTAACTAAATTTCTGAAAACTGACCTTCTTCCTTTTTTCCATGGAATGCCTCTTGTAGCACACTAATGAGATGCTGTGGAAAGGTAGATAGAGTCTGTTCTTTGATCAGATCAGCCCAATGGCAGAAAGAGTATGTAGGCATTACTACAACACCCTTGGCAGTGCTCACATTACTAAGAAAATTGTGCTTTACTCAGTCCTAAAGAAATAGTTTTGAAACTTCAACACCTTTTCTATTATGCACGCAGGATTCAAACCACATGCTTCACCATTTGGAGTACCACTTACATATACACAGACTAGGCTCTTAATGCTTTCCCAAACACTGGGTAGCAAAACAGACTTGTGTTTTGTAACCAGCTTTTCAGATGTGCCGCTTAATCTGTTCTATACTTAAGATATTGTGGGAAAATGGGAATAACTGTAATTCCTTGCTTTCATAAAGTATTGGACATACCTGACTGAAAACAATACTGTTTATGTTGGTTCTTTTCACTTTTTTGACTTTTTGCTCTCCTACAGCATGATATCTGTAGTTCTGCAGATCAGACGGTGGTATGTAATACTCTGGTTTAGTGACAGTTTCAGGGCATCCCTGCAAGCTACTCAAGCTAAACGATGGTGGGTCCTTTTTTCCACACGGACATGGAACTCAGTACTGGAGCTATATGCACAGCTGTGGTGCCCCAAAGGCATTTCACATCTGAAAAATTATCCCTGAGTTTTGTGCCTCCCCTGTGAGGTTGCATAGAAAATGCAGGCTGGAAGGAATTACACTATTTGCAATCCACAACCAGGAGCTCTCAATATACACAATAAGCCTGGTTCCCCTCTTGTTCTCATCCATTATTGACAGACCAACTCATTTGAAACTCATGGGGTGACACCAGTGCAATATGAGTAAACGTGCCAGGAAGGCAGAATCCTGTAGTGGAGTCAGTACTTTTGCTGTAGGGAGTTACTGTGGCAGTGCATTTTGTGAAAGAGCTGGAGAAAGGGGAGAAAATCATGTCAGTCACTGCATGAAATGCTACACCCGCAGGCTGGAAGACTGCAATGAAGGAATAAAGTTGCTGGTATCTGAAGTAAAGCAGTGAGCACTGGTGCTTAGATCCAATAGGGATTAAAAGTTTTTGAGAGCTAGGACGAAAATTTTAACTTCCCTTTGTGGGAAAAGAGAGTGAGTAGACTCAGCAGTTCAACTGCTTCACTCCACGTGGTGTTCGTGCACGTGGCACTGCTACCTTGCGCTATACAGGCTGTGGAAATCTACTTCTCCAGTTTTAGAAGCTGAGACCATTTGTTTTTTCATCCCCACAGGATTTTGTGTTTTCTGGGGAGAGGTACAGTTCTAAAATTCTACTTACAGGCATAAGGAAGCTTTGTCTGTGATTACAAATATGATCTGTGTCAAATGATATTTGATAGTTGGTCAGGTATGTCTTTTGTTGGACACATGTCCTGTCATTGTCAGAGATGGATTTTAAATCTCCCGGCAATCCTGTTTTACCATGGTGTGCACTGCTGCTTCCAGTTAAGGTTAAGTGTTTAGTGTTACCCAAATGCTCCTTATTGAAAATGTGTAATTTCCATTTCAGATTTATGCAAATTTCTTTTTCTGTGACATTGGAAAAAGTGAAGGGAAAAGCTGCATTACCTCCTTTTCCTGGCATCCCTTGCAACCATTAAAGGCAAAACAATCTCCATAAAAGGTTGCAACTGGCACCAAAGGAACACTGCACCATTATTATTCCTGGAGTAAGAGACCAAAAATAGACTCTCAGACTTAGGCTTGTTCTTGCCTTCTCTCTCCTCCTCTTCACACACCGAGGCTGCTGCCAAGCCCTGCTGCTGCTTTGTCAATAGCATGCACCAAGCTGATTTTTCCTCAATGACCTTTTAACTGACAAATTTGTCAACGTGTTGGCTATCTACCGCTTCAACTGTTACAGTATCACTGTCACTGGCCTCCTTGCTGTATCTTTTGCTCTCTTCCATTACTCCCACATTGCAGCAACCTGTATCTTCCTCCTCGATGTCTAAATGGATTTATTACTTCCCAACTGCAAATCTCACTGCCTCATCACTTACCGGCTAACATCTAACATCCTTCTCTGTGACCTCGAAGCTGTGATTACATCCCTTTACTCTTCATTTTCCTTTATTGTTCTTCCTTGCAAAAACCTATGGGTTCTCTTTTTTGCTATCACCATGCCTTCCACTAGTACTATTTTAACATTTCTGAATTTGTGTATTTACTATATAAGCATAGCAACCTCAACCATTTTTAAATACGTCTGGGTTTCACCATCTTGTGTGGTGATTAGTGAAAATACAGCTTATCTGAGATTGTTAGGACCAATCACGCTGCATGTCAGATATGAAACCATGTTGAGGGTGTTTGTAATACGAGCTGAGATGCTGGATTACTCTGTCACTGGTATCATACCAGTCTGATACCATCACATGCTTTTCTCCTAAATGTCTGATCACAAGTGTTTATTTCACAGGAGCTGAATTTTCCATGCATGTTTTTTTCCCCCTCTTACTTCAATACCTTATGATTTCCCTCAGTTGAACACTGTATCTGTAATTTTCCTTATGAAAAGATTATTCCTTCATTGAATACTACTACTTGTAATACACTCCCCAAGTCTGCTGGCATTTTATGTTCTCTGTCAAGACTTCGTCTGCCACCTACAGCTCTGCTTTTGTTTGCCTCATTCACTCCCCATTACGTACATGCCTGTGTCTCAGTATTGTGACACACAACCCCATTCCCCAAAATCAACAATGCTCTTGCTCCAGGGTCGCTATGCATCTGGAACTCTTTGTCACTTAGTCCCGTTGTTGTAGGCCACATCTCCTTGCCTTTCAAATCTTTCCTCTTCATAAAGCTTAGTTATATTTGGCTCAGAACATAAAGCACTTTCAATGGCACACTAATGCGCAAAACAAACAATGAAAAGCTGCAACAAAAGACTTTGGTTTAGCTTGGCATGGAAAACAATTTCCTTGCTTTGCTTTCTGACCTTGGGCAAGTAATTCCCTTGGCACATCTGGGGTTTTTTTTCTTCTGTGAAATAGAGATGAAGATGCTGAGCTTTTTTGCAAAGCATTTTCAGAGCTACAAATAAAAAAGTGTTCTATAAAAGGTAGTTGATATTTTATTCTTATCATGATTGTTATTCTGTGTGTCAGCAAGGTAAGCACAATGTCTATTCTTAGCAAATAATAACGGTGGTAGTTGTTTTGACTCGTCTGAAGTTTTCCTGAGTGGCTGAGCTGCTAATGGAACTGATGGTCTGAACTCCTGCAGACTTCTCAGTTTTTCACACCCATGTATTTTTTTGCAGCTGATGTACTGTCTTTCTTGCTTTCTTTTTATTCTGATACAAAGCTTCTTTTGTCTTGATGTAGAGTCTGTTTCCCTCTTTCCTGGCAAATGTAAGATCTGGCCTTAGTATTGTTTGCTCTTCAAATTGCTCTGTTCGATTCACTTGTGTAGTAGAAATGCCTCTTTCTTCTTTCTTTTTTTTAAAAAAGATTGAAATGTGTGCCTCTTTTGGCTCATGAAAATACTTTTCTCTCTCTACAATGCCACACCCACCCACACCCCCCCACTCCCCCCCAAAAAAAAAATTAGAAGTTGCTGCACTGTCCCCTTAGCAGAACATTCCCTGAACGTTTGCTGTTTGCACTGTAGGAAAGAGAGCTCTCCCAGATTGCTGTTCACAGATTTCTTTCCCTTTGGGGGATAGTCTTGTTTTGAGCAGTATTGTTCAGTAATATCTATGCTTGGGAGAATGCCAAGCTCATCCAGGGCAGCACAGGCAGCTCTTTCCATTGTAGGGCTTCCAATTAAACTAATGCTACCAGCTGTGTGTTCTTTTGTCTGCCCTCGACTAGGTTATGGTATTGTGCTTTGCACTGCATCTCTGCAGCAGAGCCTGTTGTCTTCATACTAATAGTATGGGCAAGAAAGGGGAGCTATGAAACATGAGCATTCCAGAAAGAGACAGGATGTAAAGGATCTTCTGGTACTGTGAATTATGCTAAGAAATGGGCTTCCTAACCTCGGAAAAAATGGTTGTGGGGGGAACATGAATGTAATAGGTCGTATTTAGATTATACAAAAGTGTTTTACAAAGGTGTCAAAGTATCATAATCACCAAAGCATAAGAGAAATCAGATTATTTATCCAGAATTAGTCATGTAACATAGTAACAGCAGAGGTAGGACCAGGATATGAACCTTCAGATTCTCAGTCCAGTGGCAAGTCCTCAATCCTCTAGATCTTGTTGTTTCTAAACATTGGAGGAGATACAGTGAAGTAGGTTGGGAAAAAAAAATTAAAAAGAAGAGATGGAGTAGGAAACATGAAGAGGGAGAGAAACTTGCTTTGGCTGGAGCAGATCCTAAGAAGAGAGGGAAAACAGCCAGTGGGAGGATGAAAGCAAATTCTGCAAATTCTACTCAGGGAAAGAAAAAAAAGATAGGAAGGCAAAGTTAGATCTGAGGCAGACAGGCTGGAAGGGAAAATTGCCTGACAATCTGACTGATAGGTGGCAATGAAAGTGTAATTTTTGTCAAACGGCATCAATTTCAGTGTTTTCTTCTCTTAAGAAGAATATTGCCCTGGCTTTTTTTGAGCAAGTCCATAAAATGAGAATTATTGATGCTCGAGGCTTAAAGAGGTTGTGCTGTTGATGTTTTTTCCCCAATACTTCTACACAGACTTTCAGACAACACAGAACTAGAGTCAATCTCTATGATTTTATCAGGATGTTACCTTTTGATAAAATTGTCTTTAATTTTATATTAAGCTGCTTTAAGACTCAGCCTTTTTGTTTCCATATAATTGTTGTTATGCAGCAATTGTCTGCTCTGCAGCAGGCAAGCTAGCTATTAAATAGGGTATCAGACACTACGTGCTGCTTAACAACTTCTCAAGCAGTGCTGCTTAGGGAAATTAAAAGATTCAGCAACAGTGCAAGGGCAAAGATATGGGATGTATCAACAAATAAAGTAGAGGATAGAAGAAGCTGCACAGTAGACTAATATGTGCTTCATCATTAAATAGGTAATCAAGTGTAATCTACCAATGGTTATACATGAAATGAGAAGTTTTCATTTTGCTGAATGGATGAGTGAAAATTACTCGTGCAACTGTTTGAGAAAGGGTGCTGGTAGTAGTTGAGATTTGGCTTGTTTTAGTGAGGAATCGGCACAAATTAAGTGAGAATTTTGGAATCTAGGCCTGGATTTCCTTGCATCACTTATTTTCCAATGAGCTATATTAACTTTGCTGATCGATATCCCTGTTGGGATGCTAGGATCCTAGAGGTCAATTTTGTGATGGTTCTCTAGCCCTTTCTGCAATGAAGGTCATTGCCTAGCTTTAATTGATTTAAACTTCTTCTTTTCCCTGCCCCTCTTCACCCATTAGCACTTGTATTGAACCTTGCTACAGCAGTACTGGCTAGCACAGTCTCCTCCTTCCCGGTCTGTCAGCACCACAGCCTCGTTTTACCTCTCAACCATAGGCACTCTTTAAAAGCTGTGGCACTATTTTGGGAGTATACTCGTGTTCATGTGCTAGAGGAGATGGCAGCTAAAGCCATTCTTCAGCTGAAGATTTGTGGCTGTGTAAGGTCTTTAAAATGTTGGGGGTTTCTAAATGTTTTTCAAAGCAGTTTAGGCTTCTGGAGGGCTAGGAGCCATCACTCCTCTGAGACAAAGCCTGGATGCAATTGTTGAATACCAGGTGAAACCAGATTTGAAAAATATAAGAAGTTGTACTGTTGTTTCTGTGCCTCGTAGTAATCCAGGAAGACACATGCCCTCTGTAGAATTGAAGAGTTGCAGATTGGCTTGCAGGAAAAAATAAATAAATCTGGACTTTTGTCGAAAAGAGAACTGGAGCCTTCCATTTAGTAGCCTTTGCAAGCTGAGCTGCTTTCAAGCTCTCCCCTTGCATCCTGCAAGACATGGTGTCAAAATACCTTTTGTGTATAAATCTTACCTCGCTCCAAACTTGTGAGACTTTCATTTTTTCAGGGCTCTAATGAATTATTAAACTTTAATGTGATGGATTTACATTACCATAATCGGCAAAGCTGGTATACAGGAAGAAATCTGGCTCATAAAATACTTTCACAAAATGCTTTTCAATAAAAATATCCTAAAGTGGTTGTGGTGTTTTATACAACAGAGGTGCAATGTGCTGTTTTTTACTCTTAAATATCAGAAGTTTGGATTATTTTTTCCAAACAAATCCCAGGGCTTAGGAAGCACAGCTGTTAAGACTCAAACACTAGTTTGTTTTACAATCAGGACAAACTGAAATCCTTTAAAGGTTAATTATAAGTGAATTTAAAATACTGTTAGCAGTCCGAGTTGTGTATAATGTAGTGGAGAGAAGGGGGAGATTTGCTAATGTTTACAGAAAAGATGTAAATGAATTTGCTTTCTATAACCTTATCAAGAAAAGGAACAGGATAGACTCTGTTATCTGCACTGCAGAAGTGAACATTTTTTAAAATCCAGTCAATGATTCCACCCCCCCCATCATCTTATCCTTATTTCATTCTGAATAGTTTTCAGATATATTAAAAATGTGCTGTCACTCAGCTCAAAATAATTCAGCACTAAGTCTGGGATGAACTAAAGTGTTATGAAAGAAAAATAATTTGCAGGAGCAGAATTACTATCCAACAATGACTAAAAAGATTTATTGAAAATTTTAGGCCAGACTCACTTGATCATGGTTCTCATAATCACATTTTATCCTTAATTCTTGTATTTGAAACACCAGACAAAATGACCTGTAGTTTATATGTTTAAACTTCTTGTAAGTTTTCATGACTTTATTCATGTGAATACATTATAGAATCATAGAAAGTTTTGGGTCGGAAGGGACCCTTAGAGGTCATCTAGTCCAACCCCCCTGCAGCGAACAGGGACACCACTAACTAGATCAGGTTGCTCAGAGCCCTGTCCAACTTCCTGGTCTTGAATGTTTTCAGGGATGGGGCCTCCACTACCTCTCTGGGCAACCCCTTCCAGTGTTTTACCACTTCCTTATATACAGCCTAAACCAACCCTGTTTTAGTTTAAAGCCATTACCCCTCATCCTGTCACTGCTGTCTCTACTAAAAAGAAATATTTCTGCAATGAATACATTAATGTTTTGGGACTGTTGTTCAAAGGTGACAAAGACCAAAAAAGTTGCATTGTAGTTAGCGTAGCTATTTGATGAGGGGGGAGCACAATATCTCAGTGAAAGAAATACAGACTTTAACCTTATTCCTTACCCTTTGCAACACGGAATTTGCATGCTACACTCCCTTGGTCTTCATCAGCTTCCTGAAGCTAAGAAAGGATTTGAGGAGCAGCCAGCAGCATGTTATTCGCAAAGTAAATAAGAAATGATAGCTTATATTTTTTCAAAACTACATAGAAGTTCTGATTGCCTATATCCATTTATAGGTGCTCAAGTCACCTGATGTTGCATTTTGCCCCTTGAATCACCTGTTTATCCTGATTTGGATGTGCGTTAGTACAAATAGGATGGTGGAAGGGATGATGAATTTCTAGAATGTTCTAATAAATCTATAAATGCCAATGTTAATGTATGAGGCAAACCTGAGGTTCTTATGGATGGATTTTTCTCCCTGACCTCTGACCAGATTGTAGGTTTCACGCTATTTTGTTGGAATGAGGAACAAATCTGAGTAACTTTCCAGGGAACCTGTGATCCATCTGGTGGTAAAGCGTACAGGCCCTGAAAGAGAGTAAGAAGATACAAAAAATTCTTTTGTGAAAAGGCTATATTGATCTTCTGCAGATCCAAGGGCAAGCTAATTTGGCCCAATTGTATAGATTCCTCCTGGTTTGAGAGTCCTTGGAGCACTTCCAAAATACAGAAGAGATGCACAGAGGGGAAAAAAATGTTTAAAATCCTTCACTCTCCATCCCAAAACAGAGATATAGGTAAAGAGAGCTAGGGTTTTTTTTCCCCAACTACATAGCTTTAAGGCAGTGCTCTGTGTGGGTGATATGTGGAAAACATCCAGGAGCAGTGAGACTGAAATGATGCCAGTTTTGAAAAGGATATCCAGGGGAATGACATCGGGGTGTCCAAGTCAGGCCCATGGGTCCAGGACTCTGGTAACAGGGTTTAGATCTAATTTCTGTTGACTCAACATATACTCAGTCAAACACACTACTGTTTGGAAGGAGCCTGGTAGTTTCTAAATTATAGAAGATGAAAAAGATCCTAGAATACACTTCTTATTATTTACAGGGATACTACCCACTTTTTATGCACAATATTTAGCATTTTCAAAAAATATTATGAAGACTTGGTCTGACTTTTTTTAGCCAGGCATTTAAATGGGAGCAAAATTAGGCTGTTACTGATGTCTCCAGAGATCTTATACTAATTTCTTTTTCAGTTTGGCTCATAAGTTTGCAGTGTATGAGGGTGATACGTTATAATTTATTACCAGGTAGAAAAGGGGAGAAATAAGAAAGAAAATGCTCATATTCACAGCAACAGTTAAATCTCGGTAGTCCCTTTTTTTTGGTGTTTTTTATTTATTCTTGCATCTGTTTTTACACTTGCTCTTATTTATAGATTTTTTTTTTTTTTCTAAATTACAGCAACTACTAGTTATTTAAGGACCTACCATTGTTTCCATTTTACAGAGAACACATTTTAAGGACACATTTTTAACGACAGTCATTTAAATTCTGCTTTGCTGGAAATGCTTATACAAGCTGATAGCCTACATGTGAATTATTTATTTCAATTGGCATTGACTATGCTCTTTATTTTAAAAAATAGCATACTGAACACAAAATTAGGTTTTTTATTTTCTTTAGATGCCATGCCAAACTAACTTAGAAGATATTTTACTCTAAAAGATTTCTTTTTTGTTACTGGCAATCAGCCCACCACTGTTGGAAATTCAGTAACTTTGCATTTTGAGAAAGACAAGATAAGCTGAAGAGTTCAATGTGATGCTGGGTGCATGCCAGTGTGTACTATACATGCTACGTGCTATATGTGCTGTGTACATCTACAATGGAGAAACATTTTACTTCATCTTATTTTGTAGACAGTCCTGATATTCCTTCTATGAACTATGTAGAATGCTGTAATCAGTTTTATTCCTTTAGTTGGTGAAGATACAGTTTCTAATAGCATCTGCTGTCTGATGGTTATGGGGGCAAATTACTGTCTGGACAACTGTCTTGGGTTTGGTCGGGACAGGGTTAATTTTCACCTGAATCCAGGAAGGGGCACAGCCGGGGAGTGGGGGCTGACCCCACCTGGCCAAACAGAGCCCGGTATTCCATACCATGTGCCCTCACGCTGGGTTCCAGTGGGGGGGAGCTGGGCGGCGGGAACTCTCTCGCGGCTTGGGAGCACGCGGCAGCGGTCAGGTCTGGGAGAGCGGCTCTCTGGGTTGTGCGGTTTGTGTTGTATTCTCTCCTTATCTGTGTCATTGTTGTTCCTGTTCCCTTTGTTTGCTGTTCTGTTAAACTGCCCTTATCCCGACCCACCAGTTTCTGCCTGTTTCTTTCCATTCTCCTCCGCACCCCGGCAGGGGGAGGGGCGGCCGCGTGGTGCTTTTGTTGCCGGCCGCAGCCAAACTATAATATTAAATTTGGTGCCCAACGTGGGGTGGGGATAACGGCAGGGCTGAGCAGCGTGTCTTAAAACAGCTTTCTTAGATTTTGTTAAATTTTGTTATATGCATTTACTGTGTTAGTTAAATATTCGCCGGTAAAAAATGTTGCTGACTTGGATCAGACGGCTCTGGTATTTGAATCCTTATTTGCTGTATGTGTTCACTGCCGTGCTGTTCATCATCACTGGGAAGAGGATCCGGATGATGATTTTGCTGTACTGTACGATATCAACTTATGACATAACATCCCTGTGTATGAAATGAGGCTTTTATTTGCATGCAGCACTGCGGTCCTTTCCATACCTCGGATCCTATCTCTTAGAATTTGTTAATAATTGAACCCAATCTGTGGGGAAAACAGGAGGGGATACCTTCCCCCACTCTTTCGCCCCCCCTCTCTCCGTCAGGCTGGTCCTAAGGGCTTTTGAGAATTTTGAGTACCCGTGGGATGCTCAGGCCAGCACTCTCCTTTTGTTATGCCTCCTGAATGGGTTGCAGGTTTTGTTTAGGGTTGAACAAGTAGTTAAGAACATCGTGCAGAGACCTGCCCCGGGGCTGGATAGCTGTGAGTGACTGGGTGTGTGGGACAGCATGGGCAAGTACCTAGGGCAGTGGACACCCTGGATGTTTTTTAAACTCACCCCTGAACAAGTGCAGAATCCGGACAAACTAGTAAAATATCTGCAAAAAGTGTGCTGCCACCCTGGGAACTCAGAGAGACACAAATCACCGCAATGTGCTGGGGTCTGGCCCATGCCTACTGAGCCCTGTTCAACCTGATTCAGTGCCCTAAAGGGGAAAGGGGGGGAAGCGAAACGGCAGGCACTGCAACTGGTGCTGCCCCCCCAGCCGGCCCTGCAGCCCCTCCAGCCCAGCAGGCAGTCACAGCCCCCCCGACCGACACCCCCACTGCCGCTGGCGTTGTCCCGGCTTCCCCGGCGGGCATGGCAGTTGCTGCAGCTCCAGCTCCAGCCCCAGCTCCAGCAGCAGGCACCGCGACTGAGCCCAATAACCAGCCTGTGCCGGTAGCAGTCGCCCCCGTAAAACTAAAGAAAGACACAAAGAGAGCAGATCGCTCCGGGAGGGATGACAGTGAGCCAGGGTCATTGCGGGAGATAGAGACAGAGATCACCCGGTCCCTGTCCCTGAGCAAGCTGCAAGACATGTGGAAAGATTTCAACTGCCACCCAGGCTGCTGCGGTGCTGGGATAACAGGACCAGCAGCTTGGAATTAGAGGGCAAGGAAGCCAAGCAGCTGGGAACCCTGGCCAGGGAAGGGGGCATTGACAAGGCCATTGAGAAAAAGGAACAAGTCCTCAGCCTCTGGAGGAGACTTCTCTCAGGCATAAGGGAGAGGTACGCCTTCAGTGAGGACTTCGTATGTTATCCTGGCAAGTGGACCAATATGGAAAAGGGTATTCAGTACTTGAGGGAATTAGCTGTGCGGGAGCTGGCCTACTATGACCCGGACAATGAGCAGTTACCCACAGACCCAGATGAAGTCCAGTGCACATGGCACAGGTAGAGGAAGTTTGTGCAGAGCGTACCATCCTCATGTGCCAACTCACTGGCAGTAGTAAACTGGAAAGGCACCAACAGTGGATGAGGTGGCTGTCCGACTACGGCAATATGAGGAAAGTCTCTCTTCCTCCCTCATCACAGCTGTGGAGAAACTGGCCCAGGAGGTCCGGCAACTGAAAAAGAATAGGTCCTACTCCCCACCTGTACGGGCCAGCATCTCAGCTATTAGAGGCAAGCGTTCCTCTGGTCAGGAGAGGAGAGGCTACAAACCATGGGGCACACTGTGGTTTTACCTGCATGACCACGGAGAGGACATGAGGAAGTGGGATGGAAAACTCACCTCAAGTCTAGAGGCACGAGTGCGTGAGTTGGGAGGTAAAACAATTACCAAAGGGGATTCTCTTAGGAAAAATGCCGCTCCAGTTTCCAGCAGCCAGCTCTCCAGACCAGGTAGAGAGTTTGATCTTCATTCCCATCCTCTGGAAGGGACCTCTAAGTCATTTTTACAGCAGGTGAGTAGCAAATTCTCTGACGAGGATTAGAGGGGCCCTGCCTTCAGCCAGGTGGAGGAAAGGGACAGTCGCGTTTAATGGACGGTGTGGATTCGGTGGCCTGGCACGTCAGATCCACAAGAGTATAAAGCTCTAGTGGACACTGGTGCACAGTGTACTTTAATGCCATCAGAGTTCAAAGGGTCAGAGTCCATTTGCATTTCGGGAG
>Ga0065711_1027754_pt1 | contig 46181 bp, 16 predicted proteins | sample Hoacrofraction12_FD_59098 | JGI IMG/M metagenome (GOLD analysis project Ga0065711, IMG submission 59098) | Hoatzin crop microbial communities from Cojedes, Venezuela - Epithelial fraction 12 v2 (version 2) | ecosystem: Host-associated > Birds > Digestive system > Esophagus > Crop | place... | reverse complement strand
AGAGAGGGGAAAACAAAACAGCTAGAAAAGTTCTTGAACACCCACATCACTATAAACCTCTCTCTCTTGTCCCATCTGAAGGACTGAATTTGCAAAGGGAGCAACACTCAGTGAGAGTCATTTCAGGATAGTCAAATAGTCAGTGAAGGAATAGGCACTATTTACCCCAACAGTTAAAATGAGATTAATGCTCAATTCCAAGATACCCAAAGTTATCTGTCACCACATAGTCTACCTAAACAGGCAGGATTTTGCTCTTGCTATGTGCTAGACAGTGTCTGCTGATGCCATCAGCAGGCCAGAGGCATCGGTAGCAACATCAGTCAGCAAGGAAGGGGGAAAACCTATCAGAGCAGTGCCATGAATCCTCATCTGCCCAAGGAACAGTAACATCCACCCTTACAGTCTGAGCTGGTCTATAACACAGGCTGTCACTTATACACATATCCCAAGTCTAGAGACAATGATGTATACATGAAACATCGACTACGTTCACAAAAACATCCAGCAAACCAGGGACACACTATCAGTCTTGCCTTATGTGCTCACAAGATGTGGGTGAATTGGGACTGACCTGAACGTCTGACATAATCCTGAAAAGATTTTATCCAGACAAGATCAACAGAAAACATGTCACCATGAAAGACTAAATGAAAGGGGAAGCCAAGCCACAGTTTCTTGAAAGAAAAAACAGAAAAACACCAAAGCAAAAGACCTTTCTTCACTCACAGAAGAAATAAAAGGAGAAAAAAAAAAAGAGGGAAGAAAGAAAGGAGTGATCAAATGGGAGAAAATAAGAAGTTAGACTTTGGAAGAGAAGTTGCATCTCACTGCTAGCAATATACAAACCCTTCTCTTGAAAACTTTTTAAGTATTTTCTGTTAAATTTTTTTATGTGATTGTTTCCCAACGGATTTCAGCTGATTCACACACTAACTGTTGCTTCCTTCTACTTAAGTATGGCTTTTCTCCTCTTAATAAAATTGTATTCTTGAAAGGCAGACCTCTGAGACCTGAAAATGTAATGACTTGAGGTGTGCACTATAACTTTTGTGTTGACAAAAAGAACAAACAAAAAAGGAGTTGCAACTTGAGGTCTCACGAGGCAGACAAATGGGGAGTGAGGTGCTGGCATTCAGCAGTGCTATAAATTTACCTCTGAAATATGTGTTTGCTGTGTATGTTTCGCATACTGGAAACATGCAGCTACATAGGGTGGAAGAAATCCATCCAAGCTGCAGGCCCTGGGTAGATTTAACTACCAGAGAAAACAGAGCATGTCTCAATTCGGTCACTAGGTAAGCAGTTCAGTGAGCACACTGATGAAAAGCGGCCCGAATGCATTAAAATTGCCTTTAGTTTCCCTGTCATCTCTCTCCTCAATTTTTTAAAGTACCTACCAATATTACACCAGCAATCAGGCCTTCCAAAGGTGGAATTTACCTCTGTACCCACCAACCCAAGCCAGCATTTATAAAACACTTCTAATTTCACTATTACCACTCCTGAATTTTTCTATGTTCAACTTTGCAGAAATCACAGACTTTTTGCTATTTTATTACTGATATCTCTTGTCTCTTTACATTGAAGTGATAGCAGGATGAAATCTAGACTCCTTTGAAGCATGGGTTTCCTGTTTTTCCCACTGGCACATCCTCTGAAACTGCAGCTTCTTAGTTTGAGCTTTGATTCCTATGCTTCTTCAGGGCAAAATACAGAAAATCAAAACCTGTGTGTCTTGTTTTCCCTAATGACAGTCTGAACTTGTCTTCATAAGATATTTCCTAACACTCATTCCCCCCAACAGTATGAAACTCTGTGCTTACATATAAAGTCATACATGCACCCTTTTGAGCAAACCTACTAAAGATCAAATAAAAAAATATTTACAAAAAAACCTATTACTGCAAACATTATACTTTCGAAAATTGTCTCAGATGAAATCTTGTTCCACAATTTCAACCATCCATTGAAGACCCAAAACATTGGACATAGACTACTTCTACTCATTAGCAGAATTATTATGCTATTATTTCATGTTTTCTTGCTTGCAAGTTGCTGCTGGTATACCAGGTCTTCCTACTTTCTTCCCCTCCACTGGCTGGGTCTGCAGATGTGTGACCAAATTGTTTGGCTGCAAACGTTCGGTGCAGAACTATGTGATACATTATCTATGGCACATGACAGCCAAGAATCTGTGCAAGTGAGTGTCAGCCAGGAAATGTGTTTTACATCATGATTCCCTCAGACGTGGTGCCCTGCATCACAGCACGATTCCCTGGCCACACTATGGTGTCACTGCTTCTCCCTTTCTGTGTCACACTCAAGGCAAGGCACAGCCAGCCACCTGCCAACTCCACTCTTCATCAGCTGTGTTGGGACATCACAGGCACAGGAGCAGTTACAACAGGCACACTCCAGCTATATCATCAGTAGGCACTGCCACAGCCAGGTATAGGTCTGGGGTGGGGATTCAAAGGAGAAGACCCATGTTTAAGGCTTGGCAGATCCAGGACATGTGAATAACTGTTGTGGTTGATGTGCCGTTTGGATATGTGGCAAGTGAATAGCAAGAGTGGGCGCAGGCTCTTTCAGTGCACAAAATATTTTTTTCCTGAAGAAACTACATAAGATAATACTGTTCAATCAGAAGGACATCAGCTGTGAAGTTTATGAAGTTAGGTGAGGGTAAGCAATTGGTAGCACTAAACTCTTGCTATGATTACTGCAGGTTAAGGTGAATCATGACACTTTTTTAGTCTCTCAGTCTGTTTTTATATCAATTGCTACTACACCAACCATTAATTTTGTATCATTGTCATGCATTGCTATCATAATCACAGAACACCCACTTATGACCAGGCAGTTCAGATAATACAAAGAACATGCAGCAGCAGCTAGAAAAATAGTTGCCTCTTTCACTGCGCTTAATACAGTAAAGAACACAATCCTCTTTAGAACAATTTTCATACCTCCAGCAAACTGAGAGCATAAAATGCTGAAAATAATGTAGTTCTTTCAATGGGAAGAATGCTGTGCTTCTGAAGTCCAGCAGGAGTTAAAAGCTTTATAAGTAAATTGATGCCATTGAGACACATATCAGGGAAAAACACCACCAAAGCTCAGGAAAGGCAACAACTGTGTGGAGGCAGCTTTCCGGAGAATAACATAGGTATGCAATTCCCCATGTGATCAGATATGGTTATCTGGGATGCATATATACAAAAAACCCAAGGCAGTTATTACAAATAGGGTCATTTTTAGAGAGTTCTCTTCACCCATTATTTATAATTCATTTCTTTGACTGGCCAGTAAAATATATTTCACTGTCCACATCAAATCGCAGGATGAAAGAGTAAACTTTACTGATGTTGCAAAACTCCATTTTATGCCATCACATGTTCCTATTGTCATAACTGCCCTCCCTCAGCGCTCACCTCTCCCCGTTGCACAGGATTTGTGCAGGTAATTGTAGAGAACTGTCAGTTCAGCCAGATAAAATCTGCTATTAAAAATACAGAAATACTAAGTAGCAAAAATAGCTCAATGAGAACCCTTTCATAAGGGCGCTTTGTTCCCACAGAAAGAGGAGAGGTCCCAGTGACTGACCTATTTCTTCTCTAGTGACAGAATGTAAATGTAGAGGGAAGAGATAGCACTGAAGACAACAGCAACAGCAAAAACTATCAAAGGCTTTAAAATAAATTGATAAAACGAACAAAAGCATCTAGCTGGGTCAACATAATGGTCATTCTGTGTTTTAAGGCAAGTCAAATCTTAAATCGCTGAACTGCTAGCCATAGTGTGCAATTTATCATTTAAATCACCCTCAGTACTAAAGGAAAAAAAGCTGGAAAATGTGTCCTCAGGTTTTAGAAAGTCATCCAGGGGAAATCTGGGAAAAAAATACAAATATAACAGATGCCCATACAGACAACACGATAGGAACTGTAACAAAGGGTAGAGTGAATGAAAATAAAGATAAATGAAACAGAAAAGGAAGACTCAGCACTACTTCTGTTGGTGGATGCAATGTTTTATAGCTCTGTGAGTGCTCCTTATGTGGAATTAGTAAACATATAAGGTCACGACAACCTGGTTAGCATATCTTGGATTTCCAGGGGGCTCCTGGCATGATTCCCCCAAATGTTTTCTAAAGGAATTAAGCAGATCTGGGATAGAAAGTAATGGAAAAAGCAATAGGTAAAAAGACAGCAATAAAGGTCAGATACAGTAAATCAGTTACCACTGTGAAGAGGGGTAACCACTGTAGCTGTGTTTAGCGGATCCTGAACTGTTCAGTATCATCCCAAATTATCAACAGAAGGGTGTGACTGATGATAGAACAAAATTTTCTGAAAGTATATCATTACTGAAGTAACAAGTGAGTTGTGAGGAGATGTAGAAGGACTTCAGGGTACTGATTCACTAGACAATACAACAGCAGATGGAACTGAATGTTGATAAATGCTAAACATTTCAAACATGAACCCTCCCTTCCCAAGTTCACACACCCAGTAAGTGGCTGCAGGTTAGCTGCTGCTGCTCAAGAAAAACTAGAGTCACTACATATGATTCTGTGAAAATGCCAGCTTATATCTCAAACAGAACATCATGAATTATTAGGAAAGAAATGGAAAACAAACCAGAAAACCTTGGTAGTATACAGCATAGCACACCCACATCATAAATTCCAAGCAGAGTTCTGGTCATTTCACCTCAAACTAGATATAAATATGTTTAAAAAAAACCCACAAAACAGGCAGGAGGAGGATAAGGATTGTAAGAGATCTATGAAGGCTTCCATACAACAAGAGATATCACAAATCACAAAAGCAGACCATGGAGGACAGCTGTTCTAACAGTGTATAAAATCATGACTAGCCAAGAGAAGGTGGATGAATAAAGAATAATAATTTGCTGCTTTCCAGAACCCAAGAACTTGGAGTCAACCAATGTGATTATCAGGCAGACCCTTCAAACCAAAACAATACATCTATAATACTTGATCCAACTGTGTTACATGTTGTCATGGGGTGTTGTAAAAACAATGGAAGAAAGGTCGCTCACTAACTATTAACCAAACAATTGCAGGTCAGGGGATTCCCTAAGGTTCAGGAGCTGGACAGGTAAAGCAAGTGACCACTACACCCCCTTCTGCCTATGGTGCAAATCTCTTCCTAAGCGTTTGTGACTGACCACTGCCAGAAACAGCTCATGGTGCAGACGGTCTGACTGCAGCTCTGTCTATCTTACATTCTTATTGATGTTGCTGTATAAAATGCATTTAATTTCCAGTATTTTGGAGTACGCATTGGATATAAACTAATTTTCATTGGTACCTGTGTTTTTACTTGCTGTATGGAAGATTCTGGGCTTGCTATTAAAAAAAGAAATAAAAATTAACAACTAATATGCTTAAATGCCCTTGGTGTGCAGAGACTCTTTTAATATTAAATTTGAAATCACAATATATTAATTGGCTAATTGCTTTTCCCAGACATAGTTTTGGCATGTCCGAATATCTTCTAAATGTACTGTGCAGAAATTTAAATACACCTTTTACTTCTAATTTATTCCCAGTCAGTCACCATTACAATGGTCAAAGTTATTGTAGATAGTTGAATTACTTCTGATCCATTTCTTGTAGGCCTATGTTTGCATCTGCTTCAGACAGTTCAGAGCATATATTTGCAACAGTTCATTAACATGAACTTTAAACCCCTGGGAATTTACAGTTGAAAGTCTCTAGATAGTTGTCTGTATATTCACTTTTATTGTGCAGTTATAGTGGTGGTCACTATTGTTAAAATTCATGACAGGTTTAGCTGTGAAACTGTAAATCCCCATCCCTAACCTCTTCAAGCCAACCTGCTTGAAATTACCCTCAAGTTAGATGAAAAATATATGAAGATACTTCAAAAAATGACAGTTTTTACTTACATTATAAAGAAAAAAATAACCATCTATTATTTCCATAAAAGACCTTAACTGAAACAAACTTTATTTATCCCAGTTACTATGACATACTAGTTGCTTATTATATTGTTGCTTTATTTCAGGCTAGTAATTATATCTGAAAATGTAAACAATTCCACAATTCCAAGATGCAAATATTCCACATCTATAGTTCTTCCTAACCTTTCTAATAAGCTTAAAAGCTATTAAATGGTTAAACTTTCCTGTTTTTCTAAGTATTGCCTTAAAGTAGACAGTACTTTAAACTTTCAAAAGCAAGTATAAATTACTTGTTATAATTTCTGCATGCCTAACTGAAGTGAATAGAGCTTCTTAAGGTTTGGATTTTTTTTTAATTAATTTGACCTTCTACTTTAGTGAAAACAGTATTTTTTTAGCACCTATAAAAATTAGATTCTATTGTCACTAGGTATTTTATACTTTGCGGAACCAAGTATCCTGAAGCCAAGTGAGGTCTTGCAGCTACAAAATCAGAGTAGACATGGCTCTTGTCACCCAAGTCGGACACAAACAGTGAAAAATTCTGAAAATTTGTGAAATGTGAGTAGGTGACTGAATGCAACCAGTGAAATTAGAAGAACAAACACAGAAGGAGAACATCTGAATGGAGAAGAGTGTGTGAATTACATCCAATCAGCAGCCATAAGCAAATGAGAATCAGAGGATATTCTATGAAGTAAAATTGGAGAATGAAGCATGGAGATAAAAAAGGAGAGAAGAGAAGGGGAGGAAATATTGAAAACATCTAGGAAATATTAATTTGTCCAAGACGAAATGGCAAGCAATGTCCTTCATGTAGTAAACCAGAGCACCCAGCAGTTCATTTAATCTTGAACAGTCACTAAGTTCCAGTGGGGACAGCAGTATTTCTCTACACATACTGTGGGAACACTGAAAACCATCTGAAGGACAATTAGTAACAAAATCAAAAGAAGGTCTTACATTAAACTTCCAGTCATCAAACACTACATACAAAATGTAAATATCAAAACATTTTTGTTTACCTGACTATAAATAGCTTCAGCAGCTGTTGGCAAGATGAAATAAGATTTCAACTACTTTTATTCAATTAAGTTGTCCAGACTTAAAGTCTCCCTTCCACCTACTTGAGCTTTCCATTACTATATAACACAGTTCTCTGGGAAACAAGGAGGCAGAAAGCTAATGAAGTCTCTAGACAATTATTTAGATGCTTTTAATTAATTATGCCAGTATGAATTGGGAATTAGTAAATGTTCTTCCTCTTAAACCTCCAAAACTTCTTACAATCCCAAAGGTTCAGAAGGAGGCTTTCAAACAGTAGGAAAAGCACAAAAATTCCTAGTAACTTTAGTAAAAATTATATCAAATATTTTATTAGGAAGGTCATTATAATTCAATTTATACAATTAATTAATAAGCTTTATTTCTAAAAGATATCAGAGTTCTCCCTAAAAAAGCATACCTTTTCTACGATTATTGCATTATGCTTTGGCCCTTAGCTAAGTTAAGTCAAGAAATATATGTTTTATTGTTATTAACAAAGACAGCAACATAATAGCCTCTGACCATGCTGAATAACCGAAAAGTGGCAGTTACTAGCATGGAGAGTTACAAGGCAAGCAGACAAGACAGGGACGGGATAACATTTCTGAACCAGCAGGATCTGGCATCTGAAGCCGGTTATTTTGCAAATCTGATGCATCAGTAGGAAGTCAATATTGGCTTTACATACATCTGCCTTGCGCCGAGATATTGGTTCCATATTCTGAACGATGGCATCAAGGAAAAGAGATTGGTACAACACTTGGAAGGAGATACCCAGTTTAGGAACACCAGTTCCTTTGAAGAACAATGTGGAGAATTTCCAATGAAAACTAAGGAACAAAAATTTCCCAATTCAGGATTTGATTCTAAAAACTGTTTATAAAGCTTTCCAGACTTTATAAATCATTGGGGAGAAGCCAGTATCAGTTTTGAATAGCTCATCTGATATATAGCTTTATTATGAAGCCGTGTACTTTGCAGTAACTTCATGGGTAAAGGTTTCAACTGTGTCATTTAGATTTCTTGTAGCCTAACTTGTTCTGTGACAGAAAGGGTGAAATACTAGTCTTCAATTCGTGCAAGAGAGTATCTGAAGTTCTTTCCAATTAAATCACTACTTATAGATTTTTCAGCTTCTATTATCTGGATCTGGTAATAGTTTTAGCATTAACTTTTTATCTGAGTAGGCTTCTTCAGACTTATTTTCCTAACCGGTATTTTGTATTCTATTCAGTACTTTCTTACTCTTCACTCAATAAGACTCCCAAAGACGTCAGTGAAATAGAGCCTGTACCGCCTACTGAATTCTAAAGAAAATACTGGTTGTTGGTTTGTTTCAATTTTAAAAATATAACTGGGTATCAGACATTTTTTATAAACTCTCTTTTGGATTTTAACCTCAGATTTAGCTTACAGGCCATGTTACATCTACTCCTATTTTAAAAGGCATCTAGTTAAATCTTGTTTCTTTTGGAGTTAATGGGAAAACCTGCAGCCTTCTGCACGATTGGCATTTCACCTTTAATGATTAAAACAAAAGAAGAAGGAGTAGATGTCATGTGAAGGTATTACACTTTGCACTGAAAATAATTCTGAGTAGAATTTAGAGATTTTAAAGGCATTAATTCTTTCTTATTAAAAATAAATAGCTCTGAAGCCATCACCATGGAACCAGGGCTAGTCTCAAGAAAAACTAAATTTTAAAACTCAGTTTATGATTTGTTTTTAACCAAAAGTAAGCAAATATCAATAGAGTTCTGTTTTATATAGGAAATGTGTATGACACACAAGCTATAGTCAAATCATAGAATCACAGAATGATGTGGGTTGGAAGGGCCCTTATAGATCATCTAGCTCCAGCCCCATTTGCCATGGGCAGGGACACCTTCCACTAGACCAGGTTGCTCAAAGCATAATTAGAACCAAAAGAAATCTATTTTGAATTAGTAGGCTATTGACAATAGCAAACAGGTTGGTCACAGAAACAAAGTTACAGAATACGCACATTTTCTTGTACTAACAGCAGTAAGATTTTATTCCTACCATTATGCAGCAAATTATTCTAGAAGACGGCAAACTCCATACTTCTGATCTTTACCCATTACTCCAATATGGACATTCATATACAAAATTGAACAGATATATTAATACTTTACAGGTAATCCAAGAGTTTATAAAATTATGTTACTGATAAATAGGACTAGGCATCTAGACTAGACCTATTTTGTACCTGGCTAATATAACCTATTATATTGATAAACATCTTAAGATAACATCTTTCACTGTTTATTAAGTGGTTTCTAAAGCGATTTTCAGAGTTTCCGATGTCGTATTATACATAAATCCTGCTATCTATAAGCATGGTGTATTAATTACTAGGATGAAAAAACATAAACTGTTTTATATAGTATCTTGTAAAATAATGCCACCTTAAGGCAACCAGGGAGGAGGAATTTTATTTAGACATGGTTAGTATACTTCCTATGTAAAGGAAATGATTTATTGCTGATACCATGAACTCTTTGCATCTCTGCCAGTCACAAACTTCATTTCTTCCCTGTAAGTGTAAAAAAGTGTTTGTTTTTAACCAGCTGCCTCACTACTAAAGGTATCAGAAGAAAAGAGTGCTTCTTGAAAGGAAATTGGAAATATTTGTAAGCCAGAAAATAAACTGGCCAACCTAAGAACATGTTAATCACCTTCAAGAGCGAAGAAATGGAAATGATGCTGCTCAAACAGTACCGGCACATATGTGGAGTGAAAGCTCTCCAGGCTGGCCCTGCTGCTCTCTGCACTCTTGGGAGACACTCCTAACACACGCAGTCTGCACAGGGTAACAGATTATACCAAACTGGAAAAAGCTTCAGTGGCAAAACACGAAATCCATTATATCTGATTTATCCTGTCACAACTGAACTACAAGCAATACACTTCTGTTCATCATTTCCAAAATCTGTCTAAAGGCTTTGGGCAAATAAAATAACCTCCGCACATGAACATTTACCATAGCAGTCCTGAAACTGCAGCAATGGCTAGGAGCCCACCAATTGCCACACACAGCAAGTGTCATCCATGCTATACATTAACTAAAGGAAAACTGACCCATAGATTTTTATTTTTCTTGCGTATCACAACATCAATACTATTGGTACTAAAGCAGTGTCTGTACATTTTGACATTTTCTATTCCCAAGCAGGATCTGAGTTTTACTTCCTTTCTGTTCATCTGAAATTAAAGTCATTATTCCATTTAAATGTTACAGGATCTGACAAGCTCAGATCAAATCCACCCAGCAGAAGAAAGTTAGAAAGTTATTTACACTAGACTTGATGAAGGTTCATGAGGTTTTCCTCTTTGAACAAAATGTGCCCAAGTTTCTGTGAAATATGAAAAAACCAAGTGTCTTGGCGTTCCTGGGTTCCTAGTACAAGGGTTATGGCATGTGTGCAGGCAGTGTAAATTACTTTTATCAGCATTTTTTTTTAGTTAAGCTGATAAACGGGATGCATTCTACTCTTGCTGTATTTCCACAAGTTTTGATTAATGCAAAGACTGCAAACATAAGCATGACCTTTCCATTCCCTTCTTCCTTCTCTTCCATAAGAGGCTCTTTTCTCCGTTAGCAAACTCTGCAAGAACCTCCCCTTCGCTTGCAGCTGTCCTGGCGCTGTCTCCCAAATGGCAATCATTTAGAACATTTCATCTGGCTCCTGCTCTTTGCTGCTACCTTACTGCATATGCATGGGGAAAGGGACAGAAATAACTCTGAGCTGACCAATTTTTCAAGTACACTTTCATAAACTCAAATAAAAATTCAAAAATTTTTCCTTTAACTTTTTAGAGCAAGTACTGTGTATTATCGAGGTCATTAAATAAAGCAGCTGCGGAAGAGAGGTTTTACTACAAAGCAAAGGAGGGAAAAGTGGAAGAAACACAAACAGATGTTGTGCTACTGAGTCCTCCCTTTCTATTGCACTGGATCAGTGACCACAGTTTACATGGCTGCTGGTGGGCATCTAGTTAAACAGTAGCTACATCAGTGAAAAGACTGTTAACAGCAAGAACTGAAGTTGAAAAATCACAGGAGGGTGTCTATTTCAAGGTACAGTCTTGTTTTGGAACTTACAAAGTTTAATTTAGTCATCACTTTAGCATAATTCTTGATATCCAACAGCGGTAGCGAAGTCCTTCAACAGACTGCCAAATTGAGTGGGACCAAGGCAATCGGAACTCAAAGGCTGCGCATTCTGGAGCCGGCTGCAGTACTATGGATCTGCTAGAGTAACCGTCCAATAATGAAGTGCCTTCAGCCAGACTGAATTGGCTTTGCAGATAGGAGTAAATTAAATCAGCAACACTCAGGAGTAAAGGTACTGTAAAGGAACAAGGGGATGATGGATAAACATATTATCGACTCTTAAAGGCTCTTTCTGAGCCACCTAGATAGAAATTCTTCATGGGCTGACTTAAGGATGAAATGCGTGTCTGTGAATAACACACATTTCATTATGGAAATACTTGAAAATTGACACTGTTTCTTCCCCTTAAAGAGACAACAGCATGATTTACCATTAGCATGCTGGAATGCTAGGGAATACAGAAATCAAGTGTCGGCTCAAAGCGCATTAAAGAAACCAGTGCAAGAACCATGCACAGGATTAGTCTCTCAGCAGTTTCAGCCGACACCTTTGAATTAGCTCATCTACCCTTTTTGTTCTATTTTTTCCGCTAAGGATTAAGAGGACTTCAGTCGCTAGTGTGGTCAGTCTGGTACACTTCACGGCACTAATTATCACTTTAAAAAAGAAAAACACAATGTAGAAACACAGAGTAGATTTTCCGCATTAAGCTTAATTGGCCCCATCAGTGAAGAGTCAGCACTTACCCTGCAATGGTCAATTCAACAAACCCATGCCTAAGTGCCAAACCACAAGCGCTTATAATTCTGTGAACTCAGTTAATTGCTTCTTTTCGGGTTGAGATCAGGCTTATTTTTATGACTGAATTAAACTTCCACATTAAAAATAACTTAGATGATTTCTGTTCCTTCAAATTTTACAGATGAGTTGTAGGCTGAAACACAAACATTTTTTAAGTACATATTGAAAAGCAAACAATACAACAGCAACTGTACGTTGCGCACAGCTATTCTGGGCACAAGCTCTACTCTGCTCCACTGAAATATCTTCAGATCTGGTATAATTTAGCAGAATCCACCCATCATCTCCAGTTTATTTTCCTGATGGAGATTTACTGCAGCAAGCCAAAATCTTTCAAATCTTCCACAGAAAATGATTTTCCATTTATGAAAAATGTGCAGAGTTTTTTTGACTGGCAATTTATACTTCTAACTATTTTTTAATTGAAATTGCTGTTTCCAGATAATAGCTTTACACCTATTAAGACAGTGAAAGCAAATGTTGCTGCCAGATCTTCTCCCACCTTTTGTTTTCCCACCATCAGCAAAGCAGCCTTCTGCATTCCCACCTAAAAGGTATTGGAGTTGTATTCCCTATGCAAAGCACAGGAAAAAAAAATGCACTTTTTTTTTTAATGTGCAGTAGTGCCACTTCCTTCTTACTAGTTCTTTGATTTACTAAAGAACAAGTTGACTGAAGGAGTTAGCTGTTTTCACCCCAGAGAACCTCATCACGGTTTTTCCAGTACTTAAAGGGTGGCTGGAAAGTGGATGGAGGCTCTCTTCACAAGGAGCCACACAGCAAGGACAAGGGGCAATGGGTACAAGTTGCACAGGGAGAGATTTCATCTTGATATTAGAAAGAAATTTTTTACAGTGAAAACAACCAGTCACTGGAACAACCTACCCTTGGATGTGGTGGAGTCTCCATCATTACAGGTGTTTAAGATGCGACTGGATGGGGTCCTAGATAATCTCATCTAGGCACCCTTTCCCATGAAAGGCTGGAGCAGGTGATCTTTCAAGGTCTGTTCTAACCTAGGTTGTTCTACGACTCTGTGAATCTAACTGTCTACTTACCCCTTAAATCTATTTGCATGAGTAGTTCACAGCGCTGGTAGATGAGGCATGCAAATAGCCCTTAAATTTTTCTGGACAGACTAGAATATACTCTTAAAACATGTGAAGAAAGGTCTAATTTATGTTGTTTTTATAAGTATGTTGCTGACATCTGAATTAGTAAGAGATTATAACTTTCAGTAGAAACACAGACATTATTTATTTCCGCATCACAAAATTGCACAGCTTGGCAAAAGCTTTGTAACAGGACCCTACAGGGGGAGTTTTAAAAGACAGCCATAGCAAAACCCGGACACACTGGTGAAAAGCAGACAGAAGATACCGGAAATCCAAATTATGGTGACAACAGTTCACAGAAGTTTAGGGCTTTTTCACAGGAAATTTTAGATTGTCTTTTCTAGAACTGGAACAAAGTCACACGCTGAGAAGATTTTACAAAACAGAGTGTTTTCAGAAGTTCTGTCAGGTGAATAGCTCTTGCTCACCATCTGTCAGGTTCACTGCTATCTGGCAATTCTGAGCACTACCCAAAGGCAGCAATTAGAGCAACTGGCTTTCTGAAGATTTGCATCCAGCCAGCTCCAGATAGCTGACTTTAGGAGCAACATGTATAAGACATTTTTGTTATTGTGGATAGTTTTTCCACTCATGCAATCTGAGAGGATAAAACCCATCTTAAATCAAATTACTGTGGTGTTCTGGTTACATATGTTAGCAGTTTGTGTGTCTGTTTAATTTTAATTGGATATCAACTTAGGGAACCATGTTTTCCATTTAAATTAAGGTTTCTTCTATTCCAAATTTCACAACAACTAGATAATCTGAATGACACCCTTTCCTAGTATTGCAGTTCTGGCTTGACAAATACAGGTTAAGCTTCCATACCAAATAAACATGGAATGGCAACTTTTCAAACTCTGACTAATATAGATAGGGGAGTGTTTTGTAGCCGACAACTGAGAAACACAATAGCACACACAGGTCTCTTGCAACCTCCACTTTATCTTCAGGAAGCAAACATATGACATTCTATGTAAAAGTACATAAAATTGGAAACAATTAGTGATCTCTTTCATGTAACATATTGATAAATTGTGAACCGGCTACTTCCGAATATCGAATTATGTATTTATAATCGTTCCCCATTATTCAAGTCACAATTTTAAACATAGTGATTTTACTTTTTGCTGGAATTCCACAATGATCATACCTTCATCTCAAATATGACAGAAAAACATATTTTTTTAATTAAAAAGAAAAAAACAAAACAAAAAAACCCCACATAAATTCCATTTCCAAAAGTTTTAAATGGAGAGAGGAAAACCAAATATTTTTAATCATGCTTTAAAGAAGGAAGATTATCTTTCCCCTAACCAAAAGATAATACGAACTTCCACAGAATATTTTATTTCTGCCATTCAGCATGTACTACTAGAAATCATTCCTTTCCAGAGAATTCCATATCATGTAACAAGATTCATGTAAATCAGTGAAATAAATATCAGATACACATCAAACTGCATTTGCTGCTGGCCACACAATAAACCTGTGGCTTTACTTCCATGTTCCAACCCAGCTGATTATTAACTATTCTTCCTCACCGCACTGATTTTATTTACAGTTCACTTTCTGCTTAAGATGCTATAAAAGCGTCCACACTTAAGAATAGATAAGCAGCTGTTGGTAACACTACAAGACTGTATTATATTACTTTCATTTATTTTTTACAAGTTGAAAAAATCTGTTAGGAAAACAGCACATGATTAACAAACTATTTATCATGTCACTTAAACTCATTTTCTACTAAGTAAAGCAGCTATCATTTTCATTCCTGGCTATCATCTTGTTTCCTGGTACCTGCTCCAATAAAATGGATAACCAAAATTCTCAGATTCTTAGCAAAGGTTTCTAAGGTATCATGCTGCCTGTTTTGATATTGAAATTATACTGGTCAAATGCTGCCTGGCCACCCTCACTGCAACAGAAGACAAAGTCGAGTCCAATCATTTAAAAAGAAAAACTAGAATTTTCAGATGAAAAAAAAAGAGAAATTACCTGGGTCTTCTATTGATAAGTTCTTCGTTAACCATTGAACAATGTCGGAACCTAGGAACAAAACAACAGGCATTTTTAGATCAGTAAGTTTTCTCTTCCTACTCGTCAGTTCCCTGGGCAAATTAATATTGTTCTACCATGTAAAAGAGATCTATGCTTCTGCTCAGTTGTCTAGAAAATACTAGACCACTCTATTTTTTTTTTTTTCAGTTCCCTTTTTTAAGCTTTCTTTTAGCAAAGAAACATATCACTCAGATCTTTCTTTTGGCCAAGACTCATAAAATACAACAGAATGCATTAAGGGTATGGCAATAGCCTGCATTTCAAAAATTACTGCAAAATTTACGTAGAAAAACAAACACTTTATTAAGTTAATAATAATTTTTCCCCACCTTCCAAATTAGTTTACAAATGAAGCCTAGAAAATGTAAACACAACACACATTGTGACTACACAATCGACAGAGTACATGCTGCAGGTCATGCTGAAGGCTTAAAAACCTCCTTGGGACTAATACAGGGCATTATGAGCTCCTCTTAGGAGCTGCAGTTTGAGTTCAACTTTGCCTGCTGATTTTATTATCTTTAACTATCACTCCTGGCGTAGTGACTTTCAACCTATTCTGCCAGCTACCAGTAAAAGCATATTCAGTTACCTAAACGTGTACTACCAATGTTTCAAACTCCGCCTTGTGGCTAAGCTCTCGACAGAACTCATTTTTCCGCTGGTGCTAAAGCTCTTTTCTTACCACTCCAGTCTCTCTTCTTCTTCATATCCCGTCTTTTACTGCCTAGCCATTTCTTTCTCTTTAATTTCCTGTCATTATTTTAAGGTCCCATGTTATTACTCGCCTCTTAACACCTGCAGTACCAGATTCTCTGCTGCCTTTCGCACTGCGTATCCTTCCAACGCCACCTCCTAATTCCTAAACCCCCTCTGCTCCTCTTGGCCATGCACCTCCTGTCACACTTTGCACCCTGTGTGCCAAGCCACAAGGTGAAGTCATTCTTGTTTTTCAGACTGAAAGCTACAGTTGGTCTTCACTCACGGTGAGCATGAATTACAAAACAAATTATGAAGCAGTTCTGCCCACAAAAAAACAAATGCATTGAAAATTAAGGGGAAAATATACTGCCACGCTGCGAGGGGGTTATGTGTATGTTCTCTGTGTTTCAGATGGTTGCATCACGCCTCCATTTCGGACAAGCAACATAACAGACAGACATGTCACGTAACATTTCCTTACAGAACCAATATTTATGTTGCTCATCGATTTCTCAGCAGACATAATAACCTTAAATTTAAATAGATAATAAAAAAATCTACATAATCTGCACAACTATAAAATAAATCAAAACAATAAAATCTTGTGAATGAACAACAATACATAACATTAGATCGTGGAGAATATTTCCCCTGCCACTCCCTAAATTCAGATTTTTTCCTGTACTTCCCATAGTGCACAATTTCCTTTCGTTTTCTTAAAGCAATGAATATGATATTTTTAAAAAGCATTTCAGAGAAGAAATAAAATTTATTTCTCCTTACTTTCTTAATTTTAAAGAATCCAATTTTGTAGCTTTTATTTTATTACACTTTCTGAATAGCTTTATCATGTATTTTACAAAGCCTAGTCGATTATATCATAACTTTTCATGTCTGTATGCATTCTTAAATTGATTATGTAGCAACGAAAACTGTGGAGATTTTACAGCCATGTCTGGAGCAAACATTTTCATTACCATGTTACACATCTACATTTTGGTAGATATTAAACTTCAGTGGCACCATTTCTCATAGCATTTACATGGAATTACTCCCTAAATGAGGCAATTTACCTTTGCATGCTATCGGATGCGTACCAAATGTTTCAGACAGATATTCCTACCTCAAAATATTCCATTTTTATAAATACTATTTCCGTCCTTTCTTTATACACATGGACTTTATGAGGCTGACACTGAAGGAAGAAGTCATATACTAAGACAAAACTTCATAGATTTCAATGACACAGTTCCAAGCCTAGCTATATTTTCATGTCAGCTGACTAGGGAAGTTAGTCTGCCCCAAGTATTTTCCTAAATCCTCAAAGGTCAGAGACAAAAAGTCATTAGAAAAACAACACGGTATTTTTGAACACCGACTCTTAACTTTGGCTTCCTTCAAATCTCTTAGGTATCATATGGGAAGAAATTTTCTATTCTTTGCATCTCACCTTCAAATACTTCTTTCCTCTTTACCTCTTCTGAAAACTTTCCCATAGTGACATACCAGATTCCTCAGTCCTCAGCTCTTGGCATCCCATGTATGTATGTGGTACACACATCAGAAATTTCACCTCCATATGTTACACTGACTTCTGGCTTATTATAAATAATAGTGGGAAATGGGATTTCTTGACAAATACATCATCTGATTCTGAAAGATCATTACTGTTCTATTCACATTTTACACAGAATCACAGAATGGTAGGGTTTGGAAGGCACCTCGGTGGGTCATCTAGTCCAACCCTCCTGTCAAAGCAGGGTCACATACAGTAGGCTGCAGAGGACCTTGTCCAGGCGGGTCTTGAATATCTCCAGAGAAGGAGACTCCACAACCTCCCTGGGCAGCCTGTTCCAGGGCTTCGTCACCCTCAGAGGGAAAAGCCATTCCCTGAGTATTCTAAAGCCTGAACAGCAGTTTAAGCCAGCTATCACATTCAGACACTCTGATGGTTTCAGCCGCGTGACTTCAATGAGAAAAAGCCCAGACAAACAAATATTAACATGAACACTCTCCTTCTAGTATGAAGGCTATTCAAGTAAAACAAAGTTGCAACTAATTTGTCATGTCACAAGTGAGAAATTTATCAGCTCATAATCTTTTGGGAGATCTTGTGGCCAGCTCTAGTCCTAAAAAGAATAATAAAGGTATTACCTTGTATAGCTTGCTGTGTGTTATTTTAGCTGCTACTTTTAATGTCTAATCAACAAAATGATTTTATTCAATCATTCCTGTGCCCTTTTCTAAGGTTTATTACTTATGTAAATGTGTTTCTAAAAGCAAAACCATTACTTTAATTTCTTCTCCAAGAAAAAGAACAAGGCAGCAAAACAGGTGAATGCTTTAAAGGAAAAGAGTATTGACTTTAAGTCCTAGCTTTGAAAATCTGATGGCCAGTAAATTCATGTCATTTTTCACACACCACACTTCACATCTACCGGAATTAATGATCCAAGAATTAGGATGAAAAAGATTACAGACTTCATTATTTGTAAACAAGAACTAATACTTATAGGATAAAACATCTTTAACCTTCAAACCTGAATCTGTCTCATCACCAGGAATCTATCAGAAAGACAAGCTAGTCAGATGATATAAATTTTATGGAAGACACTACCTTGGTATTGGACTCTCCTGAAAAGGAAAAATTCAGCAATCCAAAACAGATAATGTTTGCCATGTCAAGAAAGATACTCAGTTTTTGTATACTGTTTAATGTGCCAGTCACTGGTAATGTGTGATAACAAAGCCTCAGTAATAACATCTTCAATGGAGATTCTCAGGCTAAGTTCTCCAAGTCTCCATGCCTCAGTTCCAAAAGGCAGCTAAAAGGCAAGCTGGTTACTAGCTCTGTAAGGCGCAGAACACTGAAGTTAAATTGCCAGCTGAATTTTGAAACCCCAGAAGAACCCTCAATTGTCATGCCAGTTTCTATAGCAAGTCAAACTGGACACGGCAAGGTGATCATTTGTAATAATAAACTAAAGCTAGCACAAGCAAAAAACATTCCAAAAAAGGCTTTTTTTAGACTCAGAGACTGAGAGCCAACAGTGAGATTCCTTAAATGCCAGCACCTATCCACATAAAGGCAATAAAATTCACAACATCTTACTCAAGTCCAAAAATATGACAATTTTCAACGTCTTTAAAGAAAAAGGTGAAAATATGTCTACTTTCACATACAAACAAAAAAGACTCAAGCATGTTCTTTGTAAAATATACTTGCTAAAAACTCCACAAGTGAGTAATTTTAAATGAACTGGTCCAAAAATAGCAGTTGCTGAAGCCATCACAGCATCTTGGGAAAATATTTTTGAGGAAAGTGTGTTCTCTGAACTCTGCAATGCTAATTTCCAAGTCAAAGTCATACAGGCCAGGGCAATGCTAAGGTTAGCTTTCAAGAACTAAATCCATACTTAAACAAGTCTTTACAGAGCACGTTTTTAAAAAAGTGTTCATTCTGAACCATAGAAGATATATAGATCCATTTTTTGCTACACATAGATGCAATGAGCCATGTAAGACTTGATCTAAAAACAAAAAGATATGATAGTAGTTCTGCAAAATAAAATAAAAATTCAAAATATTCTTTCTAAAAATTCAAAAACATATTTAGCTGAAGAATATTCACGTTGTAAGAAAGTATATTTAATTAAGTGGAATCACAAACCATGAGACCATTGAGAAACTTTACTCAATGATTTCTTATTTCATCAGGAGACAGGTTCAACCTTGCAAAAAAATACTCTTTTACTGCTAATATCTTGGTTTAGCAACTAAAATCTATTAGTTGTTTTCCTTGTAGACCTCAGAGTATTTACAGATGATTAAGAGAGACAGGGATGCAGGAAGCTATGTTCTGACACCAAGAGAGGGTTTTGCTGTTGACAATCCAGCAAATACTCTATCTTCACTCAAGACTATTGTCATCTGAACTCTCAAGAGCAAAATAACCATCGCAATGTTTGTCCTGCACTGCGAAAGCTGGGAAGCTGAGCTTGTTGGGTGGGTGAAAGGCAACGGCAAATCAGCCAGGAGCTCCCTCGATGGAGCCCCTTGGTCAGGTGAGTCATCTTCAGTGCTTCACCACCACCTGGTCTTGAGAACCTAGAGAATTTCATGCAGGGCAGGTCACAGTAGGGAAAACTTAATAAACATTACTCTAGAAAGTACCAGTTTCTAAATTTAAGTCAAGATTGTAATTAAATTAGCAAAGAGTACTGCATTTCCATTCTTTTTTTTTTTTCATTGGGAGAATAGGGAATATTGTCATTTTGACTTCTGCCTTCAACACCATTACTTTGTCACACTACTTCATGGCGATACAACAGGAAATTAAATTTAGTTACTGATAGACACTTCAAAATCCTTGGTCATGGGTGTCTGAAAAAAATGTAATGATGTGCAATTTCATTTCTCACCACCGACTTCCATATTGGAAATACAGAAACTGAATCAGATGAGCAGGGAGATTGTAAAAGGCCAGTGGCCTATCAGGTTCTCAGTACTAGCCATTTTCTCACAGAAATTGCTCTCTAATGGCAAGTTGGACTCAGTAAGAAGGGGCTTTCACTGGTTAATAAGATAAGATGATCTGCATTCTCCGAGAAATTTTCATGGTCACAAACCATAGCATATGCTGTCACTCTGTTATATCAGCACGGATATTTTACAATTTATTTTCTTTCTGGGAGAAGCATAGCTTGTGTATGAATTCTGCATGCATACATCTGAAAGAAATCACGTACCATGTATTTCAGGGCAGAAGGGCAGAGGGAAGAAAATCAATGGCTATATTATCTTTTGATATACTTACGGAAAAACATATTTAGAATCATACAGATTATTCAGTTTATTTTTTCCCTATGTCTATTATAGGTGAGCAAAGAGAAGGTTAGCATCACTTGATAGTGCTGTCCACAGAAAGGTGAAAGACAGAAGGGTGTGGGGACTCCTCTCTGAGGCTAGGGTTGCAGCAGTGCTTGAGGGAACAAGGAGTTATTTCCCAAAAAATTTATGGCTCTAGTCAGTATTAAACTGCATTGGATTTCAGTCTAACAGAAAATATGTTCAGAGGTGCTTTGATTGCCCCATAGATGGTAAAAAGGGGAGATAAGGGAAATGACACAAAGAAGCTATGTAACTAAGTTTGGATTTATTTCATACTCGTTTAAATGCGTTCCACCTTGTATTTTTCTTTAACAGATTTAACAGTTTTTTTCTTTCTTTTCTCTATTCGATTTGATTAATGTAAGATAAATTTATAGACCTAATCTGGTATAATTTTTTACCATGAGTAGGAACAGAGCTGAAACTGTGATAACTGGAATACATTGCTGATTGCATTTACATACTTAACCTACTGACCTTTACTATTTAAATGAGTTGAGTTTTAAAAGAAAAACAAAGTGCACTTTAATTAAGGAACTTTGAATCTCAACTTTCACACACATTTCTGCCACTTGCTTTTTAAAATTATTGATGAAAACAAATGCAGAAACTTACTCTATTGACTTACAATTGGAGGTGGACCACATGTTTGAGTCCCCTTACACCTCAAGCAAGCTTGTACCCAGCTGCAGATTTAAAAATCTCATCTGAATAATACTAACTATACAGAGAATACAACATATTTCAATGAAACCACTCAAGCACAAAAGTAATTGGTTTTCTAGTTTTAAAACTATATAACCTGCAATATAGTTCTTTTTTCAGGTGAAGATGGACACAGGAATTTGCAGAAATAAAACCCTCAAATGACTCATCCTACTGCTTTTGAGTCGGACGCTCTCATTCTACACTATAAGAAATCCTGAAAAATACTCAAGCCTAGAAGGGCAGAAAGGATCAGAATTTCTGCCTAGCATAACTCCATGAAGAACAACATATTGCTTGATATTGTTAAATGACTGAATCCCTGCTTCAGAGAGTAAAATTCACCTACTTTCATGTTGTGAAAGAGCTAACAAAGGATGTGAAAAATCTCTTCCACTCCCATGCCTACATGAAATCACCCAACAGTGCTGACCAACAAATTTCAGCAATGTACATTCTGCAGTCACACCCTGTCTCATAACCAAGCTTCAGAACAGAAATCTGATTCATAAAGACTCTAAGGGTAATTAATCATGGCTGTGTATCCGTGCCCACTCTTTATCCTAGAAGTGTGAATCCCCACAGGCCCCTGTCTTCTCCAGCAAAAGGAACTGTTGCTTCATTCTAACAACATCTATCTCTACAGCTTCTCAAAAGACATCCTCGACTTAGATCTCTTCAACAGCCACAAGTGACTGTTTTACAGACGACGCTAGCTCTGCATAACTGGCAGTATACCAGTAACCACAGATGGGACCCCTGTAATCCCAAGGCTGTTATAATACGCACCAGAGTTTAGCATCTTGCTGAAGAACATGGCTTCATGCTAAACATTTGAAAGAGTGATGCTGTTTAGAAAAATTAAGTGGTATGAAAATCCAGCAGTCTTTCTATTGTAAAGGAATTTTTACGTTTTTCATCAAAATGATGTAAAGCCATCTGACCTTGTTTGACTATAATAAAACATCAGTGTTCATGTAGCATGGATAAAGAAAGGACTGGTTTGTGCATTCCCCTGACAACAAAATCTTATAACTTCTTCTATGTAAAAAGTAATTTGCGGGGGAAAGAGACAGGAAATATAAGTAGAATTCTGAACACCATAAGGTCGCCCTGAAGACATTTCATTTATGAGAAATCTTCATCACCAAATAGGAAAAAAAAAAACCACTTCATTTTTAAATACTGCATTCATACTCCCAAGCAAAACTTCTAAAGTCTGAGATGACCAAGGAGCCTAGGAGGCTTATCAGTGAGACCTACTCAATTTCCTGTCCACCAGAAATCTAAATAATGATAAAAGATTAGAAGCTAAGGGACTTTCAGTTTCCCTCACCATTACAACCCATCCTTCTTCTCCTATGAATCAATTCCTCTCTTCACCCTTCAAACACATGCAAACACATCTGGGTACTATTAAGAGAGAAATAGCCAAGAATTCAGCTGCTTGTCATGTTCTGTTTCCCTCATTACCTTTGGGAACTATTGAGCTAAATCACAGCCTCCAAATAGCTTTGGATCCACATCCAAGTGGAGAGCAAGAACCCTCCGAACACCAAGCATAACTGTGTCCATGCTCTTCCCAACACTGCTCTGTACTGTGTAAATCAACAGGCAATGAAGATGTTTGGCAATATCCCTGCCCCACCTCGTAGGTGAGTGCCTAGCCACCAGCCTAAAGAACAATTTTTTCTGTCTCTCTCAGTGATGATGTAACTTCTTTATACAAAGAATGAGAAACTCCATGTGAAAGAGAACTGTCTCTGCTGCTTGCTGATTATATTCTCTAAAGCATGAAGCAACTTCGTCCGAATTTCAGCCCAGACACAAGTGGTTTCAGGCATTTAAACCTGAGTCCCTCTTCCTCAGTCTTTCGGCATTCTGGTCGGGGCCCCTTTTAATTCCTTTTACTGGAGGTGTAATGCTTTTATTCTAAATGGTTTGGAGATAACAGGAGAAAATAAATTATATGCTACCCTGTAGGGCATCCATGTAGGGAGCTGAGCACCTGAAGTCCCAGAATCACAGAATGTTTGGGGTTGGAAGGGACCTCTGTGGGTCATCTAGTCCCCTCCCTACTGCAGTGAAAGCTGGTTTATGGAAAGTAGAAGAGCATCAGCAAGTGTGTCCTGATGCAGCACACAGCAGCGTATGAACGTGAGAGCAGCCTCTCTCAAGAAAAAACGAGAAGGAAACAGATATGGGACTCCTATCCCGAGTTTGCCTTCTGGTTCCTGAAATAGCATGTTAAAGGGCAACAGTAACACCACTGTTGCCTAACTATCTTGAATTCTCACTCTGAAAATTCATCCAAGACTACTTCAGGAAAACTGACATTTTTGAGAAACTAATTTGCTACTTACCATAAATAGTTCATGTGGCTTTCTTTTTAAGTTTACTAGATGTTTCACTCTATCTTGCTGACAACTTAGTATAGAAAACAGGTAGATTGATAAGCACAATTGTTTTGAGTTCACTGCTGAGGAAACACTGCAAAATTTCACTCATCACCTCCTAAGTCTTCTTTCTTACTGAGCAAGCAAGTTTCAGATTAACAGAACAATTTGTTGTTCGTTTCATGATGGAGGGCTCCTCAGGGGAAAGCATAACCAAAGCACAGGGTTTTTTTCCTTTATCCTATGTATTTGTATGCAATTACTGAAATGGAACTTTTTTCAGTAAGTCAGCGGTGGCTGAAATTTCTAAATGAAGGCATTTCCTAGGTCATTTGAATGGCTTTCTTCCTCTGGAGAAGTAAAAATAATAAGCTTGTGATAGGACTATACTGAAACCACATGCTAAGTATTCCAGGGGAACATGGCCAGGTGAGACCCCAAGGCTAAAGGGCTGCCTAGCAGAAATGGTGTCAGAGTGGAGACAGAGGGGAACAGACAACATTATTGCATGCAGTATTTGTAGACAAGAGCAACCACTGTAAATAACATCGTACTCCTTCTTAACTGTAGTAGGTGTTCATGTATAAATTCTGAAGTCATCGAATTTTATGATTTACATAAATCTCGATTAGTTTATACCTGCTTAAAACATAAAACCAGATTATTTACTTTTGGATTTTTTTAAGAATGCATACAAATACACATTATATCTCGCTGGAGATACTACTTACAGTGTTTCTGCAGATTTCACAATTATAACATTTTGAAAAGAAAGCCAAGCTACAAAAAATGTTCATCAAAGTAGCAGTGGCACTAACCAAAGCAATCTTATTAACTTTCCATAGCATTGTCATCACATGCTGCAGCTTCTGCTCTCTTAGTTTTTATAGAATTGCATATCACTATATCAAACGCATTCTTTCCCTCATACACATATCAGTGTGTCTGCAAGGTGCACTTGGATAATTTTGCAACACGTTAAAAACCACCTGAGAATCTCTCTGCCACAATTAATTTTCAGTTTCTTATTTTTTTTACACCAGCAGTTTGAAAATAGTGTGTAAAAACATACAGCCTCCAAGTTCAACAAAAAGGCTTTGTGAAAGATTTCACCGTGCTATTGCTTCAAGTAATTCTATATTTTTTTCATATTTCCAAATTAATATCTCTAAGCAATACGATATTTTCTTTTTGGAATGGTTTTTCTAGTTCTTGCCATACTGCCCCCCAAAGACACCCACACACAGATGGCAGTGGAAGGAAGTGAAGCAGCAATGTAATTTCTGCTAGGCACTTCACATTCACAGATGATTTTCACAGGGGAAAATCCTGAAGTCCTAATTCAAGGGTAACAGGAATAAATATATAAATGATCTATGATTTGACTTCTGATTTAGACTCCAGGAAGAAAGTCAGCCGAGACACAGCGACTTACAGTTTTGACATTTGCCCAGGAACAATGTCAACGTGCTTCCTATCTCACAAAGTGTTCCTACACAATAATAGTTAATTTATACAGCTGGTTTGAAAATCGGTTTTTCCACCGTTGCTATTTCAAAACACTCTTTCAGTGACTCATGCTCTTACTGTTCTCTATGCTCAAGACTCTGAAAACTGATGTCCAGAAAAAACCCTTTTGATCATCACAGATTTCCTGAATAACCCAAGCTATTTAATTTAGTTATTTTGACTAAAATAAATCCTTCAGAAAGATTTGGTGATGCTAAGTACAACAGCATAATGTGATGCTCTGTAGAAGGTCCTGATAAAAGTTGCAGGATTGGCTATTCAAGAACCCAGAAAGTCCCCAAGAATTTGCTCATTAGCCAGCCGCTCTCACAGCTACAGAAACATCTCCAACCGGAAACCTTATTTCAATAAAAGAGATTCTGCAACATAGCAGTTGCATAAAATACTTATCTTCAGAGATACCACACAGCATGGGGGCATAAGCTATAACAGAAACCCTTCAAATGTGAATGTCATGACAAAGTGCCACAGAATTGCAGAATAAAAATTATTTGTTTGGCACAAGTAGTCACCTGGGTTGTTTAGTCCTTTTATTTTTTTCATGTGAGACACATAGGTCTCACTGTTCCTTGGCCTCCAGCACAGACCAGCTATTTTTTTTAGCTAGTAGCAGTAAATACAAAATCTAAGATACAAGAAAGTTTGCTGAAGCTGAGTAGAAACTTTCATCCTTAATCATAATACTTATGTGTTACACCAGAAACATCACTGACTATGATCAGAACTTCGCTCAAGGCTTCTTTTTTCTATTTGAAATATGAAATGTTTTAATATTCAATAGACCATAGAAAGTTCAAACGAATTTCTATTTTTGATTAAGCTGTGCTGGATGTTTTTGTGCTATTTCCTCCAGATCCATGATTATTTTAATACTGCTATGTCTCAGAGTTTACACTTCAAAGATCTGCTGCAGGGCTACATTTTCAAAAAGGGAAATGCAGTTATTCAAATTGTAAGTACCTATACTTTGGAGCATTAGTCTGACTGAAAATCTAATCCCATTCAGTTTTTACCAAAATATGGGATTTTCAAGACTTTATTATGCTCAGTTGCTTGGCATAATAAAAATGATTTACATCATACAGCACGGAATGAACTGTGTTAGAAATAAAACTGATCTTTGCTCCAACTCGATACTTCCCTGAAATTCAGCATACTTTTCATTTGCAGTCTTTCATTGCTATTCATAGATTATGAATTCATTTATTCTAAATGTCAATAATTGTGCTGCATGACAGTCTGAAGAGATATGACTGGGTCTGTTCTCAAAGACATAAAAATCTCGCGGTTCTTCTCATGGTAGTTCTTTACATATGCACCTCAAACACTTTTGTCACAATATTTCTGTCACAATAAAGGCAAAATCTATTAGTCTTTGAGGATAATCCCCAAGGATTCATTGAAATGTAGGTTCTGCTGACAATTGAAATTCTCTGATTTATCCATCAATGGAGATTTATCAAAAATCTAAACAGACATGAATTACAATTTTAATATGCAATCAACAGCTCCTGGGTTTAAAATAAACTTAATCATGCCATCCATAATAAACACTGCATTTCTGTCTAAAATTGAAAATTGAAGTATGGTATGTGCTTATATAAATGAGTATATATGCCAGCCATTGTATGAATTGTTCTCCCACCAACCATAGTAAGGTTAGCAAACCTTTACCTCTTGGTTTGCTCTTAGCAATAAATGTCCCTGAGGAAAGGCAGCAGCAAATGCATGAACTTGGTAAACTAAAATGTAGAGATAAGAGTAAATCAGCAGGTAAAACTTAAGAGAAAATAAATCCCTCTACGCTCATGCATTTGCTGCTGTCTTTCCTCAGGGACATTCATATGAGTTTTTGTGAGATATTAATTGCAGCCCTGTAGCTCGTATCAGCTTTTTGTCTATGATAGTTTTATAGGAATTCAAAAGCAGCCTTTCTGCTTTTACAAGTAATTTGGTACCATCTTAACCAAATGCGTTTTAGAAGCAAAGTATTTTGGTTTCCATCATTTTTGGCAATGACCATAGAGCCATCACTAATGCCTCCATTTTAGGAATGTCTCTCGGAGCCCTGACAAAGTAATGACCTTCGCAAAAACCTTCTATCTTCTCCCATCCCTGCCCTCACATTCATTATGTCCATGTTTGATACACTAATCTGCTGGCTCATGGGAAGTACTTGGAAGTTTATGTGAGAAACCAGGACAGAGTAATTTTCAGCCATTCATTATCAGATAGAAGAATAACAAAGAAGACATTATTCTGAACAATGCTGGACCACTAGCCTGTGATGTGGCCTTTGGTAGGTCACAGGGATTGTATTTATCTCTATAGTAAAGATAATAGTTCGCCATACTGTGCTGTGGATTTTGGGAGCTAGAGAACAGAGAAGCATTTTGAAAAGATCAACCTTTAGGTATTAGTGTAATAAATAATACTACATGTTCTGGAGTCTGGATTCTATTCTTCATGTTATTTTACTGTACATTTTGATGTTTTATTTCATTTGGATGAAACAGCTGAGAATGGATGGTGTCTTACTGTGAACACAGGATGGGTCTTTTGTAACTTCGACTCATGAGTACAGAACCTCTTTGTGAGGATGAGGCTGTAGCTTATTATTTTCTTCCTTTTTCACGAGATGCAGAGAAAAATTAAGTTCATACTGTTGCCTAGGAGTATGCAGTGACGTGAATACTACTTTTAGCACCTGTTGTGTCTTTGCTGTTTACATTGTTAGAATAAGAATAAATAGTAGCAAGATGTAAAAAACTCCTCTGTAAGGGAACACATATAAACAACCATTCATGCACCCATCCAAACCAGTTCTGCCGCTCTTCTTCCCAGCCTCTGTACACAACAATTTATTTGTATTTTGGCCTCTCCATGTAATATTTTAAGACCTGTACATATTTTATGTAAAATTGTTGACGGCCACCATTTCTTCCTTAACAACCGACTGCAGACTCAGGAACGGATGGTATACCTTCTCTTGGGAAAATAAAGGCAGGATTAGTAAAGAAATGCAAAGCAAATAGGTAGCCAGCACCAGAACTGCTGTTTACTAGTGGAAGATGAAAGCAGACACAACTCCTGTGTTGAGGCCCTGGAGAGAATAAAGATTCTGTCAGTCAGGTAAGGAGTTGTGCTGTCTAAATGCAATATAGTCCCAAGGTCGGGAGGGAGGGGGCAAGCAGAGGTGTGGGAAAAACGTATTCTTGCTGAATCTTCTTACATTCTGAAAAGAGCTAAAATGAAATAGCCAACAGATTAAAAAATAAAGCTAGCAGCTTTCTACTGCACTAGGAAATAAAAGACAACAAAACCCCCAAATTTAAAACTTTAAAGTATTTTTCCAGGAAATAATTATACCCTGTTCAATCTGGCAACAGCGATTAGCACCATTCTCCTGGTACCCTGATAGCAGATTAGAAATTGATGGACAGCAGCAAAGGGTACTTGTGCCTGAACTGGAAAATAGCCTGATGATGGCAGTAGGCACATCACTTCCCATGGCTTGATAGTCTTGGAAGGGAACCACTCTCCTCTCCAAAATACAGAGGAGAAGGAGTAATAGTAATATGACTGGTAAGAGTTTTTCTTGATGCAAAAGAGGATGGATATAGGTCACCTCGAAGGGATGACTTAAGTAGATTATCCCCTTTCAATTTCTGCTTCACTTTGCATGAGGCAGGTCTATACTTAGAAATTAAGTATACACTAGGCTGTTTTAGTCCTCCTTTCTGTTATGCTAATTCTATTTCACTTTGCATAGAAATGAGCTTCTGTCAAATACCAATAGACAAAAAATGTCTGCCATAGCACTGTTTTCAAAAAATAATGTCCAGCAAATGGGAATACAGGCTCCCACTTACACATAACCTCCTTTGTTTCCTCATACCTGCCATGCTGCTGCCTTTACCCCTCCCAAAGTGGCATTGCTGATCCCTTCCACAGGCTCATTGGAGCACACTGCTGTGGATGGCGTGGCATTCACAGCAACAATTTGCAATGATAAGAACCCTCCTCTGTAAGGTTTCCGGACTAGCAAATGCTTCTACTCATCTGCTTTGCGTCTCTTGAGAGCTCGCCAGCCTCTAGCAGCAGGCCCACCCTCAGCCGGCCTGACCCTGTTTGCACGGTGTGGTTTCCCGCGCTGTCTGGCACCAGGAAATACGGCAGTTTAAGGTCCAGCGTTTCTTCCATATACTCGCAGGAGAGCAGTATCTCAGAAGAGAAGGATCTTTTTTGCTAGCCACGTTAACGGCTAGTAAAACATGCAAACGAGAGATGACCAGTCAGTTTGTCATGCAGCACACAAACACAGCAGCAATTCAAATGAGCCAGGAAGAGTCAGAAGACTGCTCATCTGAAAATCACTAGCTCTCGTCTTTTATTGACTTTGCAAACAGTATGTCTTTGACCATTGCTATTTCCGAAACACAGACATTCCACGGTTTAAAGTAATTGCTGTTGGAATGTATGTATATGCTACTGATATTCTTTCAGAGAAAGTGATTGTTTATTAATTTAGGTGAGTATATTAAAAAAGGTCTATAGAGTCAACTTCAAAACTTTGATTTCCATATTTCTTAATAATAGCAATGAGGCTTCCATCCCAAGTTACACTTCTAGAAATGACGTCACTCAAGAAAAAAAGCAACAAGATTCTACCACTGACAGTACACCTTTAAATTTCAGTAATTTTTCCTTATGGCATGTTTAAAATCACCATCTAGCTTGCCTTATGAGAGATGTACTTGCTAGCTAGTATTTTCTTTTTAGCAAGTGAGACAACTTCTTTATCAAACAAGAACATGTGTGCACTGAGAAAATAGAGGAAAATTACAGCTCTGAGCACAGGTTCTTAAGATGAAGCACCCACAAGTAACTCTTGCTACATATAAAGCAAATACATACATGTAACCCTTTAGTGCTGCCTAAACTTGCTGTACTCTAATCTTAGTCAAGATGATGATCATCAAGTCAAGCGTACCAGGGAAGGCAGAAGATCTGGCACAGGCAGAAGCTGCTCTGCAGTTTGGTGTTTCGGAGATCATTCCGCAATCTTAGTATGGAAGCATCTTATACTAATTGCTAATCAAACACATTGGAACAGCAAGTCCCTCTGCTAAGGACCCTACAACAAGCATTTCTGATGTGACAATTTAAGTGGATAATGAAGATTCTCTCTGTCAAGCATATTCTGTGGTTGCTCAGTATAGACTTCTCTGTTATTCTCTGAGCTTCCCCAGCCAAAAGTGCATCCTCAAAAGGATCCTTCACAAATCACAGCAGAACTCATTAGACACCAAAGTTTCTACCCTGCAGCAAATTCTGAGGCTCTCAAACTTCATTTTGTTGTGAAGTGGAACCCCAACACCAAACATCAAACCTTTGCATAAACTGAAAAATTCCAAAATATTCTCATTTAATGCTATCAAAATGTTTAATTCAACAGGGGCAAAGTCTTTTTTTAGTATAAAGCAAACAGAATGTTTAATCTTCATCTTTCTGATTCATAAGACAGCTTCTAACAGAAGTATAATAACAAAACAATAGAATCAAAATGCAGTATTTCAGTACTTCCAGATAACAACAACGTCAAAAAAACTCTCATGAAACTGTGTGGCTGTGAAAACATTTCCCAGCAGAAAACTGATTTCTCACATAAGTCATCAGAAAGGCTCTTAATGGATAATTCTTCTAAATTAAGCAGATGTAGAAGGCTTGAACAAAAATAAGATGTGTGTGCTTCAGTATGCTCTGATGGTCTCATCTCTTTGACAAGAGCAGAGGACAGTGCCATAGGATCTGCTACAGGGAGCACTCAGGGAAACTCAATTGATTGTTTTAAACATAAGAGACAAAATAACAACAGAATAAAGGGGAATCTCATCTGACTTTTTCTCTTAAGATGTTACCTTGTCAATAATTAACTCTATCAGAACGAGTCAAAATTTGTATTCCGCTGTGCATCTTTAATAACATGCTGCTGCCATTTTAACCTAAACTAAATTCAAAGATACTCTTATTGTCCAGGATAAACACTGCAATCATAGCAGTGTTAGCTCTGCTTAGCTCATATCATGCCTCTCTACCGATGATGAGTCATCTCTCCTCCTACCATGTAGTAAAGAAAACGGATGAGCCTTGAAAAGCTAACACTTTATGCAATTTTATATAGCAAATACCATGTGGAAAATATATTTATAAAATCACAACTCCTGTAACTAACTAATGTATCAGTTTCCAGACAGCGAGTTATGTACAGTGGGGATGAAAACATTTGGGAACACTCTAGAAGATCTAAAATATATTCTCTTTGAAAATAAGAGTAAGATTTAACTTAGTATTTTGCCAGTTTTGACTCATGTCCTCTTAAGCTTTAATTTCAGGTATGTTTTTCATTCCAGTGCTATGCTTAAAAGTAATTTCTATTCATTGACCGTGAAATCAAAGGGAATATAAAATCAATATCTGTCTTAGTTGCAATGGGAAAATCCAAAGTAACTCCACTATGGTCTCTAAAAATGCTTTAAATATTTTGAAACCACACAGTTTCAGGAAGCAGTTGACCAAAACACTGAAATATGTCTCATAGTCTTCTCAACTATGACATATGCTGAGACTCACAGCAAACAAACTGTGATTCAAAGTTGCTTAAGAAACTTCAAGCCTATATCTTTTATCATGCAAAACTGAACTGAAGCCATAACCATCTACAGGTATTTTACTTCAAAGTACTTCACTGTATAGTACTGTACTTTTTTATCCTCAGTTGCATCTTTGCTACCCCTGACAGGTGAAATGAATATACAAAAACAAAGCTCCAACTCTTCCTATTGCTCAGAAAGATGCTCTGAATGCTCTCAAGCAGGACGGGTCTCTGGACCATTGGACAGGGAGTGCCCTAGATGCTGGCTAGGTGACTGTGCTGAAAACAAGGCAAAAAGAAAGAAAATCTGGTGTGTAGACATAAGCAGGACAACAGGCTATTGAAGGACACGCTATGTGAAGGATCTGCTGTTGTATTGGTTTTGACTGATGCGGTCACCTGCTCCAAGCTTGGTTACCTATATTTGGCAGAAGGGATATGATTTGTCAGAAGAATGATCACTGATCAAAACAGCCTTTCAGCAATGGAAACAGACAATGATACTCACGTTGTCGCAGGAGATGCACTGTTTAAAGAGAGTGTATCTCCTAAAGTTATAAAACTTACAAAGTGCTCAACAAAGAATTACATGAAATAATTTATTTGATTTACAACTTGCACAACAGTGTGTGAAAGAACTTTAACAACATTAACTCCCCTTGTACTACCCTGATGAAGTCATGGTTCACTGCATAGCTATGGGAGTGGTGAATGGAGAGGCCAAACAGATAGCCTGCTGCCACAAAGAGAGACTGGCCAAGTCAATGATGAAAATCCGAGAGACTTAATTCCAAGGCCCACTTATGAGCCCTAGGTTACGCTAATACGCCTTAGACTACACTAGAAAGACTGAAGGTGCTTTTCTTTTTCTTTTTTTCCCCTTTTCTGTGTACTTACAAGAGGAGTACCATATTCAAAATACTATGTAAATGTAATTTAAGAATGACAGGAAAATTTTCATGCCACTTCAAATGGGCAAGATTTAATCTTAATAACTTACTGACTTTCAGAGTGCTGAACTAGCTACTGCAAGTACTTCTTTAATAACGAATCAGCCTCAGTCTATTTATTTATAAAAGCCATGCAAGATACAGGAAACGTAAAGATAAAGGTCAGTGTTTAACATGCTGAATTCAGGCAGGGCTTCCAAGCACATCAGGCTGCTTCTTGATTCTATTTCATAAGAAAACTCCTCATATCGTTTGCATTCGTGGCTGAGCATAAGATAAATGGGTTTGGTGCACTTTTTATTAATCTTAGCTTTCTATTTGGTTTTAATCCACCACATTTTATCCTATGTGTTCCTTACAGGAAAGGGATTTTCAGACACTTTTTAGGCTGCCTTACTCTCAAATAGTAGCTTAAAAGAGGTTGCAAATAAATTTGTCCATTTGCGCTAGAAAACAATAAGCAATGATATTTGTCATTACAGCCTATGATATCTTTTTCTGCTGACTGCTGTTATCTGCTAGGGCAATTTAAAAGACTTTTTTCTTAAATATCATTTACCTACCCTATTAGAATTAACATGCATTGCAAATTAATGTACATTCATATTGTATAGCACTCATTTAAAGTTCTGCTCTCCCATAATTAATTTTTTTCTCACAAATGTAGTAGTGTGTTGTTAATAGGTGCTGTCTTCAACACTTCAGCTAACGACTGCTTGTAGCTGCCTCATGTAGATAATTCTTTATTCTTTTCTCTGTGCAAGTTGCCATTTTATCAGCTACAAGAAGACTGTCCACATGTTTTGGTATTGCAAGATAGCACCCTTCCTAGGTAACAATGTCCTTGAGCTATATATTATCTCACACTAACACATCTTTTCTTGTGTCTTCCTGCTTAATTCTATCACTCTTTTTAACATGTACATTCCTGGGTTTGTTTCTTAAGGCAGCATTTTGAGCAGTAATGTTTGACTTGTTTTGATTCAAAACAGAGCCTGTGTTGATGAAATAGAACTGACTAGTCTGTGTGCACTAGTCCTCATTTTCTATACTCATTTTTAAATATGCTGATGTCAAACACTGTCCCAGTCCATAAAATTTTGATTCTACTTTGTGCAAAAGTTACCGTCATTACACTGTTTTACCAGGTTTTTCATTTTGTTGTGTTACTTAAGCAGGTGAGGCGGAATTATAAACTGAACACTTGAGCAATGAAAAGAGCTTAACTTCAGACTTTGTCTCTCTTTTTGTTGTGCTATAACCATATATTACCCTAAGTATATGCCAGATACAAAGGTCACGAGAAAAATACAGCATGTATATAACACTGATCATGCTTTCCTTGTACTTTAATTCCTACCATATCCTTTACATTTTTCGAAGTAGTAAATACACTCAGTCTGCTGTATCACACAGAAACTGGTTTGCAAAAAAAAGGCTTATTTTGCAGTTACGTATGGCCATTAAAGGACAATTTGCGCCATTCGATACTAGGCTTGACACAGTTAATAAACACCTTCAACTGGAAACTGTAGAGAAGAACTTTGCAGATAAAGAGAAAAAAACCTTTCAAAACCCAGGGCGAAACCCCAGATCCGAGTGGGTGCACCCACATTTTGTTAGATTCCAGACACAATTAACAAAGCCTCTAACACAGCCACAGAGGGAGTCTGTCTTTGGTATGAGGGCACACAGTGTCATGCTGGACGAGAGTACTTTGGGGATCCCAAGCTCTGCACCTCAGGAGGTGGCAGCTCCACTGAGTGCCCACTTGCAGGCCCCCAGCTCCCAGCAGTGGCAGGAGAAGGCGCAGGACTCCCATCTCCTCCAGCACAGCAGTAGCACAGGGCCTGACCCCGTGACAGGGCTAGGTGGCTTTTTTCTTGGTTTTCTCTGACCTTGCTGGGCACTGTCCCATTTGTAGTCAATTAATAGTTTCAGAGTGTTTATTCATGATCATGAAAACTAGATGTGTCTTTAATAGCTGCTGACACACATATTTAACATATTAGTGCTGAGATATATATTTAGTGCAGCGATTTAGTTAGATTCTGAGTAAAGAAAGATTTAGTTAAATCTGTATGGCTTTTACTAAAATTTTTCTTCCTGTAAAAGGTATTTAAATGTTTTTTGTGTATACAAATCTTTCAAATGAATCTGTTTCTTCTATTAGAATTATAACTGCAGTGTTTATTTCACAGGAGAAAAATCGAGTATTGGAAATAGTAATGCCCAGTGAAAAAAAAGCACTTCTGATATAAGGCAGAATTTGTTTTTTAAGATTTCTCTTCCAAGTCAATACTAATCACAGACGAAAAACATATTTTATTGTCAGTGAGAACTTTTTCATTCCCAAAATAATAGAAAAGATAGTTTCAACAAGGTTTCCAATACTGATCCAAATCTTTATTAGATATGAGACACAGGGCTGTAATCTCCTTTTTATTTGACAGATATGTTAATTTGAGAAGAGTTTCAGCTGACTGAGGACATCTACTGAAACTATTATAACTAATATATTCCATTTTACTTTTTGCTACATATTCTGCATGTTTATATGCTTGCTGTAGTTAATGAAAAACTTAAGAACTCTTGCTTGTGATCTGTGCAGTCTCTGTTTTTCTTTCTGTTTGCTATTTTTTTGTAAATTAAATGTACTGTTTGGATAGCTCATTACAAAAAACAGCATTTAGATTCAGTGATTTCCTTGCTAAACTGCAAATGACATTTCAATTTTTAAAACAAATCATTATCTGTATCTGTACCTGGTGTCTTGTACAGAAGATTGTAAATTACCATTCATTAACTGATATTTTAATTACTCCTCTTATTCCTAGCCTTCTACATCTCTCAATACATCTACCTGCACATCAGGAGTCAGTTTTGAGTACAGATAATACAGATAGTTTCTATCTTGGCTTGACTAGTAATAAACCAGGCATAGAGACTCAGCAAATACTGATGTCTAAGTTTGATGGTGTGGACTGAATAGCCAGGCTTTAGAGGTGTGCCAGAAGTACAGTCCACAAACACTGAATTATAGATTTTACCTCATCTTTTTTAACAAAGGATACAAGAATATTTGACACAAAACCCTTAAACTGGGGGCCACTTCCCTGAAGAACAATTACAATTTGATTTAAAATTGATGCATTATATACAGGACTAAACTGCTATTTCACCCTCTCACTTCATTATATATTTTGCTTTCTGTTCTGCTTTAAAAAAATAAAATTGGAATGAAATTTCCATTTTCAAACTTCTCAGCTATCAAGCCATGACTTTTCAGCTGAAATTAATTAGAGTATTACATTTTAAAACACAAGTATGAATGTAAATGGATAACAGTGTGCATGTGTTGGATTCTCTTCCAAAGCAATTTAAGGTGATCGGTCATTCTTAGAAGATTACCACAGACAATGACAATGTCTAGACACAGACCTTGTCCTGGAGAGCCATAACTCAGATAGCCAAATCTTGAGCACTGAAGCCCTTCAAAACTCACATCACTGAGAAATTAATACATACTTTCCCTACAAAATTCTGCTTCTTCCACAAGAAGGCATCACTCATTCCACGTTAATAATTTATGTTCTTTGAGGAAGGCTTTTCCTATTTTCTGATCCCTAAATGAATAATTACTGTTCCCAACAGTAATATAAACAGATACTGTTTCCAAAAACTTGCAATGCCTTTGATCAAAAAGTGAATATCTTCAAGCAGTTTGTAGCCTTTAAACTAGTAGTGCCTGGTAATGCTTTTCCTTCTCTCCTCAAAAAGTTTTAACTCTACCTTCCACCTTCCCAACTGGCTTCCAATTCAGGAGTCCATTGCGATTCTTCCCTGTAACTGAGAGCTCACAAGTCCCTTTCCCTTCTAAAATGTAGGTGGTCCTCTGTTTCTCATTTGGGACTTTCCAGTTAGCACGCTAGTTTAAATTTATTGCTCTATCAACTCATCTTGGCTCTACTAAAATACATTTTCAAAAGGAATTTGATGTTCACTTTATTCTCAGTTTTAGGATTTCTCTAAAAATGGCATATCTCAAGCCTGCTACAACAGCATGTGTTTCATAGCTTGTCAACTGCTCTATAAGGTTTTCTTCTGCCTAATATATAATTCCACTTCAATATAGCTGTCTCTGTATAAAGTTGTTCAGATACTTTTTAAATTTACTTCTATTTTACATGCCATCATTAATGATTAGAAATAACAGGCTTAAACATCATCAGAAAAGTGCAGTTATATCAGACTAAATCCGAAACCAATTAGGCAACTGGTTGGATTAAACATGGCACATCATTTCTCAGAGTAAAAGGAGGAGAGTTTTGCTAATTCAGACTAATTTAAAGAACTCATTTAATCCATTGCAGAGGTAATTTATAAGCAGTGTCCTAAATCTCAGCTAGGTCACATGAAATTAAACAATATGTTAGACCAGCCAGTTCATGCACACACTACCTTTGTGCTGGTCTGACAGAGCTCGCCACAACCACTGCTGAATAGCACCTGCTCAGCAGTTCTACAGCATACCACTGCTGGCTGAAGCTGTGTTCCCTGCCCTTTGTATGGCTGCCCAAAGGAGAAAAGAGCTATGACCAAAACACAGAGAAAGATGGACATCCCACTTGGTCTGTTTTTTTTTCTCTTTAAACATGAAGAAATGTATTTTTAAGACCTAGAGGAAAAAAAAGTGAGACAAGCCGCATTCTATTTACATTGAGCAACTGTCCTTGAAGAGTGAATTGCTACTATAACCAATTTTCCACACATTTTCTAGAACAATAGACTCAATTGCCAGCCTTTAAATGGTCCAGAGTTTGGGACATCATGCCTGTCAGAAGCTTGTATGTAAGCATGACACTAAAATCAAGATTAGCCTCCTAAATCCTGCTTGAACAACTTTATGTTCTTTGTAACACAACCATATTTTCTATCTATTTCCAGTCCAGAGCAACCAGTCCACAGCACAAGCAGAGCAGCTGAGGTCCACCTGAAAATGCTGACCATTGCAACTATGTCTTTATGGATTGTCATTTTAGAACTCATGATAAATTTTTTAGATGGTGTGTCGGCCATCTGAAACTATGTAGGTAACTTGCAAGGCCTAACTATTTCTTTAAAACTGTGTTTGACCCCAGGCACAAAACCAAACGAGATGAGTCACTCCACCTCCACCTTTCAGTAAGACAGAATTCTGATTTCTTCTATTGAATAAATGACTTTATAAGTATGAAAGGACTTGATAAAATTGTTTAAAAACACCCACTTCTAGAATTCAGATAGTACGAACACAAAAATACTACTACTCAGAAAATAAGTGAGTGGAGAACCAAGAAGTTTTTATCTCTGAAGAGTATGGAAGCAAGGAGAGTTCAGCTTGAAACAATAACTGATGAGAGCAATTGTAAATATCAGGAGGGGATAAAGAGATGGGAAGAAAAGCAGAAGGTGGAATACATGTAAACAAACCATTAACAGGCAGGTTTGGCCCAGTGTCTTTTCTCTATCCATAAAATATTCCCTGTTCTAGAAATAAAGTAGTCCAGGCAACAACTGAGCCTTTTACTATATACTTGCTTTGTTTGAGATCTGCAAGCCTTTCCTCCCATAACGAAGTCCAAAACTTACAAGATAGTCTTGACAAACAGGTAAACAATCTACAGAGATCTACAAAGTATTTCCACGTTTTAGCTATCTAGGAGCTCACTGTAAAAGCTTAAAGGGCAAAAAGTTTGTTCTGGTTTTGACTGGGATAGAGTTAATTTTCTTTGCAGTAGCTGCTCTGTTTTGGATTTAGCATGAGAGGAATGTTGATAACACTGATGTTTTTAGCTGTTGCTAAGAAATCAAGGATGTTTTCCAGTCTCCCATGTTCAGCTAATGAGCAGGGGTGCAGGAGCTGGGAGGGAGCTCATCCAGGCAGCTGGCCCATGGAAATATTCCACAGCATAGGCATCATGCTCAGTTTATAAATGGGGGTTGGCCGGGGTCAGAAACTCTTTTTCTAGGATTTCAACCTTTTTACCATGAGTTCACCCCTTTTCTGTGAGTTTGGCAAGTTCCACGAAATCCACAAGTTCCGTGAAATCCACGAGCTCTGGCAAACCCGCAGGTTCCACGATCGCTGCTTGGGGACTGGCTGCGCAATCGATCCTCGTGCGGTGAGAAAAATTGTGTTGTGTATAGCTTGCTTTGCATATTTATCATTGTTATTATTATTATTATTATTCCTTTCATTGTTGTCTTACTAAATTGTCTTCATCTCAACCCATAAGTTTTACTTTTTGCCCGTTCTCCTCCCCATCCCGCTGGGGTGCGGCAGGAGCAAGCGAGCGCCTGCACGGTCCTAGTTGCTGGCTGCCGGGTCAAACCATGACCGTTCTGGCATCAGACAATCACATGCGGTGCTGATATGCATGAGAGCCCCACATGCACATACTAATTTGGTATTTGGCTCTGAAGCGAAAGAAAAGTACATCCTAATCATTGACCACTTTCTCAATATTTTCCACAAACCTGTTACATATTCAGAACCTGAGTTAGAAAGCTGTGCTGCAGTTATAAGTGGCAAACTCCCATGCAATTTGTGACAATTTAATACATGAAAGGAATATTTGTACGCATTGATGGCTAAATTGAGATCCAAACAGATATATTGAAATACCTGAAATGCATATACATTACTGGTGTATGTATATCAAAACCACATATATAGCTGTTGTAGTACAAAAGGTTATGGACTCTTCTGCAGGTCAGTAAAAAAATACATACTATTTTAAGAACTGCATTTTTATTTTCAAAGCACTTTGTCAAAATCCTTCAATAGGTACATATTTCAGGAAGGGCTGAGGTGGTTGAATAGTCTGCTGCAAATACCCCATGTCTGGTGTTTTCCATATGATATAATGGAACCAAAGTCTCAGCAACAACTCAAACCCTTCACAGACATTACATTATTCTAACAGTGAAACACTCATCAAACACCCATCAGTCCCACTTACCTGCTTCTACACTCAAGCACTACCAGGCCTTATAACAAAAAATACTGTCCCACACAATGTGTGTATGGGGAGGTTAATTTCCTTTTTTATTTTTTTTAATATGCTCAATGCTTTGCAATTAGTTTGACTCCACTACCCAAGTCTTGGCAATGTCTATGTCCTCCTTCCTGACAACAAGGGAGGACCTTGTAAGTTATTTGTTTGTGCCACCTGCCTGGATTCCTGTAGAGTCCTGCGTTTTTGCTCTGTTCCACAGACACCAAACTCACCAGCCTGCACCTTCTGACTTCCCAGTACCTGCTGCAACAGCTCTGCCACTTTCCTACTGTGGTCTACACCCTTGCTCTGTAGTGCAGGGAAGCAGCATGTGATCCAGTGATCTGCCCTAACAGGGGAAAGAGGTAAATCAAGAGCATCCCCACCGAGATCTTCCATCCCTACGGCAAAAAGAGATGAATGCTGTGTGGGAAGCAAAATGGCAAGGCGCACGGCAGGAGCACTGGGCTTTGTGCCTTCAAAGCTACCAACATCCTCTGGCCTCGGGGACTGCTGAGTCTGTGGGGCTGGGATCATGGAAAACAGAGTAACTCCTGCCAGCTTACATGCTTGTTTTGTAACATCAAAGCTCATTCTCCAACTGCAAAAACTAGAAAGCAGATTTTTAAACAAGAAACTCAATTTCTGACCTTTATGGTGAACCTCAGAAGCATCCTATAATAGGCTCTGCCAAATGAGTGAGGTGATGTAACACGAATCACACATTTGAGCGCTCTTATTTCCTATTAACAAATTGTTCTTGATCCTGTGATTCCATTTAAAATTATTTTGATAATTTGTGAAAATGAGTTAGTATCTATGGTCCATTTATTTGCATAGTGATAGATGGTCAGTCACAGTAGGCTGCATGGAACTTCCTCTGTGGGTGACTTTCTAATTTAATGTATCTCACTTTTTGTCAGGAACGCAGCTGGCAGGAAATCGTATTTTAAAAAGTCCTGAAGAAGTTCCATGTCAAAGGGGTTGCCTTTTTGGAAAATGTTTGTTGCAGCTAAATTTTTTTAAAGGTTTCTCATTTTCAATGTTTTCCAAAAAGAAACTTTCCATTTTATCATTCTGCCATTGAATTCTTGTTTTTAAAGTTTTTTACAATTGAAACCTGACAGTTTTGGTTCATAGAAAGCTGAGAATTTAGCTTCTTGTCCTAAGTCAAGAGGGAAATGTTTTTAGCACTTCAAAATCTTGTGGTATGGGATATCTTTCCAGCTCTAGAAAAAGCAAGAATCCTTAATAAATTTTTGTTGTTTTTCAGATAGCTAGCTCCCAACATTCAGTAACGACCAAGAAATTAAAACTCAGATCGTACATTCTGCTTCTCTTACCATCACAAAAACCCAGCATCCTTGACAAATAGAAATTTCATGCATGCAGATACACTACACAGATAAAATGGTCTGCTCAGTCTGTGTCATGATCAGTCACCTCAATCAACATGTCCAAGATGCAACAAACACTAAGATAGGCCTATACCAGGCAGCTGCTCAGGAAGCAAGTTCCAGACAATCCAGATGCACACTTGCTCCTAGTAAAGCAAAGTTTGGCTGAGGTGGGAGTCATCAAATGACGCCCCACTAACATGGAAAATCCCAATGTTATGGTGACATTTGTTATTACAAAGTGTACATATACTGTTTGATAACAGCACCATGCAAAACTAGTCTGTAGACAACATCAGCAGCAACAGAAATAAAAACCGTTACAATTATTGTAATTTATTCCTTGCTGTCCCTTTACAAAGACAAGTCTGCAGTCTTCTGATGCAACTGCAATGGCAAAGTCTTTTTCCTCATAGCTGGAACCAACAGCATTAGGAGCTAAATCACAAGTCATCTTGTAAACCCTGCTAACTTGATTTCTTGCTTAAGGGGCATATTCTCCAGGGAATGATTTTAATTAGTTTGATTATTTTAACTGCTGACCAGCTATACTTATCTGGCTGTAAGAATGGCAGATTGAAATCTAGAAATACAGCACCACTTTGTCTCTTTGCATGCAGTTCATTTAAATATTTCAAATAACTTTAAAACAGTAGATTTAAAGCGAACAAGATACAATTTCATGTACTAAAATGGTAAAACTGAAGCGGAAAGAAATTGCGTTGCTTGAAACATCACCAAATGAGTCAGTGTTAGATGTCATTTAAGAGGAATAGGGGATTACTAACCCTGATGCATTTCTACCATCTTAAAAAGAAAAGCAAATGTGTATGTTTACACTGCATTACACCTAGCAGGTTACCTCTAAATTATATGTTACTTCTATCTGTACCAGTAATACTTATCACATCTACGTTGCTTCCTATACGCACATAATAAATAATCACCAGTCAGCCAAAACCATGCCACCAGACAACAGCATACAATGCCACATAAATTTAAAAGGTGGCTATTTTTCCATGTGTACTCCACAATGTAATTGTATTAATATCTATTGTCTCTGTTTATAAAACAATCACAATACCTGCCTAACTACAGCCTTGTAAGTAGATATTCTCTGTAACTGTTCTGCTCCATTCTAATTGACCAAATATTCAAGACCCAAACCTACTCACGTATTCCCAGCTTTAGGATTACATTACGCTCATACAAAAATCACACTTACAAGTCCTAGGTACTTTTGCAAAGTTTGGATTTTTGGCAAGACAATGGATACTTTTCAGACTCAGGGGTTCTGACCTTAGCAGAACCAGACTGGGTTTCTTCTCTTTTTGTCTTTAAGTGGATATCCATTTCTGGGATAGTTTCCAGAGACTATTTATCAAGCGTATCATGAAACAGATATCACATTGTGGTAAGACCACTACTAAGACTCAACCAGGACTTCATGCTGGGACTTCATTTGCCTTCAGCTATACACTTCCTCTCCTCATTACTAACATGAGCAGCAAATTTCCCTCCCGTCTCAAAAATTAGTGACAGTAAACACAGTAGTGACTCTTTCTTCTCAGAAAACACTTCTCTTCTGTATGCTGTGAATTGTTTTGTGAAAAAAATTCAGTGTGATTTAAACAAACAGCTTTGTTTTCATAGAAGTACCTCATAAACTGATGGAGTCAAGCAGTATACTTTGCTTCCTAATTAAAATGATAACTTCAAATACAGGTGCCTGGAAAATTCTCTCTGATCTTTATTTCACTAGTTCTAGTCATTACTATCCACCATCAATAGTACTCCTTTCAAAGATTTCCAATAGATAGTCAGGAAGAAAAAAAAAACATTTCCATGGAACCCCTTCCTTAGACATATTCCAGTCTTGTCTTGCTGCAAGACTTTGATTATGCACATAACAGATTTCAGTGAGCCTATGTTATTAATCACTACTACATATGCTGCTTATACAAGCTTAAAAGTTTGGGGTTTTTTAAGCTTATATATTATGTACTGCCTCCATGGGCAAATACATATGGCATAAATATGCATGCTATGTATTCTTGTGCGTGTGTGTGTTAGAGGGGGTTATTTTCTCTGTTTTCTCTAAGTACTATTCATTGTTGCTGACACAAAAACAGCACAACAAAACACAGTTATTAACTGGTGTTATGCCAGAAATAAATGACAAAATACCTAAAGTGAAGCTCTGATAGATTGCAGAAATCCTGCTAATTTCAGGTTGATGTGAGGCTGATTCAGGGCTCCCTTTTCACTCCACATTCTCCATGATGCTACATGTCCAGTGTCCAGAGACTGGGTGTCAAGGAGGGCAAGCCATTATATATATTTATATATTTTTGTCCATAGTGAAGGCAGCAGGTTTTCCCATACTCCTCTTAAAAGTACTCATACATGAAGGGTGCAATCCCGTTCCACTAAAAACAATGGCAAAATTTTACACGCAAGGAGGCTAGACAGAAGGTGGTATAGAATCATAGTTTGGAAAAGACCTCTAAGATCATCAAGTCCAACCATCCACCCAATAACACCATGCCTACTAAACCATGTCCTGAAGTGCCACATCTACGCGTTTTTTAAACACCTCCAGGGATGGGGACTCAACCACTTCCCTGGGCAGCCTGTTCCAATGCCTGACCACTCTTTCAGGAAAGAGGTTTTTCCTAATATCTAATTTAAACCTCCCCTGACGCAACTTGAGGCCATTGCCTCTCATCCTATTGCTAGTTACCTGGGAGAAGAGATCAACACCCGCCTCACTACAACCTCCTTTCAGGTAGCTGTAGAGAGCAATAAGGTCCCCCCTCAGCCTCCTCTTCTACAGACTAAACAGCCCCAGCTGCCTCCGTCGGTCCTCATAAGACTTGTTCTCTAGACCCCTCACCAGCCTCACTGCCCTTCTCTGGACATGCTCCAGCACCTCAATGTCTTTCTTGTAGTGAGGGGCCCAAAACTGAACACAGAACTCCAGGTGCGGCCTCACCAGTGCCGAGTACAGGGGCACGATCACCTCCCTACTCCTGCTGGCCACACTTTTCCTGATCCAAGCTGGGATGCCGTTGGCCGCCTTGGCCACCTGGGCACACTGCTGGCTCAAGGAAAGGAAGGGAAGTATTTTCATGACAAAACAACATAGTAGGAAAATTTAGGAACAAATTTGTCTACGATCAACATGACCCAGAGCTATTTCTCTTGAAACATGCTGGGCTGTAAGGTCTTACTCAGCATTTAGCAAACAGGGATCATCTAATTCAAACTGTGCACTTCATGTGGACAAATAACAAATAAGATGAATGCGCCCAGCAATCCCATCTCACAACAAGAGAACGATTATTAAGATTTTTTGCCCATCAATGCATGACTTCTAGACCTATTTCTTTTGCAAATGTCTGTGAAAATAAGCTTTTAATACCTACTGATTTTAAGGGATCTGACATTTAAGATGACTGTTTTTCACACAAATTACTTTTTAAAAGACTTTTCAATGGATTTTCAGTATATTTCAGCTTCCTAGAACAATTTTGCAAAATTGCCTCACACTTCACTGTCTTTTCTTCTTTTTACTAATGCTCCCAGTGGCAGCCACCACTGAATTGAAAGGTAAACATAAGGATACAATTTTTTGTTGTTGTTTGGTTAGGAGGAATAAATAACTTTTAAAGGTGAATTTGTTGTTTTTAAAATAACCAGTGAAAACACTTACACATTTTGAAAAGGCTTTAATTCTGACAGTGATTTATTAAAGGTCTGATATTAACACACTCCTTAAAACGAAAATGGAGAGCATAATCATCTTGGAAACAGTCCTTCAATTCTTTCATTCACTTTTCATTTCAAGTGAATAACAGCATTCAGTTCTTCTTTGATCCCAGCACATCACTGCTTGTCACATGGCCTTTCTGAGCTTCACAACTACAATGCTGTCACTAAGCTGATTTTCCATAAAATACAAAAGTTCTGTCACGATTTAAGCAGCTTTAGAGCACTCTTCTCTGGCCATAGTTACAATCCCAGTGATGCAGTCAAGACAGAAAGACAGACAGACAAACAGAAACAGGAGGTGAAGGTATGCAGACAGCACTCCAGTATCAACCTTAGTTTCTGAAACGGTAAAGCATACAAAGCAGCACTCATCAATCAGTTAATTACCTCACTACTTCGAAATTACCATATGTCCAATCTTATGGCACCTCTTAGTCAATCTCTTCTACTCATGACTCTCAAAATCATGATATCAATAAATGAGAGAGCCAGCCTTCTCCTCAATAATATCCACTCCAAAAAGACCATGAACATTTGAATTCAAATCAGCCACTCTGACAAAGTGATGAATGGAAACGACGCACAAGAGAGATCGGTGTTTTAACTTTGAACCAACTATTAATTTGGGGATAGAGGATTATTAACTTTTTATTCTCAAAAGTTCTGCTCTGAAAAGCAAAACTGTAACGATGGCAAGTCCCTGCTCATATCCGCCCTTCTGACAGGCACAGCAGAGGGAACAAGCCAGCTTCTGTCCTTCATGTACTGTCAGAGGTCTTTTCATCAAAGCATTTTACTAAGACTGGAACCTCATCAAGGCAGCGAGCTTGTAGTTTTAACACTGAAGGCTCTGTTTACAAATAACAAGAGGCTGATTTGGCATAAAGAAACCAGCAATGATTCTACTATTAAATTATACCCATAGGAGAATGCAAGAAAAGAGGGATGAAGGAACAGAGAGAACAAGAAAGCAGGAACCTGTCATCAACCCAGCACTGGAGACACTGAAGGAGGGGGGGGG
>Ga0065711_1004214_pt1 | contig 46187 bp, 19 predicted proteins | sample Hoacrofraction12_FD_59098 | JGI IMG/M metagenome (GOLD analysis project Ga0065711, IMG submission 59098) | Hoatzin crop microbial communities from Cojedes, Venezuela - Epithelial fraction 12 v2 (version 2) | ecosystem: Host-associated > Birds > Digestive system > Esophagus > Crop | place... | reverse complement strand
ATGATATCTGGAGACAGGAGAAGTGGTGGTGATCAACTGGACAATGGGGGACCTGGGCATGACGTAGATGGTATGGAATAAGGGGTGGATAATGTCCTGGGTTTGGCCAGGACAGGGTTAATTTTCACCGCACTCCAGGAAGGGGCACAGCCCGGGGGTGGAGGCTGACCCCACCTGGCCAAACAGAGCCCGGTATTCCATACCATGTGATGTCACGCTGGGTTCCGGTGGGGAGGGCGGCATGGCGGGGACGGTTCGGGAGCGTGGGCACTGGTCCTGTCCTGGAGAGAGGGTCTGTTGTGCGAGTTTGTGTTGTGTTTTCTCCTTATTTGTATCGTTGTTGTTCCTGTTCCCTCTGTTTGCTGTTCTGTTAAACTGCCCTTATCCCGACCCACCAGTTTCTCCCTGTTTTCTTTCCATTCTCCTCCGCACCGCGGCAGGGGGAGGGGTGGCCGCGTGGCGCTTTTGTTGCCAGCGGCAGCCGAAACCAAAACACTCAGACACTCCTCTTCGAGTCATGGTGATGTCAGAGGAGAGAAATACGCACTTTTAGTTGCTAATTCATCTGACTTATTTTAGACATCTATTTTAAGAAGAAATCAAGGATGCCTATGCTTAGGGAATGTGCTAGGTATCTAGAGAAAAGTTTTCTTAAACCTTACACTGTATATGCTGTGTGGAGATTCAACAAACAGGGAATCAGCCTTCTTGCCTGTAGGTCATACTCGCATCTAAGGAAAAGGCTGTTAATTGCAGTGAGTCCCTGTTGCAATTAGAAGTTTCTTGACTTAAGGTTGTAATTGGTATATTATTTTTCTGCTTTAATTGTTTATTCTTTTTTCCAGTCAGATCCACAAAAACCATGTGCTCTATAGTTCACCTGCAATGAATGATATCTGGCCAGTTAAAAAAAAATCTGAGGTGCCAGACAAGGCAACAATTACAGACTTTGTGTGGTCTCTTCTGCTTGACATATATTCAGGCTCCCAAAGACAAGAAGCTGCTATTTGTAATACTGCACATCTTTAATATTCTAAAATCTTTAGCATCCTCACTGTAAGCATGAAACATTCTTAGGTTTTCAGCATTTGGAAATATTTTTAGAGTTAAAATAAGGACTTTTAAAGTCATTCTTCAATCTATATAAAATTGTATTGTCTTATTTTTTAATTTTTGATGTTTTCTTCTGATTAGTGAGGACAGAAAACTACGTCTTCCTCCATTTCCTTCTGAGTCATAAGTGAGATTCTTGCAGACCTCTCAGTTTTAGAAGCAGCTGTCTTCAGCATCTGACAGTTATAATGAGAAATGAAATAAAATCATGACAATTGGCGAGATTATTTCACTCCAATTCGACCAGGTTGTATAAAGAAACCTCACAAAACTTTGACTTCCTGAAATCTCTGCTTTGCTGTGAACAACTCCAGAACTTCTTTGTGATCCATTAGAATATTTTCAGCACATTCTTAAAGTTCATTAGGAAACCATAAATAGAAAGAATAATGCAGAGCAAGATACTCAGCTTAGAATATTTTTAGTAAAATATTTATTCTAGTTGTCTCCCCTAGCTTGTTGAGTTGATATAGGTGTTTGAAGATACAGGACTAATGTATTGTGGAGCCTCTGCCAGTTAAACCATTAAGATTTTCAAAAACATGCTGTAGGATAATGTATGTCTCAACGAACTGTTTAACTACCTGTAAAATGCAGAAGTTTTTTTGAGTTGGCATCTTGATTGCCCAAAATTTTGTTTTAAAGCTTTGAATGTGAAGGCAAGAGGCTTGCTTTTTGTCTCTGAACTTTAGGGTCTCACATCCGAGAAAATCATTCCCTATCTATTTAATTTACTTTCTACATCTGAGATCATTGTATATGGGCACCTTTCTGATCCTATAAATAATGATTTCACTTTCAAATGTGCCATTTCCAAACATTGACACAACTATTATTTTTCATGACCTGCTATTGTGATGAAATATCACCCAGTCCTGGCCTCAGTCCCATGGACAGGAAAATATTTTACATTTCTAGGCCTGCTAAAAAAATAAATATAGAAAAAGAGAGAAATAGTTTGTGGAAAGCTATGTTGAAGAAGAACACAGCTTAAAACCCAACAAAATATCAAATATAAAAAATTATATGATATAGTATCTATCAAGTACTTACTTTACATAGTAGACTATGTAACTCCACTGAAAGCATGCTGATTTTCCTGTAGAGAGTATCTTTCAGAAGCACTCATGGATTTAAGGAACAAAAAATATATACCTAGCAAATAGGTGTATCAGACTGAGACAGAAATCCTTGACCCTGCCTCAAGCTTCATATGCCATGTTGGGAAAATCAGGAAAATAACACTACTGTTCTTGCTGTGTTTCCCTTAACAGCCATAACTTGCCTGCGACTGCGGCTGCCGGAACACCCCAGTATCTCACTCAACATCCAGGTGTGGGAGCACTGGCTGTTTCCTGAGGTCCAGTCAAGCTCTTCTGGCCTCGCAGTCTCACTGGGTAGAAAGTGAATACTGTGTCATGGCCTTGCTTAATGGTTGCAGTAGTGCAGTCTCTAGATTTAATTTTTCAATGTTTAAATAAAATATCCCGTCTTTCTTTTTTTCCTGTTCCTATTTTGTTTTCAGTCAGCTACAAAGACATAGAGTAGATGTCCACACTATTTTGCAAGTGCCTTTCTTACTTAAATATTGTTGCTAAAATTTTTCATGTTACTAAAAGTTAGTGTGAAATCAGTTCAGGAACAAGTTGAATATAGTAGATTTTCTTCATATTATGACTCCTGAAAAATAGTATGACAGACATCTGCTGAACTACTGGAAAAAACTCTGCAAACCATGGCTACATAAATACATACGTGCTAGTAAATTGTGGGTTATGCAACCTTTTATATTGTTTTGTGTTAATGCCTAAAGAGTGTAGGGTTTTTATTTTGACCATAAAGAGATTCCAGTGCATTCATATGGAGAAATAAAATAATTTCTGTTTCTTGAAGTACTCCAGTAATTTCTGCCTGACAATCAGAGATGAGCAAACTAAATGGCAAAAACTTCAACTGGTTTAATAGTTTTCCCTCAGGTGGTATCTGAGGTGCTCCATGGACAAACATTTCTCCATCTTCAAATCTCCCATGAAGAATTTCTCTGTCCTGGAGAAATCATGACCTTTGTCTGTACTGTTCAACACCTCTACAAACTTTGTGCAGCAATATGGACTAATATAGCAGCAGCAGATGTCCCTGACAATTCACAATTAGCTGAGCTCTGCGTCAGGCAGAAACTACATCTTCTCCACCTTCCTCAGAGCCAGATGAAAGAATAAAGTGCTTTTTAAAAGAGGGGGGAAAGAAAGGAAGAGGGGAGAGGAAGGGGGGGAGCAAGGGAGGAAGGGAGGGAGGGAGGGAGGCGTGGAGGGAGGAAAGAAGACAGGAAGACAGGAAGGAAGGAAGGCAGAAAGGCAGGCAGGAAGGAAGGCAGGAAGGAAGGAAGGAGACCAGTCAATGGAGAAAAGAGCCTTGGGGAGAAATTGTTCTCCCTGAACTTCCCAGTTCTATCTGGAGAGCTGCCTTATGACTGTTGGACTTGATGATCTTGGAGGTCTTTTCCAAACTTAATGATTCTATGATTCTATGATGAAGTCGATAACAAAATGGGAATCCTTCCTGGCAGCGCTACCAAATGCCTGAAAAAGGCAGTTTCCAGCTGCAAGGACCAGAGTACTGTCTGTAGAATACACACCTGCCTCTGCTGCTGCAGAAGTTCTTCCCTCTCAGACTTGACTAATGCAATTCTCCATTCCCAGGGATGAAGGAATGAAGTTGCATAAACCAAGAAAGCCACTATTTGATTGAAGCACAACAGCAGGCCCTGCTTGACAACATGCTATCCTGTACACACCATCATGATTTTCTTCTCTGACCAGGCTGATCACAGAGGGGTATGTAGGGCCTCTCTCATGATGTTTTGGTGTAGACTTGTAAACCAATAATTGAGGGTTTTTTTCTAATTATTATAGTTTTCACAGGCAATAGATTGGTTACAAAGTACCTAAGACTATCTTTAGTCTTTTTCCAAAGTAGAGACTATAATCTCTTGAGGAAGAGGGGCAGGAAGAGACTGGGAAAGTGTCCAGAGGGACACAGGAAAACTTAGTGATGTTGGAGGGGAGATGTTGTAGCAAGAGATGCTGCTTCACCTCAGAACATTCTGCCTAGCTGCAGGATGCTGTTCTGGGGCTTGTGTCCTTCAGCCCTCTGGAATAATTTCTGATCTCTGTCTACCCCCCAGCGCAACATATTTCAGTGAAACACTATTATCAAGGTGAGGGCTAGGAAGTGGAGCTGGCCAGCCAGGAGCTGGTGGACGTGTCTCACTGCTGAGTGGATATGGTCCAGGCATGAGCAGTCTGGAAGAAAAGATATGTGTGTGCAGCTCATCCCCTCAGAGAGTGCGGCTGCAGGCCTCATCACTTTTGGAACAAAACAGTGAAATTCCCGTGTTTAATTTATGGCATGTCTATTCTAGAGGCCACACTGGAGGATAGGATTAGCCTGAGGTAGCTGTAAAGGAGCCAATTCACGAATGAGGCAGCATGACCACAGCAGGATGCAACTCAGAGGTATGAGCTTTACTTCTCAGAGGTGCATAATAGCCTGAACTGCACCCCAGCCTTGCTTTTCTAAAAACTAATTGGGATATTTCTAAAATATTCTTCAGAAAGAGCATCCTTTTCTATTTTTTTTTCCCCTGCCCTGATATTTTACTTAAGCTCACAGACTGAAAAAAAAAAAAGCCAAATAAATGAATCAAACCATGTCCTCTAGACTGGGAAAACAGGAAATAAGAGAGAGAGAGATTTATTGGTTTTAATTTGTAAATCTTGGGAGGTGCCCAAAACCTGTGCTGATGGGACCATATAAGTAGCTAGATAGAGACAGTAAATATCAGGAGAAGCAATGATAAATCTCACTCATGTTTTTATTGGGACAAATCCTGAGTTTGTATATCTGCATTATGTGCCAAAAAATTTCAAAGTTGAGCGTGTAGAAATAAGTACCTATATCCATGTGGGAATCAGTGAGAACTGTGAATTCTCAGTACCTCTGAAAATTGCTTTCACATAGATGCAATTTATAGGACTACCTTCAGACATGGAGCTTTGAAAAATTTGGCCAGGATTCCTACCTATTTATTATTTCCTGGGCCCAGAAGAGTGATGAAAGTAGCTGGCTTTTTATTATTATTTCCATATGCAATATATTTGTAAGAATATTTATGCAAGGAATGCTACAGAAATTCCATGCTTTGTTTCCTTTGTGAAAGATACCTTCCTCATAAGAAACACATTATGCTTGGTCAAATATTTCTCTCTATGGGAGGATTAGATCCACAGAACTGTGGGGTTCTCATTTGTCAGAAGCACTTAATTTATCACCTGGCTTTTATTAAAAAAAAAGAGAGAGATCTATTCTGTTTGGACAGCCACTGTACACTGGATTTAGGAGATTAAGGTTCATTCTAGAAAAGTGTTATTGTGAGATATGATATGAATAGCATGACATCATTTCTGGCAATACAGTATCAGTGAATGAAAGAAAAAAAACCAATATGCAGACAGCTTTCTGATAAAGGGAAAGATTTCTATACTCCTTTCAAAATTTACTGTACGTTAAGATTGTGTATCTCAGTCTAGAAATAAGAACAGACATAACAGCAATAAATTCTTCATAGGGCATTATTTGAAAATATATGGATGTTTCTAAGTGTGGGAGAAAGAGGCATTTATGGTAGATTAATGAGGAGCCAGTGGGTTTGGAGATATTTTCTTACTAAGCTAAGGATTTCCAACTTCTGCTTTAAATCTTTGTCTGGATACAGTACTTAAGACTTTTTTTTTTAAAAATATCACAAATTCTATGTCTTTTTTTACTAAATGTATGACCTTGTTTTAACTTGCAAGACATCATGGGAGGGCATATTTACTCCAAAATTAGTCCATTACAATCACTGTGTTCTCTCTTAAATCAGGACAAACTTTTACTAAATCATTTTGTTTAATATACTTGATAAATTAATTTGCATGGAATAAATACATATGAACTACCTATAACAAAGTATATTTAGTGACACGAGATTTTGTTCTAGTAAACAAAATTTTGGTTTGCTTATTTTTGTCTTTGCTATACAATTTTTGTAAAGTATTTTCCCTACTTTCAAAATAATTTGGGATCACTGCAGAAGCATGTTTCAGGGTATTATCTGGTTTATCAATACTAAATTCCAGCACTACTCACCCCTCCCCCAAGTCTGGTGTTTTTGTTTCATTTATTTTGAGGTGTATGAAATATAGTGTCATAAACAGTACTGTCACTGGGTGGTCTTAACAGCAGAAATGGTGAATTCATGTAAGGAAAATAAAAGCACGTGTATTTTCCTGAGCTTTTGGGCTAGAGATACACAAGTAATACTGTATCTTTAAAAGAGCTGAGACATATCATCTAACTCTGGTGCTAAGACCTGTAATAGGCACAGTAAGAGGTATTCTACGCCCTGAAGTTTTTAGCAGAAGGCTTAGATATGAGACTTAATAGCTGAAAACTCAATGGCAGTCTGGTTATGCAAATTTCTTAGTTTAAATGTCTTAATTACTAGACCATATTGCCTATAGTCCGTATCACAACACAGAGTTTTAGTTGTTGAGCTTCTATTGTCATACCAATTTGTGTCACATTCTAGATTTCACTAGATTTAGCTTTACATATTAAGCATATCCCCTAAATGAGTCTGTCGTTATTGTAATTCATTGTTTGCCATCCTTCAGCTTAACAGCAGCCAAGCAGTATGTGCAGAAAGTGTAAGTATTTTTTACAAGTAAAAAGTTGTAGTTATACCTGTCTCCCTGCCATTCAGTTGAGCTCTTTAATTGTAACTGATTAATTATACCATTTCTGTATTAAGTTATTCTCCTATACCAGAATGACATGAAAGGATTTTATATGTCCTCTGATCTATTTATCATTGTATTCACTCTGTATTTTAACAGTCTTTGACAACTTCCTTATATTCCTAGGATTAGTTTATATATTGCTTTGTCTTATGTTAATATTTTCAACCCTTTCCATTATGTCAATTAACTACTAGGACATCTATCTAGATACAGTGTACTCAAGTATAATAAAGAAAAGAAAAATACTTCAAGATGCTAACAAATTACAACCATGCCCGGATACAAACCAGATGTATGAGTGATAAACAAAAAGATACAGAATTGTCACCACCCTTCAAAATCACAATTTAACATGTTTCCACCTTTGACCTGTGGTAATAAGCTTTACTAGGGAATAACAGAGATGGAAATCTAGCCTTGTGTTTTCTTACTGAGGTTTTTGGAAAGTTTTTCATTGTTTTTTTCCTTTTTTTTTTTCTTTGTTGCTTCTTTAGGAACAGCATGTCTCACACTATTCCTAAAATTGCTAACAAGAGTGGGGAAAAAGAAGTGGCTAACGGAGTTGTTGCCTGTTAGCAGTACTCAATACAAACATGTGCTTCAGGTTATGAAATGGAGAAATGCTCTCACTACCACACAGCCTCCTTCCTTCACTTACTATTTCACAGCTGTGTTTAGTACTGGAGAATGTATGTGCTAATATAAACCAAGAGCACACATAGGCTGAACACATTTGATCCGTGCTATCTAGTAACAGCATAGTTCCTAAACAGACCTCCAACTTTGGAAGACTGATTAATTTCTAAAGACAGTTTTGTCACGTTTGATTTGATAGTGAAAGTACATTTACTTTTCTTTAGCAATCCAAAGAAAATGCATATCATGTAGTGAAAAAGGAATTTTTTTTCTTTCTAAACTCTGTGAAACAGTTCTTATGAAACATGAAGTCAAGCAATATCATCTGGACTTCAGGGGTTTCTATAACTGTAAAATGAAAGCATATTATTTAAATCAAGATAGGTTGGTGTTTTGTTTTTTTTTCCTTTCCCCTGGAAATGCATTTTAGTATAGTGGTTTTCAACCTGTACTCTGTGTGTCCCTGGTGTTCCAAGGAAAAATCATAACAGTTTAGAAAAGGTGATTACAGAGAGCAAAACCAGCTCTCAAAGGGCTTAACTGCACTGTATTTCTACTGTAGTCACTGGTGTCTGAGTCAAAAAAGATGTCAAAATTTTAATTCTAGTGAGAATGATAACCAGAAGTCTTGAGGTCTCATTTGAGCAGACTGAAGATTCAGTATCTTCCCTCTGACCTTTCAGGCTGTGAGACTTGGCTGTGCTTCACATGACCTTGGACCAAATTTCAAGGATAGCAGTTCATACTTCTACAAGGAAATAATGGAATTGACTCATCTAATGTAGCTTTTCTCAAAAATGAGAAAACAATAAAAGGGTTTTTTTGTATCAGAGATTAGCAATAGAATAGTCTGGTTGTACTTTTGGATACATCTGTGGAGTAGCTGCATTAATATAAAGTATGGGAAGAAAAAATAAAAAAAAATCAAAATAAAAAACCCTACTGTGGCTGAGAACTGTGTGGTTAATACACATCATTCATGCAGTCAGTATTATAGAAAAATACAGTACATGATAATTCTATGAAGGTATAAAAGCTGAGCACAATTTTACTTGAAAAAACTTGTCTTGGATCTATGGTTTGATGAGCATGTTCAAAAATTCAAGTTAAATCCCAAATTCTGCTTTAAATATTGGAGAACATGAGTAAAATCAAATCTCAGTCAAACAGTGATTAAATTTTGTGTGCAATGTAAATTAAAAAAAAAAACACCTGATAATTTTCAGGGAAAGCTGCTGAATATTAGCCAAAAGTGAGTGTTATTAATCAATCGCATATAAAGGAGGTAACTCCTTTAGGACACAAATACCTAAAGGTCAGAAGGGATTGCCTTCTCTGAGTACTTGTATCTTATAGGTGCATTTGCATTCAGGACTTAAATCCACAAGAGGCAAAGAAAGGATTTCAGATGCACAACTCACCTTAACATTTCTTATTTAAATACTCCATTGCTCAGCAGGCCGGCCATTGCACCCTGTTTTATTTACTATCAGAGACATCACCATAGCATCTGGTGCCTCTAAGTCTGGGTAGAATGGCAAATTTAAGCTGGAGTTCCTGAATTGAACCTAGATGCTGTCAGCATCAAGAGCCTGCCGAGACAGGCATTGGATATCAAAGACAGGATTAGCTGCAATTTAAAAAAATCAGCAAAAACGCTACAACTTTTAACCCTTTAAACGTGGCTGTATCATTTCACCCAGTGCAGACTGTACGTATCTATTGTTCAGAGGATACTATGTAAAGTGCCAAAATCCCCATAATACCAGGGATAGTTAATATGTAAACAGAAATAATTCTATATTTAAACATTATAGTTCTTCTTGGTTGTTAAACTATCATTAGAACAGGATGGAAGCTGGTTTACAAGCTCCACTGTTGTATTTCTGCACTGTGGGTGGTAGAAGCCAAGCCATTTTAAGACAATAAAATTTCTTTGTCAAATATACTGTAGATGACTGTTTATACATAGCAAGACTTGCCTCTCACCTTCTGAACCTTCAGGATACAGGGTGGATGAAATGGATATATTTTTTTAGTTGTTGTAGCAGCCTGGAAAGTCAGGACTTAAATCTGCTGACATGGCTGTGGTTATTTGCCAGTTCTTTCCCTCTTTTGGAGAATTAGCCCTACTTTCTTCCTGACTGCATAGGACATGCTGAAAGATGTCTCCTTTAATACTACAGAGTGAGAAAATGAAAATCTGGAGCCCTGAATGGGCATACAGGTGCTCTGCTGTCAAAAAATAAAATCAATTACCAAGAAAACAGTTTTTTGCTATATAAAAGAAGTTAGAAACCTACTGAAAGTACCATTAGTGTGATTACAGTGTTTAACATGTTTCTGTGGTCCCCAAATAAATATGATATTTGCACATAATTTACACTTGAATTGAAAGCAAATTTGATTAATATATACTGACAAAATCTAATCCTATTAGTAAGACATGAAGTTTAAAATCCAACATTTCAACTGTCATGTATCTATGCTTACAGAGTAGGACAAGATCCTTTGAAGAAACAGGATCCCAAATCCACAGAAGGATTCAATCATCTTTCAATCATTTGAAACAGTTGTTTTTTTAATAGGCATCAAACAAGCACCCTTCTGGATTTGGATCAAACTACCTGCACGGTCAGTGGTGGCAGCTGGATCTCAAATCCACACAGGTGTGCCACCTTGCTGTGCAATCCTGGCAGAGTTGCCTTTTGAAGACCATTCAGGAAAAGAGAAATAGCAGCAGCAATCCAGCTCAGATGTGCCCACGGTGCAGTGACATAACAGTTGTGCCTTGATTGCTTCCCCCTTGTCATGCACCCAAACAGGATATAGGAAACAAGAGTAGAGAAATTTCTCTTGAGGGAAGGGAATTGCAATGAAGTTTTGCAAGTGCAGGCCAGGATGTTTATTTTAAAATGTGTTATCAACCCTCTACTTTACTCTGTAATAGCCTGGTGTTTAGTGTCCTTATCCAGCACTGAGACAACTAATTGATGCCCTCCTGACCAAATCCTCAGAAAATGTGCTGGCGTTGAAGGGCTGTTCTGAATGGGGATGTTCTGCTGTGCTGGGTGGAGCACTGTGCAGGAAAGACTACGGGATTTGTGATGTCAGAAGAACAGTTAAGAGGTCACTGACGTGGCAAAAAGCAGTCCTGGACACCTGCCTCTGCTCACAGATTTATCTCTGCCCTTTTCCTTTCCCCACTACTCCCTGATAACTGTAATGTAAAGTACTAGCGAGAGCAAATTATAAAATATTTGGGAAGACTATAATATTTCTGGGTCTAGTTGCTGAATCCAATGGAGAAACATCGAAACATGGAAATTCTCTTTCTGGAGTTGTTTATTCATGACAAACAAGGAATAAAGTTTTATTTTAAGGAATGTTTTGGGAAAATGCATAATAGATCATGTATTTTTCTTATAGGCATGATTCTGTTTCCCTGACATGAACAGTGTTATTCAAACAGGGCACTGTATGAAATAGCATATATAGTACATTTCAATTCATTTCACTGCTTCTCTGTTTTTGATAGCTTTAAATATATGACTGACATAACTCTAATTTAGACTCTAGCTAGCAGATTCTGTACTTTGGAGGTTTCTGTAATATGTTCAAGTCTACTTGTAAAAGGCAAACAGCCATTCCACAGCTATATCTGAGGTAACATAAATACCCGCATTAAAAAAAAAAAAAAGAGAGAGCGCTAGGGTTTGAAGAAAGAACTTCAGCTCCTTTCCTAATACGTATCCTGGAAGATGTACATAATCGCTGAATCAAGACACACTATTCTTCATACAAATAATCCATATCTATTTTTAGTGAGGTCTTTTGTTCATATCTGAATTTTTCTGAAAAATCAACAGATTTCTCATATGAATTTTGAAGTCAGGCCAGAGCAAGTCTGCTTACTGAAGTGAAATATGAATTCAAGTATCTGTGAACTGATGTATACAATTAAATGAAGCTTTGTATCTGTTTTCAGCTTTGTCATGATGCATTTTCCGTTGCATCAAATTTATGACCTGCTCATTTGTCAACAATTCATTATTGCATCTTATATTTATTGAATTCATAATCTCATAAAGTTCAGCATGTGTAAGATCAGACTGCCCACATTTCAAGACTGCATTGTCAAAATTTTTAAACACATTTGAAAGAAAACTGAATTATATTCAGTTATTGAACGACCTTCTTTGTCATTCCTGTCTTAGCTTCCTAATATAATTTCTAAACTACATCTAGTCAGTCTTCATCTAACGCAGAACAGCAACTTTTAGTTGCTGAAAACATTACGAGACAGTTTTCAGTTACTGGGTATGGAGATGTGTATTTAGATATGGCAAAGCCCGTAACATTTCCTCTCACTTGAAACTGATTTTGGTTTGTGGATTTCGATTTGTTTGGTTGTGGGTTGGTTTTTTGGGAGGGAGAGGAGTCTTATGAATGTTTTTACAAAATGAAGAGTAAGAAGGAAAACATGGTGATCAAATCTTGACCTATTAACCTATATGATCAATCTCAGCATAATTTGTTGACTGTGCAGTGTACAAACTGGTCAATTATCTGGAAGTAAACACTTATTTGTACTGTTCCATTAATTTGTACTAAATTCAGCAGATCCCAAAGATAACATCAACATTATTGGATCCAAATTAGACAAGGCTATAAAGGTCATGACTTTATAGGTCATGTAAAGACATTTTCATCACTTTACATGACTTTAAAGGTCATGTAAAGACATTTGATCATAGGTTATTTGGTTTTGTTTCTTTGAATCCAAGGTGGTCACTCAAGGTTTAATCTAGATATAAAGGCTGAGGTACCAGGCTTCTTCTTTTCTTTAAAGCAAAGAAGCTAAGCCAAAAGTACTTACAGCTCTTTCAGGGTTAGCAATGAAAAGACACTTTTTGCAAATTCAAGTGAACTGAGGTGAACTGGTAGCTGAACAGGCTTCTTGGCTGAAATTTCTGAAGTTCACTGAGGCTTGATTTTAACTGCCCCAAATCAGTTTTCAATGTAGGCAGTGATCATCACACATCTGGCTGGAGTGCCTTTGCCAGTCTGGCAGCATGCATCTGGTGTCCATGCCCAGGCGCTATCAGTGAGGAGTTGCAGGGGTGGCCCCTCCCAGGAGAGGCCAGGGTTGCCCCATGCCAGGCACAATCGGCTCCAGATGGCTCCAATGGACCCACCAGGGCACAGTGGATCCCCTCAGCCAAGTGGGTGGCATCTCTGTGAAAACATGTTCAAGAAAGGGCAAAAATGCCAGACAATCAGAAGAGGAGGATGCAAAAAGAGTGAGAAACAGCAGAGGAACACCAAGGTCAGAGGAGGTGGTGGAGTAGGTGCGCCATGTCACCAGAGCATGTGTCCACTGTGGCCCATGGAACACCCCACACCACAGCAGCTGGATGCTTCCTGAAGGACTGCAGCCCATGGAGAAGCAGAGGAAAAGAGTGAGCAGAAGCACCAGCACAGAGAAACCACTATGTACAGACCATAACCCCCTGTTCCCCATCAAACTGTGCTTTTCAGAGGGGGGTAGAGGACACTAAAATGAAGGAGTGAACTTGAGCCCGGGGAAGGGGAAAGGAAAAGTGTGAGTTTAATGTTTATCTTTTTATTACCCAAGTCTATTTTAATTTGCACTACAGCTAATTTTCCTCAAATTAAGTCTATTTTGCCCATGATGGCATCTGGTAAGCAATGTCCCTGACTTTATCAAGACCCATGGGCTTTTCTTCCCCGTTCTTCATATTTTGTCCCCTCTCCTGCTGAGAGGGAAAGTGAGTGGGCAGCTGGGTGGAAGCATGGCTGTTAGCCATAGCTAACCCACCACAAACAGAAACAGAGATAACTCATTTATATGCATAGTCAGCATCTAAGAGATGAAAATGGTAGTCTGAAATAACAGAAAGATGCTATGGATTTGGAGGGACTATGACAAGATTAATATCAATAAGACTGGAAGATCTCAGATTAAAAAAGGCTTTTCTCCTGCAAGCACACATTTACTGAAGATTTCAGTGCTTATCACCAGAACACAAATTTGTCAAAGTTTGAAGCACACTACTAAACAGAGCTCCAGAGACTTCAATCCTGTTCCCAGCTGTGCCAGGCAGCTGCTTTAGCAGCCTGGGCAAATCACTTGATTCTTCTTTCAGTTTGCTGACAGTAGTCAGTCTGCTTTAGATCAATGCTTAAAATGCTTACAAACCAAGTAAAGGTTTCACACATGGAAGGGTAACAATAAGTTAAATACAGGTTGTTATGCCCCTGCTTCCCCTGCAAGATTTTGTCTGTTTAGTCTATTTTGCTTATATGCCCCTGAGAAAGAGTTATCTGTATACAGCGGTTAGAACAATGATATTTAATCCAACTGTATTACCATACATAGTTTTAACTACAGAAATGGTCTCAGAGAGGCTGTTTGCAGATCCTTTTGTAGAATGCTAAGCATGAGCACAAATGTTTATGGGACCTGAGCCTCCAAATGCCTGAAAAGGCAATGTAAAATAAGCAAAATTTGAAATGACTGTACTGAGGTTAGCTGGGAGTTGGTTCTATGTGAAAGCAAGGATGAAAATGGTTTTTGTAATGAATCAGAAAACCAGGCCTGTCTTGAATTGCTAGTGATACAAGTGTTTATTAAGTCACAGGTTCCTGGTTCTACAGAATCATTGAATGTGTTTACTTTTCATGGTATTCAAGCACATGACAAGGGACTGTTGAGCACCACTTTCAACGTGGAGTTTAAGGTAAGTCCCATTAACATCCAAACACAAGACATTTCATTTAGCATACCTTTACAGGCTAAGACATCTTTTTGAAAATGGAGTTTGCAGAGAGTTATCACCACTTTTTGGTTTCCTTCCATATAGACCTGCAGATTAGTCATAGAAGCTTAGCTCGATATTATTTTCCATTTGCTTATGTTTAACTCAGCTGTTTTACTCAAGAAGTTTTGCTGCTGAAACAAAGGCAATTCTGAAACATTTACAGGAAAGTTGTTCTGTCTTTGACTTCTGACACTTGGCTCTATGCAGATGTAAAACAAGAATCATCCATTTGGGGAAAATGTTCCTTATAATTTTGGGAAGATAAGTTCCATTTAAGTCAGAAGTATGATCTTGTGTGTTTTCTCATTTCCTTGAATAAAATCCCTCGATAAGCCTTTATCAGGAGAGGTGTCACTGATTTGGTTGTGAGCTGGTCAGCAGGCAATGCAGACCATCAGTGATTAGACTGGGAGGTGGGAAGCGTGGCACTGCTGGTAACATGGTGCTCGGCTGTAGAGATTGTTCCGTGTGTGTCAGAGGTGAAAACAAATGCCGTGCTAAGAAATATAAACCAGATTTCCTCATGTTGGCCTGAGGATAGGAAGTGGAGAGAAGAGAGGGGGAATACTGTAAATTGAGGCTGAAGTGAATTTTCCATAATAAGACTACTATATGAGCTAGCATAAGCTCCCTGAGGGTGAAATTCACTCTTCTGTGATGGGATAACACGTGACTGGGGTTGAATTTAAAATCTCTTTTGAAAACTTCAGGGCAGCTCCAGCTCGGTTCATATAATCCACTGGCTAGTAGCCCTCACTTCCCTCTTCATGCCTGATTTACAGTGCCAAATACCCATGTGTTTGGTGGTCACTAGACAAGGTAGCAAATTCAGCACATTAAGAACTAGAAAAAAAAAATTCTCTGTAATGTTAGACAAATACTGAATCTTTATTTGTGACAATGTTACAAATCTATATTCTCTGTGTATACAAAGTAGGAGTGGGGCAGAACTTGCTCAGCTAGCTATATTAGCATTCTGAAAGACTGAGAAATTAATTGAAAAGTCATGACTAGAAAACCTAGCAATACAAAAGCAGAGCAAGAGGGAAAAGTGAAAGGAACTTCTATCATTCGTTGAAGTAATGCATTAAAATCTGTCTCTTGCAGCAGAAAACCCCCACAAGAATGTTTTGTGGGCTCTGTGTGAAAGACAGAAGAATATGATCAAATATTTATTGTTGTGCCTATTTTTTCATTGCAGTGAGTCATTACAGACACATTTTCCCTTTTAAAGAAAAAATAATTTTAGAAGACTACTGTAAGAGTGAACTTTATGTATGTTTGCCCAACGTTGCTGTGTTAAAACAAAATGTGTCGTAAGGACAGTTTCTGTGGCTATCTCTTGAGTAAACATCGCAATTTTATTTACTGTTTATAACACCTCCATGGGCCTGATTCCAAAAGCATAAATGACAATTCTTAATAGCACCATAGATTTCAATGAAGAGATATTATTCAGCCAGAATAAGAAGAATCAAAATCTGCATTCTTATTTTCATTTGTAGTTTAAGAAGATGCTGCATGATCTAAACTATCACATAAATCTTCAAATTAGGTCTAAAAGTATGCCAGACAGTTTTGCTTCCACTGCTTTCCTAGCAGTTACAATTCATGACCTATTCTCCCTGTGAAAGGCTAATGGATATTTTAAATTCCTTTATCATCAAACCTGCAATTTGAAGAATAAATGGTAGTGGGTGTAATGGTTCTTAATGGTTCCTTCATCCTCCCAAGGTGTTAACATACCTCTACCTAGATGGTCACCTAATGTCTTTATTTTTCAGTTTTCTTTTTTATCTTTTCCTCCTCAGTTGTGTAGCCTGCCATCCTCTTGGAATTTCCATTGAATTTACTATGTAATTGAAGGGAAGCTCTCCTGCTTTATAGCTTCTGTTTGCCCTCCCCTTCATTTTTTTAAAGACATCTCAATTTCAGAATCCAGGTGTGTGGTTTTTATTTGCCTTATCTCCATTTTCAGAGTAAGATTAATGACAGAGCCACTTAGTGAGGTTTTCCAGGTAGGAAAGTAGTTACTAAAAGGGAATGACAAATATTTTGAATTCATTGACTTATTTTTTAGTGTCACAATACCATTCAGCTGTGTCAGCTGACATCAAGACATTATTGTTCTAGAAGATGCTTCAGTGATGTGAAAGTATCTTTTGTCGTAGTGAATCACCTGTTTTAAACTAAATTGTACAAAGCCTTTCTACTCTGATACAAACTAAGGTGTTGCTAAAGCATAATGTCAAGTGATTTGTACTACTGCTGTATTTCTCATCCCACTGAGACATTTTTTGTGTACATACTCTCTATTGTTCTGATCTAGGTTTTAGTGATTTCTTATGTATCCTGGATAAAAAAAAAAGCAAAAACAAAATGTTGTATAAACAAACCAAATCAAGATGGTTCTCCCCTGAAGAGGCTAAAGATGTTATAGGATCATGTTGTTTTTATTTTGTTTTCTTCCAGGTCCTGTTTTAAGCTCGTCTCCCTTCCCTCTCCACTTTTTTTTTTTTTCAATATAGTGATTAATCATCAAGTAGAGGTATCCAGCTAGTACATCCAGACAACTAAACCTATAAACCTGCAGAACACCCTTACGGTAAAAGGAAAGTGTTCCAACAGAAGTGGATTCAGCCTAAAGGAAGCTCGGTGTGCCATTTCCTACTAAAGTGATCTAACATTTTCTTGCGAAAGAGGGAGAAAAAACTATCATTACTTTTTTCTTCAGGTCTGATCGAGAGAGAAGTGTACTTGCTGCTGTTCTTTTCTTTGAGTTCAGTGCTGTTGACACTGAATGAATTTACTTTGTGTATTGCTATTTGTTTGAACATTTTTGGAAATGCATTTGTAAAGTTGAATATCTGAGCAGTTACACAGAATTTTCAGTTCCACTGCAGTGCACTTTAGTAAGTTCTTTTGAGGAAGGAAAGAGGTCTTTCTTACTGCTGACATTCAGCTAAAGATTCTGAGTATCCCCAAATTAATGTAGTGCCCATAACTTCTACAGTGACATTGGGAGTTTTCTATGACAGAATTCTGAAGTGTTTTTGCATGTGTGTCAATGTTTCAGAAATCTAAACTAATATCACCACAACCATCACCTAAGTACTAGAGTATATTTTTTATTTCTTAATATTTTAATATAAAAATTATGAGTGTACTACTACTGTCGAATGCTGTAGAAATTCTAGTACAGGGGAGTCTGCATAAGTGAAGTTAAGCTTTTTGTTCAACATCTTGTTTACGGGTGCCTATTCATTTGTCTCATTTTTTATAAGTACTTTAACTCATAATTTATCCAGAACACTTGTAATACTAATCCCATATATTTAGAGGTTGTTCTGAATAGAAGGCATGATTTTCAGAAGCAGATAACTTCAGATTACTAGAGGAATGTAAAGAAATCTAATTTAACGTGTTTATTTCATGTTTTCTGAAAAATTCATGTGTTTTAAACTGAATATCAAAGTTCCCAGAGTTTTTTGAGGAAATTTTCAAATGTGTTGTGATTCTATTTTGTATTAAAAATGTCTAAGTTATTCGTTTGGAATATTTGGCGTATTTCATTCTATTTCCTTTAACTACCTCCTTTTATATATATGTATATGTATAAATGGAACTTTTGAAAAGTTAACAATAGTAGAAAACAAAAATGTTTTAGGGATTAAAATGTCAATTAGAGATGGATATGTAATAATCAGAAACAACTTTTCAGATGGTGAATGAATCCTTTTTCTCCTTTGCATCCCTTAAGGACTTGCTAGCAAACTTGTCTCTGACTAATGTAGCCTTTTTCTAATGGTATTTTATGGCCTACGCAAACCATCATGGTAAATAGCTTGCAGTTTAGAGCTGGAAGAGTGTATTGTTTTTGTGAGGAGCCCAAGAACCAAAATAATTGGATTAAAAATAAGATGGTTTTCAAACACTGAGTTATGCTAAATACAGTGCTGTGAGAATGATACAGGACTCATTCTGACTGCCCAGAGAGAATTAAAACTGAGAACCTTGCTCTCTGTGATGTTGATTATTTGGAGCTGGAGAATCCAGTTGAAAGGATATAGCTGCAATTTATTGCGATTAGCCTGCCATATCCAGTCATTGGATAATTGTGGACCTTACAAGACACTGCTCTTGGGGTGTTGATACTGACTGGCCTCTGGGAGCACTGATTGAGGAGAGATGATGAGCGTAAAATAGATTCAGATAAAGTTAGAGACAACTGGGGCAAATAGATGTGGATTTTCTCATTTTAACACAAAAGAAACCTAGCTTAGGTGAAATGGAATCTGGCTGTAATATGCTGAAAAGCTACTTATCATGGCTCCCTCTGGTATATGCAACAAACATATGGAACAAGCTTGAGGCTGAGCCAGTCGACTCAAGTTCATATGACAGATTCATTATTTTCTGCATTAGAGAGAGAGAATGTCAAGATCAAAAGCTCAGTTCTGATTAGCTTGCAAACGTGCAGTATTGTAGTACAGAGCATGCATTCATGTATAACTACTTTGCCGTATTTGGAAATCAATTTGTTTCATTCCTGTTGAGGAAGTACTATAGTATCATTTCACAAGAATGAAAGGCCTCAGTTTAATTGCTGGTCATACGATTCCAAACTCCCGTTCATCAGCCATACCTCCCACAAAGCATATGTTGATTCCACTGCTGTAATTCTGTTTTATTCAGAGATTACACCAGTTTTGATTTACAGATACTAGCTACATTCATATCATTTATCTAAGGATGGAACAATCCAAAGTTCATCAAAATAGATAACTAATTTGATAGTGTGTATACAAGTCACTGATATTGCTACATATACACAGCTCTAGTTGAATGAATAGAAGCTGTGCTTTTGAAGTAAAACAAATTAAATTTCGATTGCTAATTATAATCCAAATTTTACAGTTATTTATGTAACACTATAAAAAGCGATATTAATTTCCCCTGCAATGCAAGGGTTTAACTTGCCTAAGTGTTTTTAAGGATCCATGTCCAAGTCATTATGTTTTTTATTTATGTAACAGATTATGAATTGCCCACAGTCAGTGAATGACATTGAATCTAGATTAATGGCATCATGCAAACTGCTCAGTGCTAAAGAACAAAATTACATTCTTAGGACAATCAGAAACTGTATCTTGCTGCTTCTTTTCTTTTCCAGATCATTGCATCTGAGATAATAGATTACACTAAAAACCAAAATCAGAATTTGGCCTGATTTCAGAACAAGGTATCATAGTGTTCTTTCATTCCAAAATGCAAATTATTGTAATTCAGGACTGAGGAATCACAGTGTAGAGCCATGAAATCATTTAGGTGGGAAAGGACCTTTAAGACCAGCAAGTCCAACTGCAATCATTGACCCAACCATATATGAGCATGACAAACTATGAAGTTAAATTTTAAGTGTAAATAGACCCCTGAACGCTACCTGTGCTAACACTTGCTTAATTCAAATTAATATCGATCCGAAGTTTCATTTTATTATTTCACTTCAGAATAAAAGTCAAGATCTTATTCTTACTTGCATTTAGACATTCTGCCTCCTGCCATTTGCACTGCATTACATATTATAGATCATTAGTTAATAATGTTATATATTGCACGAAGTGTTCAAATATGAAAATATTCCTCCTAAGGTGGACCCTTTGTATGCAAGGATTGTAGGAAGCTCCTTCTTCTGTTCTAATTCAGTAGCTTGATGAAGGTCACTATCATCCACTTCTGCTGTCTAGGCTACAGGGTCAATTGCTAGTATGATGACAGTGATGGTATTTCCTTTCCTCTTATTCCTTTATCCCATCTAACTCCTAAATATATTTGGTCTGAAAGTCATGCAATAAAGTTGACCTCTCAAGCTTGGTGGATCTGGAAGAATACTAATCCAAAGGCAGTTACTGTGCATTGTAAATCATAAATACCTTGAGGAAGAGGAGAAATGTGTCAAATTTGGAGCAGACATGAGTTATAGCACAATTGTCTTTATAAAATCAAGTCCTCTTGAGTGTTATCTTCTTCTATTATTTCAGTGTGAAAGCAACACTATCCTCATCTAATCAGAAATGCATGTAGTTGTGTTTCAGTTTTATTGCTATTTTCACCCCCCAACAGGGAAAACATGAAATTTCCTTGGGGTCAAGAAATGAGAAAAGTACATTTGAATTGAAAGTAACAGCCCATATCCATACCAAAACTAACCAGTTATTTCAGCATAACTATAATCTAGCTGTAACTTGTCAGTAACTGCTGTAGTATTGCTGTAAAAATACAGCTTACAGCATGGCCTGAACCAAAACATAAATCTACTGCACAAATTTACTTGTGTGCTGAAATCTATAATGTTGAATGTGATTTTTTACTTCAATTTGCTAGATTAAATTTTATTTCTGTTTGCCAGATGCACTGATTTCATGCTTCTCCATCATATTGTTAGAATCCTTGTCCCCAGCTACATTAGGCGCTAGCTAAGAATATATAGGAGAAGAAGAACCGGATTCTGTTTCCCTCTCTTTCCACAAGAAAAAAGTCACATCTATTAATTCTCGTGAGATTTTTATCACATTATGTAGGAATAATAAATATATTTCTCTTGTTTTAAATAAAATTTCCTTCACTGTAGGTGACATGATATGCAGAAAGAATATGGAAGAATTTCTGTCTGGGTGGGCTCCGTTATATCGATGGAAAAAAGTTACAAAGTAGACCCACAAAGAATTTAGCTAAATATGTAGCATAGCTTCCACTAGAAAACACGCAATGGTCACCAGAAGATGCTGCACTCTCAGCATCCATGTAATTTTGGACAACTATTATTACCTTAAAACACTACAGCAGGTTATGATCTCACATCTCCTGAATGTCATCTGGTTTTTTTTTCGGTCAGTCATTTCTCCGTTTCTCCATCCATCATCCCCAGAAGGGGAAATAAAAGGCACAAAAAATATGATCAAGTCATAGAATCATAGAATGGATTGCGTCGGAAGGGGCCTTCAAATATTATCTTGTTCCAACTCCCCTGCCATGGCCAGGAACACCTTCCACTAGACCAGGTTGCTCAAAGCCCCATCCAACCTGGCCTTGAACACCTCCAGGGAGGGGGCATCCAAGACTTCCCTGGGCAACCTGTGCCAGTACTTCATCACCCTCATAGAAAAGAGTTTCTTCCTAGTATCTACTCTAAATCTGCCCTCTTTCAGTTTAAAGCCATTACTCCTTGTCCTGTCTCTACAGGCCCTTGTAAAAAGTCCTTCTCCAACTTTCTTGGAAGCTCCCTCAGGTACTGGAAGGCTGCTATAAGGTAGATCTCCCCACAGCCTTCTCTTCTCCAGGCTGAACAACCCCAACCCTCTCAGCCTTTGCTCCTAGGAGAGGTGTTCCAGCCCTCAGATCATCTTTGAGGCCTCCTCTGGCCCCTCTCCAACAGCTCCATGTCTTTCCTGTGCTGAGGTCTCCAGAGCTGGACGCAGGACTCCTGGGCGGGGTGTCCTCAGAGTGGAGCAGAGGGGCAGAATCCCCTCCCTCAACGTGCTGACCATGCTAAGTGTAAAAAGACAATCTCATTTCCCTGCATGAAGTGCACTCTCGTGTCTTAAAGCACATACGTAAACAGACAAAATGAGTCATGACTGATATTTTTTTCCATGTAGTAAAGGTAAGGTAGTACTGATTGTTATTTCCATTTCCATTCCGTTCCACTCACTAACCTTACAGGACAGAAAAAGATCCACTATGACTATCCATTCCTGCTTACTTTTTGGTATTCCATATAAGCATTTCTGCTGCTCTGATTTTTTTTGTCTGAAAAATAAAAGCCTTTCAAAGATACCTGCTAACCTCATCCTTTTTTATGTTCCATGTATTTGCCTTGTTGCCAACATCATTCGGTTAATTAACCTTTATCAGCCTTTTTTATCTCTCTTTTCTGAACTTAAGCACTGAATAAGAGAACTGTCCATAAAAAACTTGGGGGAGAGATGACTGAAACAAAAGCTTGAAATTGTTTTCAATAATGAATTTCACACTAGAGTATTCAACTGAACTTGAGGAGATTTAAGGTACATTTTTATTATCCCTTGTTTAAGTTGTGTTACTTAGACATAGTCTCACTTTAGCAGCTGTTGTTTACACCAGCTTGCTATTGTAAAAATGTAAGATCTCATCAGTTTAGGGTTTTTTTCTCCATCATTTTCTTGATCTTTTTCTTGTGACAAATGAGTCTTTTATAAATTAACTCAGCTGGTGCACATTTGACCCCAATTTTTGAATGTATTCGCTGGGTCAAGTATTTTTGTGTGTTGAGAATAGAGTCATTCTTCCCACCCTGAGGCAATCAGAGTACTCATGCATTTAACTTATCATCAACACATTTTTAATAATAAATAATTTTCTACGAGTTTCATCTGTACAAACAAATCTAATGCTAAGAAAAATTAAAGGCAATTACATTTTATTTTCCAGCCTCTGCTTACCTATATTTAAATATTTTACTGAACAATAAATTAAAAATAGTAACCTGTTACTTTAGAATAGCTGGTATGCTGGTGTTTCAATATATCTAAGTGAAAAGTTATTTTGTTCTGAAAAATCCAACAGACCTTATCTTCTTATATTTATATAAATGTAAGAATGATATCGTTATATTTGTACATGACTGTTTCTCTCTCCCTTGCTTTGTCTTACCAGTTCCTTCCATTGCTGGGAGTTTTGCTTCTACAACCTAAGTGCCAACATATGGTTGCATTCTGTAACATGAACTTGTTGCTACATCTATGAAGTTCATTCTTTCGTCTCCACCTTTGGGACATCAGTAGGTGGTAATCTTAGCAACCTGGATGTGATATCACCATTGTGGCATTTTCATTGACACAGTTCTGCTACAGAGAGCCCTTGCCCCCAAGTATAATTCCTAAAAAATTAGCCTCTCATTACAAAACATTAGATCTCTTGTCACTCAACCCTGTAGCTTGATGGAATTGTTGGATATGCGGTGGGGGTAAAAAGTTCCCCTAAGGATTAAACTTGGCGCTTCCCTGCTTGGCGATACAGGCTCTGGACGGGTGGTCCCTCTGTATGTCCTTTCAATAACAGGTTCATGGGCAAGTAGACAGCAGCTATAGAGAGTTTTGCAAAGCTTTAATTCAGCAACCGCAACAATTTACAAGTTTTGAAGTGTCAACTATATTCTTCTTATGCTTTGTTAGTTTGGCAAGGAGAAAGGATTGCCTTTGATGAGAGAGTAGTTTCTTATTTATTATCAGAAATTATCTTATAAAAGCTTCCCTGCTGGGTGGTTTGCCTTTTCCTAGTTTAACTTTCTAGCATATGTTCGGGTTGCCACTTCTTTCCTCCTTGTGGTGATTTAGGTTTGGTGAAATCTAAACAATGTGTTTCATATTTCTTATTTGCCAAGAGAGACTTTCAGAGCAAGGCTGAAAGAAAGCAGTGCTTTCGCTTAGCATCTCCCATGAAAGCAATATATCTAGCATAACTGTCTTGGGAAAAGCAAGCCAAAGACATTTGTTCAGCTGCAGACTGACTGAAGAGCTCAACGATGTGATAAATGGGTTCCCTTATATGAATACTGAATAAAGTCAACCTGTATGTGGCAGCTTTGATATTCATGCAAATTGCTATAACTTTTAGATAAAGAAGAAATTTCCTCTAGGAATGTAAATGTTAAAATGTTTCCACTCCCTATAAAACAGTAGTGCTATAGGGTTGAATACGAAGAAACAAATGTGTAATGATTACATTTATATCAATTCCTTCTGCATTCATAAAATAATTTTAATAATTTTAATATTTTTTCTATGCTTTCATAGAATAATAGAATAATTGAGGTTGAAAGGGACCTTAAAGATCGTCTTGTTCCAACCTCCCTGCCATGGCCAGGAACACCTTCCACTAGACCAGGTTGCTCAAAGCCCCATCCAACCTGGCCTTGAAAACCTCCAGGGAGTAGGCATCCATGACTTCTCTAGGCAATCTGTGCAAGTGCTTCATCACCCTCATAGAAAAGAGTTTCTTCCTAGTATCTACTCTAAATCTGCCCTCTTTCAGTTTAAAGCCATTACTCCTTGTCCTGTCTCTACAGGCCCTTGTAAAAAGTCCCTCTAACTTTCTTGTAGGCTCCCTCAGGTACTGGAAGGCTGCTGTAAGGTCTCCCCACAGCCTTCTCTTCTCCAGGCTGAACAACCCCACCCTCTCAGCCTTTGCTCCTAGGAGAGGTGGTCCAGTCCTCTGATCATTTCTGTGGCACTCCTCTGGCCCCTCTCCAACAGCTCCATGTCTTTCCTGTGCTGAGGTCTCCAGAACTGGATGCAGGACTCCTGGGCGGGGTGTCCACAGAGTGGAGCAGAGGGGCAGAATCCCCTCCCTCGACCTGCTGGCCATGCTGCTGGGGAGGCAGCCCTGGATACAGTTGGCCTTCTGAGCTATGAGTGCACATTGCCAGGTCACGTTGAGCTTCTGTTCAATCAGCATCCCCAACTCCTTCCCCTCAGGGCTGTTCTAAATCCGTTCTTCACCCACACGGTATTTGTGCTTGGGATTGCCCTGACCGTGTGTGCAAGACCTTGTACTTAGCCTTGTTGAACTTCATGACATTTGCACGGTCCCACCTTTCAAGTCTGTCCAGGTCCCTCTGGATGGCATCCCTTCCCTCTAGCATGTCAACTGCACTACAATTTGGTGTCATCTACAAACTTGCTAAGGGTGCGCTCAATCCCACTGTCCATGTCACTGACAAAGATGTTAAGCAGCACCTGCCCCAATAGTCCTGAAATTTCCCAATAGCTTTTTAAAAAAAAGTGAACAGTAGAACAATAATAATAATAATCTGTGGTCATTAACACAGAATTTATCAGAGAGACGAGAGAACACATATAATGCTTTATTCATGGTATCATTAGGAGATGATAATTTAGGACAGCACTTTAAACACTGCTCAAGCGTTTTTCACTAAACCTAGCCAAAGTCACTGCTATCTTATAATTTCAAATAAACCACATTTTTAATGAAGCAAATGAATAACTGTCAAAAGGAGACTCCTGTTTTCACATTTGAATGGTAAGTTTTAATGACAGTTTAACAAATCTGCCTTACCATTTTGAAATCTGTTTTTACAGGCATATTTTATTTAAATTATGTGTTAAGTGTGATAAATCACCACAGAAAAGGGAAAGGAAAAAGAACCCCAGTTTAAGTCAAGTAATGAGAGGAATCAAGAACTAAATGACTATGTCATGGCTGGATTAACTTTGACTACAGTGTTAGTATTTAGATGCATCACAAGAATTAACAAATAGAAGTTTATTTGTTTCAAAGGACACAAAATAATCTGGTGAGCTACATTTACTACAGTTTGTTTTAACTGCTTGCTGGAGTTGAAGGGCACTCTTCATCTTCTTCTTCTTTGTGGTTTAAATTAGAAGGTCATACCGCCCACGGTAAAAAAAAGAAAACAAAAAAACACAACCCGCCCTGTATTTCTGGCTCCTGTTGCCTATTGGCAGCCTGGTTTGAAATAGTGCTTGGAAGAGATCCATTCCCTTGAGGTATCATGATCATTTTTCAAGTACAACCACTGTGCATTCTCTCTGGAGACCGTTTGATTTGCTTTCAGTCTATCAGCCATATATGTAAGATACCTTTTCAAAGTATGTGTCAGTGAAATTCTTCTCCTGGCTTTTCACCTACTAATTGCAAGCAGGGAGCTAGTTCTCCATTTTCAAACAAAGCCACAATTTTAAAATCTTCCTCCAATATAACTATAGATGTAGAGCCATATACTGCATAAATTGTGATCACGATAATGCAAAGCCTTCATCTTAGCTTGAAATAACATATGTCTGCTGCAACATCTTTGAAATCTTGATTGATAAAGGATTTAGACCTGGTTTTAATGATTGTCTTATGTGTTTGGCAAAGGTTAATATTTTGCATGGGGATAAAGATCAGAATATAATTCCTGGGTTTAAGGCAAGGACTCCAGAATTTTGCTTAACTATGCCTTCCAATGCTAGAGAAAACATAAATTTATGAACTGAAGAAATTTACTATATTTGACAAATATGGAAGGTTTTTCCATGGTTTGTTCAGTTTATAAACAGAAAGCTTACTGGCTCTATGTAATTGGGGATAAAAATAGTTCAATATGCATTTGTTTAGTAAATCAATTTTTTTTATCTAAAAGGATCTGGGTTCGGCCAGGACAGGGTTAGTTTTCACCGGACTCCAGGAAGGGGCACAGCCGGGGGTGGGGGCTGACCCCACCTGGCCAAACAGAGCCGGGTATTCCATACCATGTGCCGTCATGTGGGTTCCGGTGGGGGGGGGCGGGGTGGCGGGAACTCACTCGCGGCTCAGGGGTGCGCAGCAGTGGCGGTGCGAGAGGCCTGCTCTGTGGGTTGTGTGGTTTGTGTTGCGTTTTCTCCTTATCTGTATCGTTGTTGTTCCTGTTCCCTCTGTTTGCTGTTCTGTTAAACTACCCTTATCCCGACCCACTGGTTTCTGCCTGTTTTCTTTCCATCCTCCTCCACACCGCGGTGGGGGGAGGGGCGGCCGCATGACGCTTTTGTTGCCGGCCACAGCCAAACCATAACATAAACAAAATACAGTTTTTCTGTTCAGAGTTGCAACGTCATTAACAACTCGTTAGTCCTAAAGCTAAGGGAATGACACTAGCTCTCATTTGGCCATATTTTTCTGATAAATTGAAGTTGATCAGACCCAACCATAGACCTAATCAAAGAAGTTTGCAAACTCTTTTATTTCTTCAACAGCTGCCAACTATAAGAAACTGTGTCATATTAACTCTTTTGGTGCCATATTTTACGACATGACGAGCATCACAGGATAGATATCTTTTTATTTCAGCTTTCAGCATGTCCTGAGTATTTTTTTTTCTATGAGTGTTTTTTTGCAGCTGGATCCATAATCAAATACCAATATATGGCCTAGGTGGGTATTGCATGGCATTATGATTTTAAAGAAATAACAAACTGTAAAGTTTCTAAAACAGAAACGGAGATTTCGTATCTTCATAAAGTCACACACTGGATTCGTTTTGCTATACAAAATGTACATTTTTTTTTTTCCATTTATGAGAATCATGCTCTGCATTTTTAAAATGTTTCTTAAATTCTTATGGCTAAGAGGACTGATAAAGTGACTGATGTTCAGTTCATAGGTTTCAAGTTTTATATTCTAATCAATATTTCTCATTACTCAAAGTTATCATCCAAACTATATGTCTATTGTATCCCGTTTCCTAATCCTCAAAAGGAAGTAAATGCAAGCTAAATGAAAGTACAAGCTAGTATTATCTCCCCAGTCTTAGCAAAGAACAAAGAATAATTTGACATAAAAAAGGAAGTATCTTTTCTTTTGTAAAGACAGTCTGTCCTGGTTTGAAGACAGAAACTTTTGAGAGTTCAGTGTGATCAAATTCAAATTAGTTCTATAAAAAAATGAATTGTGGATTGGATGGAAGAACTACTCCATATACCATTTAATGTGTGATTTGATGTCTTTAACCCATACCTTCCAAATGACTTTGAAGGAAGGGGTTAAAAGGGATTTTAGTAGAAGTAGCATTACCTAATAGTTGCTGTGCATTTAAAAAAAAACTGTTAGTGCTTATCTATTGTGTAAATTAACTGAAGCAGAGAGTCTTGTATCTCCATACAAAGGGATTAGTTCCTCTGATAGGGGCTGAGATTCACCTAGAACGGGCTAAGACCGACCCTGCTGTATGGATGGGAGCCAGAAGAGAACTGAGTTTGCTCAGAAACAAAGGTCAATCGACGAACACCGTGATGAAGTGGATTGGGACCCCCGACGACCACCACCAGGAGGCACTGCGCAAGCGCAGCTGGGAGAAGTCTATGGAAATTACTTCTTGGAACTAATTTTAATATGGAAATTACTTCTTGGAACTGATTTTAATACAAAGAGGGGTTAGGTTATGCATAGGTATAGGCATATTGGTAAATCTAATGCATATGTAATACTTGATTGTATAAGTTGAAGAGACAAGTTGCTGCTGGGCGCACACGACTTTGGTGGGACTATCCCCCGTGCTGCCTGGTGCCAAATAAACATATCCACTTTACAATCTTACAGATTGTGGAGTCTGTTTTCAACACGTCAACTTGTGCGAGTTAGTGATGTTAGAGATTATAGACTTTTCAGATTATTACAAGAAGAATATTTATGATCTACTGATTAAAGACCCGTGTATATACCAAGGTTAGTTTATTCTGAACATTGAAAGACGTCTGTAATTCTGCAAATATCTGAATATTTCAGAGGATTTTCTGAATCTTCTGAACGTATGAAGCAGGGTTACACACTCCAGAAATTACCCAGTCTTTCTGGCATTGAACATTGTGTTGATAAACTCTTTGATTTCCAGACTTTAATTCACTTTTTTGTGTCCAAGTCTTCTAGAGTGACATACTCATATAATTAAGTGATTTCACTTCTTTAGCTTTTCATTTTCATTAATCCTTCTTGTGTAATTTTGTGTCATATTATGCAGAACACATCCATAAAGTAATTTTTTGTTTACTTAAAATTGGGTGTGCTTTTTTTATGCTTTCACAGAAGATGTGTTTGGCTGGCTGACAGTTTATTTGAAAACTATTTTAACTAATGTATTAATAAACAATGCTACTTACAGATCATGGCAATATGTTTTGTATTTTCATTCCCCATTTTTGTATTATTCAGACATATAATGAAAACAGTACATGGGGTTAGCTTTTAAGCATTGATTTTTAACTACTGTTTACATCTGCAAATTCGTTCCTTGTGTAAGATGCACCTAGAAAGGCAATGAATGTGGATGAGATTGACCCACGTTCCTATATTTTCACAGAATTTCTGCAAAAGACCGTTGTGTCTGCTAGTCTTTGTGGGAGAACAGTATCATATGCTAACTTTGAAAGAGGATTAAATAGATGATATAATAGTTTTTCTAACTCTAATTCAATGATTCTTTATGAAGTGATTATGAAGTGAGCAGCCAAAAGATGAATAAAAAAAAGATGAGCTTTTAAACCCAAGGAATAGCTGTTGTTCATGTATTTCTTCTGTAGAATAAAGAAAGAGGAATCTAATCACTTCATACACACATGTCAATTCAAGAGAAGGCAACAAGCTTCAGCTTCTCTTAAATGCTGAAGGGGTTTGTACGATTCCATAATCATTGTTTGTTGCAGGTGTGTTCCTTACTTAAACAAACATATTTCCAAATACTATGACATGCCAGTCAGCTATTGCAAGGAAAGTCTCTCTCATGCAGAAATGTCTGTTTCACTGCAGTTAAGTGAAGAATTTTCTACCCATGAGCTATTAGAACCTGATTTTTTTTTTTTTTATGGTATGCTTGTAAGCTATTGAAGAGTGGGAGTTAGGGGCCTAACTAGATCAAAAACAAAACACGGGGAATTAGGAACACAATTTGATTGGTTTTCACTGTGACTTTTGGACTTCTGAAGATTCCCCTTAATACTCCCTCTTAAGTGTTGAAATGTTTTCCATGAAGCATCATTCATTAGTTCAGGTTCCCCTAAGGTTAGATGCTGCAATTCTAAATGTATTCTGCTAATGCAAAGAAAAATGATCATTCCAATTGTGTGGTCTTCTGTAATCTCTGCTGTGAGGCCAATAAACTTGAAACAAGCATTTGCAAAAATGTACTGTAAAACACTCCCCAAAGCCACTGGTGCCTGCTAAAAAGGCATTTTTTAGTCTTTCACAGATAAAGAAAAGCACTTAAGAAATGAAGAGTTTTATTTGCTGGTTTTGTGCTAACTAAAGCTTGGCTCTAATGGCAAATATTTTAATATTGGACTGAGCAATAGAAAGACATTTGACACTTAAACTGCCATAATAGAGCTATTTCAAGGATGAAGTAATTTTGTTTGTTACACAAATAGGAAAATCCTACGGAAATAACTCTGCAGGAAACTAGCAATAAACCAAATATGTACATACTATCAGCTTTTTTTTTTAATACGTTGTGAAAGTATAACCATCCCACAATTATCGTAGGTTTGCAAAACTCCTAAAAAGTAATGTTTTGTTATAACAGAGTCTGCTTCTATGATGATGTCTGGCAATGTGGTCTAATTATAACTCGCATAAACAGAACGGTGGTTAATCCGTACAAAATGTCCAACAGTTTATAGGCTTTGGCTTCAGTTTTACATTCTGAATGAGTAGGAGCTTTCAACAAAGTCCAATCCTGCTGCAATTCCTCACAATTATGATACACCCCAGTGTGTATACAGTGACCTACCTTCCCCAGTAAAATAGCTTCTGCCGGAGGACCCCACTTTCATAGCATGTTCTGCCTTTTATGGGCACAAGAAAAATTTCTGTGTGGCTTATGAGGAGGAAGCAGAGTAGAGACCTCCTGCGTTATGTTTTGTTCTTGCTGGTTTTCCTGGGTTACATATGACAAATCAACACTTCACTGAAGTTGCTAATGTCTATGGAGACCTGAGCTTTGTAAACCACTATAGTACTATTAATACAGGCAAACTGTTCCTTAACCACAACTACAGATAAGTGAGGGTTCAAAAGAGGACAGCTGCATTTGAAATAGTCTTCCCTTTATGATGTTTGTGATTTGCTTTTTATGATTTTTGTAGTTTATATTTTTGTATTCTTTTTTTTGTATTCATCTAACAGGTCCTTCTGGTCAGACATGCAATGGAAAAGCTGTTAAAAGACAAGAAATTAGCCTTTTGAATGCTATACCTCATTAGACAACAGATTTTATTATGGAGTATTTTATACTCTTTTAAATAAGTAAAATTTAATGTTAAAAACAGTGTACTTTTACTCAATAAATGACATTGAAAGCACAAATAACAATTTATGTCTGAAGACTTGCCATCCCCCAGTATTTTTGATCATCTCAGCCACCAGTAGCTTATTTTTATTAAAAGAAAGTACTTAGGAAGACCAAACAGCAATAACTAACAAACATAATTTCTTTTTCATTTCTACTCGTAAAGGAGTTAGAATTCATTCAAGCCGTATATAGTTACAGGGATAGCATGTAAGATTATCCATCCTGTTGCTATGTGGGTACAAAAGAGTATGTTCAGAAGATCATCAGCTTAATAATTTTGATGATAGGCATCTGGTAATATTTTCCATCAGTACAAGAGTGAATATCCCAGTGAAAAAAAGTCAGAAGATAAGGAAAAAGTGAAAGCGAAAATAAAGATGAAAAGAGTAGCTGAATTAATTTTTTAATGCACGTCCGCTCAGTACATTCCATCTTTGTATCACATCTTTTAAACAATTTTTCCTTTGAGCATTGTGAAACCAACATATTTAACTGATTCTTTGATTACTTTGAAATTCAGTTGTAGCTATTACTGAGGTCTGTTTTTATTTATTATAAGATCAACAGATACAAGCTTATATGTAAAAATATTTTTTAGTTATATTCTTGTACCTTTTTCGTATTTCTTTATCCTTTCTCACCATAATATGATTTTCACAATGTTGGATCTTTGGTTTAGACTAATAACTCGTTATTTGACTAGCCTGAAAAAGACTTAGACATTATGGTCCCTGACTGCAGAAGAAATTATAAGTAAGAAAACAAAAAAAAAGAGAAAAGAAAGGACATAAAACCAAAAAGCTCCTCCTCGCCAATACAAAGTGATGTAAAAAAAGAAAGAGGGCACAAATAATAGCACCTGTAGCTAGCAGGTGTTTGTAGAAGAAATTACTATGTGCAAGGAAGTTCTGAAAACATTAGTCCCAAAGAATGAGTTAGAAACTTCTCGTATAAATCACACACTTTTAGTGACTAAGATTAAAAGGGTAAAATATATAATCCAAAAATTATGTAAATTGCAAACTGTGTAAAATAGCAGACTAGAACCATTGAAACTGAATAATCACGGGCAGTTGAAAAAAAAATGATGTTGCAAATGTGAAAAAATGTAAATAAAAATCTAGCAAAACAGGTATGATGTAATTTCAGGATATGTATATTTATTCAAGCACTGGCCATTGAAAAGATATTTTATGATAAATACTGGATTGCTTGAAAAAATATTAAATAGGGAAATAGTAACAATTTCTTATTTTAATGCAGTGTTTTTTGTCTTTTTATACTAAATTGAAGATGTGGTCTAGAATGAGAATAAGCCCCCTCAGGAACTGGATATAAGCTGAGGCTGCTTAGCAAACCTACATATCAGATTCTGAGTAGGAAAATAGGTTGTAATCCTATAATTATACATGAATATACAGCTTCTTTTTGTGTGCAGTGGGAGTCCCAACTTATTTTATCATTTTAAAATTTATCTTCTGATAACACCTTGGGACCCTCTTTTGGTCAGTAGTAGAGCCAAACTCCAAAGTCTCTTAATCCTCACTCTGCTGTATTCTCATTATTGTTCACGATTTACACTGGTCATAGTTTATAGCAGAGAGGAACTGAAATAGTGCACCATTAAGGAAAATAATTAAAAGTTATTTTTTTAGCTTGTCATGCACGTCTTTTAAATACATGAACTGATTCTTTCCACCACTTGTAACGTCTTCAGCTTTCATGACCTCTCTACAGCTTTGAACAGAAAGCAGAGCTTAGTTGATTTAAAGAGTGGAGGGGGAGATGGAAAAAGAACAACTGCTGTAAGTATAACTCAAAAATCATGACAAACTGGGTAGTTTAATGATTCTGTGGTTTCAGTAGACGATGTTCTGTCTGGTGAAAAGCTTTGTCAGAAGAAACCAGTTACTACATAACTTGTGGAAAGGCCTTTCACTCTATCAGTCTTCTTTTTTTTTGTTTGTTGTGGGTTTTATGTTTTGTTTTCAAAGATTATATGAATTATATTCATAGGCTGACCTGCCCAAAGGCAGATGTCACTCTACCAGAAAGCAAAGCTGCCACAAGCAATGGGAATGCTCGCCCTGAGTCTTATGTTGGCTTCAACTGCAGATTAGTTTAGGTCTGAGAAAGTTCGTAAAAGTTTCTAGATTGACACTGATGGACACAGAAATGCTCGGTTAGCAAGTTAGCCACAGCAGGAACACTGCCTTTACTCAGCTGGCAAGGGAGACACCATAATGAAGAAGGTGATTTTCCCAGGTTGGGACTTTCTTAACTCTCTGGTTGTGCTAACCCCTCTGATTTCCCCAGCAGAAGAAAACCTGACTGCGTCATTCTACTACAGGGAAACTGTGGTAAAAAAGTTGAAAATAGTGTCTTTCTTAGATACTAGGCAGCTACGGAAACACAGAAGTATTGTAATAAATTACGTGAGAAAGAACAGAACTGATGACACATAATGCTCAATATAGGGAAAGGAGAAGTAATAGTAGAGAGACTTTGAATGACAGAGATGAGATTTACTCTTTGCAGATCTACCCTTAACTGTTAATGAGACTGGATTTAAGATAACCTAAGAAAGTTCCTATCTCCACCTCACCACCACCCAGTGTGATGTTTACTCCTAGTCACTTCACAGGGAAATAGGAACACCTCTACATACTGGCCTTATCATCATCTTAAGGTCAACCATGAATATTTTGAAGAATTATGGTAGCAGATGACTAAATTCTGAGGATATATATCCTGGTTTCTGATGCTGTTGTTTTCTGAGTTAACTCTGTTCTAATAAGTTATGATCGATATAAGAAGACGTTTACTATACATTATTTTCTAAATAACCATATATGTTTTTATTTTCACTGTATTTTTTCCAATCTGCTGAGAGCTATAGCCTATGTTGTATGGACCACACTTTGAACTCTCTGTGGATCTGCAACTCAATGAGTTTGGGGAAAAAAAAAGTAAGATCTACCTTGTAACCAACCGAATATTTAGAACATTAAGGAGGGAAATATAATTCACAGATGCACTAAAAACATTTCCTTGCATCTTTGACTTCTAACAGAATGACAAACAAAGCTACTTAATATATCTCTTTTCATTTTATTGTGTAAATGCTGTTTGGTGTGTCATTTGTTGGAAAAGCTGACAGTAGAAAGTAGGGCGGACAGTCTCTGGGTCAAAGGAGCCCCCTGGAAGGAGAAAGAATTTGCTTATCCTCAAAGATCAACACAAAAACTGTCCTGAGCCCTCCAGGAAAGTCCTGTGTGAGCTGTCCAAGTCAGAGGGCGGAAGGCAGGTGAAGGCATGAGACAGCAAATGAGGACCTTGAAGATGAAGAGCAGAGACAAGAGGGTCTTGAACAGAGTTGTGGACACAGAAGGAAAGAGCTGCATAGGCAAGCTTCAGTGGTGATGGGAAAGGAGGAATTTCCTTGTAATCCTGGGGAAGGAATGGGACTCGATGGAGCTTGGCCAACCAACAAATCATTGAATGTGGCGGGACTGGTTAGAGTAAAGGAGAAGTCGCATCCTGCCAGAACTCCATGAGTATGTTTGTTTCGAGGCCTCCTGTTTTCACTGACTCATCCTGCACAGATGATTTTCCCCCAATTACCAAGCTACCTCACTCCTATGTAAAGCAATGTAAAAAAGTTAACTCTAGAGATTGTAGGGTATGTCTTCTTATTTGCTCTTCAAGGAAAGAGGGAGCAACTCTACCTCTCAGTTTGGAGTCCCATCACACAGCAATATGTTTAATAATGCATATTGGCCTTAATAAAAACCTGTGAAGCAGTTAGGCCCATGAAGATTAGATTTTGTATATTCAGTCTTCCCCTATCTGCAATAGAACACCTCAGTGAACATCTGTATTCAGATTAAACAGCAATGTTAATGTGATTTTATTTCAACCAAAAATATGTTACAAATATAATTGTTTTAGAATTTATATTAAATATAAAAATATTACATACTTTATAATACATAGATTTCACTCTATGACTTGGATAGGATTCAGCTGAGGAAATTTGATTAATCGGATTGATTCATTTGGACTATTTACATGAAGTAAAAGCCTGTAAATTTGGGACAATCTCCAAATGCTGAAAATTGTCAGACATAATCACTCTGGATGCTGTTGTTTATTACTGTGAATGGGTGGAGCCAGGTGGATTTTGCCCAGGATGTGGGCATAATGGTGACTGATCCAGTGTACAGCTATTCCAACTAAAGATGAAAAAAAAACCCTTCTTGATATATCTCATAATTAGAAGCATGGAATCCTTTGTACTGCAGCCATTAGCAAGGATAATTAGTCTTTTTTGTACCACCATTCATCCCACAGAAATAAAATGAAACCTTAGAGTTCAGATGCAACAGTGTTTGTCTCTTCATTATTACAAAAGATTGTAGGCACAAAGTGATAACTTTTACTAACACAAAGGGCCTGTGGTTGCATGCATTATCCTACTGGTTTCATTGTGCTACTCGTACAGGAGGGGATATGCATGATCAAAGCAAAGGATCATTAACTTACTCTGAGTTATTTATGTTCTCTGAAACAAGATGCTGTGCTTCGAACAGATTTTTGTGGCAGCAAGAAAAGCCATTTCTAAAAGTGCATAGTACAGGGTAGAAAGAGAATTTATTGTTCTCAATTTACCATTAAAATCCCTTTAATCTCTGCAAACACAAGAAAGATAACATAGTTAAACTTTGTATGTTGTTGACTGGAACAGAAAATCTCAGTTAAATTGAAGTTACAAAACACAAAATTTGAGAATAAATCTATCTACAGTTGACAGTTTAAAGGAATCCAATTTTTCTAAACTTCAGAAGGTGTCAGTAATATTTTAACAAGCTTAGAATGCATGGTGACATGCAGTGTAACCATAGATTAACACATTACACTCTAGGACTGAAAGATATATTGTACTTATTTTTATTGACCTGAACCAGGAAGACAACACATGCCATGAAGGATGAACTATTTATAATAATCCTAACCTAGAATGAATGGTATTACATATGTAATTTTATAGTGCTTCTTTCCCCAATTAAAACTACACTCCTGAATAATCTGAATTAACACACTGACATTTTCTAAATAGAGGTTGATGTCATTTCATCCTTGGCCAGTGAACTACATTAAACCCATAAACTGATATGTGTAGGCACAGATACAGCTTGTATTTGATACCCATAAATGTAAAATGTCCACTTACCAGAGTGATTGTTATTAAACTGAAGTAGATCCTTGCTGTTTTGAGAAGACAGGAAAGTCTAAGATAAAGAGGCTTTTCATGGCATCATACTAAACAAATCTGTGTGTACCCCTTAGTATGTAGCTACTTTCTTAGCAATGAAGGTTATAGTTCTAAGTCTTTCCCAGTTTGTAATTGGTATAAATTTGACAGATTCAGCCTTGAACAGAATCTGATTTTTCTATTTTAAATCAGTTGCAAATTTATTTCCACATGTCTCTTCAAAGCATCTGTAACTTTTAAGTATTTTTTTTTCTTGGTGCATTTGACAACAAATGAGCTACGAAAAGGCTTTGCTTGAAGAGAACATATCTAAACCAAAGTTTTAACATGTTGCTTCTGTTCTGTTGTGGTGTACTTTTATTTCTGTTCCCATCCATACTGAGAATTGCACCTCTGGATGAAAAACAAAATTGGATACACTATTGTCACACTAAATGAAAGTCTTCAATCACATTGTAGAAAAATTCTACATAAAAATGAAAAGTCCTATACTGCATGTGATAACTAATAATTCATAAAGGGAATAAGAAAAGAGAAAACACAAGGGTCTAGGTTTGAAACATGGATTTTAACTTATTCCAGTTAAACAAGAGGTGATAAAGCATGTATTCATCAAATGTGACTGGTATTGAAAATATAAAGTTAGCTGACTAGGATCAAACCTATTCAAAACCAGCAAGCAAAGCACCAAACAAACTTAAGACAAGGAGACTTTGACATCAATTTAACATTTATGAGGGTCAGTGCATAAACTGTTTACAAGAAAATATTCTTCTGAGTTTGGAGAAAATTAATGTGAAAAAAATAGAATTGTCTATCATGGTGATTCATTGTGGCAGAAGGCAGAGTGAGCGCTGGAGAAGAGTATGAGGAAATAGATTTTCTCTATTGCTTGTAATAGCCATTAGAAACCTACTGGGAACAATTTTGTTTTCTTAAACTTACTGCTTTAAAGTGCCTGACTGCAATCCTGACCTATCATCATAGCAACAGATAATGTCATAACAGAGATTCATCACAATTTATTATCTAAATATATTACATTTTTTTTCTCTCTTTTCTCTCAGTGTCCTCCAGCAGTCTGAAGCTGCTTTTGATGACAGTTCTGGAAAATGAAAAAGTTGTGGAATGTGTGGGAAACAAGAGCCTGGGACACTACTAAACTGTCATAACTTGAAAACTGTGTCATCCATGAAATAACACATGCCCCAGTTTATATTGTAGTGTTTAGATTAGAACATAAACTGTAGCACATGGAAACTTTTCCATATGCACTCTGTGCCAGTGCCTAGGATTAAAGCTAGAGGCTCAGGTCTCTAAGTTTGGGACTAGTAACCTCAAAATCTCACTCAGACATCACCTATCTCTCCTCTACTTTTTATGGGAGAATGGGTTTTAATACACTGAAGTTCTCACATTAACAGGGAGCTCCAGTGTTAACTTGAACAGAAGTTAGAAGTCAAAAGATCTGTTTTGTATTCTTATCACTAGCCACTTTTTTATTTGTGACTCTGGATCAGCCACAAAGGCCCAGTTTTTCACAGGAGTTGTAAAATGTAGATTGGAGCACTTTTCCACTTTTGGAAACTCTGTGATGTCACATGGATTAAAAGCACAGAAAATTTGTAAGTAGTTTGGAAGGTCACACCTGAGGTCAGGATTGTGCATCATGCATTCTTAGATGCTTAGAAGGCAGCCTGATTTTAATCACTTGAAATTTTGATAGCCAGGCCTCAGGATGAAGTTTTCAACAGATAATTATGGCAGAAACTGCCCAGCTATTTCCCATTCTGAGACTGAGAATTAGAATCATGTGGAGATCAGAAATTACCATCAGGAAAGTATTTTGCAGCATTAAAATGGGTATCACTGGGTATCAGAATCATCCCACAGAAAGGCTGGTATTGTTCAGGAGAGTAAGAAGAAGGGATTATTGTCTTTGTTTTCTGGTTGAGAAGTTCTCTGTTATCAGATATCATCCGGAAAGAATGTTTCATCACAGACCTTGTCACTTCTTAACCTTCAGGTTTGGAAACTAGATTTTTCTTTTGATTTTCTTTTTTTTTTTCCTTCCTTTTTTTTTTTTTTTTCCTGTGAGAGATGTTCTCCAGTCCTTTAATCATTTTCCAAGACTTCTCCAAACCTTTTACAATTTTTCATCACCTTCCTTTGGATCCATAATTAGATACAATAACCCAGCACTTATGGATTCAGTGCCAGTACAGATGTAATATAACCTCTTCACTCATACTTGTCATTTTCTTACTGAAACTTTCAAGGACTTTTGTATTCCACAATGAAAACTCATGTTCAAGTAATTATTCATGCTGACCTCAAAGACACTCAATATTTCTCTCATTCTTTCGAATTCCCAATACTGAAGAATGACTTATATTTCTTGTTCATAATTATGTTCTTTTCACTTGGCAACATTGACAGACACATCATTTTCCCACAGTATGTTTACGAAGAAACAGAGCTCATTCTGCATTTGTCACATAACGTTATTGCTACTACTGATTCTCTTGATCTTTGTCATTAACGAGTTTTATAACAATGTAATTGTCTTTCCTTAAGTGATTGATTAAAAAGGTTAAATAGTACGTAGTAAAGAATTAAAATCTGTGGGCTGACATTAGAAACATTTTCTTATGACAATAATTTCTAATATTTTGAAAAAATATTTAGCTGGCTTTAACCTTTTCAATGTGTAATACTGCCTATCAGTTACCAAGATGTAGAAGTATAAGAGTACCTAGACTGAAAATGTGAAGCTTGTTATCTGACCACAAGATGTAGTCTAAAAATGTGTAACACTTTGAAAAAAGTATTTTAAATACAGTCAATCACATAGATATATACAGTGTGGATTTCTCTTTGCTTCCTTTATAAATCTCTAATATTTCTTACCTTTTGCTATATATTCATGAGTATCAGCTCCTCCTCTTTTCTATCATAATTATTAGTTAATTAATTGATGCTTTCAGTTTCCTTCTGTGTCTGTTTTAGCTAGCACAGCCTTTTTCCTCAGCAGAAATTTTGATATTTTTGTCACTTGAGGAATTTTCAATTATCAGTCATACTTAATTACTTTTTCCCAATAGACTTTGCTCATAATTGTTATCAACTTCATGAAGTTAACCTAGAAAATTTAAATGAACTGTAAATATGGTGAAGGTTGGAACTTTGCTCTGCACTCTCAGACATAATTGACTCGTTATTTCTGGTACTGTGCCAGTTGCTAATTTTTGTTCTGAGATAAATGCTTCTTTACAAATGGAGATAAAAAGCCTGCAATTCCTTTGTATTTGATGTCACATTTTTGTTTCAAAATATGTTTTATAATTTTATAAATCCTGAAAGTGTTGAAAGGCTCTCTGCAGGTGACTTCCAAGACGTGTCAGTAAGAGTTGAAATTCCTGACAATAGTGCATCTTTTTCCACCTACACATGATATATTGGTCTTTAAAAGGTTAATCATTCTGTTGCCTAGTGTGACTTGGTAATCTGCAGCTCCACAGCTACTGCGTTATTTATTACCACAGTAACTTGTAATTACCAAAGTTTATTTGTTTCACAATGTTGGTAAGTTAACAACAGTTAAAGGTATTGTTAACGTATTATACCTTCCTCCTCCTTTTTTCTCAATTGACTTCTTCCTAAATAGGTTATAATCATTAATGGAAAGACACCAGCAATGTGAATCCTACAACGCAATTTCATTTAGGAATTGCTGAAATATTACAACCCAAACACAGTAATTCCAAAGTAGGTCAAACTCTGATAGTTTCATTTGTTACTGCGCAGACTTCTCACAGTACCTTGCAGGAAAGTAAATAGTTTCTCCTTTGTGTCCATTAGTGGTTTGGTTATACAGGATCCTGACTTCATGGTTTAGTGCAAGGTGTATATGTATATTTTTTCACCTTTCCAGTTCCTTCTTATGTTTATCCCTCCTGGCTACTTTAGCCACACTATTCATGGAAGATTGATTCCAGGAAGCTCTAACAAGGGCACCTCCTTCTTTTGCTATACAAGAATGTTATAACTTCTTTTGACCCCTGACTGTTTTTGCTCATGACATAGGAAGAATCTCTGGGAAATGCTTTAGTGTTCTCCCCCTTCAATGTCCCTTAGAGACCTCCAGAGTCTTCTGTAATCAGTCATATATAGTTCTATCAGTTATGGCCATGACCATGCTCTTACGACCACTTTGAACTACAAGACCTTTTCCTGACTACCTACGAAGCAAACTGGAGTAATCCCAGTCTTGTAATTGCATCTTCTGTCTTCGCTCCAAGGGGAAAGCAAAACATCTTTTTTGTTGACTTGCTCATCAGAGTACTCTTATGTTCTTTGTAAGACAACATACAGATGTCGGGTGTTTTCTTTCCTTGGATCAATGAAGAACTTTCTGTGTCCTTAAAAAAGAACTTCATTCTTGTTTGTAAACCCCAAATTTCAGCAGTGATGAAGGTCTATACAGATCTGCCTTCAAGGTAAAATGTAGTGCATTGTTTGAGTTGTATCTTTTAATGAGGTACAGAGGTACAAGCTTAACAATGAAAAAGTAATTATTAATTGATCAATGCCTATTCTGAGTAATAAACGAGATGTGTTCTGTGATACAAAAAATGTGTCAGGAAATTCACACATAAGTATATACGACAAGAATTCAGATAAATATGGTCCATAATAAAGATTGACATATACATACAAGAATAAAAAGTAATTTGAAAGATCAAATTAAGATACTCTTATTTCTGCAATTTTAAATTTTATATTCCCTAGTTTAACAACACTAGTGATACTAACCTGTAGATTTTACATTGTTATTAAATGCTACGTGTAGTTATTAAAAATAAGTTGATGTCATTGTTAACATAGTTTTAATCATAATCACAGTTATTTTGTTCTAGAATCATTCTTCATTTCTGCCGAGTGAGTCCAAGCTAAAAAAAGTACACACTACCTTGAGATCATTAAAAAAAAGGGAGAAAGAAATGAAATATTTTCACACATGAACAATTCTCTGTAGACTTTAAAACTCCCTTTCACCATCTACATCCTCTAAGGCCTAGCATTTCATATCCTCTTCTTCCATTTCATATGGCTAAAACAGTGCATTGCACTAGAGAATACTCTGTGATTTATCATTGCTGGTTTAATCAGGGAACTGCTCTTTCAGATAAGCTGTTTGCCTGAAATGCTGTTGCTGCTGGACTATTTAGTTAGATTGGAAAAACAGTGGCAGATTTTGTGGCCATTTTCAGGTTAAAAAACTGATAATTCACTCTTTCTTTTTCCTTGTAAGTCCTTTATTAATGAATTTCTGTGTCTGCTTTTCAGATTACTATCCTGCTTAGCATCTTGTCCTAGAAGAAGGCTTAATTAGCTGAATAAATGCTTAAACACTCAAGTATTAAATGTTATTCTAATCGTATGAAATTTTACAGTCAACTCCAGAATGTTCTCTAAAAGCAGGTTTGTCATGTCCAGTCTTGCCTGAAGTAAGATGCAGGTATTGAGAATTAAGGGTACAGGTTTTGAAACTTTAATTTTGTTCTGTAAATAAGCCCGCATTTTGAATTTTTGGCTCCCCAGATCTTGGGTAGGGAATGGAACTGGGAGTGTAGATGCATACTCCAGGCATTTTTATAAATATCGTATTTCTCTTGATGTGGCAGCAGCACCGTAAGCCCCACTGTGATGATAGCAGAGGAATATCAGTAGAAGGACATTCATGAGTAAGAGACCTTCATTATTCATGAGTAACTAAATGCCTGTGTATCTTTGTGGATGGTCACAGACCCTTTATGCATGCTGCTGGGATCAGTACTGTTTAATAACTTCATTAATGACATAGACAGCGGGATCGAGTGCACCCTCAACAAGTTTGCAGATGACACCAAGCTGAGTGGTGCAATCGACACACCTGAGGAATAGGATGCCACCCAGACAGACCTGGACAAACTCAAGTATTGGGCCTGTGGACTCATGAGGTTCAACAAGGCCAAGTGCAAGGTCCTGGGTCAGGACAACCCCCAGTATCAACACAGGCTGAGGCATACAGGGATTGAGAGCAGCACTGCTGAGAAGGACTTGCGGGCACTGGTGGATGAAGAGCTGGACGTAAGCTGACAATGCACACTCACAGCCCAGAAGCCAGCCGTATACTGGGATGCATCAAAAGCAGTATGGCCAGCAGGTTGAGGGAAGTGATTCTGCCCCTCTACTCCGCTCTAGTGAGACCCCCACCTGGACTCCTGCATCCAGCTCTGGAGCCCTCAGCACAGGAAAGACATGAATCTGTTGGAGAGGGTCCAGAGGAGGGCCACAAAAATGGTCAGATTGCTGGAACACCTCTCCTAGAAGGAAAGACTGAGACACTTGGGATTGTTTGGCCTGGAGAAGAGAAGGCTGCTGGGACACCTTATTGCAGCCTTTCAGTACTCAAAAGGGGCTTCCAAGTAAGATGGAGACAGGCTTTTTAGCAGGGTCTGTAGTAATAGGACAAGGGATAATGGTTTTAAAGTAAAAGAGGGTTGATTTAGACTGGATATAATGAAGAAATATTTTACCATGAGAGTGGTGAGACACTGGCACTGGTTTCCCAGAGAGATGGTAGATGCCCCATCCCTGGAAACATGCAATGTCAGGTTGGATCGGGCTCTGAGCAACCTGATCTAGTTGAAGACGTCCCTGCTCACTGCAGGGGGACTGGACTAGGTGACCTTTAAAGGTCCCTTCTAACCCAAACCATTTTGTGATTCTATGGTTCTGTGAATGTGCTGCTGACTGCTTTGAAAATCTCAAGCCTCCTAAATACTGATAGGACCACAATCTTTTTCCATCTTTGTGTATGCTCTGTCCTTGTTAGCCAACATCTGATTATGTAAAGACAATAGAATATAAACTTTGTTGGTTTATGCTGGTATTCCTTATGTCCAAGTTTGACCTGCTGATACATGCTCATTACAGTCTTATATTGAACATAGTCCTGATTTTTTTTGTCTCTTAAATCAATACAAAGTGGGTTAAACTTCCTATAAAATCTTATTTCTTCTGAATTCAAAATCCATTACAGACACAATTTTTTACTTTTAATACTGTAAGAGCTTCCAAAATTTCAGTTAAATGGCTATATAGCACTGGCGCTAAAATGTTTCTTTAAGTGGTCAAGATTGATGGTTGGTGAGTTAAACGGTGTAAAGCAGAGCTTTGAAAATTTCACTTAGTTCTTGTGAGATTCATCGTGGTTCTGAGGGCTGGCTCAGTAACGTGAAAGTTTATGAGATATTCCAGGTAAAGAAGCTTTTAAGCCTGACTGTTAACCACTGAAGTCTGGGAAATAACTTGAAAAGCCAAATAAACCCAGCTGACTTCCAGATAAACACTCATATACTCTCTTTCACTGGTACTGACTTTGATGTTAGAATTTAAAGGAGTCCTATTTTTCTAGCTCATCTTTTAAAAGAATTATTTCAAATTTGTACAAGTCCCCTATATAGATATTTTTTTCATAACATTTAACTCTTAATTAAATAGGTTTAGTCTGAAGAAGTAAATTAGGAAATTAAATTGCTTAAAGGGATGAAAAACTCTTTCAAATATATTTTCCTATAGAATTTCGGTATGAAGTTTTAAAATCTAGTTTCAATGTTCCGGCTCTTCCTGAATGAAAAACAGCTAAGCAAGGTGCAACTTTGTAGCACCTAGAGCTAGTCACATATGTGACTGATTTATGATCATGATGAAAATTATTTGAATTTGCTGTTGTTTTCGGTTTAAGCATTCAAGAAAATACAGAAAATATGCATCAAGCCAGCAGCACAAAACATGTGCCAGATCTTTCATGTGTTGCACAGAAAGCACGCACTAGTATTAGGCAGCATGTTTTTGCCCAAACTTCCAGGAGCATGTCTGCTACCTGAATCGAAAAAGCGTGGGTTGTGATATCATTTTGGACAGCAATGCTTTTGTTTGTAGAGCATTGCTGTCTGGAAATTAGTTTCAATGATGTAAATAGAAGGAATTTTATTAATAAAAAATGTAGGGGGGGTTAAAAATTTTTTTAAGCAACTGTCTCTCTAAGAGGTGCTCATGTGTCTCCTGTGTCACCTCCTGCAATAAAGTTCAGTGAAACAGTTCATCTGAGATGCTCTTGAATATAAACTAATTTTGTCAGGAAATGAAGCCTTTACTAAGGAATTGCAAAGGTAGACAGGAGACTGTAAAGCCAAGAAAATAAGGATTTGGCTTTCTGTCCTAATAGAATCATGGAATAGTAGAATCATAGAATGGTTTGGGTTGGAAGGGACCGTTAAGAGTCGTCTAGTCCAACCCCACTGCAGTGAGCAGGGGAACGAGTTGGTTGAAGTTGGTGAAAAGTAAATACATTTAATGGAGTCACAACTTTATAAGTGGGTCCAAAAACATGTTCTGAGTTATGTGTGAGGATGCTACACTGCAATTCTGCATGAAAACTGAAGTTCGAAGATAGTTTGTAGGACTAAGTTCAGATAGAGTTGGATCTCTTATATAAGAAAAAAGTAATTGATCTAAACATAATTACAGCAGATCTGAAAGCAGTAATAGCCCAGAAGTAATCAGCAGAATATTTTGTAAGAGCATGGATTCTTCTAAGGGCTTAAGGATCCTCTGTGTACTATTAACCATAGAATGAAACTTAGACACCGGAGTGAAGATGATTACAGAATCACAGAATGTTAGAGGTTGGAAGGGACCTCTGTGGTTCTTCTAGTCTAGGGTCATCTACAGCAGGCTGTACAGGTGGGTCTTGAATATCTCCAGAGAAGGAGACTCCACAACCTCCCTGGGCAGCCTGTTCCAGTGCTTTCTCATGTTCAGACGGAACTTCCTATGCTTCAGTTTGTGCCCATTGCCCCTTGTTCTGTCACTGGGCCCCACCAAAAGAGTCTGGCCCCATCCTCCTGACACTCACCCTTAAGAAATTTATAAGCATTTATAAGGTTCCCTCTCAGCCTTCTCTTCTTCAGGCTAAACAAGCCCAGCTCCCTCAGCCTTTCCTCATAATCAGAACACTCCTTTTCTTCACTGGGCTTTAGATTTTCAGTTCAATATCTTTGTACCCACTGACACTGCACTGAATATTGTGTGACTTCAGAAAGCTGTGAATCTGGTGGAAAAATTGTAATATCCTTACAAGCATATTCTTTGCATTAACCTCCATAATCACCCCGGGACAGTTTTTTTCCAGACTTTGCCTCCTACACATTCCTTGTCTTTTCCAACAGCACTAGAAATACACTCTTGTCAAACTGATCCGTGAACACTGTGGTAATGTAATCAGGGACTAATAATTTTGGATTGCTACAAGTAACACTGTTTGCTAAAACAGAAGTCTCCATTTTTAAAAGAAAGAAAGGAAAAAAAAAGATTATTTAATTTATGTGATACAAGTGGATGAGAAGTTCCCTCCTATCCTACATACAGTTCTGCTCCTTGTCAGAACTTTCACAGAATCACAGAATCACAGAATAGTAGGGGTTGGAAGAGACCTCTGTGGGTCATCTAGTCCAACCCCCCTGCCGAAGCAGGGTCACCTACAGCAG
>Ga0065711_1001235_pt1 | contig 46189 bp, 23 predicted proteins | sample Hoacrofraction12_FD_59098 | JGI IMG/M metagenome (GOLD analysis project Ga0065711, IMG submission 59098) | Hoatzin crop microbial communities from Cojedes, Venezuela - Epithelial fraction 12 v2 (version 2) | ecosystem: Host-associated > Birds > Digestive system > Esophagus > Crop | place... | reverse complement strand
TGCACAGGACCTTGTCCAGGCGGGTCTTGAATATCTCCAGAGAAGGAGACTCCACAACCTCCCTGGGCAGCCTGTTCCAGTGCTCTGTCACCCTCAGAGGGAAGAAGTTCTTCCTCATGTTCAGACGGAATTTCCTCTGCTTCAGTTTGTGCCCATTGCCCCTTGTCCTGTCACTGGGCACCACTGAAGAGAGTTTGGCCCCATTCTCCTGACACTCACCCTTAAGATATTTATAAGCATTTATAAGGTCCCCTCTCAGCCTTCTCTTCTTCAGGTCGAACAAGCCCAGCTCCCTAAGCCTTTCCTCATATGAGAGATGCTCCAGTCCCCTCATCATCCTCGTAGCCCTCCTCTGGACTCTCTCCAGTAGCTCCTCATCTTTCTTGAACCGGGGAGCCCAGAACTGGACACAGTACTCCAGATGGGGCCTCACCAGGACAGAGTAGAGGGGGAGGAGAACCTCCCTCGACCTGCTGGCCACACTCCTCTTGATGCACCCCAGGATCCCATTGGCCTTCTTGGCAACCAGGGCACACTGCTGGCTCATGATCAACTTGTCGTCCACCAGGACAGCCAGGTCTCTCTCCACAGAACTGCCCTCCAGCAGGTCCACCCCTGTACTGGTGCATGGGGTTGTTCCTCCCCAGGTGCAGGACCCTGCATTTGCCCTTATTGAACTTCATCAAGTTCCTCTCTGCCCAACTTTCCAGCCTGTTCAGGTCTTGCTGAATGGCAGCACAGCCTTCCGGTGTATCCACCACTCCTCCCAGTTTAGTGTCATCAGCAAACTTGCTGAGGGTGCACTCTCTAACTCTTCATCCAGATCTTTGATGAAGAAGTTAAACAAGACTGGGCCCAGTACTGACCCCTGGGGGACACCACTAGTTACAGGCCTCCAACTAGACTCGGCGCTGCTGATGACAACCCTCACAGCTCTGCCATTCAGCCAGGTTTCAATCCACCTCACCGACCACTCATCCAGGCCACGCTTGCTGAGCTTCCCTAGGAGGATGTTATGGAAGACAGTGTCAAAAGCCTTGCTGAAGTCGAGGTAGACTACATCCACTGCTCTCCCCTCATCTAGCCAGCCAGTTACACCATCGTAGAAAGCTATCAGATTGGTCAAGCATGATTTCCCCTTGGTGAATCCATGCTGAATACTCCTGATAACCTTCTTTTCCTCCACTTGCTTCATGAAGACCTCTAGAATGAGTTGCTCCATCGTCTTTCCCGGGATGGAGGTGAGGCTGACCAGCCTATAGTTTCCTGGGTCCTCCTTCTTGCCCTTTTTGAAGATTCCCCTTCAAGGAAAAAAAGCCTTCTGTTCTCCCCACATTTTATTTGGCATGCCAGTTTCAAATATATTCACAGTACGGATTTTGCAATCAGTTTTGATATGCAGTATCTAAATCATTAGGGGTACCAAGCCAGGAGGACAGAGATTTCTCAGGATTGCTAAAGCATCTGGATTGTCCTTCTCTTATAGCTCACTGTTTCGTTGTAGGTGAGGGTAAGTGAGCAACCAGAGCCTTCTGCGACACTTTTAGAGGGTGCTGTGCTTTCAAAGGGTGCCTTGGAGAGATTTTATAAGTCCATGCAGTGCCCTAGATCGTCAAATATTTCACAGAAAACCTTCCCGTTAAACAGTTTTGTAGATATTAAATCTTTTTCCTTGATTTTCTGCGCTTGCAGGTGATGTGGGTGCAATTCGAGAAGCTGATGGAAGGACTTAAAGGTGCCAGGAAACTCAAAGGAAGTATTTAACATTTACCACTGAAGGATTAAGCTTTCTACCTAAGTCTGTGCATAAATGAAGATATGAAGTTCTTGTTCCCTCTTTCAAAAGTCAGCCGCAAAGAAGAGACAGTGGAAAATCACTAAAATTTTAAAATATGCCTTCACTTTAACAGTAAGACTGTTTTTAGAGCAGTTTTGCTATTATTTACAGCTCAGCTACTAATTCAGCTACTTACATGAAAAGTGGCAAAGAAAAGCATCTGAAAGGATGTACAAGCTGCAAATGTGATGAACAGAGGATTCAATGTCTATATAATGAATCATGACTGACCTTCTCAGCAGTAAGTCCTCCCACTCTATGAAGAACACATTATGCACACACAAAATGGTAAGACTTTTCGTGCATTTTGTCTACAAAAATCAGCAGTATCTCAGGAAAACTGCCCACATTACATACGCTACTTAATTACTCTACAAAATAAAAGTAAGATCAAGACAGTCAGCCTTCTGTGGTATTAAAGTTCCTTGAAAGGATCTTAATCTTGACAGCCAAGAAATAGAAATCTCCAGGTCTCAACAACCTCGGGCTTACACTCGCCCACCAACTCCCTGCAGTGCAGTGATTTACAAGCATGGAGAGCAGTCAGGGGCTGGAGAGGCTGCACCACAGGACCTGTGGGTTACAGTGACAGCCATCACCTTGCTCTCCAGGGCCACAGCAAGTCATCAGCAGTGACCTTCCTACCAGCACAGCGAGGTTTCCACAAATGTGTCACGTCGTCAAGGCAGAATGGTTGAGGCAACAGACTAAAAAACTGCTGAGGTCTTGCTGAACAGGTTTGAATCCTGCTGATGACAAATGAAATTGGAGGTTTGGCTCCATTATGTTCAGCCCTCAAATAAATAGCAGACAGCAACCCAAAGAATTTTACCTTCCATACCTGCAAGTGTACCCTAATCAGTTATGTTCAGTTTACTCAGATTTTCCCCACTAAGCAACTATACCATGTACGTATCTACATTCTGGGATACATAACAAAATCCTGATGCAATCAAGAAAGAGGGATCAATTCAAATGTGATAATGTAATTCCACCAGTAAAATTCAGCACACTAAACAGAAGGTTTTGGTGCTAATCTAACTTTGCCAGGCATGCTTTGCTTCTGCTGGACTACTCCCAACTTCAGTGGAAAGAGTGCTACAAGTATTTTTTTCTCTACCTGAGACTCACAATATATAATGGGACCTTTTTCAAACAATTTGCTGTCTAAGCAGCATTTTGAGGCAATAAGTTTTTTCCCTCTTCTTCTGTTTTTGTCTTTCAGGCCATCACCTTCCTCTATTTAACAAAATAAGGTCACTATCCATTTACCTACTGCACAAAATGCTGCTCATGGGTATCTAGTAAGTTAAGGCCTGTAAAGTACCTGGATCAACTACCATAGTACATGCAACACATGTGCATTTATTTTTATCTTGCGGGACTTGTAAGAAAGATTACGATTTAGGCAAATACTTATATATGCCCCAAGTACACATTCCTCTCCTGGATCTAAGGCTTTGTTGACAGCGTATGTTGTAACACGAGGGAATAATCTTTTAAAAAGCACCGAAAAGCCCACTCCAGCAATGCAAAAACCAATAACATAAAAAATTCCTATTCCTTCTTTAGTAATGAACACTTCCTCTATTCTTCAAAAGTGTTTGCTACGGTCAGCTGTGAGCCCCAGAATAGTAAATAGTTTAGGCTATTCTTAGATTCTTTATTTTAACAATTCTCCTGCATGCTGCTCTAGCTTCAACGTTTTTTTCCCCCCAAAGCATATTGTATGCAGGGGAATTTTAATGTAGTGACCTAAAAAAATAGAAAAAAAGTCTGTTTAGAAATGTATTTAATCTGCAAAGGGACCATAACAGTTCTGCATTTTAACATGAGTTCAAAGTATAATTTCAGCATTATGTTGCTAGGTAATTATGTGACAAAGGCACTATATCCCTCTCACTGTGAAATCTTATGTTTCTATTCAAAGCCATTTTCAGATAATCTCTGTACCAGAGACAAAATGGATCTCAATCATTCCTACATATTCCTTTTTCAAGCACCTTGACACGTTCCATTGCCTTGCCCATCTCCCATCTGCATGCAGCTCTTCAGCTCCCTAAATGCAGCCTGACTGGTTGGGACGTGAATGCATAAAAGGAAACCATATATGTGACGTGACAAAATTGAGCAGGCAGTCTTATGAAGAAAGATGGAGGAATGGCTAGGAAAAAGAAAGAAATGGAAAGGGCTGGCCTGTTACCCTGTGAAATGTTACAGATACTGCTGCTAACCACTGTGCAGCAGTTGATACAGAGTAAGTAAGAATGAGTCTTTAACTGAATTGCAGAAAGGGAATAAAAACAGATCTACAGTATTTCTTAGCCACTACTAGGGCATGATCTACATTAAATATGAAAAGGCAAGATACGATTGAAGGCATCCTACCAAAAGAAGGTGGTCTCTCCTACTACCATATAACTTGAAGACAATTTCAATTTCAGAAAAAATAAAAATCCCTCAGCTTTCCATCTTAAAATCTGCAAGACTGATTTAAGATGTTAAATCTCTCTTCCAGATTTGTCCTCAAAACTGTATTGGTTTGGGTTTTTTTTAGCCTTAGCATTTTTACAAACTCAAAATTTAGGAGGGTGAAAAAAAGAGGCTGTAAATGGAGAGAAAACATAGCTTTTAAGGTGGCATTCAGAGTGTCTTCTGATTTAGAACAGATCAACAGATAGACATTCAGTTTTCATTTCAGTTCCGGGCAGTGTTTTTGTACTTTTTATTCAATAAGATGTAACTTTCATTTCTTGCTTATCATTTACAACTGCTACCTGTTCTTCAGTGCATACACAAGACAATGCAGTAGTCATGCAGTTCTAAATAGAATATGTAATACGTAGACTTTGATGAGATAGTTCATGTCAGAACTCTAAATTTAACCACCTGATCCACTCAGCATTTAATCATTTGTGAACTCAATTAAATATAGCCTCCTCAAAACCAAAATACAAATCAGTAATGTCCCAGTTTTAGCTAGGATAGAGTTAATAATGTTTACGACAGATCTATATAATGTTTAGCAGTATGTTCATCATTGTTATGACATCTGCACTTCTGCATATTCAATCTCTAAAGTAGGCCATTCTCTTTCAATGCGTAGTAATCAAACTCCTGGAACCTCTCCAGTATTTCTCAACAGGTCTTGAAACTAGATGAATCACGTCTACTGCAATTAGCTTGGAGGCATCTGCACTTCACTTGGAAAAAAAAGTGAGGCTTTTCCAATTAAGAAAGTTTTTTAAAAGTACACCACAGAAACAGCTATTTATGAATTTGTTAGAGACAAACTTAAGGCGTGGTTTACAGTGAAAAATAAAAGTCCAATGAAACATGCAGTTGTATTGCCCAATCTGTATTTTAACTGCTAGGGACCAGATGCAGTGACAAAAATTGCCTTCAAATGCATAGAAGATCAGGCCACAGAAGAGCCTTATTGAGAAAGATGCTTGAAAGAAAGTGAAAAAATGCCCCGTTAGCCTCGAATTACATATGGTCATCTCACGGCTCAGTAGAAGGGGAGGAATAACATCACTGACAAGCATTTTATTTTGTCATGAAGAACTGAAAATACCAAGCAAATATGACAATGGGCCAGAATATAATGGCCTCCTGCTCCTCCACAAGCCATTTTTTGGGAAATCTTTCAAGTATATCTGAGAAATATATTGTCATCAGCTTTGTCTCAAAAGATCTACCTCCAGCGGTGCTAGATTCTGCTCAGATACACAGTCTAAAACCAACTTACACATGGCCTGCCACATCCTGGCAGTCTTTCATAAAAGTCAGCATAGGTTCCTGGTAATTGTTGCCACGAAGTGGTACCACTAAATGGAAAAGGACCAGAGAACAAGACCAGAGAAACCTACGCTTCCCAAAAGAAAACCAGTTGTGATGCCATTTCTCTTGCAAACAAATCTGTGTCAGGCCAAACCTGGCCTGACCAACAGCTACAAAACAGACATGACCATGAGGCTTATGTCACAGGCTGGCTCAGTTACCGTGGCACTCCGAGGCATTGACAACTTATTTCACAGCTATTTCCTCTTTTGTTAAACAGAGATAACACCAACATCACTAATGTGATGCTGTCACTAAACATGTTAGTTCCCTCTTCCTCACCTGTCTTCCCTTGCCCACCATCTAGATGCTGACACCTCTATTGACTTCAGACACATGTAGCCCCTCTTCCTGAATAGCAGCATCCATCAAAAAGGCAATGGGTACATTTGTGCTCCTTCAGTACCCCTAACTCTGCCTTTGGTGTGACTCTGCACAGAAATGCATGCAAGAAGTTCTTAAACCGTCTATATTACTATAAAAGTGCTATGTGTTCAGTGCCAATATTAGCAGGTGTGGGAATTTTCTTTTTTATATCTTTAAAACAAAGCTACTCTGAAACATTTCAAATGTCAAGCTGGGAAAAAAGAATCCAAAGCATCAAAACTTGACAGCTTGCTACCTGTGGGTGGAAGTGGAAAACAACCTGAGGTGAGCTTTATATAAAGTAAATGGGGCATTGCTGCAAAAGGTCTACTTAGGAAGAGGAGAAGGCAGTGTTCTGGTGCAGCCGTGAGCACATGCAGGTGTCTCCTAGAATGGGGAGAAAAGGAGGAAGAAGAGGGGACCAAACCCCTTCTTGAAAATTAGCACAAAGGAGCAGGAGAGATACTGAAACCCAGTGTTGGCTAGATGAAGGCAAATCCAAATTTTCCCTTAGTCATAAGTTTTAGTAAGTAGCCTTTCACTGGAGTGTTCGTGTACATTTCCTCCACTCAGCAGGCATCCCACGCTCTTCGTCATCTGCCTCCTTTTTGTCTTTGATCTACTCAGTCTCCTCTGCTCTCAGGCTTTTCTGCCCATGCTTTTTGCTGATGATGCTGAACCTTCACAACAGTTTGTCTCCAGTGCTCCCCTGCACAGGCAATCTGAGGCTTCACAGCACTACGGACAAAATGTCAATATCTAGCCACCTGAAGGAGGCAGGGCAACACACAGCTGCTCTTCAAAAGATTAAGGAAAGCAGAGGAGCCTTAGAGTGTCCTGCTTGTTAAGCACAACAGAGAAATTCTATTTCTGGAAGGGTTTCCCATTCCCCTCCAGCAAAAGTAGCTGGCAGCATCATGCAAGCCCCTCTCTCGGAGGCTGCAGCCTCCCAAGGCCCCGACTCGCCAGGCAGGCAGCTGCCCAGGGCGCCAGGCTGCCAACTGCAGCAAAAGAGCCTTTTATGCCCATGTCTAGCCCTGGCCTTGGCGTCACACATGGCTACGGCAGAAAATCTTGTTCTCCCAAGTGTCTTCACATCACCTTCTACATGTAGAATAGCCAAGACAGCACAGAAGCTACATGTGCTTCTATTCAACATTGCACACTGACATCTCCTTTTAACGTTTCATGAAGGTTAATCTCATTTAGACCGCATTGTGTGCACCAAAATAACAAACAGATGGAGCATCATGATTATTTGTTTTGCACGTTTTGTACTCAGTTACCTCACACGCTTCTCAGAAGTACAAGACTCAACAAAGAATTTGCTTGGAAAAAGAGAGTGAATCATTCTAGTTCTGCATAAAAATGTGCTGACAATACAGAAGCAAATACATGAAAGTATCTTCTGTTTTCAGAGTTTGCCACGTGTTGTATTAGGTATCTCAAACCCTCTTCCAGTGAATAACACACGAGGTAGATATAAGCTGCTGCTTGACATAAATAGCAGCAATGCCATTTATTGCTCACCTGGCTCCCATCAGGACTCTGAAATGCTTAGGAGGAGGAGGAAAGCAAGGAGAGACAAAACCAAACAGAACTGGTGTGCAGGGAAGAAGCGGACACCGGCTTTTTTACTGTCCCTCAAAACCACATTTTTCACAACAGCGCTGCACTGGTTCCCTTCTGTCTTCATTGCCAGCAGGGCCATCTTACCACACCTGGTAAAACCTCACCCCCATGACTGCTTGCAGCCTACAGACTCGCACCCAGTCTTCCACACGGCCCTTAGCATATCCAGTACTACTGCTAGTCCTGCACGCCTCACCACTGCTTCTGAAGGGCTGCTCATGCCGTGCCAGCTACCAGGGCTCACGAGAGGAGGTGAGGTGCATGCAATCACACTGCTCATTGTCTCTCCCAGCTGTTTTCCCAGATGCAGCCAGGTTTTGAGCAGGCGGGGTCTGCAATATGTATACTTTCCAGCCAGTCTGACAGGCGCCAAAGCCTGGGCCAACACCCAGTGCCCCCTGCAAAGCCAAAGCAGGGAGGTCAGCCCGTCCGTTTCTGGCACTACCCCGCCACAGCACTCCTGAGTCTTGCCTGAGTGAGGCATTGCTGGAGCTCTCTGGAGAAGGAAGGAGAAGAGCAAAGGATACAAACATGTAGGAAAATTGACTAGAAATAAGTGTAATATTCAAAATATAATTTTATAAGTGTGTCAATCAGGATGTAATTAATATTAATTTGCTTTGGACCCAGACATAAGTGCACTAAAATACTTTGTAACACTGATGGCGTAGCCAGACAGTGTGTAATTATTTTACATATGTATGTGAGTGATGTAACCACCACAGGGGCAAAGACGTGTGTAGCTGTACATGGACGCATCCAAGGAAGAAAAAGTTGCAAGACAACAAGGACTGCAGATAGGAAGAACATCCCACCAAATATATAAGAAGGATGATTGGCAAGACAAAAACCAAGACAAGCAGTATCAGGAACAGATGAGATCCCCTCCCCTTTAAGGAACAGCGCAAGTACAATAAAACCGTGCATCTTAATCAACACATATATTGCTGAATGAATATACACACATGTGAGAGTGCGCACCACAACATGGCACTCCACAAAGGTTTGATATGTGCAGGAAATGACCTGAATAATATAAAGCGCAGTCATCTAAAACTTTTGCAGGTAAAATATACCTAACATCTCTGCCCCACCCTCTTCAGAGATCTGTCTTTCATTCGAAACTACTGTTGTCCAAACACAATGAAACCAAGCCATCAGGTACACTACAGCTGTTTCCAAATTCTTGGGATGTGTAAATGCGTGCTTTATCTCACATTTCAGTGGAGTCTTACACCAAGTGCAACACATGTTGAGAAATACAACAGACCTGACAGGGATACCAAGTAAGATGGCAAATGTGTTCTGCAAGCCAACTGCTTTTTCTTCTCTGAACAGAGAGGGTAAAATTGTTTATAGTTATTTGAGAAACTCCCCTCTTACTAGCAACATTCCAACAAAATGCAAACACACACCTTCTTAAACACAGTTTACTTACTTTGGCTAGAAGACAGCTTTTATGAGGTACAATGTTTATTACAACAGTTTCTAAGCTGAAAAAAATAGCTGTACACAATTTAACTTATTTAAATTCCTTGGGTTTACAGGCTACAAGTGAAAAGGGGATAAAGCTCGCCCCTGCAGATGCCTAAATAGTAACAATTTCCAATTATTTCCACAGCCAAAAATGCTATAGTGAAAAACAATCATAGATGCGGAATCACCATTACAGTTAGCAAAAAAAAAAGACCTTACAAGAGTAATAGAACAAAAAATTAACAAAAATAATGGTTTCACCATAGTAGAGCAGAACCTATTATGTCCATGTCAAGCCTTTCTGTATTTCAAACTTAATACTACTCTTGGATCTATACAATTAACCTTAGTGACGGAAAACAAGAATAAGCTATACAAGCTGAAAGCATTGCTAGCTGAAAAACTGACATGGGCTCAATCCCATAGCACACTGCTGCCATTCTTAGCCCAATATCTGTCTTACAGGCAGTATGCAGGTATCTAGAAGCCCTGCCATGGGTGGGAGGAAATTTTGGGCATTGCGTACCAGCGCAGCTACCACAGTCTGTGCCCTAAGCAATCCCCCAAGCAAGCTGCAGCACCAAGGCACTCTGTCGGCAAAGTGATGGTGATGCTGCTCTTTGGAGGCTGCCCAAAGGTGCAACTCATATGACTTCCCAGAAACCGCTCTGGATTGAAGGCAGAAAGCCATATAGGCAGGTTAAAAGTTTCCAGAGCCCCCTTTGTTATAGGATGCAAGATCGATGTGTCTGTGTTGCACCAGCCCAGACACGTCCATCAGGAGGATGTTCAGACACGGGCAACAACAGCCAGACAAAGGGCAGACATGGAGCATCAGCACAATGGAGACATATTACACCCACTGAAATAAATGGAGCACGTCTAAAGGCTTCTCCCAGCTGCACTCGGCACTCACTGACAAGCAGGCTCTTGGTTTAGACACAGTCAGTGAAGTCTGCACAGATGCCAAACAACTGTGACCGCACTTTTCACTTCACTGTCATGGCACTGGCGAGCCAAGCTCAGAGCAGATGCTCCTCCTGCCACCGGTCAGGTAAGGTGTGTGCATACAGGCTGGCAGCTGCGGCACCAACGGGGTACACGTGGAGACACCAACATCCCCAGCCATCACTCACCTCTCCCTTTGGCCAATGCCTTGGAGGAGCGGAGAGCCCAGCTCTGCCTGGCACAGTCCTCAGCAGTCCTCCATTCCACAGGGGTGAAAGGGTTACTCTGCCCAGCTAACACTGAGGTTAATGTGCCATTAATAATACTAAATCAGAGACACTGAATTCCTGGAGAAGAGTGGGACCACTGTAAAGGTATCAGCTTCTCCAACTTTTTTTTAATTTAAAGCGGTATCTTGATACCAAACTGTTAGGTATGTTCTCTTCAAACTTCTGTTACAAACTAAAACATGGAAACGTTTTGTGGAAGTTGGTATGGAAAACAAATTTCATGAAGTTCAAGCTGAAAACTCATATTAATTGATCTTATCCTAGTTGCTTGAAACACACAGCTAGACTCTTATCCTGTTTAAGCTATCCTGAATTCAGAGTAAGTGAAGATACAAGTTGGCTTCACAAATATCAAGCTTCTTCCATGAGTTCGAGCAATCAAGGGCAAAACTTAAAGGTACTTGCTTGATGCTTATCCACAATTTGTTGTTAAAAAATAAAACCAAGTACATTTATTCTGGAGTTAAAAAAAACAACACCCCTCCAGTGGCTTTTGACCTATTTTCAAAATCCATTAGTCAGGTACATCACAGTCACTATCACCAAAGAAACTAGGTCCATTTTCCCATGCTGACAAAGAGACCAGAAGAGTACTAATATCTGTGGGGCTTTTATCAGCTCACTCATCCTCTGCCTTTATCACTTCCACCAGCTTTATTTGATGTGAATTTGCAGGACAGAAAGTCCTCACTGACAACTATAGGCAATGCATGACCTTGGCAACATCTCTGCAGCGTAGACTGAAGATGCAAAGGTTCAATAGGCCAAGGTTCATTTTTGTTTAGGTTTTCTGATTGCCCTTAAAAATTACATACAAGGCTTAAAAGGACTCTGAGTACTCAGAAAATGATAACGGGGAAAGAAAATCTCACAGTTAGCCTACGATGTTTCAAGATTTTGCTTCAGAAAAAAATAAATACTGAGACTGCATACAGACTGTGTATGTTCTCTGACAGTCTTAAAAAGCATCTTTTTTTCCCATTTTCTACTGGGATTTATTATTATTTGCTATGAGAACTTTGTTAGAGCTACGAATTATCAAAAGCAAAATGACAGAGAAGTCTTAAAAATGGCAAGACAGACTAACACCAAATGCTCTTTAGGAAAGCATCCTCTATCAGCATGAATAACCCACACTTCTTGTACGGGACAAGCAACCCCATCCCACAGTTCGATCTATCTCTCATTACCCTGCTTCTGTACCGTAAAGGCACTGTTAGATCTTACCGATGTGCAAAAGATGCAGCTGCATTCCTGAAGAGTGGTCATCTTATCCAGGGAATATTCAGAGAGACATAGCTTGCAAGTGAGCAAGGGCGCCAGAGCTAACTCTCCAGCTTCTGATTCATCAGCTGTCATGGTGTGAGGACAAGCCTTCCCAGCAGAGCCCATTCACTCATTAATGGTCCACTCAGCCTGAAAAGATAAATCAACAGCTGAAATATCCCACGAGCCACGCATTCACTTCTCATTGACCTGAGTATTTACATCTCAGATCCATAAAAGCACATCAAATGTACTACTTTGGCATCTAGGTGCCAGTCTCACACTCCAGGCCATTCAAAATTTACAGAGAAGATGCCTGAGATCCCACCTCCCCAAAAGGCTGGGTTGGGTTCTCAGAGAACATTCACCTTGCTGGCACAAAGCACCTCAGTTGGGCTGCTTATCATCAAATTAAAAAAAAAACAAACCCAAACCAATACTCAAAGAGATGAGACATTACCTATGTAACAGTATAGTGGTCAGAGCCCTCACCAAAGTCCTAGGAGCAGGGATCTGACTTGGGACAATAAATTGTTAGCTAAGAAAATAAACTGCATTCATATGTACATATGTATATATCACTCTGCCTTTTCAGTTTCAGAGTCGTACCCCTCCCATCCCTGTGGGATCCTTCAGTCTCCATTGCACCTGCACAGTTTCAGTGGATGTCTCCACACCCACTTTCCATTCTGGCTGGTGGCTCAGGAGCTCTCCTGGGTAGTGCAAGGCGACAGCAAGCACAGATTCCCACTTCTTAGGCAAGCACTTCAAACATTTAGCCTGTAACTTAGGTGGTGGGTACTATGAATTCCACCTTCTTCATGAGTTGTCACTGAGACAGCAAGCTGGCAATACATTGCACTAGGGCTGGTGAAGGCATCTAAACCCAGGAAAGGGTTTCCGATTGCATGTCCTATTTCCTACAGGCCTGGGGCTTAAATCCAAGTGAGTAAGAGTATTTCATGCGCAGTCCTCTTTTCTTGATTGCCTTGACTATGCTGGAGAGCTGCTTGCTCAGGTCTGTAGCTTTTGTGCATCCCACTCCCTAGCATCCAGCTCTTCTCTCTGTTTCATAGGGCTCTGTCGTGGTTTAGCCTGGCTGGACATCAGGTGGTCATAAAAGCTGCTCTATCACTCCCCCTCCTCAGCTGGAAAGGGGAGAGAAAATACGACAAAAGGCTTGTGGGTAGAGATAAGCACAGGGAGATCACTCAGCAATTACCATCACGGGCAAAACAGATTGAACTTGGAGAAATTAGAATAATTTATCACCAATCAAATCAGAGTAGGATAATGAGAAATAAAACCAAACCTTAAAAACACCTTCCTCCCACCCTTCCCTTCTTCTCGGGCTTAACTTTACTCCCAAAATCTCTACCTCTTCCCCCCGAGCGGCACAGGCGGACAGGGAATGGGGTTTGTGGTCAGTTCATCATACATCGTCTCTGCCGCTCCTTCGTCCTCACGCTGCCCCTGCTCCAGCGTGAGGTCCCTCCCATGGCAGACAGTTCTCCACAAACTTCTCCAACATGAGTCCATGCCATGGGCTGCAGTTCTTCACCAACTGCTCCAGCGTGGGAACTTCCCACGGGCTGCAGTCCTTCACGAATAGGCTGCTCCAGCGTGGGTCCCCCACAGGGTCACAAGCCCTGCCAGCAAACCTGCTCTGGCGTGGGCTCCTTTCCCCACAGGGCCACAGGTCCTGCCAGGAGCCTGCTCCAGCGTGGGCTCTCCATGGGGTCACAGCCTCCTTTGGGCATCCACTTGCTCCAGCATGAGGTCCTCCGTGGGATGCACGTGGATATCTGCTCTACTGTGGACATCCATGGACTGCAGGGGGCAACCTGCCTCACCATGGTCTTCCCCATGGGCTGCAGGGCAAAAATCTCTGCTCCAGCACCTGGAGCACCTCCTCCCCCTCCTTCTTCACTGACCTTGGTGCCTGCAGAGTTGTTTCTCTCACATATTCTCACTCTCTCCTGCTGCAAAATGCCATCACACAGAGGGTTTTGTTCCTTGTTAAATATGCTATCCCAGAGGTGCTACCACCATCACTGATGGGCTCAGCCTTGTCCAGTGGTGGGTCTGTCTTGGAGCTGGCTGGCACTGGCTCTGTTGGACACAGGGGAGCCCCCCCGCTACCAAAACCTTGCCACACAAACACAGTACAGGCTCTTAGGTATCTAGCTGAGGTTTGTCAACCATGAACTGACAGGCAGATGCTCAGAATAGCCACATTTCCACCACACATTACATCACAGCAGTGCTTGGGGAAGAAATTTCTATCCTTTGAGAAGCAACAAATGGAAATATCATGCTCACATGTAATGTTTTCTGACCTAAGCATTTGAAAACAGTGCACCGTAACCATAAAAAAGACCCTCATTCTTACACAGTAATATTGAAAGAGAAATTAAAGAGAATTATCCTCATGTTTAAGCTGAAACAACTGAAAGCAAATCTGCAGATTTTATTCACCTCAAAATAGACAGTGGGGTTCGGTGCAGCATTTAAGGCATAGGAAAATTTATTCCCATCTCCAAGAAACTCAGCCCAGCTTCCACAGATCTGCTTCTGAATACACTCAGCTGATGGCAAGATGACCATCATGCGCATTTCTTACAAGCAGAGACCTGGTGGCCAGCTGTGCACAGCTGCTTGCAGCAGCGCCAAGCCAGAGTGCAGCTCTACTAAATCCAAACAGCTGCATCACAAATGGAGGCTGAATGAATATGAAAACAGTCAAGGTCCATGCGTGTGCTCGTCAAATCTGACATCTCACGAGGCAAACAGGAGACTCGAGCCCTTTGGTCCACTTCGGCTTGCCTCCCCTGCAGTCCAGGGCATCCTTGCGGCAGAGCTGTCAGGTTGCATTTGGCAGCACATCACTGCTGCCGTCCGGTGTGCAGTACCCACTGAATTGCTCCCCAGAGGAAGAAATGATGGTTCTCACAGAGCTCGAGGGGTCTGCGCGCGTGAAACCTCGCCCCAGAGCTCCCACCTCACCACCTGACGCGCAGCCAAGGCCCATCCCCAGGCCAGCCCCATGAGCCTCATGCCCTGTGTTCCCACGGGGCTGTAGGGAGACGCTTTCTCTTCGAAAGCCATGAAACCAAAACAAATCTGCATGTGAGCACACTTACCCCTTTTTAATTTTTACACTCTGCAGTTTCCTCGCCTAGCCACCAGATGTGTCCTTTGGGATGTCTTTCCTGTAAGCACCCAGTTTTAGAGACGCAAGAGTCATAGCCAAGATTCTGGCAACCAAATTCCTGGCCACGAATCCAAAGCAAACTCTCTCTTTAATGGCTTGCTATCACTAGTTCAAAACACACGCCGTGCCTGCATCATTCTTGGCACAGTCCCTACCCGCTATGACGACGATGATCCCCCTGCAGCTTGCTCCACAGGGCTGCAGAGCTGGGGCTCCAGCGTGGCCAGGAGCCCTGGAAGGAAACCTCCCTCTGAATCAGGAACTGCAACGCTCTTCTGTAATTACTGCAGCGGGGTGGCGGGGGGAGGAACAGCAGTGAGTCACTGGAAACGCTACGGCTGATCAAGAACTGCCTGTTATTTAAAACTATGTGCTAGACTTTATGTCAGTATTCAGGAAAATTGTAACACGTTTACTCAGGTACGCTTTTCAACAGCAGCTGCATCTGTACATGTAAGCTACTCACTCCCACACTGCACAGATTTCTTCATTTACACGGTAAAAGGTAGTCTTGTTAAGAGGAGGGATGTGAAAAAGAATAGGTAGGAATATTTCAGGATGTGGGAACAGACGTTAAACGGATACGGCTGTTTATAAAGTCAGTGTTCTTTTTATAACCAAAAGGGTTATGACCCTGCATGCTTTTATTAAGGCAGCAGTATAAAGATTCAGGTGTATGACTGAGGCTTAGGGGCTAATTTTAGATGGCCTACATTTGCCACTCGGTGTGATAGCAAGAGAACCTGCCACAGGGACAAGCAGGCTCCTGATACACTGCTCTGCCCTGTAGCGAGCAGATGCCCCAGTGAGATGGCGGTGGGGACTCGTTCTGATATCCCAGTCACCCTTGTCACTGAAGACTGTTTGTAGGCTAAATTCAGTTTTGCTCCCTGTCCGCCCTGCACTCCTCCTTCCCTCTCACCAGGGTGCCAGAGCAGGGCCGAGGTTCTCCCTAAAACAAGCAGAGCACCCTGTGGAAATCTCCAGCAGACAGCACGCAGCCTAGGCTGGCTCCTCACCTTATTAACCCTGGCGGGGTTCAGCAAACAAAGCGAACAGGATCAGAGCCACAGGGACAGCCAAGCGGCCTGCCTGCACAGCCCTCGGAGGAGGGACTACAGCTACCAACAGCAGCACTCCCTCCATGCTCCCTAAGGGGCCAGCTGGTCCTTAAGTGGTCCTCCAGGTCAGGCTGGTGCAGGCCAAGCCATCCTGTTAGTCGCAGACAACCTGCCCGTCAAAGAGAGAGTGGATGCACGGCCTACTTGGCCTGCTCCTTTTCCCAGACACCCCAACCAGGTGGTCTCTGCTTCTGCCCACCAGAACTGTGACCTCTGCTACTGCCGCCAAGGGAAGCATGGAAGTGCTAGAGTTAATGGTTATGGAGAAGTGTAGCCCCATCCAACAGCAACTGGGCTCTGAAGAGAAATCAGGCCTTTGGAGAAGGTTCATTCCCATGACTGGATCAGATGGTGAAAACGATGGGAAGAGAAAGACACGTCTTCCTCCTGTGCTCACGCTCCACTCCTTCTCCTATTCTTTCCCAAGACTTCGAGACTCATTGTCCTCTCCCAGGCTCTCAAACCATCTCCCCCACCTTAATACCCTCACTTTTCCAGAACTGACTTTTCCACGTGCTGGAGAAGCCATGAAGCTCCGCCTCAGTTGCTCCAAATTTTTATGGCTTTCACTTTGCTAGGCTTAGTCCCACAAACTGTCATTAGTTAATTATACAGCCATTAGTTCTCTTTACAGTGAATTAAAATTCCTACTGTAATCACAAGTGAGTTGCCAACAGTTTAAGTTGAAAACAAAACACCTTGTATGTATGTGTTCTGCCGGGAAAGAACAAGTCACTGAAGGATGAGTTGCAGACGAAGAGGAAAAGACCATTGCATATTTGGTTATATTAATAAAAGTGACCTGAAATAGAAGTAAATGGAAAACCTCATATAAATAAAATACATTTCTAAGCACAAGATCTTCCCTTTTATGCTCACAAACACTAATGACCCATTTAGGATAGAATCCCAAATAAAGCAAGAAATGTATCACTAAAACTGGAATACAGCACCTAACAAAATCCTCCACTGAACAGCAACACAGGCTCCATGAGATGCTGTGGAATAAGGATAAACACATCTCAGGGACACACTAACCTGGAAGAACATACTAGACTAAATTCTGCACCAGCGTAAATCAGTGGCAAGGAAGTGTCAGACTGGTGCCAGTGTGTGTAACACTCATGAACTGTAAAGATCCAAGGTTTTTCACATACTTCTATCAGCCACATACATGCACACACATAGATCCTACTCCTCTCACATTGCACAGAATTTCCAGGAAATGGGACGTATTTCCTCAAATTGTACTCTGCCCAGCTTATAAGGAAGAAGAACTGTTGCGAAGACCCATCCTTCCCTGGCTCTGACACTAATGGTGTTGATGCCACAGGATAAAGCAGGACCAGAAAGTCTGAATGAATGTGAGCAAGCTATACGGGGTCAATTCTAGGAAGGCGTAAACTGCACAGTCTCCAGGACCGCCTGCTCACCTGCCTGAAGACACTTTTGCTTTGCCTCTGGGAGGTGACAAAGCTTTGTGCTTTCACGTAGTACTGAAATGTCTTGGCACTATCCATCAGCAAGAAAACACTAGAGCATGCTCAAAGCAGAAAGAAAAGGACTCAGAGAGTGGGAAGGATAAGTATAAGCAGAAACACTAACACGAAAGCAGTGGAGATTTTGAGCAAAATATGCAAAATACAACAAAAGCACTAGAGGAAGGAGTAGAGAAGTTGTCTGTCTTCAGGGCCTCCTGACACCATGGTGTCCAGCTTTGAAAACAACTTCCTAACAGCAAATACCTGCTGTGCCTGCTTCTAGACAGGTACCCGTTGCAAATCTTGATATTGGTCTCCTGAAGTGGAAACTATTAACTCCCTGCAGCAGGAGTGAGAGAGCAGCTGGGTGGGTGTCTGGCAGCCAGCCACAGTCAAGCCACCACAGCTCTGCAGAGATGGTAAAAATTGATGCCACCTAGGGCTGAAACATGCCCTGTGAGCATGCATTGTGAGGTAACATCCTTGTAACAATCATACAAAGGCTGACTTGAGTCTGCCCAGGTGCCTCAAACCAAGATTGCTAGGCTCAAAGAACAAAAGTTGCTCTGTGTACGTGACAGAGCAAACAAGCCAGGCAGTCTCCTGAGCTGCAACATCAGAGGGACGTTGTCTGTGTGCCTGCAATCAAGTCACTGTACTTAGCTAAAAAAATGTGTCTGAATGTGACTTTCACCACTTAGAAACTTCACATAAAATCATGAAAGCCTTCTGCACTGAAGCTGGAGCAGAGTGAATGGATTATATTCAGCACCATAAGTCATCCTTTCATTTTTCACATGCTGCATCCAACAGCAACAACAAAGTTCTTGGAGAAGCTACTTCAAGCCTTGTGTTCACAAACAATTCTGCTGAAGTTAGTAGACCTGTATGCTTTTAGCTGAATTTGGAGTTTAAAGGAAGTCAAGAAATGTACAAACACGAGACACATTGCTCCAGGAAACACTAATGGAATAAAAAGGGTTCTTTCTGTGTTCTTCTCTGCCGGCTGGCATGTGCCTGAGCCTACGCTGTGGGGCAGGGTGAGCCCTGACAGCCCCCTCCATCCCAGCACCCACCCAGGCTTGCCAAAAACCAGCACCCAGGCATGGACTTGAATACACACAGTGGGACGGTGAAGAGGCTGGGGTTAGGTTTAAGGTCATGTGTGGGTCTAACACATAACATAGCACTTCCCCATTTTACAAAAACCATTTTAGTACCAAAACGAAAGTACTCACAGCACCTGTGCTAAGCTCCTATTTAGTATACCAGGTATTCACTGAACTTCCTTGAAGAAATATTTGCAAGCACTGTAATTGTTTCTCATGCCCTAGAGACTTTTTTAAGTGCTCCACCCATTACGAAATTACTTCAATGCCATATAAAAACCTCGTTGGGCATCGTTCAGCTCAGGCTTCTGTTGTTTCCTGTAACTAAGGTTTACCCCTTAAAAAATAAAATAGAAAAAGAAAAGTACCAAAAATACAAGTGTTCAATGCCAAAAATCAGGCCCTCAGAGAAAAAGAATATGCATGGAAAGATTTTTAAAAATATCACAGAATGGTATTAAGATAACAGGGTCAGATCATGGAAGACATAAACTGAGCTATGAACTTAGGACATGTGAAGGCAGCTGTCAGAAACCCACATTTCTATCAACTTCAGTGAAACCCCATCATTACCAGTTTTGGTTACAAGTCCTTAGCTGCACCAACACTCTCAAGACAATGTTATTCGAAACTCACTCCTAAGGCAGTTTTTTTAAACTCAACAGCTCTGCACAAAGAATTAGTCTGAATGAAGCACAGTAGTACTTCTGTGGTCCGACAGACTGACCACTAAACCACAACGCACTAATTTCTCCCTCTTTGACATGCACTGCCTACACAGAGCTACCTATCTAGTCCATACAGCATTACTTATCAAGCAGTGATTCAGTAAGGCTGTAAAACACATGATTAAAGCTCCAATTCAGGAAAGCCTTCATCTTCAAGAAGAACATTTAATCATATATTTAAGTGCTCCTGTATATCAAAGCTTGAATATTTTGCTTTATTGCAATGAGATTATTAACAAGTTAAACAAGTACTTAGATTTTCTGAAAGTGTGGTGTTAAAAAAAGCAACCAGATCCACAAATAGAAGGTCTAAATTTAAATACATTTTTAATATATTCAGAATTACTGTATTATATCTCTGCCTTAATACAGCAAGAAAGCCAATGACTTGATTACATGCATTTACAAGGAAAACCCATTTCTGGATTACCATAATATGCTACCAAGCTGAAGTATTAGAGAGAATAAAAGTGTTTCAATATCTGTTCTCCTTGAGCAGGGCTTAAGAAATGTCAGATGGATAATATTACATGACAGCTATCTGCACTATAAAATTTTTATTTTAAGAAAATTCATTTAAAGAACTAGCAGCTTAAGTACACATTCTGCCTGGTACACGAGAACACACCGAGGGCAATTTCTCTCACTTGTTTTCATTGGAATGCCTGGAAAAAAAAAAAAAAGAGCCCTTGAGCTGCTGTTCAAGAAGCACTGGCTGTACGGAGTATTTTCATATCATGCTAGAAACCAAAAAATAAGTGTGTCAAATACTTTGAAAGGAATGTAATGAGTGAGAAGCCTCTTGCACAAAAAACCAATGTAAGGGACAGACTGCACTAATTACGAATAGCATCCAGCTTCCTGCCAGGCATTTTCACACCAGCACTTCTGGATACCTAAACCACACACTGAACAGCTTCCCAAATCTCACATGCACCCAATAATCTCAAATCATTCTAATACACCAAAACCTCATTAGGGCACACGTAAATCAGTCTCTTTGAGACTACACTTGTCCGATAACATTGCTACTGTACTGTAATACTGTGAGGTATGAATAACTTTCAGACTTTCGAACACCAGTTCTTGCCAGTGACAGTAACTTCAAGCAACCCTACATCAATATGTCCTTGGGGAGTTTTTTTGCAAGAGGATCATGGATATCAACTGAATACAACAAACTCCTCTTTTTTATTTTTCCAAAACAGATGTGACTCTCTGCAGTTATGGGAATCCTTTATATGTTTCCTTGCACTACTGCTTTAGAATAAGTGAGGGGTAAAAAAGTGGGCTTTCCCCTCTTCCATTCCTAAAAAGTTGAGGAGTCCAAGAAAAGAGAATCTAATAGCTAATGGCAAAAATAATGCTGCTACTCCCAGCTGACAGGTAGCTAAGAAAAGCACTTTCTGATCACTTAAAGATAAAAACATAAAGACTGAAAAAGAAATAATGCAGCCTGTGACTAAACTGAAACACATAATAAAAATATGGTCTTTGTCCCTTTTTGATACTGACAGGAGCCACACAACGGCAATATTCGTTGAATCCACAAGGATGGGAGTCCTTCCACGTGGAAGGAGGTCAGACCATCATACTGCAGAACTCACCGCCTTCAGCCAGTTCTGCTGGAACTGTGTTTGAACTAGGGCATATCAAAGTTCAGGATACAGCTCTGTCAACACTGGCAGGCTGGAAAGCCATAGCTCCCTGCACCAGACCTACTGGACATGGGCCCTGGGCAGGCCTGTGGACATTGAGTTTGGAGATGACCCAGATGTATCACACTTACTATGCCTGAGCAGGGTGACGGTGCTGGCCACGGGCAGCAGGCTACGGCGATATGTCTGGTCGCGCAGGCGGTCAGTAGCAGGAGTCCCCTAAAGTTTTATGTTCACCCTGGCAGTCACAGAGCTAAAGAAAGTCGATCGGTGCAAAATGCAGTGAAAAAGGCAAACTGCAGCTAGACAACAAAACTTGTGTATTTTGGCATCAAACATTTCCAAATATTTCCAAAACACATTGAAACAACAAAATTATACCAAGTGGAATTCCAAGTATTGGTTACCAGGGTAAGATTAGACTTGAAAGTTTATCTAAATAACAGCTCCTATTCTTAATGACACTACGCAACATCTGTTAATGCTAAGCTACAAGGAATTTCCACCCAAACTAGTTTGGTGCACTTTATGTTCCTGTTGACAAGATGTAATATACCACCATTAAACAAAAACACATTCTTCATGACATTAACGACAAAAGCAAATGATAGGTCTTCCTTTCTGACCACAATGGAGGCTTTTGGTAACTGTAGCATTTACTAAGTAAAAAGGAATTGACCTTCTGGGAGGTCAAACGGTTGATAACTTGGCTAGATGTCTCAGCTGCAACAGGAATAGGAAGTCAGATGCAACAATTTGCCTTTGACACAGAAAAAAATGTTTATTTTTGTTAATCAGATAACAAAACCTTGGGATATGTTAACTCCTTGAGCTGGAATGTTTACAGGTTAGACAGGGCGTGTTCAGCAGATCTTTGTGACATTGGCCTGTTCTAACATCAAGGATTTTTAGAAGGTATTTGTAAACACGCATTGTTAAAGTGAAAGCAATGGAACATTATTTGACAGAGAGATCAACTTTATCTGTTTGTTCATAGTATGTACTCTTCTTCTAAGCAGAAACTAACTGGGCTGTCGGGCTCCCCTGGCTGGAGATGGCTCCTTTTTCAGAGCAGCCAACGCTGTGTGTTTGGAGCAAGCAGCGCCCTGACTGCAAGGCAAGCAAGTCAAGGCAAGTGGAGACGTGACACAAAGCCAGGCCTCAAAAGTGACAGCAAGAAACTTCTTAGAGCCAAGGGAAGCATGCAGAGTTTGCCAGAAACCAAAGAACAATGCAGCAGACCCAAACAACGAAACTGATCCTCCATCGAATTCTGTAAAAACACCATATACTAAAAAAATCTATTGAACACCATCTATTGAAAAAAATTAACACTATTTAGGTATTTATTTTTAGAAGGGATGATCTGAGGAATGTATTTTTCAGTGCTTACAATCAGATGATACCTTTAACTTCTCTGTCATTTCATTTTGTCAGGCCAAGAAAATTGCACACTTGCAAGATTATGGTCAGCCTTTGTTCACTACAAACATCAAAAAGCGCTTTCACACAATTTTAGACTTACATCAACAGGAATCGAAGAATAAGTTCATTTTCCTTTTATAACAATTTTTGTGTGACTGCTCAGTGAATAAAACTAGTAAGTATATGTTTTGATTTGCCCCTATCTAATCTTACAGTCAAATATGCTGCCCATTATTATAGAAGAAACACGCTGTTCAAGGCAACCGAGATAAAACAACATTGAAAGCTGCCCTTGATCCAAATACGTCTCAATGACTTAGAAAGCTGGGGACACACACTACTGCGTGGTAACTTTCAAGTCTTAGCTACACAACACTCAGCGAATCAACGACTGGGAGCCAAATCTGAAGATCAGACCTTGGTGAAGTCACTATCACTAATGTAAGCATTTTCCGTTAAGAAAACAGCATGAATAGCTACTGACTATACTGGAGCTTGGCTAGAAACAATACAGTCATTAAGAATCAATAGCAGAGATTTGGACCTGGACATGAGCAGGTTGTTTTGACACTAAACACATGCATTTACTGAAGTAACTACTACTGCTTCTCACAACCGGTTATTAAACTAATCAGAGTGTATCCCTAAACCACTCCTCTGCCAGTTCCTCAACAAGCCCTACCAAAGTCAGCTGCAACCAGAGATGAGGACAGGACAGAGCACTGAACGGCTCCCAGCTCTGGCCAGATCTGCAGAAGCGAAAACGAAAAGTAAACTCCAGTAACAATCCCCTGACTGAGCTCCTGTCTGCTTGTCCTCTCAATACCCATGTTTGCTCTCCCTCTTTTCCAGCCCACCCACGGGAAGAGCAATGAGCCCAGCACCCTGGTCGACAGCTCCTGGGACAAGTTCTGCTGCAGGTGATTCCTTCCACACTGCCTGCTGCCCCAGCGCAGAGGAGCCCCATGGTGCCCTTCTCATCAATCAGGATGTGAATATGGGGCATCTCTAACCTCTGATAGGCCTCACATACATGCTACTGAACAGAAATTGCAAACTATGCTGGAACAACAATAATATCTTCAACTACATTTAGTGTTACACTCTTGACTAACAGCTATGTATTTTTAAATCACCTATATATTCCCACTTCTATAAACAAACATTTTTAACAGAGTATAATCTGTTTTGCTCTGCATCTTATTAACTAGGTAAGACAAATATGACATTTTCTTAAATTTGAGTCAAAAACCTTCGCAGCAGCTCGGCTGGTGACACTGTCTACCATGCGACGCAATACTGTCGCATTGCTGCCCTGCCCTCTCCCACTTGACTTTCTGCATCCACCTTCTGCCTCTGTGTTTCAGGATCTAAGCGCTCACAAGAAGGTTTTTGTCTGTACAGTGTCAAGCACAGGGAACACAGTTAGTTTCTCAGGGGTTTGATGCAATTACTCAGAAATCCAGATGCTACTACAAGACATATAATAAAGCAGAAGTGTATATCAAATGAAGTTAGAGGTTTGCATTCATCATTCCCTCACTTCAATTCCAAATTTAAACCTTCATTACAGAAATAATTTCAAAGAAGAACAGCAACCTGTAAATACACAAGATTTCACTCTCAGGAGCCTTAGTATCTGTTAACAGCCGGCTAGTCTCTCCATGATCTTAGCCATGAAATCAAAGCCCTGCCAATGGGAGTAATCCCAATGGCTCCAATGGACTTGCTTACATGTGCAAAGATAAGCAACTAGGAACAGTTGAAAGAAGCTGCCCCACCTCCCAAACATGCAGAAAAAATAGCATCTGGAGTACAGCACTGAAGGAACTCATACACTTGCTATACTATCGTAGGGTGACATACATACATAGGGTGACAACCTTACAGAAACCTTCCTAAAGATAATCTGTCTGCCAGCTGGTCTTTTAATTATGACCATGACAACTAATGCCCCTCAAACAGGCATTTTGTTGTCGTTAAGGAATTATGAAAAGGAGCTATGGCAAGAATTGTCCACTCCTTCTCTACTCCTCTCCCCACAACTGCATGTTTCCTTCATTTGTTGGCCCATTCTCCCAAAATTGGGAAGCTAAGTCAACAAGGGGGCTGAAACTGGTCAAGCCATGTACACTGCTTGGGTATTTGCAGTAAAAACATTGACCAATTCAAAAAACACATGTCCTTAAAGTAGCATCGGCTAAATTATATATAAATACGTGTGGCTTTTACTCCACTGCAGGCAAAGGGCATGATTGCCTTTCCCACAAATCCTCCCCGGAGACTGTCATAGAAATTCCCCACCACTGAGCCCACCAGTGCAACTGTGAAGAGGTCAGGAGAGTGCAAGACTATATCCTCGCAGTAGCGCAAAACTTCAACAAGCAAGTTACTGCTGGCCTCACAGATGTTATGTTAGCCCTACAATGGGTAAAACCCATTGGGAAAGGTTCCAGGATCAGTAGTTAGCTGAGGGTCCACTGCTGCAAGAAAGCTTCAACCGAGCGCAATGGCAAATAGCCCGCACAATCAGCTAGTTCTCCCCACTGACTGCATCTTTGTAACCTTCTTTTTTTGAAGGGGGGATGATCAGCTTGTTTTCCTTCATCACCTCCCCACATCCACCCAACAGAATGCTTCCAAAATTAAGCACAGCCAGAACACGTGAACTTTCCCATCTACTGCTCAGACATAACCAGTGTCAGCCTGCATGTCACAGCTTCTACTTAATCCTGGAATTTTCTTTGCATGCAGATGATTAGCCTATACACTAACTGACACGAAAAGTGTTTTTCCTTCTATGCACATAGGGGTTTAGAGCAGGCAATTTTGAATGATTTGTGGCTCTATATACATTAGTAAGGAATTCACCCCTAAGCCACAATATATAGTACATAAAAGCGTTAAGTACAGGTAGCCTTGAAGGACCTGTTTCAGCCCCTGAACACAGAGATACAGCTCTTCTGTTGCAATGGCTTTTCCTTTTTGCAAACCTAGATAGAGCACATAAAAGTTTTCAGTTCTACACATTTACTCCTCGGCAGTCTGAAGATACAACAGTTTGTACTGCTACCAAACACGAATATCAAAGCTTCTGTCAGACCCACAGACGGCGTCCACTCCCTGAGTAATGACTCACACCTTATACTTTCCCTCCACTCCTCGTTATTACAGCAAAATGAAAGGCAGAAAAGCTTGCAACAGACACAAATACTGACATTCTCAATTAGAGGGGAGAAACAGGAGCATGACAGTAAAATGGTATTTTTTTCCTTCCAGTAAAAAGTAATTCTGTACTCTGTCTCCTAATCAGCATCTCTTGCATCTCCTTCATGCAAAAAACACGTAGAACAACTCCCTGTGACGGTTGTGTCTACAACAAGCTCTAGCACACGGGAAGAAGCTCCATGGCTCCATGCAGGGGATGTGTTCTAGCGCACAGGAACTCACACTTACAAGCTGGACTTTTCTGCAGTAACATGCTGGCTATAGTTTTCATGCACAGCACATCTTGACTTCACCATCTTCACTGATAACAGCTCCAGGCCAACACCAAAAAATACAGCTTATCATGTCCCAATTCTGGAGCCACACAATAGTCCCACTCTGACTCACCCAATGGCCCTTATTTATGGTCTTTGAAGTCTGTCAGACAGGTAGAGGATTTCTCATTAGGTTTCATATAAACATAATTTAAACAAACAGTCCCTTAACTAGAGCACGTCTGGGACTGCCTTACTTCAGGGAGGTTAACCATTCTGTAGCAGGAGCCAGATTCACATATCTCAGATCGCTGTGCCCGGTGCTGGTGGGCTTTGGGACTCCAGAGATATTGACTTACTCAGAAACATGCAGCACAAGGATGTTCATAGGTCCTGCAGTCAAGTAGCCCAAACTTCACCAAAGTCAAAATTGTATTTGCAGGCATCACGGACATTCAAAGAATCAGGTAAACTGATGGCATTTCTATTACTGATTATGGATTTTCCCTTGGAGGCTGAGCAGATTCCCCTAGAAATACAGGAAAAAAAAATCCAGGTCTTAGGCAACCCACAATATTTTTTCTTCATTAAAATAGAATAAGAGGAACCGGAAATGGGGAACACATATCATTGTGTGCAAGTACCAACACATACAAAGAGATCTAGGAAACTGCATCAGCAAAATGAGTTTTATATAGCTATATCTTTTATTTGAAAGTGTGTTTGCAATGCAGTTAACCTTCTCGTGCTCTCAAGCCTAGAGATTTCCACTCAGCACCTTTGCTCCTTCCTGGAAGACTAGGAGTTGGAAAAGTCCCACATCAGAAGGAAGTAAAGGATGAGGTCCTTTGTAATTTGAGATACTATCTCTTTTTTTTATGAGTGTTTTAGTATCTGCTAGCAATGATCTACTTTATGAATGTAATGCCCACTCAGTTCCCACTGAGCTGTAACCATTTACGAGACACACACAGAGAGATTACTGAACACTATTTTCTTACTGATCAGCACAAAGTTATTTGGCACAAGCATCTCCGTAAATATTTGTCCAAGACTGGGTAAATTTGCAGTGTACGATGGCCCTGAGACCTGTACTTCTCTCTGTCAAGCGAGAAGGCCTACAGTCCAGCACTGGAGCTCAGCTGTGCTTCAGCAGAAATACAAAATGCTAGAGGCTGAGCTTAGTATCATTGCTGTCTTTCCCTTTGGATCTGTTCTTTTTCTTTTTGTTCAATGTTCCCTTCCACAGACAAAAAGAATATTAATTTTGAGGTGGAATGAGTGTAAGGCTATTCTGGCTGTTGGGTAACAAAGAGAGTTTGTGAAGTGCATTACATAGGGCTGGGCTTCGGCACGGGGAAGCTGGAGGAAGAGGAGGGACTGCATCCACCTCCCAGGGAATACGCAGAGCAAGAGGACAGACCCAGAATCGTTTTCAGCCTCGTGAAGCTGAAGGCAATGTCTGCTTTGGTATGGGCAAGGAGGTCTGATGGACTCAGTTCACAGCGACACTGGCAGCCTGCCACAATATTTTGTTAACGTGTGCTTGTGACATCCATGGGCCCAGAGCTGTAATTATGGTCTCAGATGTCACAGTACTCCTAGCTCAGGAGATATTTATGGATCTGATACGTACAATCTATAGGCACTGTGTAGTTTCAGACACATTCAAGAAAACTCCCTACTCAAGAAGAAGGACAGCAAGTCTACAGCAGTTTTTTTGAGCTACACGTCAAAGCAATACGCTCCACTGGGTTTCACCACTAAAAGTCACTGAAAAGTCTGGACAGGGTGGATTGCAGGCACAGAGCTCAGACTCATACCACAGATATTATCAGAGGCATACCAGTGAACTGGGAACCAGGTTAAGTATTAGCGCTGCTTGTTTTCCTGTAAAGTGACTTGCTGCTTTTCACAGTTGCATTTTAAACTTCAGATGATTATAAGGACAAGTACATACTTTCCTCCTCCACCAGAAGGGAAAGGCCAGATAACCACTTCCACACTGTTTATTTATTTCTGCAAAGCTTATGAAGCATTTAGAGAATAGAGTGTAATCTATGAACCTAGCTAGAGAGAAGCAACTCCATATTGTTTGCTATTTATATTACCAACTTTTGCTCCAAAGCATACCACCACACAATCACCAAAATGTCACCATCTGTGGGAAAGAAGACCATGACTGTCAGCAAGACGTACGCAGGATATAGTTCAGGACGGGGAACAGAAACTATACCAGGTTGCCAAATGCTATTCCTACATGAGAAGTGTAGGGAGGTTTCTGTGTCCGTGTATGAGCAGCCAGCGCTTTGTGTTCAATTCCCCCATCGGACAGTAAGAGGACTGGGAGAAAAGGAGTCGGATTCTCATCTTACTAGCTTGGCTCCTGAACAGCTCTCGTTTATTTTGAAGCAATGCCTCCCACTTTACCACAGCTTTAGACACTCTGCAAACACACACTTCTCAAGCCATGATCTAAAGCATTACTTTCAGAAGCATAACTGCAGCCATCCCCTTATCAATGTGTGCTGTCTTTTTGCAACATAGCTTATGTTCACTGAGAGAAGGATTTTGGCCACTTTCATGCTATGACAACAACCCATACAGCCACTCACATTCAGGCATAGACAAGTCTTTAACAGGACAAGAATCAGGTTAATAGATTTGTTTTGGAAAATATTTAAGGATAGGATTTTGAAACTTCTGTTGCCAGAAATATTGGTATCCCAAGCCCAGTGCTTGCCCTTAACAGAGACCACTTGTCCTTCAGGCTGAGGGCAGCCAAACACAGCGTGTTGCTGTGCCTGCTCACAGTCAGCTAGAAAGCTGCATGGGGGTATTTCACTCACGGCCTGCACCTCTGCTAAAATTAATTTCTTACAAGCATTCAGTGTCTATTTACCAAGATGATGGGAAGTCACCCTGCAATGCTTCCTTAACTGTAGTCATGCTAAATATTTTACTGCTTACAGTGCTCTCTGAAGGAAGGTATTTTATATTGCCGTATGCAGTTAGGAAGCAGAGTGCCTCTGTATGACAGAAAGTACACAGCTTTATAACTAGACTCAAACATCTTCATTACCAAAGCAGCTTTTTACTGAGAAAACCCTATGCTGAGAAAGCAGTGCAAACATACCAGTAAACGCAATTTTCTGTTCTTAGTGTAAAAAAATTTAAAAATGCAAACTGGAAAACGAATTTATTGTATATTTAGCATGTGCTTACATAAACCACATAACCCTAAACCCTGAACAGATTAGAAGTGTCCATTAACACTTATAATACAGATCAATTTATTTTTCCTTCCCAATACCAGCTGTACAAGATCATGGCAGAAGAAATGCCTTTAAACCAGGATGAAATCTCTGCATTTTAAACTCGGGCTCCCTCCAGCTTAATCAGATGTGTTTTCAGTATGAAGGGAATTCTTGTATTTAAACCAAAACAGATATATGACTGCAGAATGCCATGTTAGCAACTGCTTTCGACACAGATATGTCCTAATCCTGCAGCCTTTTCAAACACTTCACACAGATATTTCTTTAAAAGTTACACTTACAAGAGTAATTTCACCCTTTTGGGAAGTACTGAGTGTCTATTTAATTTTCTGTGCCTTTAATAGTTGGGACTCCAAGATTTCCTTCTGCCTCCGCAATAAGCCCTGCACAGTTCTATTTTAGCCAAACCACAAATAACATTTATTTTAGCTCTTCAATCGTTGTCATTGCTGCCTTTCCTTTTTCCACTAAGCCTTTTCTACCTTATTCCTTTAGAAGCAAATGCTGGTTTCTTGCTATTTTCAGCGCATCCTTTGCTTTTAAGGAAAAAAACCAGACAGAAAGCTGTATTCCAACATACCTTGAAAGGGGGGTAGCGTTCACTGCCAGCTGCGTGACTTTCCAGTAGCTGCACTCGGACTCCGGCGCTCCCAAGAACCATGATGTCACAAACCTCTGAAGCTCACAATCAGGAGCGGCGGCAGATTGCTCTTGCACGCCCTTCCTCTCCTCCCAGTATCTGACAGCCGTACACTTTTTAGGACTGCAGCAGGACTTGTCTCCCAGCCCGTGTGCAGCTCTGATAAATCACCCCCTCCCTGCTATTAAGAGCATGCTGCCATTATATCTTAAAAGCACGTCACAGCTTGTATGCAGTAGCTGTGGGAAAGCTGCATTTATTTATACAGGAAGCTTGAGCACAGCACTTCCTACTTCCCAGCCGAGTCTCAATTCAACTGCAGGTGATTACTTCAACCCTGGCAGCTTCCAGCCAATGCATACCCTACGTTCTCATTTGGATATCTGTGCTGCTTTTAATTACAACTCCCATCTGAGCCCTGACACAGTAAAACTGAAAGAGACCAGGCATTAGACGCGACACTCACAAAAACCCTCCCAATTGCCATTTAACCTGTTTAAGGATAGCAGTTTGTATACCAGCTGCCCTGCCAGCAGATGATGTCTGAAACATTGCTGGCTTCTCCTTCTCTCCATATGTGAAAAATGTCATCTAAAAGCAAAGCGCCTTGTTCACGTTAGAGGGGAAAGAAACAAAAATCTAAACTCACAAGTAAAGTATCAGTGTAATTTAAAATCTGAGTGCTTAATGATGATGGTGCTCAGCTTATTCTGCCAATACTAAATTTTGACTCTTTAAAGCTGGGCTTATGTGCAAGAGGGGTTGGAAACTCTGCAGTTCTGTGCTCCAAACCTACGGGTGTGATTCACACCAGCCAAGCAGCAGGAGAAGGTATTATTCTGCCACTTGACCCCAAACCCTCAAGAACTTTCCCTGCTGCAGGAAATGTACCACACCCACAGATAAGAAGCACAGATACATCAGAGTGCATGGGGTGCAGAAAGACAGAGGGAGAAACAAATATAGATGCTAATCTATAATTTAATTTTTATGATGAAATGTTTACTTTGTACTTGAAGCAATGATTGCTGGTGTTTTGCCTTCAGGACTTTGTTGTGAAGACTGATGTATAGGCATTTCTTGCAGGGCATACAGAAACTCACAGCTGAGTGTTTAGTTATTTTCAGACAATTCTATTGCATCAGATTAATTTACGGAAAAGGCAGAAAGATCATGCAATTTTAATTCACTCTCCTTGCACCTATGCATTACAGCTTTGCTTGAATTATCATCACTTACCCTTTTCCTCTCAGAACAAGTACAAATTTTATCAACCTACTTGATATTGGGTGTTACAAATAATTTTACATCCGGGGAGGGAGGGAATAGTCACCAGAAAAAATACAGCCATTCCAGCATGTGGAATCATGTTGATCCCTACAGTACTCTTCAATAGGATTACAGCAGGATCAGGTAACCTAGAGCCATGTCATAGACATGGCCACTCGAGCTAGTAGAGCACTTCCCAGCAGTAGCAGACTTTCATCCTCAGCAGTGACCAATCCTAGACAGTACTCAGGAAACACCTGGGGCTCAAAGCTATTTCTTAGGCTGCAGAGCAGTAGTGAAAATGTGGAATTCTGTGTCAAACTTCACAGTTAGAAAAGGAGTCTCCTTCAGTGGTTAGATCTTTATCCTCCATCTTCTGCTTAAGCCTGAAATATGAAATAGCTTAAGCCTGTATCACTTTCTTTTCACTACCTCCCCTCCCTCCTCCCTCCTCCCTCCCTCTGTTCCAGCTCCTGTAGTTTCTTCCTGCAGCTGCTACCTTTGCTACTTTGCCTCCATCAGACAGGCACTTGTTCAGCTATAGATGAAGCGCAGCAAGGAAATCTCCCTGCTCTCAGCTCCCATGCTCAGCACCACAGCACTTGAACAGCAAAAGGCAATTATCCCAAGGAGGAGAGTGGTGAGAGAGGGAGGATGAAGGAAATCAGGCATTCATGCAGGTGTAGGGAAAATGGCAGGGCAGTCAGTCCAGAAGTAGAGCAGGGCATCTGCCAGTAGCAAAGTAGCAAAAGTAGCATCTGGTTTGGTACTTACTCCCTGCTGGCACAATAAAACAAAACCAAGCTTCACTGCAATAGCCTCCACCAGTCAAGCGAAACAATGGTAAATAAAGGCTAATCATCTTTCCTTCAGATAAATGATGAGGCCAGCTTGTATCTACGGGGGCTGTTCTTTTGAATTAAGAAAACTAGATTAGTCCATTAAAATGCAGATAAATACTGGAAACTTCAGATGCAAACATCACATGATATTTTTATCCAGTTTCCTACTGTGTATCTCTATGGACGGAAGTTATAACATTATTGCACAAACATGCAAAACAGCTTACAGCAAAATTATTTTCGCTTAAACATCATAAAATTGGTGAGAAACACCGTGAATGTTTCTGCAGACATTTAATTTTATGGAAAATGTTCAGATGTCCTCATCCAAAGCACTCCACTTCTAGAGTATCAAATCCTAAACTGTGGTCCCCGTATTTACATGCAGGACAATCACTTACCGATGCTCTGTGGACAGCTGGCTATTCCCCTGCTTCCGTCTTCACTCCTGTATTTGCCCCGACTTCTGTGCTTATCAAGGATCTCCACAGCAAAAAAAAAGCTGAAGGTGACGTGGCACTGTGCAAGAGCTCAGGCTATAAGGACTTAAGATGATCAATACTGACGATTCTTTCCATTGCCATCACCAAAAGGCGTGAGCTGGACTGTTATGAGCTCTTCTGTCAAAATGATTTCTCTTCCAGCTATACCTCAAGCCCAGGTACTTCACATTTCACAGAAGCACATCTTCTTGGCAAGCTAATTTTGTGAAGTGTTATGAGTCACACTAAAATTGCTACCCAGCTCAAATCCCTGAATCTCTTAACCCAGATTGATTGATTTCCTTTTTCAGCCAACAAATAAATAAAAAATACAAGTTCAGAATGTCACACAATGCCAGTCAAGGCACAAGCTAAGCTCTCCCCATTTTCTTTCTTCTTTGACAACAGTGATATAAAGCATAAAACTAAGCGACTCCAATTAACTTTTTGGACACTCTAAACTGACACTTTTATAACTCCAGTCCTGGGGGAATAGCTGAGCCTCTGAGATGATACATGCCAAAATGCAACATCACTGTGAATTTTTAGCTGAGTTACTAGCCAGAACAAGAATAAAGGTTGGCATAGTTAATTACTAATGTTGCTGTGTCATCCTTGCAGCTACTTGAAATGTTTACAAAATTACTAAGCCACTCTGGCATTAACTAAAATTACTAATTAATTTATGATGTAGGTGGATAAAAAAGTAACAGCATGACCACTGAAAAGATCTCTCACATCCCACAAAGAGAATACCTTTAGCAGGAAGTGAAAACACTGAGTTAGTGTATAACTAACAGTTTCATTATAATTCTACATAAATAACTAGGATTAGCTTGTGAGGAAAAAAAAAGAAATTTTCACTACCCTGATTCACAGTTTTCGCATAATAAAAAACAAATATCCTGAAACATAATTGCTATTCATAGGTTTAAAATAACAACAGGTTTTGTAACAAGCTTTCTAAAACCAGAGCCTACCTAAGAAAAATGTGTCTTTATCCACTTACTGCACAAACAAATTATCCATTTTCCTACGCGAAAAAAAAAGTGTTTGTATATGCAAGAGAGACAGTTTCACAAGAAAAACCGATACTAATGCGTAACACAACCAAGGTTGAAAACAAAAAACGAACAGTTTCGTACAGTGAGTATACATATATTATCTGAAGTTGCAAGTATGATGGCCCTGATGTCATGGGCTAAGAATAGTTTTCCTCAACGGGAACTATTTTAAAGGGGAATTACACCATCAAAAGTAATTTGCGACACCTTCATAAACCTTATCTTTTAAAAAAGGAATCTCTATTCAATATACGTATTTATATAATCACACCACATGACAAATCTTATGTCAGTGCAAAAATACAGAGCTATATAATATTTTGCATACAGACAAGCTTTACTCAGAACAGCTACAAGAAAATAAAGGTCATATCTTCTCCTGTTTAAATAACCCTATTGTTCTACAATTCTGACTTGGTATGCAAGTCACTCAGTGACAAACCAGGCACGAAATCTTCATTATTCCCTTTAGCTAAAACATAGTAAAACTTTTATAATAAGGTGTTTCGTGTTGGAGTGAAATAAATCCAGCTAAATTATTTTGAAAGAACAGTAGGTACAAATCTAAAGAGCTTTTTATTTTACAGTAAAAAAGTGAGTGGGACGGCACACTGTCTACTGAACGTTTAAAATCATTATGATCTCAAAATGCATGGATTTGTCTCAGACACAAAGAAGAATGGTAGGTGACTTTCACTCATCTTGCTCTACGAACAAGATAAAATGCAATATTCATTAAAATTTGTTGGCACAGCAGACCATCTTGAAACAAAAGATGATCATATAGCTTCCATAAAGCTCTGTATTTCTTCTCTACAGTTATTTTTTCCTGTGTTTGTAATTTCCAGTACTTTCTGACATACTGGAAACTAGCTTTTGGTATTTGACCCATACAGAACAGTGCTAGAGGAAAAAAACACACAGCCTCACCAGAAAACAGTGAGGAGATAGCCTGCTACCCCACGGGGGCAGCTGGGTTTGGGGTGCTTAGAAACCTCACCTTACAGATCAAGGCCGACGGCTTTGACAGCGCATTACTGGAGTTCCAGTGCAACTTGTCTTCCCGGGACCTGGAAGCATTAAGGGGGAGTATGTTTGCCCCCACTGGAAACCCAGCTGGTGCAGAGCTCTACTGGCAATGTCGCCAGGAGCGGGCACTTTTCCACCAGCAACTGAACAGCTCTGCAGCAGCTCCACGCAAATTTTTAACTTCTGCTAACTCCTGCCTCTTCTCTAAGTGTGCAAGGAACCAGGCCGCAAAAAGAAAACAAGCCAAGTTGATATGAGTCTGCCATCAATAATGAGCTGATGAACTGCCACTGAACAGCAGGCGTCCGGCCCAGGGGCAGCCAGCACAACGCCCTCGGCCTAGGGCCCGTCCTCGGCCACCTCTCTGCACCGAGACGCAGGGAAGGGGCAGGTTACTGTCACCCGTCCTCTCGACCTTCTCCCGTGACAGGAGATGTGGCAGCGATCGGTTCGCAAAGCAGCGGCGTCACTCCCCGCATGCACCATGAACGCGGACACGAGCGCTCTGGATGGCCAGGGGAGCTGGCACGTCAATGGCGTGATGGCACTACCCGGAGTGACGCGGTGGCAGACGACGCCGGACACATCCCAGGCTCAGAGTCCACCCTGTGCAAGCGGGTCCAGCTCCTCAACCGGACAGCACATGTGGCTTCCCCTAAACCAGTGCCACCCCATGCACTGCCGGAAAAAAAATAAAACCGAACGGCTTGCCTTGCCGTTGCATGCCTGTGTAACACATACAGATACAAAGCGCGTCAGCTCTTCTGAGGACCAGGTAACAGGTGAGAATTGCTAGCTGCGAAGAGAGTCGTTTGTAAAGCAGCATTGAGGGGACAATATTACCTGCACACAAAGGAGAAAACACTGAAGTTGTCCTCTCCTCCTCCTCTCTTAAAGTAAGCAGACATTCTAACAAGAGTACAAAAAGACTGCATGGGAAAAACTTGTGGCTTGGTTAAATTAACTTATTTTCTATTAACTACGCTCACAGCTCACTTCAGAGCATGGCACAGACTTTCAATTATGCACAGGGGCTTTTTTTCTTTTTGACTGTGTGCCCAAAGTGACACAATCTGTTGACTTTTAACCAAGTGTTTTGGTAACGTATCTAGAACTGCAGTGATTCCAGATGTCAGAATCACGATGGGTTTAAAAACTGAGAGGGAAAAACCATCCTGGCAGCCAACACAGGAAGCTTTCTCTGCAACAGAGGAGGTCACCAACCTGTCCTTGTCATGAGAAAAAAATGTGCACGCTGTTTTCACTTCTCCGTTTCTACTGCTTCTTCTGTCCTGCCTCAAGCTCTTAACTGCCCTTTTTTGGAAATATTAAGAGACAGTTTTATTCCTTCCAACCCACGCCAGTCTCCTAGCTGATGGCTTTTCCTTAGCCTGGTGAGGTGCAATCTAAAGGCTCAGAAGAGAGCTAGAATGGAGGCACTTCATAATATATTTCAGCCTGGATCTCATTGTTTTAACCGTACCTTCCAGAGCTGAGGACGATCAGGTCAGAGATGAGACAGAGCTGAGGCACCTACTTCTAATGGCTGTTAAAGTCAATGACGGGGCTTCCACAGACATCCAACAGGCAGGGCCAAGGAGTGGAGCTAAAGCATAGCTTTGATTCACCCCTTTTCTCTAGTATTTAGGTATGACACAGACTTATCTTTTGATAATTTAGGGCAAAAAATGTTTTCCAAGTTGAGAGGGGTTACTCCAGTGGCCTGGCTATGCAGAGAAATGCCGGCACTGAAACACACCCATATAGGAAAACCAAGAACTTCTCCCTCTTTCCCAGCAGCCTTCCCCTTGCTCGGCTTTGTCAACAGGCTTCCAGAGAGGGTTCCCTGTGCCGTTGCCCTAATGTTCATAGTCTCCTTTCTCTATCCTAGTTTACTTCTCACCCGTTTATGGTGAGACCAGATGTGATAAGGTTTGTCCCGATCCACTGTTCTCCCTATGGCATTTAACTATGTGGTTAGATAATCTCAGCCAACAGATTTTTTAAGGATATCAGCCTCTCGGTGCGCCACAGTGAGGCCTGCCTTCTCCCTGCTGTCTTGGTCTGGCCACCTTTGCAATGGCAGCATCCAACAAGGACACAGTACCACTTCCCAGGCGAGAAGCAGCAGCTTCTGAAAATGCACACAATTGTTTTCTGGCAGTCATCACATCACAGCTGTAGTAATAAAATACAGGATTGCTCCACATCCGGGTCCCTTGTTAGGATAGTGATAAAACTTTCTTCCTCTTTTCTGCTCACAACAGAGAAGAGAGCAATTACAATAATCTCCTTGAAAGGACATCGTTAGCACAAACCACGTAGCAAGCAGTCGTTAAATTCAACAATTCCAAAATTAGCATACTGGGAACTCAAAACCAAGCAGACTGCTTACTTGCTGCAAGTGACATAAGGATTTATTCAGTTGCACCAAAATAATTTGGGGGGTTTTAACTTCATGTTGTTTATTTTTGTGTCTGTTACCATTCATGTGCCAAGTAAGTTTATTAAAAATACATGCTTTTTACCTAGTAATTTTTTAAAAGTCTGTTATAAAACAACATGCATCCATTTGAGCAGAGAAAATCTCTAGGAAAAGAAACATGAGTTTTACAAGACTGAGCAGGGGCAGAAGGGCAAGAGGCATACCAAAACCTTTGCTTTTCCAAACACTGCTAAAATCCGAGCAAATAGTGTTTTCTGCTTCACTACTATCTGCGGTCATTGAAGAAATGACAAGTGAACTCATGTTTTTTAAGCATGATTTCATCTGTGAAAATCCACTGGCTCTGCTTAACTCCCCTACGCTTCTCAGGAAGAAATTCAAATAGATTTAGGTATATCCTCCAACTTTTTGTTTTATACATACATGTGTATTTCCTGGGATATGACAAAAACAAACTAGTCAGGGGCAAAATTTATCAATAAAGTTGTTCACACAAAGAATCACTTTTCATTGTATGATATAAGCAAAGCTTTGAAGCGTGAACTCCAAATCTGTATAGACTCGTCGAGTTCTATCTTTCTGCGACCAGAGTATATGAGTTCAAGATGAAGAAAACATGCTCAGTGAACTCTGTGTACTAGTAAATAACCAAATTTCTCCTTAAATTATCCTTAGCACAACTGCCTACATGACTGCAACTTGCAAAACTGGGGAAAAGGCACAGGGAGTGGAGATGCTGCACTGTGGAAGAAGAAAAAGAGGCTTTAGACAAGAGTAGAAACAACTGGCCTACTTGCATGTAAAAAGTCCTGACACCTCTCTCACTTCCCATATGACAAAGTTAGTCAGGTCAGCTCCCATTTGTAGGATGCAAACAGTAAGAAATTTCCAGGATCTTGAAGTCTGCCACGGAGGTATGAGAGAACATGCAGTTTAAGGACAAACAGGGGCCAAAGGCAGGGAAACTGTTTGACTCTGGAATATGAAATGAACGGCATGAAGAGACTGAGCATTGACACTCTCCTGTCTCTCTCTCTCTGCTTTTGGTTCACGCATAGAGTACACTTGCTATACAGCAAAAATAGCAAGCGAAAGGGAGGGAAAATCATACACTTGCAGAATATTTCTAACACTGCATGAAAAACATACCAAAAGAAAAAAAGCTATTGCAATTGAACATATTTTGCTAATTGTTTTTTGTCCTTTCTAAGACCAGGTCTCAAAATAACATTTTGGCCTTCTGTAACTTCATGGCTTTTTAAACACAACCCAAGAGCTGAAAAACAGCATTTCCCAGTAGCCTCGCAGAGAGCAAACTCAGCGGCAGTCTCCAGACAAGGAGCATCTCCAGCATCCCTGCTGGTGATCCCAAACGCCTCACCAGTCTCTGGGTGCCCCAGGGAGCAAGCTGCCAGAGGCGTCAGCTGGGAAAGCAGCAGGAAGCACCTCTCTGGGCTGACGGAACAGGAAAAAACATGCTGCTTCCTACTGAGCAAACCTCCGAGAAATCATCCAGCACGACTGGTAAGAACCAACAAGTTCCACCTGAGATCCTTTTGAAATATGGCGAACATCAGAATACGCCACAGAAACAGGGTTTACAGTAACAGCTCCTTGTCTTTGGGTGAAAAAAAGTATCAGAACATCATGTGATACGTAGCACCCAAACTCTATACATGACAGCAGAATCTGGACAGCAGCAGAAGATAACTTCTTTCCACTATGGTTATATTCCTGATCATATTGGTCTAAGGATTTGAAGAGTTTCTGGAAGTTCTGTCTAGGTGTTTTTTTAAGAATAGTCATTTCTTTCCCCCCAAGCAAAATGACAGGAAGCATGAATCAAGACTGTTTAAAAACTAAAATAACAACTTCCTTTGTCCTTATTGATAACATTTTTGTTTTTGTGACCTGAGTGAATATTTGTGTGTGCGTGTTGACTGTGGGAAATCTCTTTCCAGTGACTCATTACTTTGATGCAATATTTTACATAAAGCCAACAGTTAATCTTTTGTGTCATTTCTTCTGTTGTCAATGGGATTAGGAGGGAGAAGAGGGAACTGAAAAACATGTAGGAAGAACAAATAACATTAGTGTTTTACAGGAAATTAGATGGATGTTCTGCTGCAGTTAATTTCCACTAAACACAGTAGAATATGGCATGAATGGAGATAGTGACAGTGAAGGAAAAAGTCCAAGAATCAGCTTTAGCTCTTTGATTGTCTCTCCAGGAAACACAGAAGTTATTTTAGCTTCCTCCAATTGGCAACAAGTGCACAATAAATCTTTTGTCATTTAGTGATAACCTGAATGTGCAACACTCCACGTACAGTGGTGTTTTGAGTTTGGATGCTACCTGGGCCAAGAGGCACATCCATCACTCTCTCCAGACCACCCAAAGCGTGTTACTGGCATTGTATCAAGGTTTAAGATTTCCTCACTTTAGAGTGTCCCCAAACTGATGACCAAGATCTCTGTTGTCTCTGTAGCATCAATTGCCAAATAATTTTATTTTTTCAGTTGAAAATTCTATGGGAAGATTACAAAATTATGATGAATTTAAAATAATGAAGGGTTTGATTGTTACAAAAGTATTTCCAGGGATGTTGCTGAAAAAAACTCAGTAAGAAAATTACTTTCCTCATTCAGAAGGCATTGCAAACTATTATTTTCCTCAGGAACGCAGGTATATTAATTAGGTAGATTTTATGCTCCAAACCTGCACGTGAACAAATGGGTGACCAGCAAAGCTAGGAAACCCTGGTTTTGTGTGCCTTAACACTACCAAAACAATAACCCCCAGCTCCCTGATATTGCTTACAATGCACCCCTGGACCAGAGGCAATGCAACTTACGACTTGCATTGACCCATACGCATGCTGACTAGCAAGCCTCATATACAATGCTGGTTTTCTGACCAGATGCTACCAGAAAACATACAACAGTAGAGTGCTGACTGCCTTTTAACAACAATGATTCAAAAAGTTGTCAAGTGTACCAGCAGACAAATAGTGTAATCTGCATAAACTCTATCGCTGTAGGAAATTAGATTAAGCAGAAGACCTAACTCACCACAAACCTTTAAGGATTAGACTGATGATTTCACAGAGAAGTAGGAAAAGTCAGTGCACTCTACAGGGTACTCTTCAGACTTCTGACTACGTACAATGCTTATGTTTTGTGGTTACTCTTCTGTTTCATTATACACAATAAGAAGTAAAGAGGAAAAGTTTTCTTTTGACAATCTGGTTTTGACCAAGGTAAGCCAACTTCAGGACTTCTGCAATAGGCTTTCCACCTCCTTAACAAAAAAAGACCTGCAGCACAGACACAAGATTTAGATTTTTATTCTAGGCTTTGCCATAAACATCCTCTGACCTTGGAAAAGTCACCTAGCTCAACATGCATTAATTTTATCATCTGTAACACCACAAAGAAACTCCTTGCTTACTTGTGCCTCAGGTGTCTTGTACACTTTGCTACAGATTGTAAAGTGCCTGGCACTTCCAGGCTAGATGGATTCAAGTGCAAAGCAGAGAAACATAAATGTTCAACAGGGAAATCTGAAGTGAATTAATAGAATGAAAAGTCAGTCACAACAAATAAAGTTTCTTTAGTGATTCGATGAACTGGATTATATTTGTTATGAAGATAGTATAAATGATCATTGAAACAATACAAAGTGTCTACCTGTGGCATGTTTCAATCTTCCCTTAGCTAGGTAAACAGATAAATACTACACACACTCTTAACTGCTTGAATACTAAATGCTAATACAACATGAATATTTAATGCCTGCAGAGGAGCCATGGGATCACAGGGGGCCACTGATACCTTTTATTTGTGAATCATTCCCTGAGTTCTTCCTTCCAACTTCCCACCACCTCCCCTTCGACTCTTCAAATGTATGCCATGTGTGTCTTGTGATCTCGGCCACACAAAGACTTTGGCAGGCAGTTCCTAAAACCCCCTGCGCTACCTGTCTGAAAGCTGGCTAAATCTGCCTTAAAATAAATCTGTTCACCTTTTCTTCAGAATAGTTATTTCACACGGTCATCAAAAGCCCAGATATGCCACTGTGAATGTGGCAGTAGTTTATGATTTTTTGTATCTGTAGAACTATATAACGCACTCTAGTGCATTTGATCTTGGTTTTGCCTTAAAGGCTTTCTTTGTGAAATGTGTCGAACCTACAGTTTTTCTGTTAGCATACACATCTGAGTTCCTGTTTTACTGGGAATGTAATATGCATGACCATCTTCTTTTTATGCTTGTCATTAATGTGCGCATAGGATTATCAGAAGGTAACTCTTTTAGGTAACTCCTATTTGACAATTCCTAACTGCTAAGATCGCCACTAATAAAATGCGATAAGAGGCTGTAGTTTGTGAGATTATGAGCTAAATTAATTAAGTAGCCTGGTATTGTTATATTTTATCTTACAGATTTTCTGTACCCTACTCCAAACTCCAGTCCCCCTGCAAGGTATCAGCCAAAGGGGCAGGAAGCTGCGCTGTCTGAAAGAGCTCATGGCCTGAGCTGCAATCACAGGCAACAAGGAAGAGCTGTGAAACAGCAAGACAACAAAAGTGAGGCAGGAAAAGTGTGACTGGGAGATGATACAAGCTACCTTTGTACACGATTTAATGATTCAGAACATTTGACATTTCTTCTACAGCTTCCTTTCCTCCTCATCAAGAAAATAAATAACTGCAATTCTTGGCCATTATTAACTAGTCATCACTGTTGGCTAGCCTCAGGTAGAAGTCACAGAGGAAGCGAAGAAGCTGAAAGAAGAGCAGATGTTTCCCTGATGAATAATAAGGCAAGGTGCTGTTTTTTTTACAGCAGGGGCCACATAAAAGATCATAACAACATGAACAAGGCTGACATCATTGGCAGAAGACAAGGGAGAAGTGATGAGTTGTGGAGGACCTGAAAAGCAGAGAGGAGAAGGAGCAGTCCTCCCTGGTGGAGGGTTATGCAACAGAGGGCACTCGGCAGGAGCTTACAGGACAGCATAGGAACCCAACAGCCACAGCTGCACAGCCGCAGCCACCACCACAGCATGGCTGATGGTGACACCTAATGCCTGAGAAACACTAACAACCAAAAACCACACATTTCCTTTCACTGTTTCCAGAATTGTTCATTCTGTCACTAAAAAAAAAAAAAAAGGCTTCTGAAGTACTTTTTATGAATGGGGCAGAATGCTTTTGGGGGGCCAAGAGCCACATGAAACACTTCAGCACCATCTGATCTCAAACATTTTTCAGTGACCTGATTTCATCACAAAGCTGACAGCTTGCTCCTGCACAGCATTAACTGAAACGTAATTATTGGGAGATTCCCTCCCCCACTTTTCACCTTTTCTCAGTTCAGCCACCAACCCCTTCCCCACTTGCCCTCTTCCCCCTCAAAAATCCTCACTGTTTCAGACAGTTCTGTGAAAAATCTGTTTTAGTAATCAGTAGGGTGCCCCAATTGCTTAATCATGACACAGATATCACCAGCACCACACTGCGGGGGTGTTTCTGGCAGGGTTTGGATTTTGCCATGTAGCCTTCCTCCACAGTGTGAGCCCCCTTAGCAAAATAAGCCATTTGGCTGACACTAACAACTGAGAGGAACTTTTCCTGGCATTTTTAATTGGAGCTTCAGTAACCAGCTGCCCTGAAAAATGATATGAAGAAATTATTCTCGGAGGGATTAGCTCTTGGTTAGGAGCTACCAACAAAGCAGAGCATTTAAATGCCATGAAATCAAGTGGTGCTTCACAGACCATCCTGGAAGAATAGCTCTGTGTGGATCAGCTTCTGGAAACACAGACATAGAAGGATGCAGTGACCAGGCTCTAGAAAGCTTCTGTCTGTCTGTCTGTCGCTAGGGCTGACAGCGGCCCAACAGACGGGTTACTGACCCCCTCAGTCAGCCCCCCTTGCAGAGTCACGCAAAGCTCCACCTTTCCTCAGATACAGTCCCAAACCCTGGTAACACAGTCAGCAAGGGATCAGCTACCCCAGTCTTTGGCTAGATGTGTTTCTCCTTCTCAAAGTCCATTTGAGCCATTTAATCTCCATGAACACCACCTTTATGAAGCCTGCCTTCAGTCAGGTGGCAGACTCTCAATGCCACCTGGCAGAGGATCCGAAACCTAACACGTGCAGAAGGGTACTCCGCTCCCCCGAAGCTCAGATCTCCTCTTCAGCGTTGCCTCACCATGTTTTTAGACTCTGGGAAAGCTTTTTGCCTTTGAGAAGTGTCACAGGCTCCAAAACTCCTCCTCCATTTCCACCTCCTCATTCCAAGTGAGAACAATTTAGCTTTTTCCCATCCAGAGCCAACTGAACAAGCTCTCCTCTTTTTTCTTATCTTTTTTTTTTTCAGTCCCTTCCACCATACTGACACCCGCTACGAGAACACTGGATCAGTCCATTTATACTCCTTGAAGCTCTTCAGCCTTTGCTGGGCTGTGCTACATTTGTAGACTTTGTCTCAGGAAAACTGCCCCATGTTGGATAAAACTACAATAAAAATACCAACAGCTGGCAGCAGCTTCTAGCCTGAAAGGCAAAAGGCTCACACAGCACATTATCAACATTTGGAGTGTTAAATCACCTTTAGTCAAATAGATATGCTATATATTTGTATGTGATCATACAATCGCATTATTTGTCTTAATATCATGTGCAAAACAAATCTGACGGTTGCTAATGAGCTTTTCAGCTTCTGTAAAGGCAAAATCACTAATGCGCACTAGCACTGTGTGGGCATTTCCAATAGGCTTTCCAAGGGGAAAAAAAAAGTGATACTCTACTCCTGTACCCCATCTCCTTTGAAGGGCTGATGGGCAAAGTGCTAAACGAACATGCTACAGTCACCTGAAAACCAGCTCTGACCAGTTATTCAGTGGCTCTTCAAGAACAAAATAAATACTGAATACTTTAAAACACTGTTCATATTTAATATTTACCCTAACTTAAAAGGGGAATAGTCAATAAAATAGGAGACTATCTAGTCAAAGCTACCCCAATGAAGAACCAGAAAACCTTAAAGAGTGAGTGCAAATAAAGAGCTGTCGTGATAACTGGATAGTGTGCGGCATCAGCAGACTGATGCAGAACACGCTGCTGTGTAAAAGGGGTATAATATCTGAAGAGACGTGCAGTCAGGACCAGCTATCACAGGGTTTAACACATACATTATTTCTTCAGACTCCACCAGACAGGTTCATGAGGCTCTCTGTTTACTGAAATCAGACAGATGCTGCTGGAGGAGGAAGTCACTGGTGCTCCCAACCTCTCACTCGCAGGACAGATGAGACCCAGAGCACCAAACTGTGGACTGAACTACTACTTACCTTTTTTTTTGCCAGACTGATTGTAGCTTGCTCACTAAGCCTCATCCACCCCTCCTTCTGCCTTCCTTTTATTTTGCTTCCTCTCTTCCCCTATATTACAATGTGCAGTATAACATTGTTAAACAACTACCTTTGTGAATGTTGGAAAAAACTATCCTTTTGAATTCATTTGGCAGGAACCAGCAGAGGAGTTGCATACAAGGAGCAAAGATGATTCTCTCCATCCTCTCTAAAACTGCAGCTTTTCACAGGTGCATACCAGGCTTGATTTTCAAATTCCCTTTTGATGCAACTACACACCAGTCTTGATTTTAAAGTTCGTGCCTTCTTTTAAACTATTGTGAAGAAATATGAACACAGAAAGCTATATATCAATATTCTATAGGCACATAAAAGAGAATCTAGCTTTGCCCTCATGATTTATACTGTCAATAGAAAGCTTTAACTAAGTTACAGTAATATTATTCAGTTGAAATTAGTTTGTTGTATAGCAAACATATGTGAGCTATAAATCTCCAGAAACAAAAAAATCTACTTAGCTGTAGGCACTTTTATATCACCAGTGGGCTTAAGTATGCTTTCAGCATTTTGTCTGTTCAATGCTAATGCCAATGGATTAGGCAGATTAGATATACCTACCCATGCAGCCCCCCGATAAATTACAGGCTTTCTATCTACAGCAGGCCCTCAATAATTCCATTTTCTGTGGAAATGAAAATGTATCTTTGGAACAAAGGAAAGCACTCAGTCATTGAGCCGTTCACTGAAAGTTTTGTTAGCATTTTAAGAATACAACCACACGTCGAAGCATGCCTACCATTCCGTAAGTCACCCTGGGAGCAGCAGGACTAATGGAGCCTGGTTTCCTATGGAATTACATCCTACATTCAGCACCCACACTGTACTGCAGCCCCCGAGCCCTCCAGTGCAACACAGCTGCATTCCCTAAGCTCCCTCACAGCAGTCATTACTCACACAATACCTGAACTTCTCCATCACACACACAGCTCGCTCCCTCCAAGCGTCGTCCCACAGCATTCCTCCACCACCTCCTCTCCACATCTTCCCCCTTCCTAGAGTCATCACCCTCATCCTCCCTCTTCCAGCTCCTGCCAGCCTAGTGCTACATCTGCACAGATGGATGACCAGCGGCAGCTCAACACGATGAATCTGACCTGAGCTCTGTCTCCTCCAGCCTGGCAGAAACCACTGTAAGTCGGGCAGGGAGTCCCAACATCATTAGAGGGAAGACAGACGGAAAAAGGGATAGGTTGGTTGCACACGTTGTTTCTTCTTCGGAACCTAAAAGTGTAGTCTCTTCCAAAGGCTATTGGGATGTTGCTTGGCGCTCCTTTTCAGGAAACACATCAGTCTGACTGAGTTATCAGAAAATTAGTCTTTCACAAATGTCCTGGTATAATTATTTTTCATTGTGCAACTTACGCTTTTGGAAGCTTATTTACACAATTAACTCAAAAGAGAGAAAATAGCCAGTAAGTGTGTTGCTGAGTTTTATGCATTTTACTGAAACTTTTAAGCAGCCATCTAAATATATTAGCACTGCTGCCTCAGACCAAGGTCCTCAGCCCTGTCTCTCTCCGACAGAAAGGCCTTGGCATGACGGACCAGGAGGCACTATGCAATTCCTCAAAAAACGATGGGCTTGGGGCAAGTTTTTTGGTTTCCTCTAGCTATGAGAGATCAGGGTGATATCAGTGAGAGACGGAACATGGTTTTGGCTCCTGCATTATACACGAGATCTCAATAGCAGTCAAATGCTTTTCGCATAGAATCACAGAATCACAGAATCACAGAATAGTAGGGGTTGGAAGGGACCTCTGTGGGTCATCTAGTCCAACCCCCCTGCCGAAGCAGGGTCACCTACAGTAGGCTGCACAGGATC
>Ga0065711_1001233_pt1 | contig 46195 bp, 30 predicted proteins | sample Hoacrofraction12_FD_59098 | JGI IMG/M metagenome (GOLD analysis project Ga0065711, IMG submission 59098) | Hoatzin crop microbial communities from Cojedes, Venezuela - Epithelial fraction 12 v2 (version 2) | ecosystem: Host-associated > Birds > Digestive system > Esophagus > Crop | place... | reverse complement strand
GGCGGCTGAGGGCCATCGTGAGGAAGATCGACTCGGATGGCGACGGGCTGCTCACCAAGGGTAACGGCGGGCGCTGCCCCGGGGCCGAGCTGGTGACGGGCGGGGCCCGGCTTGCTCCGCGTCCCAGGCCCGGCCCGGCGCCCTCAGAGGAGGAGAAGATACGCTCCCCCCCCGACGCGGCCCACGGCTCTGGGTGGAGCAGCTCCGTGCGAAGCGCAGCGACCCTCTTGCAGGGCGCGTTAGAAATCCCAGCGGGGTTTGTGTGGAGGGTCCCCGAGCCCCCAGGATCCCGCTTGTGTGTGATGAGGGAAGGGGGTCCAGCACGGGTGGGAGAGCAGTACTGAGTTCCAGGTACCAGCTTTGCACTTGCACCTTGCTCCTTGCACGTCCCAAGCCGCTTTGTTTCTGCTTTGGGAATCCTTTTCGAGCAAGTTTGAGAGGCAAAGAAAGCAGGGTGCGGCCATAACGCCGCGTACGTGCGCTCCAGTACCTGGTGACACTGAGTGGGGCCGGGGAATCATGTATTCGTTTCATCACGATATAGTATCAACTGTCTCTTATCAGGCGGGTTTTTATCAGTCAAACTTGCGAACTTCTCAGTAAACTTGGGCCCTTCCTTTCGGTACGTCATCATGACGCTTTCTGCATTGAACTTTAAAACTCATTATGAAAACCTGTTTTTTTGTTTTGCTGTGATTTTGACAAAAAATCAGAAGTCTCTCATGTGCACACACACAGAGCAAGTAGAAAGCAGAATCCCCGTTCAAATGCCAGAACAGTGATGCTTCATTCACATGATACTAAACATGCAGGAAGCTTTCTGAGTGAGAGGACAAAATACGGTTTTAAAGACGACATCAGCTATATCTCCTGAATGTTGTTCACTTTATATGCTGAAACTAATTAACTGCACGCTTATTTCAGTGTTCCTGCATGTGGCAGTGTGGAGGTGAGGTAGCGTGTAACTTTGGCAAGATGGCTAATCCCCGTAGCAGACAACAGGCAGTTGACAACGGGGGGGGCTGTGACAGAAGAGGTCTATTTATAAAGTGTGGAAATTCCACCCATAGCTCATCCTCGTGGAGGATCTGGTTCTCAGTGTCATGGAAACTTGCCTTCCCCTTACTTCCCAAAGGAAAACTCACAGTGGAATGTGTTTTTACACTAAGAAACTTACGGTATCAAAGCTTTTTAATCTCAGTTATTTCTCAGTGTATCTTTTCAAAGATATTTAAATAAACCCAGTAAAGTTGTATTGACACTTCTGCTGAGAAAGATGGAATAAGATACTTTAGTTTTTGAACACCACAGTAGTAATTTCTGTAGGATTTATTAGTCGTGAGATCATTCAGAGCAGGATTTCAACTGAGTTGGTCTAATTATATAATTTTGCAGTGCAGAGGAAGTTGCCTTCCTCTTCTGGGCACCTGGCAATAACTGGATGATACTGAGAGAATGTGTTCTCCCAGTCTCCTTTAGATGAACTAATGTATTTTTGTGAATTCAGCAGTGTATTATGCTTTATTTCTTGCAGCCGTGTTTCTATAAAAACAAGTAGCTTAAAAGCATTTTTCCAAAATATGTCAGACTTTATTTCAGCCCCAATCAAAGCAAAAATATCTGTTAATATTTTATTTTGGGTAATTAGGGCAACGGCAGTGAATTTAGTTTTACTTCAGTTTGTGGTTTTTCAAAAGAAACCCAAAGCTGATGGGAACAATGCTTTTTTGTGTACAAGGTTATATTTAGAGTTGTCTGCCTGAACCATGTTCAGCATCATTTTCATAAAGCTCTGAAGGAAGAAAACCAAAGGTGAAAGGATGCTGGTTGGCTTCAGGTTTGAAAACCTGTGGCCACATAGTCATTTCATTTTTCAGATAGCCCACAAGAACGTCAACAGCCACCGAAAGGGACAGGCTTCTTGCTTCCGTTGTCCGCTTCCCACGGAGCTAATAAGGCTACTTTCTCAGCTGAAAGCGAAGAATCTTCCTTCTTATGGGCCAAGTTTTTAGCGATCCAGTTTGCTGTGCAGCTGAATGAACGCTACCTGCAATCATTTTTTCCTACCGCTTCCCATGTGTGTCAGAGCTTTTTCTGGCAACACCAGTGTAGGCCAGATTAAAGTAACCGTGCAACTCTAGCCTGAGGGTGTTGATGGGGAAATGGTACTGTGGAAGAGAAACTGAAGGCTGTAGCTGTGATCTCTTGTTCTGTTAGCTTGAAAAAAGCTGTAGCACAGAGGAAACAGATTGTTTTGCTTTAACTAACCTCTTGCCTGTATGCTTACATCTGAATTGCAGAGTGTATTCCAGACTGAATAGGCCTGTGGTATCTTCGCAGTTTTTACAGTGCAGATCATTCTGATTTTTTCCATTTTATTATTTTCTTAATGATTTTCACAGATGAGCTGAGTTCCTGGATACAGCAGTCTTTTAAACATTATGTTACGCAAGAAGCTAAGCAACACTTCAACAACTATGACAAAGATGGTGATGGATTAGTGTCTTGGAAGGAGTATAATATGCAAATGTATGATCGTGTAATTGATTTTGATGAGAACGCTGTCCTGGATGATCAAGAAGAAGAATCATTTCGACAGGTAAAATGTTTCAGCATCAGTTTCTGTAAGCTGTTGGCAAAAGTTTGTTTATCGGGACAGAACAAGATGGGTAGAGAAACCATCGCAGCTGGCACATGTTTTAACGCTTTCATCTATCTGAGAGAGGGGAGTAGTTAAAGTAATGGAGTATTGAAGCTGCTACCATCAAAACAAAGACAAAATGAAATCGTACCTCCCAAGTATATTTTGCTAGCTGAGCGGAGTGTAAGTCTACTGATGGTCTTATCACAGAGTGCATCATCTTAAAACAAGCTGGCAATCTGTTCGGTTCTGTCTGGAGCCTAACCAGTGCCCTGCCCTCAGCAGGGGCCACTACCGCTGCTGTTGGAGGTGAAGGAAACCTTTGTACTCTTTAACCCCCTTTAGTACGCTGTTCTAGCCACTTTTCCCGTCACTTCTCAAGTACCCAGTGTGGGGGATCAGTATTGCCTGCTTTAATATTTTCTGTCCGTTAGAAACCCACAGAGAAAGCAATAGCAATTCTGACATTTTTAGCAATCAGAAGGCAACTCTGATAGCAAAAAGTGGCTGTATAAACAACAGAAGTTACGGATTAATCTCGTACAGGAAAGCAGATACTTAAGAGTGGAAAGGAAGGCCAGAGCGGCAGGGAGGGAAGGTTCACCGAGAATCACCACGTAGTAAAACTTGTTTAATTTCAGGTTAAAAATTTGTAAGTACAGGTAAGTATTGCCCAAAAAGAGAAGTGAGTTTTTAGACTATTCTGGCCTGAGTTGTTTTTTTTTCTCTGAGGACTACTTTGGCTGCTTTTAGTAAAGTAGTAGTAGATAATACAGGAGGTTGGCAGAAGCGAAGCTAAAGTAGACGGTGGGCAGGAGATTTTACACACTGAAGAAAGAAACTGTAAAGCTTCGAAGGTCACTTAGCTGAATAATTACATAGCTTTTAAATAAAACAAGACTTTAAATGGAACTACCAGTCAAAATACTGACCCCGTGTTTGAGATATTGCTGTCTTAGATATACACGCTGAGGCAGAACTCTTACTCACGCTGTACTTTGTTTGACTGCTTGCTAGGTTTTCCTGCTAGCTGATTTCTTCAGCATACATTGTAAAGAGCAAAATCAGCAACATTGTACAAACATCGTATGTCAGCCATCTTCAGCATTCTCCTTAGTTCTGGAAATTAGTGATCCTGCTCTAATCAAAATGGAAGAGTTAAGACTATGGCATCGATTTAGAATTGACATCAAGTAAACATAGGAATTTACCAGAAGGTGGCAGCCTTGTTCATCACTTTTCAAAAAACCCACAAAAGTACTTTTTCCCTGATGGTTCATGTTTATGTTGCAGTCTAGTACGTTCTGCAGTCAGTCCTGCTGAATTGCCTCTCAGCTAAGGTCAGCTTTGCTTTAAGAGTATTTTTAATTATTTTTCAGAATAGTTAAGATCTTCTAATTATACTTTGTTTGTTACATATCATGCCCTATATTAATCAGGTTAGCCTAATCTTGAGAGGAGTGTTGATAAATAGGATATAAACTAGGAAGTACAATTTCAAATGGTTACAGTATTTGTGATCTCTGGTTTTCTGGCTACTCCCTTATCTGGATCGGAGTCACAGTGACAGCACAACACACTTAATCGTGAGATTCCAACATTTTTATAGCTCACATCACTTGCAGTTTGAGTAGAGATCAGTTATCAATGGTGTAGGTCTTTATTTTGTCTAAAGAGTCTGTATAAAATGAAACAAGAAGAAAATACAAATTTTTTGCACATTTGGAATACAGAAACAGGAAGTGGAAGACATTCAGAAATATGAACTTGCCTGCTTAGTGTGAATGTTACTTTTAAAAGGCACGCTAATATTTACACTTAAAACAGGTTAGAGAAATGACTTCGCTTTGAAATATGTTCAGATGTAATGGACAACAACCTTGTATTAAAGGAGTCTGTCTAATCCTTCAGCACTTAAAATAGCTTCAGAAAAGACTTGTTACATATATGATATTTCAGGCCCTTCTTTGAACTACAGACAGCCCTCGATATAAATGAGGTATAGATCCAGAAGGTTAAACGCCCTTAGAATGGTGACTTTGGAATATGCAATGGCTACCATTAATTATAATCATTGTACTCCACTCGGTTAGATTGGGAATTGGTGACTTTTAGAAGAGGAAGCATGTATCGAGACAAGAATTCTTGGTCTTCTCTTTATCTCCCTTCCGTGTTTTTGAAGCCTTGGCTAGGGTGTGTTTTAAATATCTGCTTAAATTAAAGAAAAGGAAGTTCTAATGCGATTCTTAGAATAAAACTACCTCAATTAAAAGTGCTGTTCTCGTTGCTCTGGATGAGCTCTTGCTAGTGAATATGTAACATCAGTATAATATGAGTAGGTAATGTGAAACAATTAATATTCTAATGAGCTTACAGCCAGCTACTATAATGTTGTTTTTCCTTTTCATTAAGTGCTCTAACTAAATCTATTTTCTAAGCTTCATTTAAAGGAGAAAAAACGTTTTGAAAAAGCTAATAGAGATGATGTTCCTGATCTAGATGAGGATGAATTTGTTGCTTTTGAACATCCTGAAGAAGTGGAGTATATGACGGTAAGATTTAGGAGGGTAGCTTTATCAGCCTTGTACAGAGATGCAACACCTTTTTAGTGCATGTGCTTAGCCCCACTACTACAGGGAGCGTGCTTTGAGCAGTTGTGTTCACTGCTTTTACAGACCAAATTAAAAATCAGATAACGTGTTGTGGATCCAGTGCTGGAAGTCAGGAGCAGGAGCAGTAGTTCAGTGCTTTTCTTTGAAATCCGTTTCAAGAACTGGTATTGCACCGCTATCCCAAACTTTTGGGACTGGACTGACATCATAACTCTCTCTAAACTCTGTTAGGTTGGAAATGCATCAGTGTGATTTTAGCGGGAGGAAGTTTCATGCCTAGCTCAGAGTTCGGTTCTAAGTAGGGGGGACTTACAGGAAAGATTTCTTTGCACAGGAGAAGGTCAAGCGCTGGTGACTCTCACTCTGCTTAAAGGGACACTGTAGTCACTTTTCTGGCCAAAAGAGAGTACTCAAGCCCACCTGAAGCTGTAATATTGACTGTGCTGTGGTCAGAGTTTGGGGGATTATTGTTTCAGCCAGGAGCACTCTTGTTAGTCATCTGTTCTGTCACTGCTGTGACTGTTGGTGTCGTTCCAGCTCGGTGCCGACAGTGGACCCCAGTTAAAAGTACCTTGGTGCTTTTCTGCGATAGACCCTTTAGTTTTGGCTACTGCCAGGAGCAGCGCTGTGCAAGCAGAGCCTCTCTCTCTGTTGACAGAACTGTTGCTTGTGGACAAACAGGGAAACACAGCATTATAAGAACAGGCACACTGACTTCACTGGGAAACATAGGACCACACGACCAGCCAGTTTTCCTAGCAATTTCATAAAGTTGCAAAAATGCAAATTAGTGAATATGTCAGATGAAAAAAGAAAAGTGAAGTGAAATTACATAGCTTTGTACACATTCATGTTTCTCAGCTACTTTTATAGTTTTGCATTATGTTGCAGGATTCCAACTCTGTGTACACCTTACAGATCTGGCTTTCATAAAACCCGACATTCTAAACTCGTAAGAACAGGTCTCTTCTGTTGTAGAGGAACCAATTACTGCACTAGGCTGCATAAAACAGAAAAGCAGATTTGAAATGAGGGAGTCTTTACGTTAAAGAATACCTTATTGGCTAAAATGAAATACCTTATTGCACTAAAATGATTTAGTGCTGTTTCTCTTGATTACAAGTTGCTAATTTTTCACAAATTGATATTTTTGTATGTATGCAAAAGGACTTTGTCATTCAGGAGGCTTTGGAAGAACATGATAAAGATGGTGATGGATTTGTTAGCCTGGAAGAATTCCTTGGTGATTACAGAAGAGACCCAAGTAAGCAAAAGGGCAGGGGCATGAAAGAAGGAACTGAACAAAAGCTTTTGGAATGGGGTGAATTATATGCACCTTTATTTTCAGCTTTTTACACCTCCACCTACAGGTTCTGAGTAACATCCTGTCTTCTAGCATAATTCAGTTTCCTGGTACTGGACATAGCAGGCCGTTATTTCGGTCTGCCCTGTATGTATGCGGCAGTGGTTTGTGTGCAGCCTGTTCCACTGTTTCCTTGCAAGTTACTTTCTGTGTTCCTAAAGACTGAAGCATATTCCTCGTCACTAGGTGCATGGCTGAAACAAGATGCGGTTTTGCTAATTAACGCGTCTGCAAAAACACCCAGCATGAATGTAAGGTTAAGCTTTCCTGGTCTGATAAAGCTTAAGGCGGCAGCTGTCAGCCTTGCTTTGGAAGGATTGAAGCTGCATGTGTTTTAAGAGGGGTGGAGGGGAAGCATAAAGAGTTTGTTCCCTGTACCAGCTATCAGAAGCCCATCTGCTTTCACCTTTTGGTTTTTTTTTCCACTCTTGTCCTTCCTTAAACTTGATCTGTTCCTTCTTTGACAAGAAAAAGGATGCTTATCTGGTCTTTCTCAATACTTTAGCTATGTTGCTAACAAATAAAAATAAAAATAAATATAGGGCAAATAACTCCTCCAGTTCCAAAAAGATCAGTAGCTTGAGGCATGTGGAAAGCCTGCTTCGTCCTCAGGAGTGCTCATTCCTGTGTGGACCAGCATCCTAGCTAGGGAAGATGTTACAGCCATGTGAGGATATGGAGCAGTAGGGGAAGTCAGTTATTCTTTGCTCCAATCAACCACCTGGAATTTCACCTTTTATAACCAGCTTTGTTTGCCAGAGCCAGTAAACCCCATAGACCTTTAAGGCAGCTGCAGGGTTCTTCATCTTTTTCCGGCTCTGACTTGAAAAAGGCTTTTCCAATCCAGTGTACCCAAAGTTGTTGGAAGGGAGTGAAATTGTTGCTAGGGTCCTTATGGTAATAGAGAAGATAACAGCTTTCTCATTAAAACTTTTTAGCAAGAATTCAGATTTGGCTATAATTGTAGAAACTAATTCAGCTTTTCTCCAAATGGCCATCTCTTCTGCAGACAATGTTCCTGCAGCGCGCTCTGAAATGACTGACAAACTATGTGGTGTTTCTGGCTTCGTAATTGTCTCGTGGTTTTGGGTGACAGTGTATGGTAAATTGTGACATTAAGGGATAATTGACTTGCAAACTGGATGTTAGAAAGGAGGGAGAGAGACTTCACTCTTTTTCTTCTTTTATAATAGAAACCTAATTGTTTTTTAACTGTTATTTATCTGCTTGTGATGCTAACTAGTTTTGACTTTCATAAGGTTTGGGAAGTTTTAATATCTGTTCATGGTTGTCTGCAATGTTTATCAGTTTGATGAATTGCTTCTAAATTTCGTGAAGAGTTAGAGACAAGTTTAAGATTGCTGGCTAGGTTGCAGGATGCAATACCAGTGGATAGGGTAAGTATAGACCAAGCATACAAATAACCAAAGAAATGAAAACAGTAAATGCAATTGCTTTGGATATATTCCAGGTATTTTAGAAAACAAAAAAAATTAGTGATTTGAAAGCCTGCAGTATTAGTCTGAGTCTGTTGAGCCTGTGCTAATTAAGACTTTTACCTGCTGTGTTAGCTGCCACAGACTGACCTCACTTGATGATGAAGCAGGGGAGCAGACAGTAGAACATTACTAAAAACTTCATATGGCCTGAGAAGTTTCATAATCCCATATACTGCTGAACACTAGTCATCAACATACTTTTTGGGACTCTTGTGGATTTCAAGCTTTTCCCTACTTTTCTCCGTCCGTGAAGTGCTGGGATGACTAGTGTCTGAGGCCTGTAGTAGTGCTCATATGGCTGTCGTGTGATACGCTCAACATGGTATCTGCAACACAATTGCTATACGTTAATGGGAGAGAGTAATCTTAGCCAAGGTAAATACTGCAAATGGAAAATACCTCTGTCATCTGCTTTAACTTTTTCCTACTGATAAGTCAGCTATCCCAGTAAGTAGCAAACTGTCTACTTGGCATCTGTTGGGACTGGTCTGTGAGGCTTGCCTTTGTTTAGCGAAATCGGTTTAATGTTACATTTTATGAGATAAAGTTAATTTGCGTAGGAGAGAAGTGAAAACATGGGCTTTAAGGTAAAGAGTGGCTTTAAACTTGACGAATGTGTCTTACTAGCTGCACGGGAGGATCCAGAATGGATACTTGTTGAGAAGGATCGGTTTGTGAATGACTATGACAAGGATAATGACGGAAGACTCAACCCTCAAGAGCTGTTGTCTTGGATAGTACCTAACAACCAGGGTATTGCACAAGAGGAGGTATGTGTGTTGACTGCTGTGTAGATTTTAATTAATGCCACAGAATTTTGAAGGTATCACAACAGAATGATAGATGCATTCAGATTTATCATGTCTTAGTACTTGAAAAAGAATTCTTCATAAATCTTTGCATACATTTTTAACCTTTTTTCAGTTTGACAAGGAATGCAGGTCCTTTAACTGCATGAGGCAAATTTGGAGTTCCTATTAATTTTATTGAACGTCTGTAAATTAACAAAGTGCTTTTCTACATGTTTAAATAGCTTACCTAGTTTGACTTATGGTACAGTATTTTAATCAGTTATTTTCTAGTTATTGGAGGTAAATCTAATGAGATATACTACTAAAAGAAACAGTTACATACTGACAGCATAATTTTGAAAGCAACAGTTGATCATGGTTCTTCTAACTGGATAAATTATCATAATTTGCAGAACTAAAATCTCGTCTTTTCGTAAGTACAAGAAAATGGAAGTCTTCTCTGTTTCAAGATGCTGTAATACTGACTTTGATGATGATAATTAAAATGGTTTAATCAGGGGTGGAACACCGTAATAGGTTTAAGTGCGTTCTCTTTGTAGCTGTCTTGATTTTTTTGTAGCAGGTAGTAGAAGCACCGAGGGTTCCAGAACAACCCATTTCAGTAAGCAGGCTGTTCGGTCNCCGGCTGCAGTAGAGAGGGTTTCTGCCTTTCCGCTAGTAACTTTTTAACTTGAATTTGTCCAAGTCTCTCTCCTTCACACTGGAGGATTTTGGTGTTCAGAAGGGCAGGAGCAACAGGTCTTCTCGTGCCTCCACAATTCCTGGGAAGGACGGGAGACGCTTTGTGTCGGAGCGTAGCCCGCCTGCTGCGTTGGCCCCTCTCCTTACAGAGGTCCCTCCTCTTGCTTTTTCAGCGCTGTGGGTGACAGAAAAAGCAACGTGGCTAGCACGCAGCACTGGATGCTCACGTATCTAACCCTGTTACCTAACGGCTAAGCTGTTAGATTGCTCTAGCGGTATTTTTGTAAATGTGGGTCTGTAAGCTGTTGCACAGACTTTTTTTAACATCTGATACTTGAGGGTGGTTGGTTCTTATTTCACAGAAATAACCTGTTCTGACCTGAATTCTGTGCTGTGTTGAGTCTATTCATACCTGCGTTGGTTTGCTTGGTTGGGTGGAGTTTTCTTTTAGCGGGTCTTTGCTGTTCATTCAATTTTTAGCTTACAGCAAGGCCATGCTGTAGTAATAGCTTGGTTCTGCAAGAAATCATTTTTTAAATTTGTTTCTCTGATGTGCTGTGGTTTTTCTTCAGTTAATGTAAGGGCTTAGCGAAGTCACCTATGCTGAAGAGAAGGTAGCATTGACTTAAGTCATAAACAGCTATTTGAAAGCTGAATATTCCAGTTTCATTTCAGCATTTCAAAATGACTTGAATAACCTTGTAGCTAAATAACATAAAAATAGAAAAATTCCTATACCTTCCATTTGCAGGAATTGGTCTGTGTTTACCAAGATGTGTGTGTTAGTTATCCTTTAGCTTTTGCCATGCAGAGTGCTTTTAAAATCTGCTTGGCTGACGTTCGTCCCTGTTATTTTCTTCAGTCCTTTTTGGTGATGTAGTCAGCTTAAATGTAAGTAATACTTAATTTAAAAAAAAAGTCACTAAGCAGTTATATGAAGCCAAACAAATCAGAAAAAGTAGGAACAGAAGGATGCTCTAAATCATTGTATTCGTAGATGTTTAGCAGATAAAAGCACAAACCATATAATACCGGGACTCCTCTATTCTCAGAAATAATAGGTGCAGCAGAGCCGCTGTACTGGCTTGTTATCTGTGAGCTATGTAATACTTGTGAATAAGCTACAAATAAAATATTCTGTGATTGGTTTTTTGTTTTACTGCTGAACTTCCCTCCTTTTGTACTATATAAACAAGCAAAAATCAGAGAATTGTTTTAACTTGCAGTTTCGTTTGACATCGTCATGGTTTAGTATTTAGAAGTTTTTTTCAGAAAAGCAAGCTTTTGCTTTCAGCAAATGAGGGAAAACATGAATTGCTACCCAGCGTTAAAGTTCCTATGCATAGGTGGCTTGTCTTGTCCACTGCTGAAGGTAGAAAACCCTTTTTCACGGTGAACATTAAATACTGTCCAGTTACGTTTTAATCAGGAATTATAGAGATGGAGCGTTTTTTGCAAGTCATAAATAGGGACAGAATATCCAGCTGCAAGTCTCTCCCTGCCTTTATTTTTTTTTTTGTGATGGAAAAGCGAGTCTCCACAGGTTTGGGAAATAAAAACTGGCTTAGCACAGTAGACACCCCCGGAGTTGAAAGCGAGCGCACCTGCAGCTGAACCCAAGCGCTGTAAACGATGCTTATCTTGTTGGACAGTGAGTAAATACGTGACTGAGCTAACGGGTGTCCACTTCTGAGAGAGGCTGCTCAGCTTGCACGCTGTATTGGCCGAGATCCTCGCTGAGGTCCCACATGTCAAGGACCGGCTCTTGCAGCCGTCATTCAGCGGCCCAGCACCCAGAGGGGCTCTCTGAAAGCACACGATCTCTAACTGGGCTGCTGAGCTTCCCTTTGCTGTGATCACCTGCGGAAGGTCTGTGCTGCACCCGCCCATGCATTTCAAGGACCACGGGTGCTTCCAGCACTACGATTAATCTTTGCTGTTTTAATACCGTCTGCCACCTTCAAGTAAAGCTGTGGGTTTGACATTGATTTGCTACTTTATAATTGGTAGTGGGGATAGAGATTTGATATTATGGTCTTGCCACCAAATAAAAGAGGCAAAAGGAAACAAACTGAGAAAAGCAAGGCTCTGTTCTGAATGTAGAGTCTTGTGTGGCTTGTTACAAATAATGGTGTTGTGGCAGGGCTTCGACAAAGCCTCTCCAAAAGCGTTATTTGTGAATGCTCATATCTATTAACTGTGCACATGGTGTTCCATTTCTTTTTAAAGGCTCTTCACCTTATTGACGAAATGGATGTGAATGATGATAAAAAGCTTTCTGAAGCAGAAATTCTTAAGAACCAGGATTTGTTCCTTAACAGTGAAGCAACGGATTATGGTAGGCAGCTTCATGATGAACGTTTCTACCATGAAGAACTTTAGATTATTTATTTTGTAATCTGCTTTTCTTCCCTTTCTTGCATTTGGAGCTTTTGTTAAAAGCACCCGTCAGCCATGTTGCAAGTTTTATGCTGTAACTACAGTACACTAATGATTGTGTAAGTAATTTGTGTTCAAAATTTGACTGCCCTCTTGCAGACTTCCTTGAGCCTCTTCTAGCCTTCAAAGTTAACCTTAAATACTTTGTTCCAAAATTATATAGCATTGGGCAATTAATTACTGTAGGATTAGTACTGTATTGTGAAGAGTTGTTCTACTGTACTTGAAGAACATGGAGAATCCAAATGATTCTGAAAGAATGCAAACTGTAGTAACTGAGAGACTACTATTTTTTTCTAATCAGTTTAATTAGGGTGGGGATTGGGGAAGGTGGGGGGTGTTTAGAGTCAGAATTAACTGTGTTTTATTTAATAAGTTTGGAGAAACATGTAGATTAATGCCTCAATTGTTTTAAGAGGTTTCTGCTTAATTTTAAATGGTTTCTATACCGTGGTTTCTTGTCTCATAAAACTTGCTATTTTTACACGTGTAGACAATAACTGTTTTTAAGGTACAATTCTACAGCATTAGCAATATAAAGGTATTTTACAGTGTTAAGACCCTCTTCATTTGTTGGATTAAAACTTAAAACACTGTCATTCTGCGTTTTGTCCATTTATTTCTTACTGTGGGTGACCCATAGCAACTCCTTGAAATCTGAACAATGTACACAATATAAGTAATGTGCAATGGCATCATTCTTAGCGTCTGTAAGCCAAAGACACATCATCTCGTCTGGATGCTGAAGAAGACTCAAAAAAGCAAGAGTGTGTGTTTAGCATTTTCTGGACATGTTTGCAAAAGTGATTTGTTGTTGTTTTTTTTTAATTTGGGATATATGGAACTCTAAAGCATCAAGGCATTACATAATATTTGTAGTAGTAACCTCTGAAAGTTAACTTTGGTTCAAAGCTCCACAATTACTGTTCATAAAAGTAAGTACTGTCCCATTACGTGATTATGTGAAATAGTCTGAAAGGTTAACGGCACAACAGGTTCAGTTGAGGAAAGTACCTATATTTGCTTTTTGTCTGCTAGAAAGTCACAGGAACTAGCTGATTATTCTAAACAAAACCAAAGCCTCCCAGGATGGATGGTGGTGTGTGTATTAGGGGGTTTTTAATTCCGAGATAACTAACTCCTGCAGTGCCCTTGCAATGTTCTTCTGGACCATTGTTTTCCTTCCTCCCAACTCTTCTTACTGAGTAAAAGCAACTAGTTCTGCCTTGTTTTTTTCCTGATACACCACCTCTTAATTACTTTCAGAACAAACAGGAAATTCCTTTTGACGTAAGTGTTGAAGTGTCACCATTAGCAGCTAGCAATTTTGATTCAGAACAAAACTACATATACTTTTACTGTATTTTTTTAGATATCATAGTGATAGAAATTCAAAACACTTTTTCAAATTTTTGTGGTTACGTTTTTTCCACACCATATTTGTTTATTTCAGTTCCTGGGAGTGTGAGTACAATGGTTGCTGTGGGGGCAAGCGAGGGGGATCTGATCTGAAAAAAAAAAAGCCTAATTAAATCCAGTGTGTCCAGGAATATGAAACCAGTTGTTGTTGTCTGTGTTAGAGCGTTTTTAAAGAAGTCGTAGTGACAGTTTCAGCGGCATACTCAGTATTAAAAATGTTGTCTTCAGCTTGCAAAACAAGGAGGCAAAACAAGGAGAGAAAAGTGCCACTGGAAGGATGCCACTACCCTTTGCTCTTTGACGCGGCTCCAAGTTGTTTGCTGGATTGCAATTATTTGCATAAAGCAAGAATGAGAAGAGGTGTAGCAAGACCAGTAGAGTACCAGGCAGCATAGCGGTTATACAGCCTGCGTCTCGGAGTTGGTGCCAAATGTCCCGTTTATTGCTTATTTTCCTATTTCTGCAAGCAGCTGGGGTTAGGTGTTATCAGAGCTTAGCTTGCTGTGAGGTAGAACTGCAGCTTTCCTCGCTTTGCAGCTCTTAAGGCGATGCCACGGGCAGAGAAACCTGGGACTTAAGAGGAAATATTGTCATTGCTAATGGAACTGAAACGTGGAGTTGGAGAAGGCTAAGCTCAGTCTTTTGCTGATGATGTATTCTGCTGAACGTTTCTGTCATTGCTAGAGTAAATTAGTGTAGACATCTTCTGATTTCTGATCATGTTTTTAAAATTGGGCTTCTTTCACTTTAGGCTTAGAAGCCTCACAGTGCTGTCACAATCTTAGAAAGATTTGTGGCTTTTCATGGTTTAATCTAGTGTTTAGGCTGCCCAGCTTGGCAATCCACCACCCGCATTCAGTGACGTCTCTCCAAATACTCTACACGAGAGTAGCTCCAGTATTTGCAGGGTTACGCGCCGACAGAGTCCTTTACCTAGCATTTCTGAGCTGTACTGAGGGAAGGTGCAATGAAGCAAAGTATCGCTTGGGACTAACACCTGTTTGACTGTAGATACAAATTAAACAGAAACTTTATTATCTATTTCATTATTAATATTTAGTGATCTGTTAGAACAGAGCTTTTCAGCACTCCGGTGTGGCCATATTTTACTCTATGTTAATTTATAGAAGGAACTACTGGTGTAGTGAGCCTGGGGTTACCAGAGTCCGCGGAAGTCACGCACACAGTGACCCAGGTAAGCCTCGTTTTTCTGTTTCCTGTCAGCCCTACTCTTCGTAGGATATTCCGAATTTCTCTGCTCAGTGAGGGCTGAGGGCAACGTCTGGTAGCTCCCTCCCCTCTGCCAGGTTTTACAGAAGTCCTTCTACAACATCCAGGCTGTAGCTATCACCACATGTTCAAACAGGGAGATAATTTGGGACAAAGGACTGTGCCTTCTGCTGCTGTTCTGTCGTGTAAAACTGATGCTTTGTTTTGAGAAAGCTTCCCACCACTGTATCCCACGGATCAAACAGACCTCTGAATGGCATACTAAAGAACCCCGTTCTTCCTTACGTGTCTCTCCAGCGACACCAGAGACTGCTCGCCAGTCACAAACCTCACCAAACAAATACAATCAGGTTGTAGGGATATTCTAGAAAGCAAGAGCAGATTCAGCTAACGCTACCTTTCATCCTAGAATCCCCCGCTGTGGAATGAGACTTTACTCCATCAAACTGCACCACGTCTGCCCGCAGAAGTTCTGTGAGCAGTGTTCAGGCTGTGGTCAGCTGGAACAGCTCAGAACAGCCAGTCCGGAAAAAGCCAAAAAGATCTAACTCAGAATTGAAACCTTAGCTTTGACTTACGGGAAGAATAAAAAGAGAGATGGTGAAGGTTAAGTGTCACTGTGGTTAGAGGCGAAGAGGCATCCTGCTTCAGCATGCTGTAACTGAGGGTCTCTGCCCTGTTACTTCTGATCGCGCCTTGTAAGCAGCACGTGCGGAATATTCCCAAGTCAAATATTACAGCGGGTAAGAGCACTTTGTCTCCGTGTAATAACCGCCCAGGTTTCTTAGAGAGAGATGGAGCATTCCTGTTGGCAAGGTGACATTCTCACCCTCAAAATTAGTTATCCCTAATTCAGGGGCAGTCCCCAGCGCTGTGGGAATATGCATTGGGATGGTTCTCTGGACGACATTGAAGTGAGAGAGACTGTCAGAGGAACAAATACTGGCTAAATTCAATGAACAGAACAAAATTCCTCTGCTTGTTCCAAAATCCTTCCATTTATAAAATCAAGGATGTCGCAAAATTTGATTTGTAAACAAACACGGCACGTAAAAATGTCAGGTGAACAGGGCAAAGGGAGCATAATGACGGCAAGTAGTATATGAGATATCAATAATAGGAGGCTTAGATTTGCAGAGTTTTCAGAACATGAAGCAGCTCATAGATTCAGCATCTACAACAGTGCATCCTACCAAAAGCACAGCTCATCTCGGGGAAAGTGGCTGGGCGACACCACGAACACGATTCCAGTGCTGGTACAATCCAGGCAGAACTCTCAGAGGTGCACAATGAAGCGACAAGAGGGAACGGTCACAAGTTCCAGCAAGGGAAATTCTGACTGGACGAGAATTTCACAGTAGCGGTGGTTAAGCGGTGCGTTGCCACCCCAGAGACCAAGCTCACAAAGGTCCTGAGCAATGCGACCCGTCTTTGAAGTCAGCTCCGCTCATAGCAGGAGATTGCAGCGGAGACCTGCCTGGCACAGACCGGGAGGCACAAATAACCCTCTTTAAAGTGATCCCATCTAAACACACGTTGCCAAATGGTTTATGTTTCTACACATTGTAAGTTGTTTTGAGTATGCAGCATTTCCAACTGCAGGCTATCCTTCCCTTCTCTGTCTTAAAAAAAACGGAGCTTGCTAGAAGTAACAAGAAAAACCCCTCAGAAGGTGAACATTGATCTCAATGTTGGTTTTAAGGTAGCAGTTGTTCTTGTTGTGTTATACCTTTTCTATACAGAAGGTAGTGCCTCATGTGAAGTGCTTTGTGCCCTTCTCACAAGAAGAAAAGTGACATTAAAGGGTAGTTCCACAAGAATTTGGTCCTTGAAGCAGAATCCTTTGTGCTACATAAATGTTGCTCACATAGATGTATACCAATGTCTCTGATGGAGGCGTAAGGAAATACTTGCTCATGAAGAACGTTGCTTTACCAGCCCTGCTGATCTATCAGAGCAAAAAGGAAGAAGCTGAGAAAGCAATCCACAAGGAATTCGCTATGCAGAAAGGAAAAGTTAAATTGTTTTGAGAAAGGTTTCTTCCTCCTGCTCCAGGAGGCTTCGCGCTCGCTGGCTCTCATCCTGCCATGTGATATCAGCCACCCCGATGTCTGCGGGAAAAGCAGCACGGCAAGCTGCGGGCAATCCAGGAGACTCCTGGAGAGCACAGAGGAGAACTCCTTGTGCCGGGTAATGGACAGCCCTACCCAAGGGGGTGCGGTACTGGACCTGTTGATCACCAATGCAGGTGAGCTCATCGGTGATGTCACGATCGGAGGCAGCCTGGGCTGCAGTGACCATGCACTGGTGGAGTCTGCAGTCGTGAGGGATACGGGTCAGGCAAAGAACAAGGTCAGGACCCTGAATTTTAGGAAAGCCAACTTCCAGCTCTTCAAGGAGTGAGTCAATAGGACCCACTGGCAAATGGCCCTCGCGGACAGGGGAGCAGAACAGAGCTGGCAGAACTTTAAGGACACTTCCTATAGCGCAAGAGCTCTCGATCCTCAGGCGGAAGAAATCAGGAAAGGAAGAGACTGGCATGGCTGAGTCAAGACCTGCTGGTCACACTAAAGAGCAAGAAGGAAATACTCAGGCAGTGGAAGCAGGGACAGTGATCCTGGGAGGAGTATAGGGACACTGCTCGGGTGTGCAGGGATGGCGTCGGGAGGGCCAAGGTGCAGCTGGAGCTGAACTTGGCAAGGGATGCTAAGAGCAATAAGCAGGGCTTCTATAGCTATGTCAGCCAGACAAGGATGGCCAAAGGAAGCGTACCCTCCCCGATGAGCAAGACTGGCAACTGGTAATGATGGACAAGGAGAAGGCTGAGGTACTCAACAACTTTTTTACCTCAGTCTTTACTGGGAGCCTCTCTTCCCACCCCTCTCCAGTGGATGGACGGCAAGACGGGGACTGGGGGAAGCAAAGTCCCTCCCGCTCTACGGGAAGATCAGGTTAGTGACCGCCTGAGGAACCTGAACATACACAAATCTATGGGACCTGACCAGATGCATCCCAGAGCCCTGAGTGAATTGGCTGATGGACTTGCCAAGCCACTCTCCATCAGATTTGCAAAGTCAAGGCAGTCAGCTGAAGTCCCTGGTGACTGGAAAAAAGGAAACCTTGCACCCATTTTTAAAAAGGGTAGAAAGGAGGACCCTGGGACCTACCGCCCTTTCAGCCTCACCTCTGTGCTTGGGAAGATCACAGAGCAGATCCTCCTGGAAGCTATGCTGAGGCACAGGGAGGGCACAGGGAGGGCAGTTTCCTCCTGGAAACATTCAAGGTCAGGCTGGACGGGGCTCTGAGCAACCTGGTCTGATTGAAGATGTCCCTGCTCTTGCAAGGGGGTTGGACGAAATGACCTTTAAATGTCCCTTCCCACTTAAACCAGCCTATGTGTCTAAACCTTTGTTTTGACAGTAACAGCAGTAAAAAAAACAAGACTGAGCAGTGTCAAGCACCAGGCCTAATCCCTGACTGAGCTGAAGCGTGGTTCAGCTGATCAGTATTGCTGGCATTTCAGATTTGCAAAGAGCACACACGGTACAAATGCTTTCCCCAGTTCCCTGTCCCTCTTTCCAGCTACCGAGGTAGGAGTACAGGGTAAACCAGAAGCATAGAATCATGGAATCACAGAATCATTAAAGTTGGAAAAGACCTCTACGACCATCAAGTCCAACTGTCACCCCAACACCGCCGCGCCTGCTAAACCACGTCCCAAAGTGCCACATCTACACGTTTTTGAACACCTACAGGGATGGGGACTCCCCCACTGCCCTGGGCAGAATATATGAGCAGGTGTGTTCTCAAACAGGTGGAGGATTACAGTGCGAACCAGGCCTAAACAACTCGTTTGTTTGAACTGTGTAAGCTATATTTTGTCTTGAAATTTAAACAACTGAACTTTAATATGTCAGCCTGTTTACACTGATAAACGTGCAAATAATTTATCTAGAAAAGTTTTGCTTTTTAAATATATTTGAAAAGATCTTTCAGATGTTCACTGTTGACTGGCTACAGTTTTGCATTTCTAAGCAGAAAAAACCCACAACGATTGGTGATGTTTCTAAATGAGCAAATATGCAGAATATTTGCTAAAACATGCCAAAGGAATCTAAGCCTCCCATGGTGCTAAACAATTCACTGTACCACTAAAGCAGGGACACTTTGCACAGAGACAGACCTGCTGGAGATCGCGTGTTGTGGACAAAGGTCCAATGGTTTGCGATCAACAGAAAATGCCACAACGGTTCCCAAAGCACAGCAGCATCTTTGCAAATGGCGATCTGCACAGCGACTGCCTCCATGCTTACCCCCCAGAGTCTCCACCAGGTAAGATTATTCTTTTGCAAAGCATGTCCTTCACTTCTGTCTGACGTTTCTGTGAACGTGAAGCCTGCTTTCTTTCCAGAATTGGAAAGAGTCCTTTCTGAGAAGTGGAAACCTCTCCAGCACTGCAAGCATTGCCTACTTGGCTAATGCATATGCAATACTTGCAAATGAGTAGTGATTTCCTTTGAATTAACAGGAGGGAGAAAGCCAGTGTCTTGGTAAAAAAGACAAAAGATGTCAGAGAAATAAAAAGCATCTTTCTGCAGGTACCTGAAGTTCTGACAAGAAGGGGAGACAGAAACGCAAGCCTTTTGATTTTCTCTTTCACAAAGTAGCCATACTTCTCTCCAAAACACTGCCAGATACCGCTCACGTTGAGCAAGCCCCCTGTGAGACTGCACATTCCCACAGCATCTCTGCTCCTCTCTCATCTTTGAAACCCTTTCAGGGATAAAGATGGTAGCTAACCGTGTTTAAACATGCACCAAGCACAAAAAGACCCTGCATTTCTGTGATACAAGCAATAATTTTAGGATATAGAGTACCATGACGTTAATTTTAGAGGAAATCCTTTCATGTGCTTCATAATTATGAAGATTAAGATAGTCTTTCTCTTGGGTAAAATGCCAGCGACTGGGTCCACCTTTCAATGAAGGCATCTATTGGAAACCCCTGTGAAATGCTAGATATTGGTTAGGAATGTAGGATACGCAATTCATCTTGACATTAGCTGCCAATTGCACTGAAGCAATGTGCCAGCCAGACTGTCTCGCACCGTGCAGTGGTGCTTTTGGAAGGATGTTCACATAGTTCCTCCTAGAACAGCGAAAGGAGCATGTTTCAGAGCCGCTGTCGCGGGGTCTGGAGCGGACTGAGCCAGCTTTCAGCCAGCAGCTGTAGTCGGTTCAGAGGAGCTGTCACAGATCGAGGCGGGTGCTCGGAGGCTGCTGTTTCTGTTTCCATGGGAACAGAGACCGTCTCCTCACAGAAGGCAAGGTGATTTCAAAATTTTTAAATCGGCACGATTGTGGATAATTTGAAAGCCCCTAACATTTCTCACATTGAAATTTGGATAGTCATTTGTATGGCAATAGAAACAGCAGGCGCAGCTAACCGACTGCAAAGCTTGTGTATTTTAGCCGTGGTTTTCCTCTGGAAGGGGTTTCTCTGCTGTCGGTGTCTCTAGGCTTCAGGACTCCGTCAGGCACCAGGGGCCAAATTGTGCTAATTTTGAACGTGACTGCATGACAGCAATGGCTGTGAAGCCATAGCTCTGAGATGTGATTGTTCCAGAGGCTTTGAAGGATTGTAGAAGTGCCTTCTATTCTCCATTTTTCATTTCACAAACAACGATTCCAAGGGCCCATAATGTACCTGAGGACTTTTGAAAAACACAACCAGCTTAATGCCTGAATTATCTGCATATTCAGCGTCTCTTTACATACTGCCTTACTACTTTCCAGAGGCTCCCTCACCCCTTTGCTGTGCAGACTGAAAGGTTTACTGCCTGCTCCAATCAACTGTCTGAGATTAGAGACATTAACTGGGAAGAATGTCTTGCCTGAAGCCCTGGAGGAGCACAGCCCTGTCTGTAGATGCTGTTTTCATATTTTAAGCACGGTCAGCTCCAAACCTGCTGCCCAAATCCCTAATAAAAAGCTTTGCTCGACCCAAATGAAGCTTCCATTCTGATGCATACCAAAATTTCAGGTTTTTTGAATTGGAACTTTTTAAACCAAACTGAAGACTTTTCATCACTTTCCACTGCAGAACAGATTCAGATGGTACATTCTGTTGCCAAACAGTTTCAATTACTGGAAGAAACACCCAACACTGTGACCTGGAGACTGATTCCTGCCCTTATCAAACAGATGGAACAGAAACCCAGGGGATTTTTAACCTTGTGGAGCAGGGCTGGGAAGGAAGCCGCAGTGGCTGCCAGGGAAGCGTTCCACTTCAGGCTTGTTACTGACACTTCTGGATTTCTGAGCGGAGCTGTATGCAACGGTTAGACGAAAAGCTGCGTTAGAAAGACGAGGAGGTGGAGATGAAGGGCCGTGCAAGTTCCCAAAGGGTCCAGCCTGTCAATAACCACATGAACGGACGAGCAGCTGAGCACGTATCATTACCGCCCTAGGCCCACTCACTTGCCCACTGCGAATGCTTCTGTTTGGCACAAATGTGTCGATAGAACTATTTTGCGGGGGAAAATTTCATGAAGTTCAAGGTGGTTTCAGTAGAAGGCATTCTAGTAGTTAGTAGCATAGCAAGGTTCACGGATTTTCGCTCCCCTTCCCTCATCACCGCAGAGCTCCCTCCAGGGCAAAACCTTTCCAGCCTTCGCAGGACTCAAACATTACCCTGCTTGTGAGACACAGTATTTGTTAATAACAGGGCGCCACGTTGTGCGTGTTCCTGTCTGGAGGATGGCTTTAGGAAGATCTCTCCTCCAAGCACAGCACTTGCCATGGGAGTGTCACAAGGGACTTGCAAGACTGTCCTGACACATGTGCTTGGGAAAGGGGCAGAGACGAGTTTTGGGAGCGGTCAGGAGGCTGGTGCACCTTTGAACTCAGACAGCTCTTGGGAACTGCTATTTCTGGGTACTGGTTCCAGCTCTGCTAAATGACACAAGCTTACAACAAGTAATCGCACCCTAAAAACCAGCAGTCGTAGTCAACCACCCCAGCATAAGGTTAGTAGATGCCCACTGCAGGGTATTTAGGTATTCTGTGGTGCTTTGCCTTATGGGAGAAAAGGAAAAGAATCCTCTACCAGTTTTCTCGAGCCTAGTCATGGCCTGTGCAGCGCGGAGGTAGACCCGAGCCTCTGCAGAGAGCTATTTACTTCCCAGCTGCAGAGGGCTAGTTACCAGCTGCAGGGAACTAGTTACCAGCTGCAGAGGGCTAGTTACCAGCTGCAGAGGGCTAGTTATCAGCTGCAGAGCTACGCTTTTACGCTGTGGCCAAGTGGAGCCGGTGCTGCTGCGCCCAGAGGAAAAGAGCTGCATGGCGTTATGGATACTGTGCCTGACGCCGACGCGGCTGGCCGGTGACGCGGTGCCCGCACCTCAGCAGCGGTGAACCGCAAACACCTGGAGAAGAGTCCCTGTCAGCATCGTACAAACTCTGACCCAGGCCTCCGCCTCTCGCGCTGACATACTTGCCAGGACTATTTGCTACGGGGTTTCAGTTTCTTCAGCTGCAAAGTGGAGATCATTTTCTCCCTCTTGCAGAGCCCTGCAAAGCCTGACTACACCCGCAAGGCACAGCACCCTCTGGAAACAACCCAGCGACGCTGGGACATGCGAGAGGCAATGGCTCCAAATCCAGTGTCTGCCCAACAGCTCTGCATTGTCAGAGCCAGGGGCTGCGACTCGCACCAGCTAATTTCCAACAGCTCATCAAAATGCCTGCGCTAGGAGCATGGTTGCTCTAGGCCCTTCTGCGGCCAACGGTGAGAGATAAACTTACCTGCCCGAGCCTACGGTACAGAGAGGCACCCCCGGCTGCTCCTCAGGGAGGTGGCTGTGCTACACCAGTACTGTGGGGCGGGACCAATGCAGGCACATTGCTCAGCGTCAGATTCAATCCAATAATTGGCTTCTTGGTTGGAAGCTGAACTAAAAGTAGTGAGAAAGCAGGGTTTCATTTTGTAGGGCCAAAACACACTCGAGGTGCTTTCAGGATCCCCAACAGCACCTAAGCCATCCTTTTCAAAACAAAGCTGTGATTTGGAAATAGCAGAAGGAAACAGTTTGTTTTAGAAAGACGTTCCTAAAAAGATTCTTTCTTTTTTTTGCTTACAGATCAAGTATTATGACTAATGACCATACCCTCAAAATAAATTTTTTCAGGGACTTTTTGCTTGTGGAAGAAAGCCTCATTCCTTGCTCCTCAGCACCCTCTGATACAGAATCCTCGCATTTCTCCTTCTCCCACTCTCATGCAGTGATGCTTTCTTCCCCCTGCTCACGACAATCAAAGCAGTTTCACACCTCTGGCCCTGCAAACTCTCTCTTTTGCCCTCCTTTGCTCGCACTTTGTTTTCCCTTTCAAAGTCTCTGCACCTTCCCTGTCTTCTTCAGGGCATGGGGAAGGAAGCCTGCCAGTTCTCTACACTGCCAGCTCCAAATCGCTCATGGAGCGGCCACAGCCAGCTCCGGCCACCAGCTGCTGCAGGTCCCTGAGCAAATCTCCATGCCCTGCCGGAGCTCTGAGAAGCCATGAGACATCTGGACCGCTCGACAACCTGCCGCGGGGCCGGAGCTGCAGGGACAGTAAGAAACAAGCAACACCCAGGCATCAGGGGCAGCGTTAATTAGTCACAGCTGAGTAAGTCCAGAGGTGTTGTTGGTGTGGAAGGGCATATTTTTGCATAGACAACCACAGCAGGAGGGTCTTTCTTTTCTTTTTTTCCTATCCTCTGAAAATGCCAATATTCAGTGAATAGTGAATGAAATCATGCCACTGAGTATTTGAGCATGCAGAATCCTTAAAACATCCCAAGGAGGTGAACAGAGGCGACCTCACTTGCAGGACAGGTATTTTGAAGAGGATTTAGTGGAAGTGTTAGACATACTGCCTGGTGAGCACTCCTCTGCAGCTGCGCTGTAACCGACGGGTCAGGTTATTTAACTGGCTGCCTGCAGGACGCAATGTCAGCAGTGCGCTGGGTGTGGTACTGGGCGCGCTGCCGGCGCAGAGGTCCATGAAGCTCCACTTCAGGTCCTGGTGCTGTTAAACTCTTAGCTCTTGTCGCAAGTTTTTTTCAAGAGTTGGGGTTTTACTTCTAAATTTCAAGTATCTTGCTTGTTCATACAAACATTCACATGAGGGCACGCAAATCAGAAATATCCTCAGTGTAGATGTGTAGGTATCTAACAGTGTGCAGACACCTGCATGCTTGACAGTGTTCTTAATTTAACCGGAGTCTTGAAAAGCCTTTTCAGTTGCAAAACGCCACGCTGAGCTATGCTTCCCCTTTGCAAACACACGGGCCTCTGCTAGCCCCAGAAGGTGTTGCAGAAATGTGGCACACACGTTGCATTTGCTTCTTTTTCTTTGTAAGACCACAGCACTGTATGATAGTTTGTCTCTTGTTTCCTCCACAGCTTATCTTTCTGTATTGTGCTGGTTTCCTTTGCATTTTGGTTGTGCTCTTTCCTCTGGTAGCTGACCAAATCATATCACTGAATTTTACCACTTTTTTTCTCTCTCCTTTTTTTTTCTTTTTTTTTTTTCATCTGCCAGCTGCTCGCAAGGCAAGGAACAGCCTGACATCATTTGACATCTCCCTGCTTCCTCATTTCAATATTAACTGTTTACCAGAAGAGAAACAGGTTTGGGGTTAGGGTGCTGAGTGCGTGCATGTCACTCTGTGTGTGCAAGAACTTTTTTCCCCTCTGTCCCATAGCAGCCGTAGGTCATTACGCGGAGCTACCTGAAACTGCCCGATGCTGTTTTTCACCAGCTGACTTCCGAAGAGACGGGTCTGCGGATGTGCTCCTCTTTCTGCTGCAGCTGGGCTGCAGCAGCAGAGCTCAGTGCTGCGGCTGCTGCTGCTCGCATCTGCGAACGAACCTGCTGAAGGATTCCTCCCGCTCCACAGAACAGCAATAATGACCCAGCTGGAGTTTAAAGATGCATTTTGGGTAAGTGAGCATTCTCATGTGCTTTTCCTATATTCAATATGTCTGTATTTAAAAACCTTTTAAAATACAGCTTAGTTCTAGACATAGTTTAAAACTAATTTAATCCCGTTCTGTGTTTTAGTTTCGTAAAAAAGCAAATTTGTCTCCAGAGATTAACATGCTGTTTGGTAGTGCAAGTGTTTGATCCTAGCCAGAAGAATACATTGTAAAGAATTATATCCAATCCACATAAAACAACTGACGTTCCCAGTTCCCATGCTAGGTCAAGAAACTGCTTTCAAGAGCGATGTGGGTTTGCCTGTCTCATCGCCCCGAGAGCGCTCGCATGCAGAGAGCAGCCTCAGTTCTAGGAGTGGCTCCCCTGAGCAGGTGAACGGTTATGAATTACAGCCTGACTTCTCTAAAGCTTGCTTGCGGAGCAAAGCCAGCCGGCTACGCGCAAAGCGCTACTGCTCCCCCTCCTACAGAGACCGTGCCTGCTTTGTGGTGCAGCAGGGCACGCACGAGACGTGTAGGCACCCAGAGAAAACCAGCACAGACACTTGAGAACCAAACCTGAACACTCACAACTGGCTTAAAAACTGTGAATACGAAACCAAGTAGACATGCTCTGTTCTGGCTGTTTGACTTTTGGTTGAAGAATCGTTTGGTGTCTTGTTTTCAAGCTCTTTCTCTGCAGCTACAGGGTAAAACGACCCTAGTCATGTCTCCCCAGGGTGATCCGAGGTTGTGTTGCAGTTGCGTCTAGAGTGGAGGTTTTAAGGAAAAAAAACCCCAACCACAAAGCCCTAACGCTGCAAAGTTGGGTCAACAGGATGTTATCGCCCTCTCGTCTGGGCCATCATTGATTTAAAGACAGACATGAAGGCATAGGAGTTATCCCTGCCGTTTTTGCGTCAGGACAAGTAGAACAGCCCCTTCATAGCGCGTTTGCTGGTTGCGCATTCCTTCCACCCGCCCGCCCTTCAGGGTAAACCCTCTCTTGGTACGAAACAGCAGGGCAGAGGCAAGAAGAAGTTTCAGTGAACCACCTTCCTCCTGGCACTTCCAGGAAGCACTCCCCGCCCTCGCTCCAGCACCAGATTTGAACAGTTAAAAAAAAAAAAAAAGTAATGAGGAAATGCAAAAGTTAATTTTGATGTTAACCCTAACTGTGCCAGACCACGACTACGTGAGATCCTCCGTGCCTCCTGTTTTATACAGCTACTAACTGCCCAGTCCAATGCACAGGGTGGGACACGACCACAAGCCAGTACTGCCCTGGGAGCTGCAGCTTCTGCATTTCTGGACTTCCTCCCAAAATACGCAGTCTGACTTACAGAGCTGGTACCTTTGGTGTATTGACTTTCCAGGGTCTTGGTCTTCAGCGAGAATAAATCAGGTGTACTCCGCGGACTGGAGTAGGGTCAGGGCGATGAATGCCAGTTGAGAATCTGGCCAGGCCAGTTTGTTTTGGCTTTTCCTCCCTAAACTTCTCTCCTGGGCATAGTCATGTCAACATGACTATAGTCCTTGCTTAGCTCTGAAGCTAACACCTTCCTCAAAGGACAGCGGCTTTGTTTCTAACATTGTTTGGCTGGAAACCTTGTATGCCAAGCTTGATTAGCAGGGCAGAAATACATCCGGCTGCAGGATCGTAGTTTTAGCTATGCAGTAAGTTGTCTTTTAAACTAAAAACTTACAGGATGTTGCACAATGTGGCAAAAGAGTACAGCCTGCCCCCCAGATCACAAGATCAGCAATTATTCTAGCATTCATAAGGTTCTGCCATGCCCGTTAGTGAAAGGGAAATGTATTTGCTAGGTTTGCTTCAGTAAACAATTATCTTCTTTATTCAATTTGTACCACGAATGCAAACCATCTTTATGATTAAAAACCAGAAATTGTGTTTGCACCACAGCAGATCACTCCGTACAGATCCCTGAGCTCCAAGACCTGCCGAAAGACATCGCTGCACCCCTTCCCCGTGATTCCCCCTGACGAGCCGCACCCTAAGCAACAGCTCCCTGCTAGTACAATCAGTAAACTTTCAGATAGGCAGAAGTTTCTTTAGTACCTATTGCAACGTAAAATATGTAAAGAAACCCTAACAGCAGCAGATCTTCCCTGAATTGCAGAGAAAGAGCATCATTCATTCCTCCCCAAAGGTCCTCAGACTTCGTAAGAGCAGTGTGTGCTGTCTTTCAAGAAAACACAAATTCTTGCTCATAACAGGTCTAAGTTTTAAGCTCTTTTTTTTTCCCTATTAAATGTCGCAGTGACTTAATCTCTATATTCCCTTATGAAATTTAGCAGTGATAGTACTATACTAAAAGTTTCACACTTGTGCTTCTTTTTTTTCTATTTTCTTTGCATCATGGCCTGGGCTAGAACTAGTATATTTTTTAACTGTAATTTTTGGTTTTATATCCTCCACGCACTCTGTAATGGTTCAAGGCAAAGTTGTTGCTCAAAGTCTCCACTAGAATGTGCTTCTTAGCGGTAGTTTTCTATCCTCTGACCGTGTGTTTCGGAAAATATGAGCAAGATGAAAATACAAATTGGTTTTGACAACCAGTGCAGGGCAGTTGCTAATGGATTACTGCTCTGCTGGGCTGCTGTGCAAATGTAACAGACCTCACCTGTCTCCTCTAGCCTCCTACTAGAGAGGCAGGTAAATTCCTGTGTTAATGGGGAGCGCATCTGCGACACCGGCTAAGTTTCATGTTTACAGGCTTAGGTTAATAGGCAGAGATCTGAGCAACTTTAATTTTTCTGTTACAAAAAAAGCACTAAGAAAATCTTTCTGCTTCTGTCACAAACACTGAGTCTCTTTCTTAGTCTCGTTCTCTGTTCTTGTACGCATCATTTGCTTTTCCTCTGAAATTCTTGCCGTCGCCTTTTCCTTCTGTTTTGTTTTGTCTCCAACGTGCTGCTCGACGCTCCAGTCCCAGCCTTGTGACACGCAGCTATTCCTGGCCAAGAGGTAGGTCAGTGCTTACCAGCACCGCTGACTGGCCTTGCCGCACCCACCGGGGAAGGGGAACGAGGAAGGCTGCTGAAGGACGTGCTCGGTTTTGGGGCAAGCTCCACAGTTCCCAGAGTTGAGTGGGAGCAAATCTATTCCCTCGGGCAGCTTTGAATCAAACTCAAGCGGCCAAGTCAATTCCAAAAATGTGTCACGGGCTCCTGAGGTGCTTAGGATTTAAAAGGAAAGAAGCTCGAAGTTTGAAGTGCGTGTTCATTCTCAGCTGCGGGTGAGCTCAGGGCTTGTGGATTCTTGCAGCTCGGACTGAAAAGTATGAGTGAGCTGGAGATAGGGGCCAGCAAACACGATGCAGGCCTTGAATGTGAGATAGCAAGATTTGCCTCCCTGACCTGCTGCAGGCTTCTCATTAACCACACTCCCACCCGTCTAGTGTCCGTGATTATGGTCGGATGCTATAGCCACAGGAGCCGTGGAAGTGCCTAAGACAAAGAGCCCGTTACAAGACAAGAAGCTTCCATAACCTTTCTTGTTTGGACTTCAGGCTATATTCTACAGCAGGTTCAATGCAAAGCTGACTTGGTAGGTGAACCTCTCAACTGTTAGTGTAGATTTTTACACAACAGTGTATTATATGTACACCAAAAAAGATGTAGTTAGTTTCATAAATAATGTAACTTCTAATGAGACTCTCAACTGTGGTACGAGAGCGCAGAGATGATTACAGAAGTCAGAGTAAAACTATTTTCTAGACTTACTAGGCAATGTGCTGAAGATATACAGCATCAACTGTTTTACTCAAAAAAGGAAGTCTTTTTTATACCAGGAGCTCCCCTGCTTCCCTGTAGAGGCTAAGTGTCGCAGGGCCGGTTGTTTTGAAGCAGGTCAGTGCGGAGGCAGCGAGTCCGGGCAGGTTTGTTGGGAGGGCTCCTGCCAGCCCCTGAGCCCGAGGCACACTGTGCCCGGGCAGGGAATGACGCGGCTGCTGTAACTTCTGTGCTGGCATCCCAGCTTTGAGAGTGGTTCCCCACTGAGATTCATTTGAATTGAATTGCACCCATTGCATCTGTGTCTACCGACACAAGGCAAATTAAAATAGATAATCTCATGGCACACCAGCACCCAGACAGGCCGGGCTCTGTTGTTGGTATGTACTGCGTCTCTCCGAACTCCAGAAAGTGTGACTAGAGGCAGATGTACGGCTGTGGCCCTGCGTACACCCAGGGCAAGTCATCACTGGGGGACGTGTGTGGAAATGGGGAATACAGGGGGAACCAACTAGGAAAATTTGAACCAGTTGCCCAGCTGACGTCTGTGTTTGTGGTGAGGTCAACTTCATCTCCATGGAAGAGACTGCTCTAGTCTTTTATTGTACTTAATTTCTTCCTACATTCCCCCACGTGACCTGGGAAGGATGCTTAGCTGAGTGAGGCAAGCAGAAGCACCCGTGAAGGGGCGTGCAATCTCACAACAGGCATTGAAACCGCAGGAAATCACAAACAGAAAATCTGATTAGTTGTTGTGGCTATGGAAAGACTGGTGCTTCACAGATCACTTCTGAGCAGAGCACAACAGCTAAAACGGAGCTCAGATGAACTAGTGCTCCCAGCATGGATATCGGTAGCGAGACAAACACATCAGTGCCCGCTTCCATCTCCCATATTCCTAAAACAGCACCTGGGAGGGTCTGTGAGGAACCAGCACTTCCGGGGTGGTTCATCTCCCTGGTGATGAGCTCAGGTGGAAGGACTAGAGTTCTATGCTTGCAGCTTTTGGTTATATGCTCAGTGATGGCCTGCATGTGGCACACCAAGCTGAGGAGGACATACACACGCACACCTCACCTCCTGTGAGGAGGAAGAGTATCTGGGGGAGGTTTAAACAATGGGCTGGTCCTAAGGCTGCAGAAGGCTTTCCAGATCAGGTGGACTAATGGGTTTGCAGAAAGCTCGTTTTAGGTCAGCATTTGAAATAATTAGACAGTGAAGTAATTACATTTTATTAAAATTTTCTGATGGCCATGCTGCAATCGAGTGCCTTATCTAGGGGTTTTGACTGCTTAACTTGGTTGATTGATGAACTCACTGTGACAATTTCGTTAGTATCTTTACGCAGTTATGTCTGGCTTGTTTTGATCTGTCCTGCTCTGCAAAAGTGGCTTGGGCTCAGAGAAACAGAGGATGCTTATTTACGCCAACTGTAACTGCGCCATGATTATGCATTTTGAATATGGAATAGATGAGTCATCAGCTCTCTTTTCACTCACACGTACACAGACATGTCTAATGAATATCGCCTAAACGAGTATTTGTCGCACATGGCTTGAAACGGACCCAGTGGCTCTGTAACAGCACTTCACGCAATGACCAGAGAGGCTGTCCTCTGGTTTGCTGGTGCAGGCTGTCGAGGTGCATCGACTCCTGGTGAAGTCACAGAACAGCTGAGGTCGGACAGGAACCCAGCCAAACCCCTCCTCAGTGCAGGGCCAGCCATGGCAGCTTGTCCAGCACCATGTTTTGACCCTCTCCAAAGACGGAGATACTCCACAGCCACTCTGGGCAAACCGCTGCAGTGTCTCACCACCCTTACAGCACAAAAACTTATTACGCTCAAATAGAACTTCTTGTATTTTAGTTTGTGCCTGTTGCCTCTTGCCCTGCCACCGGGTACTGCTGAGAAGTCCCGGCCCTGTGTCCCCTACTCCATCCCCCCAGGCGTTTATACACACTGAGCCATCTCTTCTGCAGGCTGAGCAAGCCCAGCTCTCAGCCTCTCCTCCTACGACACATTGGCCAGGGTGAATATCAGATTCTCCCCAGGAATCTCATTTCAGCATATTTTTTTCCTTCCAGGACTGCGTGATTCACGACCCGTCCCTTGCCTTGCACAATGCTTGCGCTCCCGCAATGCAGCAGCGCAGAGTCGCACCACTTCTGCTTCTTCCCAGTTTACAGCTGCTGACTGGGGACACTGACCTGGCGTCGCTTTGCAGGCACAGGGCAAGACTCTGAATTTCAATCCAGTTATACTCACTGCATACTTGTGTGGAAAGCAAATTAGGCTGCTTCATAAACAGATTTTTTTTTGTTATTCTTCAGCTCCTTTTGGCTCAAAAGGACCTTTTATCTGATTTTGTTTTCATGCCATACTGCAGCAGGGTAGATTCTGGCTGGCAGATGGCATAGAAAGCATTTGTTTCATCTCCTGTTTAATCTAGGTTTTGTAATAAAACTTTTCTCAGCAGCCACAGTTCAATAATGTACTAAGTTCATTGTGTTGTTCAGTAAAAACTTGGGAATTTGAGTTGGGATGAGGTGACGGCTGGAGGGCATGGCTTTGCACAGGGATCACTCGGTGCTGCTCAGGGGGTCAAGGTTAAGGAAAAAAAATAATGCTGAAAATCTGCGTATAGATCCCAACAGCTTTTCAGTTCTCCAAAGACTTGCTCCCTTACTTTAAATGGAGTTTAGCACTTCTTCAAAGTGGTGGAAAAACGTCATTGAACAAGATTGAGGAACTGAAAAGTTCCATAGCTCTTGGTGAAACACTCTCGGTGCAACTTCATTATTCTTTGAAATGAAAGGCAACAGTTATTTACTTAGTCTCGAGAATTAAGTGAAAGTTGACGAGCTCGGGCTAGCTTAGAGATACCAGCTTCTGTTGTTCCATTCAGAGCAAATAAATAACAGACACAAACTTTTTTTTTCCTTTCAAGCAACAGCTTTTCAAACCAAGATGCTACTTGGTGCTGCTTTTAATTTGTCCAGGCCTAATTAATTCCTAAAAGGAAAAGAAAGAAAGAAAAAAAAAAAGGTGTCAGCAAAGGAAAAAAGAAAATAGGTGGTCAGCAACACTGAGGTCTGAGCCTCCTCACTTCACACTGTTTGCAATAGGTGCTGTAATTTCTGAAGTGTTATTAACAAGTCAGGGCTGACGAACAGCCCCGGGGGCTGCTGCTCAGTGGGACGGAAATCCCCAGGAGCACCAGAAGGAAAGGAGGTGGCTGCCATTGACAGAACCCTGCTGCACATTTGGTCAGGACTCGCCTTTTTGGCAAAACTTTTTTGTGGGAAAACACAGTTTCACTGGAAGTAGGGAAGCCGTTTCAGAAGATAAAGCTGGGTTTTCATGAAAAAGTTCACATCTGCTGAAGGCTTCCTCTGGAGATGGAGGTTTAAGGTGAAATTTCTAACCAAAGAGGGGAAGAAGAGGCCAAAACCGTAAAGAAACCAGCCCTCTGGGGTGCTGGGAGGTCTGCAGGGGAGAATGCAGTCTGGAACGAGAACTAGAGCTTCCATTGCCCAACAGCCTACCCTAGCCACAGCCTAGAGTCCAGGCACGCCTTCCCTCCACTCCAGGAGATTCATCCACAAGTAAAACAGCTAGAGGAAGGAGAGATGAAAATAAAATTTCCCTTCCCTATATAGCCAGCAGATGGTCGATAGTGTGCCAGCTTAGGTGGCGGGATAGCTCAATCAGATCTGCCTGATTCAGAGCAAGTTTCTTCTTTATATCAACGTGAATGTCTGTTTTTGTTGTTCTCTCTTGCTGCTGTTGTCAAGAGGTGAAATGTGGACTTTTAAAGTCTTATATAAATGTGCAGAGCAAGAGAACCATTTCGCACCCTGCTCTCAAAGCGATAGTAGTTCATTTTGTACAAGAGAAGCTCACGAGAACGTAAAACACTCCTAAGGCAGAGAACGCTGAGGCTCTTTGCGAGTGGAACAAGGATTTTATTCTTGCTGGTTAAAAGACAGGGCAGTTTTGAGTGAAGAGGCACCCCGTGCGTGACAGTCAGGCTGATGCAACCATTTTAACAGCTCAAAGGGTTCAAAAACGGCTGTGCCGGAGCAATCCCTTAGTGTGCACCCACTTACATAGATCTTGCTCATTTCCTATATAGGCCTCCTGGAATGCCGTGTAATACAGGCATGGTTGTCCCACCTGGACAAACTGCTTGACTTTTCCTAAATTAACCCCCTCATTTAAGAACTTCTAAAAGCCTAAAGTTGATTTTCTTCTGTTGGGTTGCACAATTCCCAGAACTTTGTGCTACGCGGTACTAACAGAGTGTAAGAATATGTTGCATCATATTGAGTAACAGGATATGTTGAAAATTATTGTTTAAATGGTGAAGATCTCTTGTAAAATGGAAATGGTAATATGTAGCTATCGGAATAATCCTCACTAAGAAATGGACTAAATCTTTAATCCATTCCCCTTGTACAGCAAGACTCCGGGAAGATTTCCTGAAGCTTTACCCTTCCCTGCGTGCCAGGGAAGACCACCTACAAAATGCCTGGCTCTTCTTACAGGGCGAGCAGAAAGTGTGGCTGCAGGAGTATGTCTTATTTAGTACCTTTTTCAGGACTAACAGGAAAGAATTCTAAGTTTTCTAAGACAGGGAGGAGAAAGACACATCGTTTTTTTCATGAATTAATGTACCAACTAAACAGGTCTGGCTTCAGTGGCTCTATCTGACCTTCTGCACAATTGTCTCTCCCCTGAGCGAGTCAGGATTGTTTCGTGTTTCTCACAGTGGTCTGGGACTGAGCCCACAGCGTTTGTGGGAGGAGAGGAGCACTCTTTTAGAAGAGAATAGACCTGAAAGCGGATGAAATAAACAGGAATAAAACCAAAAATAAACTCTGACACTTATTTTGTATGAAACAGAAGTATCCTCTACTTTTTAGATTCTATTTCTCCTTATCTTACTTCCAGTTTCTTTTGTGTAGCTAACACTATTCAGTAAGAGGCTGAAGCGACATCTGATTTCATGGACACATTTATCTGCTGGACTCTAGAAGGCACCACGGCAAAACAGTGCTGTGCCTTATGAAAGGCAGGAGCAAACGCTCACATCAGGCCTCTCTGCTGGCCTTGGGAAGAAGCCACTTTATGGATTTAGGTGTCGCCTGAAGTCACCACGTGGAGAAAATACAAAGGGATGCTGCCACCGCAAGCCTGTGCCATATAGCCACATCAAGCTCCGATTTAAAACTAATGAGGGATTTTACTTCCTCCTGTCCCATTTCTCACTATCCCCATCACAAAGGTGTTCCAGAAGTTTGTTCTATCCAGATTTCCTGGATGGATTCCTAGCTCTTTTGTCACAATTTTCTTGTGATGCACAGCTGGCTGCTGGCCCTTTTCTCCCTTTCCTAGCGCAGAAGCATCAGGGGTCTGAACTGCTGCACAGCTGCAGCATGGTATGCCCTGAAGGCGGTCATAAAATTCCCGGGACTCCCACCTGCAGAAGCTTCACTTGGAAGAAAACAATAGGTGACAGTGCCTCAAAATGAAGAGAGATGCTCTTCTCCTACTCAGTACGAAGAAGGTGTTCTCATGAGAAAGGATGGCACAAGGTTTCCATTTCCTGCCTTTGCTCATGCCCTTGGTGGAAGGCATAAGGAGAGATGGGCAGATGGGCAGCTGAGAGGAGGTGATACCATAGCAGGTCCCCGAAGCTCTGTTTCTGCCTTCCAACAGGCAAAGCTCCTTCCACGTAGTGTTTGAAAGAAGCTGAAAGTTCAGAGATCATTGTCTCATCCTCCAGTCCTCTAGCTAAAGCTTGGAGGACTAATTTTGTGATTAATCATGTTATGAAATGTAAAGACACTGCTATGCAAAGAAAAACAGAACAAAACAAAACCACCATAAAAACTTGCACTCTTACAAAGGGAGCAAAAATTCAAGCTACAGTTTTTCTTCCTTAGGAAACGTTGCTCATCAGAATATTATTTAATTAAAGTATTAAGAAGAGAAGCTAAAATGGAGGTAATAAGCACAAGCAGAGTCCTTTTATTAGGCCGTAATTGAGACTTTGCAAGCCTGTTCCCTGTGTGCCATTAATTTGCCAGCCAACAAACACCTGCTCAAGTTAAGAAGGTTTTTGTGCAGCAGCCACTTTACAGCTATGCAAATCATCGGGTGATTAAAATGTGAAGAGAGCCAAACAACACACGGTGACTGCAAGAATGCCTAATACATAACACATGAGCAATCCGGGACGCCAGTGAAGAGGGCGAGGGCTCAGGAAGCTGAGGAGCAAATTCCTCCTGTCAGCAGAACTCAAAACCAACCACTTCCTTCTTGGAGAGAGCCCAAAATGTCACAAAGAGCAAAAGACCACTGGGAAGCTACCGGTTTGCTCAGTGTCACCAGTTCTGCAATGCTACTGTGAAGTATGTGAAATATCAATTTACATTTATTTCTGAATACCCTAGCTGCCGCAGAATTCAAGTCTGATGAGAATCTGTTTTCGTCTGAAGTTCTCCAGCCTACCTCATTACAGGGGGAAGCACGAGACGGCAATCTAGCAGCTCAGCAATTGTAAAGCGACAAATGCAATGTTTTTTTCCTTCTGGTTTTTGGAGGCCCCGTTCAAGGTTCATGTCTGGCAATAAATACTGCCTGGTCCCCATGAAAAGTACTGCATCGCAGATTTAGGTGACAGGCAGCAGTGAAATTGTGAACTAAGCCACAAGTTGAAAACACCCAAGTCACCTCCTGAAATTACCACTAAAATGTCCCAAGATAGCCACCTACATCCTCAGCAAACATCTATGTTCCTAACGTCCAGAGAGTGAATCCACACGGAATGAGAGAAATTTTATGCAGCCAGCTCCAGCCCCCCTACTTTTCCTTGCTTTTTTCTGCTTATGTGGAAAAATCATATACTTTAAAAAAAAAAGTTCTTTTTTTAATTTCATATAAATTCTGTAGTTAGTTTGATCCTGGAAAGCGTGAGCAACCATCGCAATCCCATCCATTCAAACCAGTTCCAGCCAGTAAGAAAAAGGAGCTTTTCACAGTACAGCAGTATGCAGCACGGACGCATGCTTTTAAACTCATTAACCAGTTTGTCATCACATGGAAATTTATAGAAAAGGACTCGTATCACACTAAACACTGGTCAGAGGAGACTCAGTTCGAGGCTTCAGCTGCAATTCCCTTCTGCTCTGGACACCAACAACCTCCTCCCATTTATGTGCTCCCCTCTTAATTAGGTCACCCAGCTGGGTTTTCAGCTGCTGACACATTTCCAGGACAAGGCAGCAGAGGATCAGCCTGAGAACCTGGGTTTTTGTTTTGGAAAAAGGCTCTTTCATGTCTCATGGGTGTAGAGCAGAGCTAGGACAGCAGCTCATGTCACGGGAAGCAATGCCCAACTGCTGCTTATCACCCCAGGCACCCCTCCTCAGTAGCGCAGCTGAGCTGGAGTGGGGATTTCAACTTGGACATCAGATACACAGATTAGTGGTGCTCACTGCTATCCCATTTCATTGCACTATTTCAGGAGAGCTTGAGTGATGCAGAAAAAGAGCAAGAGACTTCCTAAAACACTTGGTATGGTGAATACATTCCTAGAAATGCTAGTAAATTTTAAAGAATCGCAGGGGATGCCCCCCTCCCCCCCCAAAACATAGAGCAAGTGATTCAATTACAGTGAAAGACCATGGCATGATGGTAAATATCCGGCCCAGTCAAATGCACTTTGAGATTATAAATGACGTTTGACTGCTGGCTGTTAAATCTGTTTGCTGCTCACCCACAGTAAACACTAAGCCCTTGATAGAGCCGTTGACAAGGGGACTCGCAGGTCAAGAGATCAAGCTCTAGAAACGCTTTTTTTTAAGCAGTGCCAGTTCACAGTGGTATGAGGCAACGATATCATTCATTGATATAACTCAGCCAGAACAACTTGCTTTCAGTCCCGGACTGAGACACCATGTGTGATACAACTGCGGATACAAAAGATTTCTTTCTGACAGCTGAAAAAGATACTAGCAGAATGGCGCTGGTTTGGAACTCACTATCTCTTGTTCCCTCTAAACGTCATCCTCACACCAGACGTTACTTCATTTCTGAACCTGGAAAAATTAATCTTGAGTTTTTGTTTTACTAAAATTGTCAAGAGCTTGCCTTCACTAAACAAGATAAGCTATGATGCAAACAAAGTTTGAATTTAAAAAAATTCCAAAGATACTCATAGAGATTCTGTTTCTTTCTTTTTTTTTTTTTTAATTTTAAAAATATCTGTATGAACACTTTATTTAGGTGATTTAGGAACATCTATCATTTTCAGTCCAAAACCCATCTTGATAATATTTCTGATAAACGCCTTGGGAAAATCCCACTAAGAACAAAGACAAGGAATGCACTCTTATAGCTAAACATTTTTAAACTTAAGAGAAACTGTTTGCTTTAAGATTTTTTGAACATTTGCGGACCATACCTTCCAAATAATTCCTCAATGAAGGATCATTAGGCTAAAAGAATCCCTGATAGCTACGCTACAACTGTCGGTGCTCGTAGCACTACCGCTCTCAGTCAGGCCCACCTTAGCTGTGCAGAGTGGTTAGGTAACCTGCTGATTTTGATACTATCTTCATCACCAGGGCGGCTCGGCGCCCTCCTGCTGAGTACCAAGCAACGCACCCGGCATCTGCTACGTAGCTGTTTCTCCTCCAGGCCTTCTTCCCAGTCAGGGCAGCACTGAAGCTGTGTGGTTCCCTGGGGGTTACCCTCCCTGCACACCACCTAGGACGCGGCTCCTTGCGAGATGCAAGCGAGCGGCTGGGCGGCTGGGAAAGAGGCCACAACCATGGCTCCCCTGAGCAACACGGCAAGCTGCCGTGGAGCTGCGGTGGCACTTACCAAGCAGGACAGACAACTGCAGCTGCAAAGCAGCTGAGCTGCTGGCAAGCCGGCTTATCCTGCAGGAGCGGATAGAGGTATGAAGCGTGGTATGTAAGCTACCTCGGAAAAAAGTTCTGGGTGGGCAAGCCAGGTCCCGGGATGGTGCTAGAAGTGTTCCAAGAAAACCAGCCACAACAGAAGAGCCCGCAGTTTCTACAGCACAACTGCCACGACTCCATCAATTCCTGTCACTTTCTGAATATTAGCAGCCGGACGTGCAAGGGCATTCAATTTAGCGAGCACTTTGCACACAAGCCTGGAAATTTTTGCTTCGGTTCAGTCCATCGTCACAGCTATTTACCAAAACTGCGCTTCAGTAACCAGCAAAGCATTTTAGTCTTTCCTACTTGATATTATTGCAATAGTACCCTCGTGACTTCAAAATGTAGCCGCCTGCTCTTTAGAAAGCCTTGCGGTGCCCTCTGAGGCAGCTCAAGGCTCAGAGAAGGGGTGGGCTGTAAGGCTGATCCCCAGCTAGTTGGAGACACAGGACTTAGCACGGGGTTACCCAGCTTTGTGCCACCAGCAGGTAAGCAGAAACTGCGTCAGCTCCCAGCTACCTTTGTACGGCACTTTCTGCCCTCTGGGCAGGGAGCCTTCCTGCTTGCAGCCTGCGTTACCAACCCCAAATCCTCAGACCCTCTCCCTCGCGGCTGCAGAAACCCGCTCAGAGCCACGGATGGTCTCTCCCACAATTAACTCCCGATGTTTACCTGCATGCTTGCCTACAGAGCAGCTTCTGCCAGACGGGATGGTGCAGTCTCAAGGCACCTATCTCTTCAGTAAAGTGCTAATGTGAGGGAGCAGCATCATTAAACCCTGGGGGAAAAAACAATGGGAAGAAGAAAGCGTGTCCCTGTGTGCTTACTGTCAACACCTCTGCTTGAAGTCTTCTGTGCCTCCTTTCAAGCATTCTAGGAAAAGCTACTCTGGTTAAAGTGGAGCATAAAATTAATGTTTTTCAGTCACATACCCCCTTCCAGATTCCTCTCATCTCTAGAGGAACAGGGTTGCTCATTGTGCTGGAGGGAAGCAGCTTTTGTAAATGGGAAGAGGAGACGCTGCCTCTCCATCAGCTGGGATTCTCCCCACGAGCAGAGCAACCCTGGGCTCGGGGCAGAGACCCACGCGCATGTGAACTATTAACAGAAGAATCTCAGGACAATACAAATCTGCCTGCAACACTGAAATCCCTTTGTCCAGCACTGTCTTCTGAGTGATTACAGGTCTGCTGGACAACACAGATTAGTTAATCCTTTTTATTAAAATCATGACAAGTAAATCCTCTTTCAGAGTCATACACGCTTTGACTAAGTGGAATCACTTTCTTGGCAAGGAGATAGATTACTGGTGGTGATTCAAATCACCCTCTTCCAAGCAACTACCTAGATGTTTTTATAAACAAATTATGTTTTACACATTTAATGAGTACATTTGTTATTTCATTACAGCCTCTTTTCTAATTGCATAAAAAAATTCACTTTTTTGACTATTCAGCAGTACTTACAATCATTACAAGGTCCCACCCGAGAGGTGCCCAAGCACTAGCCGAGTTGTGTGACTTCAACAGCCTTTACAGAAACATTCGATGCCAATGCTAATTGTAAGACAAAATGGCAAATGGAAAATAGAATAAAGGTGAGAGCTTATCAAGGCTAGACAGTTGTTTAATGGGATATAATCTTGCTGTCTTGATTGTCTTGACAAAGAAAATGTGGGGTCTGTTACGGTGCTGCACAGGAAATCCTTAAGAAACTAGAGAAGAAAAGCAAAGCAGGGCTTGGAGCAAAGAGAGCAGGAGAAGAACGGCTGCAAAGTGGGCAAAGAGCTCATTCCTGGGGGCTTGTGCCCAAATGGAAATGCCTAAGCTGGAGGAAGCGTTCTTGAGAGATGGTCTCAGGATTTATTTTATTCAATATATTCATTGCAGATATTTGCATAAGACATTAAGGATGGGCTGGAAATAGCTGTTGTTGAAAGAAACGGGTAGAACGAAATATTGTACAGGAGATATCTGATAACCTTCAAGCCCAGGGTTTCAGAAAGCAGATAAAGTTAATGTTTCAAGGTGCAAAATGAGAGTAAGAGACCAGTAGCAAAAAGGTACAACACACTCTGGGACCTCATAAAATTGCAGGAGAGGAGAAAATTGCAGGTGTATCAATAGACTGCAGATCATTTAGGTGCCACTGGTCTGATCTGACAGCGAAAGCAAGCAAATAGCATGCTCTGATGTATCAGAAGTGTTTCTCAGAGAGCAGACATTAATGTCACGGTACAAAGCCTCAGTTAGACTTTACTGGAGAATCAGAGCATCATCCTTGTCCAACAGGAATTTATTCAGCCTGAAACAGGCACTCTAAGGACACATGTGAATCAATGCAGTGAAACCCAGCATCCCAGGACAGGGCACAGGAGGTTTGTTTGGACTCAAGGAGCGACCGAGAGAGGATGCAGTTGTGCAGCACAGGAAAGAAGAAAAAGAGCTGCTGAAACGAAAGGGAAATGCTTGTGTAAGTAATCTTAGGCCTAAATGGTTTATGGCTACATTGTGGTTGGATATTAAGAAGCAACGCTGCAGTGTGAGTGACCACAGCAGCTTAAACCTGTCTAAACCTGGGCTGTCATCGGGCTACATTTCCGCTGCAGCCTGTGACACGCTAGTGACACATACTACTTAGACCACATCCAGATCTGCTGCCTGAGAGGCTGAGGCAGCCCTGGGTTAGATTTCAGGTGCTGTGGCTTCTGAAATACAGCTTTCACATTCTTCAGGAACACATAGTGAGGACAATAAAGCAAATTCTGAGATGGATCCCCCCAAAATTAAGAAAAATTAAAGAAGTGCCTGTGGTGTGAAGCCCATTTTAGACCTGCTGGAGCCAAATCCCTCTACAAGGGTCAGACACAGCGACAAAACCCAGACAAACCTAGCAGGCAGGAACTGATGCCCCCATCAGAGGAGATTCCAGCTGTCCTTCAGATGCGGCTACCATGGCTCCATTTTCAACAAGTTCAAGCCTTACTTGTGTTAGCAGGCAACAGACAGAAAGCAAAACCGTGGAGTAAGGCACTGGCTCTTTGCACTTGGCATACACACGTGTGTACAAGCACACAGAATGAAGGGCGAGAACATTACTCCCATGTCCTGCTTGGTAGAAAGCCTGTGATCTAGGAATGTGCAAGCGCTCTTACAGATTTCATGTTTAAACAGGTATATTTCTATATGCACTAAAAGGCTAAAATATTCCTATATTTATAGTAACTTTATGTATAAATGGCCGAATTATTATAAATAAAATAACTTCATTTATAATGGCTGCATTATTTATAAACGGTTGAATCGAGTCCATTAGGTAGTTTTATCAGGCCCTTAGAAGGGCTGTTAGTCAGCAGGCCGACTCCCAGCACACTGCTGTGCTTATGTGTGTGTTTTTGGATTGATAATGAGTAGGTTCTGCATTCTCTATTTAGGGAATTTAGTAATTTAATAAGTAGTTCTCTCTGATCTACAGCATTTGCCATCCTTTCGTTATAGCAACTGCACCAGTTTACAAGAGGTGGGAGAAGACACTAAGTGAGTTCTAGCATTTACTAAACAATGAGATATGTTGCACAGAAACAGCAGAGTAACTTTGCAGTGTGCTTACCGCTCTCCATTTGTTGCTTGTAGCAGTATGCTTGACTGCTGGGGTGACAGAAACCCATGTGGTAGTTTGACGTACCTCTGGGCAGCATTTCTGCGACAAGGAAGGTCTGTACACAGCTATGAGATGAAGTTACTTGGTCTGGAAACAGACAATCAAAATTTATGGACTGTGAGTTGGTTGTGGAGCATCTGACCAGAGTGATTTCTGCCAGGCAGAGGGAGCAATTTAAGAGAGATTTTCACAGCAGCAATGCCTTCTGACACTGGGATGTCCTCAGAAAAAAGGGAGAGTGAGGAAGTGACAAGCCCATTGCCATGGTATTACCAAGAACCTTTCCTGCTTGCCTGTATGCATGGGAAAAACTTGCTGCTCTTTGTTTATTTCACAGCAGGATCCCTCCCTGGGGGGTGCATGTGTAAGTTGCCCTTGGAAACCTGAGGAAAACTGATGTTTTGTTTCAGAGAGCCTGTTTCTTCAGGGGTGATGTTTCTTCAGCTAAGCACATGTAATCCTCTGATTTTCCTGTGGTTGCAACAGTGATAACAGTGAATCCACTGCACCATCTCTCCATATTCTTTTATCTACATTATGGTCTTGCCTGGCTCTGTAGTGCAGACACTTTGCTGGCAGAGGCATTTGTCTTTGTCTCTCGTGAGCCATTATGCTACTGTCTTTCCTTTCTCCCCACTGCTCGTGATAAAATTGTCCGTTAAGGAAGAAGCAATTACTGCTGTCACGAAACTATAGCACTGGAAACGTTACTACAACCTGTAGGTTTTCTGCAGAAATTTATCCTAGCTCTTGAAGGAGCAAAACAACGCCCTCGCAGGTCTGCCTCCACAGAAGCCCTGGGGCCTGGGTGAGCAGCACTGAGGCTGCCATCGGCCGCCACCATTCATCTCCAGAGCTCACCCTGTTCCTCTCCCATCCCAGCAAGAAGGAAGCGAAGCTGCAAGCTCAAGTGTCCAACAGTTGCTTGCCAGAGAAGCCTTCCCAACCCCAAGACTTCAATAGCTGTCTTCTTCACAGTCATGGTGGAAGGCAGGGGGGTTGGACTAGCTGACCCACAGAGGTCCCTTCCAACCCCTAACATTCTGTGATTCTGTAACACATTTATTAAATGATAACTGCTTAGGGGACAGTGGATAGATGGATAAACTACATTCATGTACATAAACTGCTTGAGGGAAGGAACATATTCATTCTCTTTATGGTTGCACAGTCCGTGATTTTACCATAACGCTACAACATAAAGCTCAGATTAACATTCACCACTGCATTGTCAGTAACATTATCACTATGTACCGGTTAACTGAGGCTCTCAAAGTGAAAATGGCTTGTTGAGATCCTGTTGTGAGTCAGTGGGACAACTCAGAAATCTTCTCCCAGTGCCACATTCGGAGCATGTCGCAACTGGATTCCCTTCCCTTTCTGGGCTCCCAGCATTTCCTCAGCAGCACTAACTTTCTTGTGACTCTGATTTACCATTGCTGCACTGCAATCGGGAAGTTGGGAAAAAGATTCAAGAAGCAGAAGACTACTTGTTTTTCTGCTCATTAATCAGATTTCTTTTCCTGAGCTGCACGGGGGTGTGCTCTGATGGGTCACATAGGCAGGGACAAGCCTGACGTGTGGACTTGCATGATGGGGAGCGATCTGCGGTCCTAGACCTCAGCAGGGGAGCATGGCCCTGAGCCACAGAGGGCACAGAGCCCCAGCAGGAGAGGAAAGCCCTGGCTTCGGGGCAGCAAACCCCACCCAGCTCCAGGACCTCGCCTGTCTGGTGTGGCTGGCTGGAAAGCACAGATTGCCTTGGCTGGCTCCGTGTGCCACGCGGGTGCATGGAGCAGGACAGGCTGCAAAAATACCCAAAGACACGGGTGAATCCCACATACTGCGTGGAGATCGGGTAGTGGATGCAAAAGCAAGGGAAGCTGCTCTCCTTGGCAAGCGCCTCAAACACAGACTTGCAGATTCCTGAAGACCCGATGTCCACATTCCCAAGGTCTCCATGTGCTTATGTTCTATTTTTTTTTTAAACCCTGTCATGTTGAATTTACACCAGAGACAGACTGATTCAAACAATAAGAACTGTTACAGCAATCCCAGAGGAAAACCTAACAGCACACCAAAACCCAAGTGCTGTCTAGCAGCAAACTGCCACCCCGTGCCACGAGCGCTGCCTTCAAGACACCCACCACTGAGCAGATAGCATACCGCTATCCCGTGGGTCGATATTCGTATGAGCACTGGATTTCTTCACTTCTCCACTCGCTTCTAGACAACGGGTCACTGTCTTACCGAGAGTCCCGCAGCAGGGAGTTGACTCTGACCATTCTTTTTAGAAAACATATGGGAAAAGGAGCTGTTGTCCTTAAGAGCCACTATACATCTCTGCTCTGCAAAGGTCCCACACCCACCGCTAAACGTGACTTCCCCAAAAAGTCAGCTAGAGCTGCTTTCCACACAGAAAAGTTTGTGAACCACTTCACTTTTCAGTATTAAAAACCGAGCTTGATTTAATAAAAACTTTTACAGATCTTCACTTTGGAGAAGCCTCACCCACCTATACCTGCACGCTTAGCACTGCCCCAGCTGCCACTGCTCCGGGCAAATCTAAAGGTCCCTTTGGGTTTCCCATAAAGTTAATTTGCTCCATACAGCTGACAGGAGGCATCTGGTAAACCTGCAAACTATGTGCACAAATCAGCTCAACTGTTTCTCTTTCTGTCTTCAGTGCAAGGAGTTCACCTTCCACACTGGCTACGAGGTGCTCATACAGCGGCTGTTGGATGGGAGGAAGATGTGCAAAGATGTGGAGGATTTGCTCAAGCAGAGGTAAGAAAATCAGAGTGAAAAAAGTGTGAACAGCCTCCATTTTCTCTCCTGTTTGTCATCTGGAGAGGAACAGTAGGTCGTTTCTGAATTTGGTAGTGATAATAGTTTACACAGAAAAGCCTGAGTGATTTGAATCCTAGCCTTTTGACATGATTTGTGAAGGCAGATAAGAAACAAATTTCAAAGATATAAGAAGAGAAGGTTGAAAGAATCAGAAACCCAGAGCTCCTTTAAGACCCAGGTCGTTACTGGCCCAAAATCATACCGTAGCACATACATCCTCAAGTAGCATTACAGAGTTTCCCCTTTTAGAGGGAGCAAATGACTTGCACATTTTTCTTTCTCTTTAGACATGGTCTTACCTCAGGCACTGTTTCAGTTTCCAGCAACTACCAAAACCGGGCCATTTTTCAAATACAGACAAAGCTACACAAGATGCTACCAAAAACCTTTCCCAGACACCCAAGACAGCCCACATCATTTGCCAACCTCACCAGGCTTTGAATAACAATGCTGTAGTTTGTGTCTACCCTCTACATGCTTCTTGGGTGCCCCTCACCCACAGCTGTAGACAGCTGACACTTTTATGGGTGAGAAAATACATATTACACAGCTGCTCTGACTCCTTTGTCATTCATTTTTGTACTTCTGACTTGGAAAAAAATATCCAAAATTTGGTTGTGTTTTTAAGTGGCAGGGTTTCACCAGCTTCACCATGGAACATGAGGCGCATACATGCTGATGCACGGCCCGTAGGAAAGACCACACAACACGGATTACATATTCAGCAGGTAATCCTAGAGCAGGTAGTCTCAGAGCTGCCTCCTTACGAATACTGCTCTGCCGTCCTCAGTCAATGCCTGCTCTTTCCTCCCATGCTGTCCCCATCTAGCTTTCCAGTTTTAGCTTGGATTTCTGAAGGCTACTTTTCAAGCAGTGGGACTCTCAAGGGGATGTGAGCTGTGAAACTGAAAGCTGACCATTTCACAGAGCGCAAAGAGTCTCCTGTCAAATTCTGAAGCTATTTGAATTGCTTTTCCTGACCGCCAATGGACGCATGTTTTACTGCCACATGTCACACAGTCCTGAAGTCACAACTGTCTGATGGTGGCTTAGCTGTAACCATTTAAAATGGCTCCTTTGTGACTCATAACTCACAGCGATTAGAATTGCATCGCAGGCTTCAGGCAGGCTCCACACTGCAGCATGCATCTGATGCTCTATACGCCTGTGTTTCTTTCCAAAACATATCAGAGAGGTTTCTGCAAGTTGCAGGACAAGGTCCTTCCTGGTTTGTGGTGGAGGCACAAAGGACTTTCCACAAAGAAGAAAAAATACAGATACAGTTATTTTGCAGATCTGAAAGCTAAAGGGAGAAATGTTTCCACAAAATTTTGCAAACCCCAAAACATTCCAGTGAGTGTGCATACGTGCATTTGCTTGTGTGTGTGCATACATGCTGCGGGGGGACGAAGAGGAGAAAAGACAGCAAGCACTGAGCTGAAGAAAGGAGGTATTATTTCCAGTTTATTTCTGGAAGATGTTTGTTTCAGCTTGTCCTTATGTCATTCATCGGAATGACCTAGGAGGATATCAAAGCATGGGACGAATCTGTGTTCCTAGGGGCTGCCCGCATCACGAGCATGATGCCAGAATTCCAGCAAGGACTCCCGCAACAGCTGCCCTGAGTCCTGAAACCAGCTGCCCTGGCTACGCGAACACTTCATCAGTTTTCCATCCAGGCCAATTAATTTTGCTCACAAATGCCTCTGCCTGGTCCAGAGAAGGGGCTAGGAGATCGGGGAGCGAGAAAGCAGATGTATTCCAGAACAAAGCCCCAGGTTTAAACCACAAAATACCTTCCAGCTCTCAATGGCTTCAGGGAAGCCTAGAAGCTGTGTGTGAGAGTACCAGAAAGCGGGAAAGGCAGCGCCAAGATGTGGCAAGCAAAGCGTCTGACACAGAAATGTTTCTTGTTATTAAATTCAGAAGAATAATAATCTATTCTGCTTCTGCAGCATTGTGTGTCTCTGGAGTATATTTCCATTTTGATGAAATCTTATCTATCTGTCATGAAAATGAAGTGGCACCTTCTTGTGGCCTGTCACTATATTTTGCACCCTGTTCTTCTAGGAGGGATCTCAAAGCAGCGAGGTATGAACACCCCACCAAAACGCAGCAATTTCTAGTGCAGGACGACAGCAATTAACTAATTGAATGTGCAGCATTAGACACGTGGGAGCCACGGGCAGAGGCCAGGAGCAGCTGCTATTCCTGGCTACGGCAGAATCACAGAATCACAGAATAGTAGGGGTTGGAAGGGACCTCTGTGGGTCATCTAGTCCAACCCCCCCGCCGA
>Ga0065711_1027753_pt1 | contig 46209 bp, 20 predicted proteins | sample Hoacrofraction12_FD_59098 | JGI IMG/M metagenome (GOLD analysis project Ga0065711, IMG submission 59098) | Hoatzin crop microbial communities from Cojedes, Venezuela - Epithelial fraction 12 v2 (version 2) | ecosystem: Host-associated > Birds > Digestive system > Esophagus > Crop | place... | reverse complement strand
TGCCGAAGCAGGGTCACCTACAGCAGGCTGCACAGGACCTCGTCCAGGCGGGTCTTGAATATCTCCAGAGAAGGAGACTCCACAACCTCCCTGGGCAGCCTGTTCCAGTGCTCGTCAAAACACGTACGGACTCACCAGCACACAGGCATCTCAGACGCGGCCGACCGCTGCCTGCCATGAGAGATGCTGGGACAGGAGGCATTGCATGTGAATTTCTTGAATAAAGCACCATTGTGCCAGCTGTTGTTCTGCAAAACAGGGTCCAGCTGATGCGTGCTGTATGCGATCACGGAAGACCTGCTCAATGAGCATCTGCCTCCAAAAGAGCTAGTTCTGTTGGAGGATCCTGTCTTGTCTTAAGCACAAAATGCACACTAAACGGCTCATACCTGCAAGAGGAAAGAAATTAAGATGATCTTGAAGTGTGGAGGGTACTTAAAACTCTTTCATAAAGTACAAGTGGATTTCAAGGTCCTGATGCTTTTAGATGGGTTTTGAAGTACTGAGACACCTCCCTTTCCCGTGACTCCTAACTTTGGCTGTCTCCATCATTTTGCAGATCTGGACTGAAGCATGTTGCTAGGCTGCCAACAACTGCCAGGCAACAAATCACAGCCCGGAGACTGAACTCATGCTTACAATGCAACATATTGAGCATGTTTTATTGTTAACAAATTGATAATTTGTGTTGCCATAATCAAATGTAAAATGTGATCATATTTTTCCGGGGGGGGGGGGAATGAAAAAACCTCTAAACCATTCTTATTGCCCTTCCAAAGTAAAACTTACGCACTAATTCTTCAATCTGTTATAAAATCAAATTAATTTCAACATTAATGAACAAAGCCACTCACGTTCCACAACATGTAATTAAGATTCCTACTACTTATTTCTGAGCTCCTTCTATTCATTGCCCCACCAAATTATTAAAACAAAGCAGTTACTATGGTAACTAATTCATTCTCTGCATTATTACATTGCCTCTAAACATCAGCGTCCAGTCATTCTGACTTACATGCCCTAAATTCCAGTTTGAAATTCTAAACTTTTGTCTCATTTGTCAGAAAAGCCCTTTACAATGTATGCATTCATGCAGATAAGGATACTGGAGTGCAGCTGCTTTTGTTTATTACAAGAAGAAGTAACTGTTACCAAACGATTTGAGTTTGATAAACTGATGGTGCCTGCATGCAAGCGTAGAGCAGCACTCGGGGAAGAAGCATGGGAGCGTGCGGAGCACTGCACAAGCAGGCAAACATGACCATCTGCAGGTTAGATAAACTAACAACAACCAAAAATGACTGGCAGATGTTGTGGAAACCAAGTAACACCTGCCTAAGTGGTACGTGATACCCAGAAAAAAACCACATGGGTATGACTGCTGCAATCTTCCAGAAAGAAAGGAACAGCGGGGAACAAGAAATAGTGATAAAATTGCCTGGGAAAGTTTTATTAGCATTGAATAAAATTATTTCTCCAAATGTACCCTCCTTGACAAAGAGAGATATTTATCATGTATTTAGTAACACTTCTAATCATTCTTAATTATCTGTTAACAGGAGTCATAGCCTATTTGTATTTGAGCGTCATCATCTAGCACACAAGGAAACTTTCTGAAAAATACAGGTGGGATCAAAAGAATAAAGAGTCTTTCCTCTTCATCTTTTGCTGTCCTACTGCCATTGCCTGTAATTTTTCTTGGGTTTTTTGGTGCGTCTCCATTTAATTAGCAGGATAAGAGGTTTGAAAATTCATTGCATGGGATGCTACTTTAAAAATAAGCATCAGGAAAAGGGAAACATGAGTAATTTTGAACAGCTAATTTCTGGCTTGAAAAAAAACACCAACCAACCCACCTCTACTCAAAGTCACAAGCAATGTAATTGTCACAGGAAAGGAAGGAAGAAGGAACCTTCTTACCTGAGCAGGGTCATGAACGACTGCCGAGTTCTGGATCTACAGTGGTACCAATGGACGTGCTTTCTTTCACCTGCTGCAAATGCCAGGTACTTTCAGTTCACAAAGCCTCATTTTTTAAAGGGATTCCAAGAGTACTACAACAGCCTGCTGTTATTTATATCACAGTGACTCTGAAGGTCTCTCACTGATTGTTTTCTGTCAAAGAATAAGAAAACGCACAGAGGCAGAGAGGCAACCTTTGTTTTCTAACCTGCTCTATGACTTTGGAAGAGCTAAAAGACAGAACGCAGGTTTCTTAACTCCAAATGACCTGTCCATCGGACCAGAAGGACTTTTCTAAGAAGGAGAGAGATCTTCTTCCCCTGGCAAAGCCTCCATGCAATGCCTCCTGCTTAAGGAGAGGCAACCTTCAAGGTCGGTACTGACCTCATGGAGCAAGGAGAGAGCAGCAGATGCCGTCAGTGCTAGAAGACTGTCTCCACTTTTATTTTCTTGTTTCCACTTGCATAATCACACTCCCATCCTGACTGCACTAAGGGAGATAACAAAATAAAATCCTTTTTTTGCATCTCCGACTGCAATTCCCTAAGAATGGGAACTGTCTCTATGAAAGCTGAACATGTCTGCTTTAATTAGATGACTACTTAAATTTTTCAGTATGTTTACCTAGACACTTAATCTTTGTACAGTTCAGTCTTCCAGAGCAGAGTGTAAAGCAATGCATAAATCTAGGGCTTGCAGAGCATCTTCCCTGACCTCAGGCAGAGAGAAGTATATATTACCATCAAGTACTTAGACTTCTAAAGCCTTTTAAAGTTTTACCAGGCGCTCATCTGCACTGTATAAAAGCTAAATATCTAGTCTGAAAAGTTTTTTAAATTCTCTGAAGATTACTCAGGAATTAGATGACTAAGTGTGGTTAGGTACGGGATTCTGATTCAAATATATCTGATATTAAAAATACAATGATTACAACCCTGTAAGCCCAGTGTCGAGCTATAATGTTTACTGCATTTAACAGCGTCTTTGACACTAACATTAAATAGAACTGTTTTGACTTTATTATAGCAGCAAGATGTAGTGTTCTGAATATATAGCTGAACATAGCTGCTATCTGTCACAAGAAAGCAGTGTATTTTATTTCAATATACCAATGAAAACAGAACTATACAATACGTAATGCTGGGCACCACAAAACCACAGCTTTTCTTTAAAACATTTGTAACTTAAATCAGTGACCTGAATGTTTCAGGAAAATTTAAAAATCTCATTGAGATTCTTTCCTCTGTAGGGTTTCCCCCCCCCCAAGTTTTCTTGTTAAAATAATGCTTTTTCATTAGCAGCTACTGTTCAGAATCATTTAGGGCAAAATGGGCTTTTAAGCTAATTTTCTTTTCACACAGCTTGCACTGTTACTAGTAATACCTCTGTAACACTGTAGTAGCTTAAGTGCATGCAAATTCTAAAGCTGTTTAGGCAGCACATAAAGAAGATTCAAACTACAAAACCAGGTTACTGCAGCAATGCAAAAGAAAGCCAAAACCACCTTGCAACGTAAATACTGAACATTAAAGATAAAAACAAAAACCAAACTTAAGCCTGTGCATAAGTATTTCAACCATAATTGTAATGAGATAAAGGATGCTTTTGTATTGGGGTAAATATACCCCAAATAAACAGATAACTTTCCTTAACGTATGGCAGGTGGCAAGTGATCTTATGTGATGATTCACGGTAGCATCATTTCAATTTTATGATTTCAAGGTCAACTTATCTTAGTGCTTCGAATAGCCTCCCTGTTCTTTGAAGAAAACTCTAACAGATTAAGCATCTTACCTAATTCTCTATATTTCAAGTGCATAAAAATATTTTCCAAGTTCTTACAGGCAAAACACAGAAAAATAGTGTTGAATTGCTAAAACACCCTTGTATGCAACACAAAAACGTATGCATTTTTATTTTAAGACACTTGTATCAAAGTAACATGGATTACTCGTAGAATATTCTGCTTGGATTATTCATAGAAAACTCTGCCTGCTTAAACATTTTCATTTGTTACAGTTGAAAGATTTGATGGCTGTTCCTGCTGAAAGATTTTGGTAGCTTTTACTACCTGATTCCGAATTTAATTTGTACTGGATTGCTAGGAAGAAAAGGAATTTTCTCCAGTTCAAAATCCTTATTTACTTGCTAAAGGCACTTAGGGCTAGAAAATCACATTTTTGTGAAGGTTAATTGGTACTTCATGAAGAAGCATCTTTCACTTAGGAAACAACAAATGATAAAATATTAGGAATCTTTTAGCTCCCTCTGCTGCCCTAATCCTTCAATAAACCTTCTTCTAAAGTCTGTTAAAAAGACACCAAGCAACTAGGCAGCCCGTTAATCTCTTTTTAAGCCACAATGGGCATATTTAGTAAGCCTAGTACTAATATCAGTACAGATAAATAAAACCCTATGAAGCACCATGTGATTCACAATTGTCTGCACATTTTATTATTTCCTTTCTTTCTCTAATATCTGCAGCAAGACAGCCACAGACATCTTCAAATTTGGATGTCAGTTAAGTAAATTGATAGCTCATTTTCCAAAGAACTTAACATCTGCAATTCCCACATACATAAAGAGCTAAGTGTACTCACTGCCTGGAAACATTTATTCCTCCTTCCTTTTATTTACAGATCAACTTACACAGTACGTACCAACTTCAGTAAAAATCCTTTTTAAACTCAGGGAAAACAAAAGCACTGCCAAAGTAGGCCATCTCCTTCAATAACATGCAGAAAACTGCCTAATTTCACAACTGCAATGGGTCAAATCAGTTTACGCAAGCCAGATAGATTCTGTCAGTGGTCATGAAATAACACTTGGTATTTGTCAATCTGGTACTTTCCACTTGTTAAGAAGCTAAGCTATTACATGCAGAACAGAAAAATTAGGAAAGAAAATGTGTTTTTTTAAAAAAAGTCATTCTGCATTTCAAGATTTCTTTATAAATTCGGAAAGAAGAAAACTAAATTCAATTCACACCTGCTTTTTTCTCTGCATTCTTCCTGGAACCATCAATATATCGTATCAACCATGAATTGAAGATTCATCTTATTAAATCTCATGATCTATAGCACCACAAAAAAAAAGCAGCTTTAAAAACACAGATGTTTTCTTATAGGGAGAGAAAGCCTAGACCACATCCTTGAAAATAAACTATTCCTTTATTGTGCACTTTTACAGTCCTTCAAAGACCGTAACACTTGGTTATTTGCCAGCAATTGGACCTTCCCAAAGAAAGGCTGTCCTTCATAAGAGCAAAAGATGAGAGATTTTATCTGAAATCTCAGAAACTCATCCCATGAATATGCACTTTCTTTTGCAATTTATGATCCAAACCAACTCATCCTCTTTTCTTAAGTAATAAAGCAGCACTGTTAAAATAGCTAAAATACATTTCCAGTTTTCTTCTGGACACATTTAAAAAGGAAGAGGCAACCTGCGCATAAAGAACAACCTTCAGATGTATACCTGTGCTGCACAAAAAAGAAAAAGATCTGTAATGATTGCCGAGAAGCTCTGAGGTGTGCAAAGCTGCCTTCTTTCTTCCTCAAAACCAGAACTAGAAAAACACGCAACATCTGTCTGGGGGCATACAGGGTCTTCACAGAGTTCTTGTACTGGCACACAGTAGAGTCTTTGCTATAAATATCACATACGAGGTGCTCTGGAACGAAATTTGCAGTTCCAAGCAATCGTCAAACTGGAAAAGTCACCCTCACAATTTCACAGTTACATTTCCGGTACTGTGCTGTTGTTGTTTAATCCCTAATACCTGTGTAAACAAGCAAGAAGAAATGTTAGAGGACATAACCCTTTCCTCCTCCCAGTTCCACCAATGTCGCTAAGCTCTCCCCTTTAAACAGCTTCCTCATGCTTGGAAACCCACTAAAGGCAGTGGCCGACTGAGCACTATGTATTATAGAGTGTAACGTATTTAGAGAAAATTCACTCTGTTCATCAAGGCTGCTCAGAAGAAGTAGAATTTCCTTGCACTGCAACCACCTTCTGTTGCCTTCCTACTCCATCTAATAGCTCCCAGCAAATTCAGCAGAGGTCAGACATCCCCAAGGTAACTTCCAAGCAACGGTCAGTAAAACATACACACATTTAATTAAAGATTTCTAGAATATAAGCAAATACACAGCATTGTTTACAGTTTTGTTACAATATAAAGTACAATAATACCTTAATTAGAGATAACAACTTTTCAAAATGCCAAAAACAGTCAGATTTTTTCAAATTACCCACAAAATGAACACATTTTATTTTCGCACTGTGACACTTCCAACTGTTCTGCCAAATGTATACTACTGTAATTATGCTTTGCAATCACCAGCATCACCGGAGAGGGGGACAAAGAACAATATAATCAGTAACTAATTAATCTTTCACATGCCTTGATACTATTTATCTTCAAGGGGAGAATCCTAAATGTTATTTTATAAATTGTGAAGTGAGTTTAATATTAGCATCTCAGACTGCCTAGGATCATGTCTTTATGCCTAAGTCTAATTCACAGCTACTGGCGGAAAGTTAGAAACCAGAATTTAATATCTGGCTTTTTCAAGGGACAGTCATCAATTTCTACCATCTAAACTCCATTTTATAGAAGTATATTAAACTGGGATGACAAAGGACATTTTATACCACTCTTTTGAGATGATACATGCAAGAACATGACAAACCATTGGAACATGCAAGAAAAATATAATTGCAAACAGCTTCAGGATTAAAAGCAAATACTTAATTTCACATTTAAGAAATCACTGAAGGGAATCATAGGTACCTCAGAGACAAAATTACTTGCTCAGCTACATTACAAGACAACCAATTGCTCCTGAAGTACTAGTAACAGGGTTTTTCTGCATTGAGTATCAACTGAAATTCAGTAGTACTACTACCATACTATGGTTAACTCACAAGGTAATAGTAAATCCAGTGATGCCTGTTCAATTTGTTGCTTAATTTGCATGATTGGTTACTATAAGCAAGTGTGCAAATTACTTAAAGCCACAGGAAAGTAGTTCAACTCAAATAACATTTTGCATGCACAGCTCTCTAACTCACAAGAGCATTTGTGGTAACCCATTAACTCCACAGAAGAATCTGTGCGCAGCCCTGTGCACGTGTTCCTAGTGTGAGCATTTCATTTGGAGAACCTGGCCCACAGCACTCATTTTTCAGAAACTGGATTTCAACTCCTTATCATCCCCTCCTTGAACAGAGACACAAACAGTAACAAAATGCTGTATGTCACCACCAGAACGACATCGGCATCTCTTTATGGATATCATAATGTATTAATGTCTGCCCACCACAAGATTTTATGTTAAACAATTTATCAAAAAAGTATATAGTTAGTAATAGCAACAGTAAATCATTGTAACCTGTTCTTAAGTGGAACTTGCAATAAAAAGAAAATGTGTCTAAAAAATAATTCTCTTCTGAGGGAGAAGGTTAAGAGAAGAAAGCCATACGCGAACTGACGAGCAAAAAAGCTGACAGGCACAACAGACCACCTTTAGCAGCTAAACGGCTCATTAAATTTCCTGAGCTCCATAAAATGTTATGCATATGTCTAAAATACAAAATATTTAGGTTGTGTTATGGAAGAAATACATATCGGATAAAAACGCTGCACATTTAATTTTTAAACCTTAACAGGACCATATGTGGAGAAAAGCCTTTTTAAAACAAACCAGCCCCTTAGTTTTCATCCCACTTTGCACAGTTGCAGGGATAGCAATAAAAACATCAGCCAGAGACATGTTTACAAACCTCAAAGAACATTTGGGAATTTGAACACAGACACTCAAGAGCAGAATAGAGCTCAGGCATTTTCAAGAGCCAAATTGGATTCCTGTAACCACAAAACTTCAAGCATTTTTCCATATCCATTGTCTCACCCCCTCTCCTCTTGTTCATCTTCTGCTTGGTCTTCCCACTCTATTTTTCCAACACAGATATTTGTCTAGCAGATGGTAAATGGGATTAGAAAGCAGAGGTGGCTAAAAAAAAAAAAACTTTTTTCCTACATTATTCTTCAACTGGATCAATTCCCTACACTGCACAGCCGCACAGATTTCACCAGTAGGATGCAGTGAATTGTGCAGGGCTGGGAAAAACAAGTCAGACAAAAGACACTGATTACACAGCATCAGTAGATGTGAACACGAAGCCTTGGGGAAGCCACAGTCACAGTAGCTACCGGTCTGTCACCTCTGTCCCTGACAACATTCTTTGCCACGCCATCACAGACTATCTGCTTCTGAAGTTGTCCTGTTGATCAATACAATAAGCCTAAAAGGAGGCTGAAATTCCACACAAAGTGGGTTGAGGTGATCTAACTGCCAGCTGCCATGAAAAGGGACAGGTTTCTCTGTCCTCCTCACAGTTTACCAATTTAGCTCACTAACACAGGCAAAAAAAAAGAGTTGACATTCTGCGTTTTTTACTGAGGAGTTGGATACAGAGACCCCAGGATGAGGACCTGAGACTGGGAACAGAGAAGAGGACCATGCACTGCACCAGCGTGCTCCTAGGTCATTTCCAGCTGATCTGACTGCAGAGCTGCCCAGAAAGAAGGGGCTGCCTCCCCGAATTCCCCATCCTCAGCAGCCCACTCCTCATTTCTCTGAGCATGGATTAGTCTCCAGTGAGCAGATTCAACTGACTGCTTGGCCAACCGGTCTAGGTGGGACACGAGAACAGTTTGGATCTGGCACTCAGGGGTGTGCTTGGCTGACTTTAGTAGAGACTAACAGGGAGATTAATCATCTAAACCAAATGAGGAACTGTATCAATCTATATGAAGCAAGCCTGGAGAGAAAGACCCTACAGCGCGTTATGTGGTCATCTTATCCTTTTGCGATTGTTATTTTACATAAACTGCAAGCTTTCACAATGTTTGAGTAGAATATTGTAAAATACTAAGCTTATCTGTAGCAAACTTAACTGTAGCATAGTACAGTGTTCATACACCAGTTGCTTTTATTTGCCTAGACTTGTTTTCACCCAAAACCAGCATTTGTGACCAGATAAAATAATCACATCAGCAACTGCAACTCAAAAATACACTGAGTGACCAAAAGAAAAGAGTTTCAGTCTCCAGAAATACTGGTATTCCGTGAAATTAACTGACGCAGTTAACACTAGAAATTGGAATGTCTAACCTTCAAATATGCGATCCAGACGTTGCCGCTTCACTTTGTGTTTGTCCATTAGAGACATAAGAGTGGAAGCTCAAAGAACGTCTCCACACAGCTTGGTGATGGTCTTCTCAAGCCAGCCACAAGTCAGAAATGCTTATTGCCTTTTAGAAACTTACTTTCACCTGCAAACAGAAAGATAAGCTTCTTAAACTTTAAAATACAGATATTTTTTTTTCCCCACCTCTTCCCAGAAAGATGATCTATATGGAATTTAAACACCTAAGAAATCACATTAGGTAACCTGGTATTTCACAACAAACTGTCTTCTAAGCACATAAAGATGGAAGCAGACAGGACAGCTCAAACAAGCCAGTGTAAGAAATGCTCCAAGAAATGCTGGTTTCTGCCTTTTGACTCTCAAATACTTTTTCCCCTTTCACTGAACACCCAGGTTTTCCTCTTCCATCTAAGGAGGACACCTTGGGCCACGCGCAGGTACATGCCTCCCATAAAATGACAGAAATGTGGCCACCTGCAATGAAACAGTAAAGCCATACATACACTTCTGCATCCTAACGCTTGCAGCCACCGAGAAAACGCTCTTTTCATTCTTAACTTTTAAGCTTTTGATGATCAAGTAGACCAGAGTTTGGTACTTGGAAGTTGAAGGAACCAATTCCAGGGGCACAGACCCGAGGAAACGCATCACAGCGACAACAGAGCACGCCGACATCTGTATCACCCAACTGGCATTTAAAGCAGCTTTCTGCATGACTAGGCAAGCTCTTTGGCAGCAAATGCAGCTAAGCACTTCTCAGATACGATGTAGCTGGGCAAGACAGCAGCAGGGCATTGCAACAAGCAGTCTGCATTGTAAGCCAAACCCCTGAGAAGCAGGAAGGGGGGATGGGGAGAGAAAGAGAGAAGAAAAATCCCTCAACAAGAATCGAATCATAGCGGTAGATTATAAAATGCACACGAGCAAGTGGACAGGGCAAAGCTAAGTACAGAGACCCTCTGAAAAGCATAATTTGAGCAGCACTTTTATCCGCCTCTAAATACCTCAGTAGACCGAGGAACAAAACTCGGCGAATGCTCTATTATAAGCACAGTACACATTAAAACGAGCCAAATAATCCACTTTTCTGTTCTTTTTATTCCTGCCCAACAGCTTTCGACACCCGTGGATAGCATTAAATGGCCCTACAAGCGACAGTACCTAGAAATCTGCTCGTTCCTTTCACAGAATCACAGAATAGTAGGGGTTGGAAGGGACCTCTGTGGGTCATCTAGTCCAACCCCCCTTTTCTAAAACCAAACACAGACGCATTTCAGCAACATCTTATGAAGATTCATGCACTTCCAGTGAAATGATAAAGAAAAATATCTTGACTATCAAGAACTGCACATTTGCATTAAAATTGCTATCTTTACCACCACTACCCTGCTCGGTGCATTTGGACTTGTAACAAAGTTCCTTTCTTTGTGGTTATTTTCATTTTAAAATAATGTGCAATATTCATCATGCTTTTAACACTTCATTCAGCCTCATCCCCCTGTTCACTTTCCCTCCACACCTCTTTGCCCCCAAATTCAAGATTCTTTTACTGTTTTGCACAATGTCCGATTCCAGCTGAGTATAACATCCCATCATGAACGGGAGAAGAAAAATTGATGAAGAATGCAGAAGCCCAGTTTTTCCTCTTTCAAAAACCAAAACAGAATGTTGCCATTTTAGAAATTTTCTATTACATTTCCCAACATTGATTATTCTTACAAAACACAACATTCAATATTGAATGTGGCTCTGTTATGAGATTGCACAAGCATTTCATCAAATCTAATATGCATTTTGAAACCTTAAAAGCTAGCTATATAGCCACTTGCCTTTGCTTAAGCCAACACCCCAAACTTGTGTAGAGGATCAGTCCTAAAATAGTCTTTAATTTATTTATCACTTCTGTTTTATAATCTAATTCCTTCAATAGTCGCATAGAAAGAGCAAGAGGATAAGAAAGAAACCAGAATATAATGAACATTTTAAATACTAGTCTTGGTTGAAATTTTTATAGCTTATTTATTTTTCCATCTTGTAGAAACATATATGCCTGCTGGACTCCTTGTGCTGCTTTGTTTATTCATTCAGCAAAAGATTTTTCCACTGTAGTCATTCCACATACGAAGCTGGATGACAGCTGCAAAGAACAGACCATCTGTAACTATTGACCTACTACTGAAAGCGTCACCAGGTGTCTTCTATCTGTCTACAGCAGCTTAAAAACATATCACAGAAATTCAGTATTTGTTCTTTTAAACATCGTTTTTAAATTATTTTTATTCATAGTAAGTTGTCATAAGTTTCACAGAAACATTTTTGAGCAAAAAATTAAATTAACATGCTAACACAGTTCTAAATTTAACCCTCATACAGTTTTGTTATACTCCATGTTCTAACACAAAGAGAAGACGATGATACGGGAAGCATTTCCCAGCAAAACAAAAGCCTGATAATTACGGGAGCATTAGTTATTGCAATTACTAAGCCACAACATGAATAATTGTGTTTGAGAAATTCACTAAAAATACAAGCACATTGCCTAATGAAATAAAAATCAGAACAAAAATATCAAATAGTATTTAAGATCAGACTTCTGTAATTCAATATTTTAAGCTGAAGTGAGAATCCAAGTGATTTAAGAATATATACTGCTTATCACGTACATCAAGTATTAGCTACAAAGCCATGTGAGATACCATCAACGTACAGAACCCTTCTGAGCAGTACACATTTTAGATTAAAAAATACACTGTTGAATACAATATTAGAGTTTTTTCTTTCAGTTAAGAAGATTATTCCAGTGTTTGAAAATATTTTTGAAAAGAATATGCCTTTGGGTATTGCAGTCTGGAACATTTAGCTTTTTCTTGAGAAAGAGCTTGACTTTCTCAGGCTTCAAGATACAAGGAAAAGGGAATCTCCAACATTTTTACAGGAGAGTGAGGAAATCCTACAGGCTCAAACAGGAATGATAAGTAAATAAGTCAACTTTGATTTCAGTTTTCAAAACAGATAACACTGGTAATGGAGTAAAGGATAAATTTAAGCTGTGAGTGAGAAGATTTGAAGGAAGGCACATTTAAAACCCATGATCTCCTCTCCAGTGAAAGAGGATGAAAAGGAAGCAAACTAAGAAATTGAAACTTTTTAAAAAGGCAAACTAGTAGGTTAATTATCCACATACTTGTAGGTTGAGACAAACTCCAAATTAACTGGGGAAGAACTCCCATCAAACCCAAAAGGCTGAGCGTACCATTTCCTTTACGTCAGCCTAACGGGAGAATTTTGCACAGCCCAGATCATGTCTCTACTGAATTCAAACAGGTGAGGAAAGCCTACCAGAAAAATTGTCAACCGTATCACACACAACCTCCAGTTAGTTAGCCCACTTGCAAGAAGACTCAGAGCATAAACTCTCCTGAGCGCAGACTCACCTATACCGCTTGGACAGGCAAAAGGCTGATTTTCTACCTCTGCTTCACTGTCACCTTCCTTTGCATGGAAGGATTTGTAGGCTGTCCCAAATCAGACAATAAAGCATAAGAAATCCAAACCAGAAATTAATTTCACAGAACAGACTGACAGATCATTAAGACATCGAGAATAAAGTGGTGACGCTTCATGTTACCCTTAGGAATCTCAATCTTCATTTAATTTTACCATTCTAATATATGTTCTTCGGTCTGAAACTACATTAAATTACTGAAATATTTTTTCTTTCTACTATTGACTTTCAAAAGGTATAAAACAAGGCTACTGTAAGCAAAATTGTAAGTTTATACTGCATATTCCACTGCCATCAGTTTTTCATTACTTAAATTACTTTCCTTCCCACCCAAAACAAAAAGATCTCTATTTTTCACGACACCTCGCCAGCCTTAAAACATTCATTCTGCAGAGCCCTGGAAGCAATAAGATGATGAAAATGTTACTCTTGTTATAAATATTTTAATTATCCTAAATAATTAGACATTTTGCAGTAACCGTTCGTTTCAGATAGTAATCAGATCATCTAGTCCAACCCTCCTGCCATGGGCAGGGACATCTTTCACCAGGATGAGGTTGCTCAAAGCCCCATCCAACCTGACCTTGAACACTTCGAGTGATGAGGTATCCACAATCTCCAGCCAACTGTTCTAGTGTCTCATCTCATCACAGAAAATTTCTTCCTTATATCCAAGTCAACCATACCTAAGATTTCAAGGTAAAACTGTGACAGTCATCGGTGAGCTGGACAGTACACTCGCAGGAACTGGGGCTGCTCGCCAGATGGGAGGATGCCTTCTGCAATAACTACTGTTGCAACTGTACAACCACTAATATGCAAACCTTACCTCACACTTGTTCACCTGAAAAGGTAAGAACCAGAAAACAGGTTTTAGGCTTTTTTTCATCTTCCTCTGCCCATGGATGTTCGAGTATCTCTACAAGGAAACAACCAGAAGGACTTGCAGGATGCATACCAGCTTCATGGCTGGATGTCAGATATTCCTAGCATTTGAGACCTTCTGTGCCACAACTGGTTCCCCAGCTTGTGCAGCTAAAAACAGAGCACCAGAGTACAAGTTTAAACCATAAGCTCTGGAATTCTGAAATCCATTGTATGGACTTCACTCTTCCCAAAGCATGAAACAGTAAGCTTTTCTGTAAACTTAACTCAATGCTCAACCCACAAATAAGAATTAGTCTACAACAATTATTGATGTCCCTTAGAAGTTAAGTTTTAAGTTTCAGGATTTCCTCTTTTTTGGGAAAAGGACAGGCTACGACATATGCTGAAGACAACTTAGACTGCACAAAAGCTATTACTGAGAAAAGTAAATTTATCTAAATTTCAAAATATTTCTTTAGTATAGAACAACGTATTGTGTTTAGCAAAAGAGAGCACAGTATCAAGTTGATAAAAAACAGAAAGTAAAATGACATGTTAAAATGTAAGTCAGAGAAATTAACAATGTTCAAACAACAGCAAGTGTGCAATTATATAGTAAAGAAATCAATTTTCTGAAGCTATGGCAAGAAATAGGCTCTAACTCCAAGAAAGGGAAAAATAAAGATGATAATGTATGAGAGAAACATTCTACTTGAAAAAGCTCTACAATTTGTAATTGAACATTTCTAGTGTCAGTAGTAGTAGTAATGGTTCTGCATTAAAAAAAATTTGGATCAGAGAACTGGTGGTTCGTAGCAAAAGTTAGGTGATACTTATGTCTCGCTGAAGTTACAGTGTACTGCACCTAAACATAGAATATAACAGTAAGATTAACATCTGAACTCTTTTTTTTTCTCTAAAGTTCAAAAGCACTCTTCAACAGTACTTATCACTCGGAGTTTGAAAAATGCCCAATTACACATATAGAGGAACCTCAAATAGGAGGATGAGAAAACGAGGACAAAGACTTTTGTCTGCATGTTTCTTCAAAGTGTGGCAATAGTAAGGCTGCTACAACAACACCGGAACATCCTATTCCGAAGTTCTGCAGGACAGTATTTGTTCTTACATTTTATTTCATGCTGCTATCCTTTTCTGGAGATACTGCGACTTTATACTAAAGACTTCTGCAGTATAAAACCATCACATCACTTTCACTGTACCCAAAACTACTCTTGCCAAGATTTAAACTACATTTAAAAATAAGTGTGGCTCAAAGAGCAGAACAAAAAGAGATTAATTGCCAGAAAAAAAAGTATTAGGTCAGACTTTCTGTGCAAAAATTGAAGTTATACCACCTTGTCTTACAAAAAATAATACTTAATTAAGAAGAAAATATATAATTACATTTGCCTGTCAGATAATTTATCTTGCCATTAAGTATCGTTAAGCCACTTTGCCTTACCATTAGATGTCAGTACAGTCTAAGAGAAACTGTATAGGGAGCTTCAAGATCAATAAATTAATCACAAAAGTGAAGCGATTACTGAATTAGATGCCAAAAAGAATGTTAGATACTATTCAGAAAAGGACTAAAACCCCAAACATTATAATAGCATTACCTAAACCCAAGATGCAACTATAACAAAAAAGATGGAGAACTAGAAGAAGTGCCAGGACAGGGAGTAAGTACGGTGCAAGGCATGGAATAGTTTGCTGAGAAAGAAGAAAAAGAAATGCACAGGTACTACCCAGCCAGCCAAAGACACAGCTGTAGGGAATACAACAAATGGATATAAAATATGCAGCATGTCTCAGTTCAACTTCTAGGGAGCATGCAGTGAAAGACTAAGCCAGCATATTAAAAACAACAGGAAGCTTTGTCATGGAGTGTGTAATTAAATTGTTAAATCTGGTGTCACAGGTATCACGGATGGCAAAACTTTAAGTGGTTCTTAAAAGGAATTAGACAAGTTTATGGAAAAACCCATCAGTGGTCACAATAACAGCCGTGATGCAAACCCAGGCCAGGAACGCAGAAGCAGGTAAATTCCAAGGGCAAGAAAAATGTCAGTGCATGCTGCTTTGTCCTCACACACAGCAGTCACTGCACTGGGTTACGCTGACCAGATGTCCATTTAGCTCAGCATCCAACAGTTGCCATGAAAGGAGATGCTTCGTGAAGAACAAGAGCAGAACAAACACCATACTTTCCTTAAGCATCCACTAATGGCCACTCTTGGAGACAGGACACAGGACAGATGGGCCTGCCATCCCTTCCCACACGTGGGCACACCTCACGCTCCTAGGAAACGCAGAGATATACTACAAGAATGGACTGATCCAGCCATGCAGAAAGTGCGGTCCACAGCTCACAGGGATGCACAAAAGACATCCTAAGACAAAATTGAACTGATACAAGTTAGTACTGTTACGCCTAACAGACACTGCTGGAATCATCAAACTGACAGTCTCTCCAATAAAGATCATAACAGACACCTAGAAAATCATCATAGTTAAAAAATGCCAGTGCCATAGACTCCACCATAGCACATGGTAAGCTCTTCCAACAAAAAAAAATATCCTTTATTACTGGCCAGATTTGCTTGTCAGTTTAGCTCAAACTTCCAGTCATCAGATTTCTTACAGCTTTGCCTGGTAGATGGAAGATCTCCCCAATGTTCTCTGTGCAGGTACCTGTTAGGTATCACCAAGCCATCCCTTGGTCTACCTGCAGAAGAGACCAAGCTCCTTGATACTCTCCTAGAAAGTCACGATTCTGATCCGAAATTGTGTCAAACCTTTGCATCCTTAAATTCAACAGCAAGTCACTGAAGTACCATTCTGCAAGCGCTAGAACAAGACAACGCCTTACAGGAGCAGTTACACCAATGTCCAATGCAGGAGAACTTTTACCCATCTCCTTCACAGTCCTCGGACACATTCTGGGACCACACCTAAGATGAAAACACTTTGCACTTGGTGCAGCAGTTTATTCATCACCAGTGCAAACAAAGTTACTTCTTTTCAGGATGGGGTTCTCTGCCCCGTGAATACAGCTGACAGTCTCTCATTCTGTATTTCCAACCTAAAAATTGAACACAATTTGATAGAGTACAGCTTATCAAAAGCAAACTTGATTGCTCTGCAGCACTTCCATCTCCTCTTTTTTTTAATCACATCAGCAGTTTTTACTATATTTATCAGTGAAGGGTGTTTTTGCTGTTGATAAGAGTGTTCAAAATAAGGCCAAGAATGCCTCCTGTCATCAAAAACAAAGCTTATGGGGTTTTGACCTATTGTCCACTACTTTTTATACTGTGAATAACTTTTTTGTACTATTCTATATTTACAGTCAAATTACTTTAGTACCAAATAAAACATCTTCCAAAATGTAGTGTAATATTTTGATAATCATAAGCCATTGTTTTTATGGCACAAGATTATAAAATGGCCTTTTTGACAGGGCATATGGTGAAAACAGTAGAAGAGGTTGTGATAGTCATTGTTATTATAAGCTTTTTACAAGATATTTGTCTTCACCACAAGTTTTTTTTCCAAAGCTTTTTTTTTCCTTTGTAACATTCTCTCTCAATTATAGGCCTGTCCACAAGCCAAAAATTACTTACTACTGAAAATGTATTACTGCAGATGTGTACGACTACAGACAGATGGGAAGCATCTCTGCTAACTCAGATTTCTAGGTCACGATTAAAACTTGATTCAGAATCTCAAACTATGATTAGAAAATTAGAAAAAAGGCTGAGACATCTACATTTTACGGAAAATTAAAAAGATATCTTTAGTGTCAGAAAATACTCGCTCATTGAGCAACGTTATAGCCACGCTTCTCATCAAAAACTTCATTTCAGGTATTCAGCACAAGCTTCTTCAGAAAGACTTGCACTGTGACAAGCCTCAATCTTACTCATGATCAGATTTAAAGGAAATGAAGAGACTGGTGTGGTCCTAAATTCTGAACCTGATTCACTCATACGGAGAATTCCTGGCTTTGCCTCTTGCTCTCAGGCCTGAGATCTACAACCCAGTGGGTGCAATCTTCACTTCATCCACCGCTGGTTCGGTTGGTAAAGCAACACACAGAGACGCACCCCAGTACACAGAGGTGCCTTGATACCTGCTGTGTTACAAAGTACCTTAAAACTCCCAAACGAAAACCATTTTAAAATGTCAAATAAGTGGGTTGTTAGACCAGTGTTAAAAACATCTGTATTTCTTGAAGTCTGAAATGAAACAAAATGACATTGAAAGAAGATCGATCTCCACACAATTTTCTTTTTTTTTTTATGGGCAGGCTGAAGAGCTGAAAGCCTCCCTCCCTTCTGGAGAGTTGGACGTAAGAGACAGTAACTGTGCAGATGAATGAAACAAAATCTTCCAGATTTTGAGAGACAATAGCAGTGAAACTCAACTACGGCTACAGAAAATAATTCAAAACACAGCATTTTCATTATTTGAAAAAGAAACTCAAAATTAATAATACATATTTAATATTTTAACGCACCAGAGAAAGCATAACAGGATGCAAAGAATTAGTCATCGCTCATGACAATAAAAAGGCTAATGCCTCAGTTAATGAATTCTCTAGGAAAGGAAACAATTACTGGTGCATTTCATGAATCTCCATTGCTAGAAAGGATTCAAACCAGCAGGGAGAAAAGATTACTTTTAACCTTTTATTGATTTATTGCCCTTAATTTTTTTTTCTCTAAGACAGATACAAACCCACATCAGAATGCCAGGCACACGGACTGCGTGCGTACTCAACATGTGAAACGAGCTCCTCTGTCACAGGTCTCCTACCATTAGAAGCAGCCGACGGCTGTCCAACGACCTGTGCTTTACAGATTAAAATTACTGATTCAACTAACCTATGCTTGTTCAGTGGAACAGAAAGAATGGGGGAAAAAAGAAAGAAGCTATATTCTGAAAGGGGGTAAGAAATCATGCCTAAAGACATTTAGGTTAGAAAGATAGTTAAAGCTAACAAAGTTTAGGAGAACTGTGGGACCTGTGTCGGTTTTTTCGCTGCACCAGAAAGCCCCGTATGTTGTACACGTGCACATATGTCGCTGTAAGCAAGCATGTTAAGTACTAGGAAAACATTTTTTGAGACTGAATACTTTACTTCCCACTTGCATAGTAAATTGTTTGTGTAATATTTAAATACTACAATTTGACCTCAGTTCTTCAAAATGGCTTTTGTACTTAAGAAGTATTCTAGTGAAATAACTTTATTCATATAAGGCAAATACAATTCTTGGCCACATCTTTAGTTTGCCCATGTTACTGCCCTGTGGGAGCAACATACCATCAGCCATATCAGCATCACAACAACAGGCTTTTTTATACTGTATACAAACCTCAGAATACAAACGTTTTTCATACAAAAAGCTAACATCTTGTATTTTCAAAATGTGGAGTACTACAGTACTATATTGGATACACCTGATATCCTTCACATAGGGCATTTTTAAAACAGCTAAGTATGAATTAATCTTGTAATACTTTCAGTTAATTAGAATACACATTAGAGATTTATAGACTGGAAGTTTAACTGTTTAACCAAGTAACTATTCCGGATATAATTTTTCCTCAATTACTAGAAGAAGAACAATAACAAACCACTTTGCACAAATAGATTTCTAGAGACTGTGTCTTCAGTTATGCTCTGGTTGAAAAAAGAAAATCCCAAGGACAACGCTCTGCTACTCTAGCTTCTACTTTTAAGACTGTGGCAACTCATTCCAGTCAGAATAAAAGATACATGGTCTGGGTGAACTGTTGCTTACTTAGGTGTCCCAGTAAAACTACATTTTTTTAGTAGCACATCAATTACAAGTGTATTTTTAAAGAATTGTACATAGCCATACATAAATTACATACGTATTTTTGTTTTAAAAAATGCAGTCCAAATGCACTGCCTTCTCCCAGTTTAATAAAAGACAATTGCACCGCCTAAAAATAGCAAAATGGTAAATATCACCTGCATTTACTCTGTGTTTCCCAGGAATCAACTTTAAAAAGATACAGAATTGTACAAATTGTACATGATCATTAATAACATTTAGCAATAGCACTTGTACATTTGTTCGCCAATTCTGATATCAGTAAATTATATATCTGAGACATAAGTCTTTTAGAAGTTCATGGGGTCAGAAAGGTCAGTTTCTATAATGAGCAGGTATAGCTACACTAAGAATAAAAAAATCCTTCTGAAGTGTAATACTAGACATTGGCTAAATGTTTCCCCTCCTTACTAAGCAATAAAAACTTGGTCATAAGGCTGGATAAGAGAGCAAACAAGTGACATGTTCCATTTTCATTACAAGTATTACCATTTACATTTTTAACTTACGCCATCTTTGTCAAACTTCGCACCTTTCCCATCAGTCCTGTAAATCACAGAACAGTTTGGGTTAGAAGGGACCTTATAGATCACCTAGTTGCACCCCGCCTGCCACGGGCAGGGGACACCTTCCACCAGACCAGGTTGCTCAAAGCCCCGTCCAACCCGGCCTTGAACCCTGCCAGGGAGGGGGCAGCCATGGAGGCTCGTCCACAACACAGCGCTACATTTTACAGATCCAAATCAGCTTGCAAGTGCTGTAAACTGCAGCCGTAAAAAATCCCCAGCTATCAGAATACCTACTTGGCAAAACAGAAAATACTACTAAACTCTACAAAACTACCTGAAAGTATAGTCACCAGATTGTTTCCCACTGTGGCTCCCTCACCCCTCGGCTCGTGGAAATGGCTATCTAGCCTCGAAGGCGTCACTGACCGTCTTCCTGCAATCAACACTGTCGTACTCAACTAGAGAAATTATTTAATTGGCAATTCTTTTCCCCACATTTGCGTGTCAATCTACACTTTCCGACATGACATTTCATTAAGAAATTTCCAGCCAACTGCACTCCCATCTCACCCGCAGTAATACAGAGCATTTTCACACCTTGCTAAATTCTATAAGCAATCTCCATCGCAATTACAGGAATAGTTTATGTAGAAGATTAATGCTAGTGGCTAGGATATGGTATCCTTTAATGCAATTAAGTGTGGGGAAGCACAGAATTAAAAGTACAATTAGATAGTCTCCCACATCTGAGACTAACTGACAATTGTGCGTGATACAATATATTGTAAGCAACACTAGCATACAGTACTCATTCTCCAAATTGGTTATATTTTGTCTATATTCTGTATTTAAGCTCATCTGCTCCTTCTTTTAATCAGCAGTTGAAAGGCAGAGGAGAGAACTAGAGTCACTGCAGGCTGCTTTGCTATGGAGTTCTACAAAATCTACTTTTCAGAGACATACAGGGGGTGTAGTTTTTACACTGGATCTTCCCCTCTTCTGTTCACACACAGTGCTGAGATGAAGTCTCTCTCAAGAGAAAGAGCCTTAAAAATTTGGGAATCGTGTTCTTTATCTCTCTAGTCAAAAATCACACTCGAGCTCTCACATGTCACTGAGCAGCAGCTCGCTTGGTTTTCGAGGTGCCCTTCAATGCGAAATTACTGTATCTTTACTGGAAAACAATTTCAAAAATTTGCAGAAGGAGACAAACAGGCAATTCTGTTTGCATGCGCTGGAATCATTAGGTAGGTGCTCGAAATCTTAGAAAGCTTCTTCATGCTCATGCCAGGATGCAAGACCCTTACATGACGTGTACCACAAACCTGGCGTAATAAGTCCGTCCAAATGCAACAAACGTTTTATTCCAAAAATGTTTTAGTGCAGCTACATTCATCACAGTATGTCAGTATCCTTCCACAATATAACTGATGTAACTATAAATTTTCACACTACATTCTCTCTCATACCTGGGAAGAGCTGTATATGCACCCTGCTATTTTCAGTTTCCTTATTTGAGCACATATGCTGTTTTGTATCTTGTTACAGAAGAAAGATCAAGCAAGAAGTGCACTTGGCAGCTGGTCTGCAAAGTGATCAGACCGTAATAGTCTTTAATAGAAATTCATTTCATTCCTATGCTACACGAGGAAATAAAATTTCCAGCCCATATCAACTTGAAGGTTAGTTCTTCTTGATTAATTAGAATGCTCCTGGTACTGAAGAGAGCAGTTTTTATCTAAAAGTTTTAAACTATCTTGAGTTCATAACATTTTACATCTTGAAGATAAGGTCAAGCCCCTGAATCTATTACTCTCTCACAAACTAAGTAAAGACTTTTCGAAAATATGTAAAATGACTGAAAGCTAGACAAAGTTGTTCGCATTTCTCAAGAAACCTGTTCCTGAATTTTGGATGGAAGCCAAGGATGTGAGAAAAGAGAAGTAGCGCTACACGTTATATCCAGCACCCAAGCTGCTAATTCACATCCTCAAACCTTGTAACTAGTTACCAGGTAGACGACTACAACCAAAGTAAGACTTATTCCTCATAGTAGAGACATGGTGGTGGCATACTGTGTCACTGTATACTGAATATGCTTCTTCAAGAAACTCTTGCACGATTTCAGTGTATTGATCTCCTGTCAGAGGCAATCATGACGTTTCTTGCCTATGAGTGTCACACTGTCACCAAGAACAAGAGGAGACATCCACTCAACACCCATCGGCAGGTCCCTCAGTAGTGTCCTACGCTGCTTTCCAAGGCACATTCTGCCTCAACGTTGACTTTTTAAAAGGTCTAGACAAAAAATTACATAAATTAGATGACCTTCCCATGAATTTCTGGTGTACTATGAGCTACTCCAGTAATGTCAAATGAATGATAGTTGGATGGAATCAGAGTTCCTGGAGAAAAAACAGTTTTTCAGTATCGCATCCAGGAGCTAAAATACAGATTTCTCACGTGAAAGACTCACTGTGCTACTTTTGATTATCCGTAGTCCAAGTTGTTCATAACTCTTGTGCAGGTGAACTACTCCAAAAATACTACTCATAAAGCGTGTTTGTCAGATCTGCAGGAATCACTGTGCAAAAAAGTGCTCTTGGAATCTGCTTCCATAGCTGGGAAACCCTACTATTTCACATTTGCCTCCTTTTTGGAGCTTCACAATACTTGCTGTCCTCTATTCTCCTCACTACAACTTCCTCACCTCCTCCTCCTCAAGGTAACTCCTGAACTCTCCGCAGGCTATTGCTTCCTCCTCCTTGCTCCTTCATGGTTTTTAGCTACACAACTGGGAAACCAAAGCTCCTAAGCCCAGCAGACTGACTGGACTAGCAGCTCAGTTCTCTATTAGGAGAGGTAAGAACACAGTGAAATTCTGGTTCTCCTTTTAAATATGAGAGCCTGTATGGAAGTGATTCAGAACTAGTTACAGGTTGCCTCTTCTTCACTTTTGCAGTATTAGCATCTCCACTGAAATACTTCAGTCTCAAAGCTTCATATTTGAACCTAAATAGCCAGAAAATATTGTCCTGTCTTCAGAAAACAAAGGAGACAAAACCAAAAGCAGCTTTTCTAAATACCAAATTTAAAACAAACTTCAGAGGAGACAATCCCAATGCTCCTTCTAAAACAAACCCTAGGAGATTCTAGTATTGCACTTCTACTAAGAAACAAGATATTTTCCTCCCCAGTCTGTATAGTAATTAATTGTAATGCTCTACAGGAAGAAGGAAAAAATGACTTTCTAACTCTGAAAATATCTTCTACATTGCCTGAAGTGCTGACCTATTGTATGTGGTGAAGAATGTGTCTGCCACCCCTTTACAGAGATCTCCAAGTTGCCTAACCTGAACTTTCATCAACTCATTTGGGCCAAAATAATATGAGCAACTCACATACGTAAGAGGTCAACAGCCACCAGGCCAAGCGTGAAGAGCATTGTAACAGGAATCCATGGCTGAAGAGAGATTGCAGCAACTTTGCTAAACTGTACCTGGAATATGATGGTTAGAACTGCAGCAATGCCAAAAAACCCGGCACGAGCTCTCCTGACTCAAAAAAAAAAAACCACCCAAAAGCAAAACCCAACAACTTCAAATAAAACATAAAAACATCAGAACAGAAGCTTAGTACTCAAAGCCCTTCACTGAAACATTCTGTTTCTACCTGCTACAAGCAAGAAGTGAAATAACTGTCAATAAATCCTACAATGTCAAGAGTAGAAATATCATCAAAATTCGAATTTTCTTCTAATATTTTATCAAAGACACTCAGTACCCTTTTACGGGTGTTTAGTAAAGGAACATTAGACATATTGCCTCACTAACTTACTCATCATCTTATTTGCTGCAATTCAGAGGTCGGTAACAAAGTATACTTAACTAATTGAAAACCAAAGGGTCAGAAATATACAAAGCTGCAAATTTATTTTTCAGTTAGTTGAGCTGCTGAAAACTGATGCACTTCCATCTCTGCCTCCCCAAAAGTAAGGAATAAATGAAGTATTGTTTTACTACTTTCTAATGATTTAGTTTGCAACATTGTTGAGCGCTATTTTAGCATGATGTCTATGCAATCTTATGAAATAATAATTTCATATAATAATATGTTTCTCACCATCGATATTGTTCAGCTTCTTGTTTCCAATTTATTTTCAGTATGCTCACATGACTCTGCCACTTCTTATTCAACTGATCACAGCTTTATCTGTATTTTGATCAATTACTATTTTTCACTGAGACAACAAACAAAGTAGCCAACAAAATAAATCTTAGTTTTTAAAACCCTCTTCAAACAAATGAACTTAAACCAAACGCAAACACTGATCTACAACACAACCATGGATTTTCATATGTAAAGAACAAAGAAAGCAGAGTACATCTTAAGGTCTCTTGATAAACACCATGATCTTTATGTTTTAATTTTTTGTACATAAAGAAATTTTAAACCAGGTAAAACTATATTTAACTTAAAAGTTACTAAATCTGCATATATGGAAAAACATGGGAACTGGAGCACTAATTTCTATCAAGGATAGGTAAATGTTAAACTTGCTTTGACTGCTGGTATTATTTCTCCAGAAGTCGTTCAAAGACTGCCCACAAAAGATAAAGACCCTGCAATCTTTTCCTGAATATTTTCAATATAATTGAAGAACAGCTCTCCCCATATATAATGAGATTTGAAAATGTAAATGTCTTTGGCTTGAATAAATAACATCAGGAGTTCAACACTCTAAGACAAGTATATTTGCAATCATATTACAGATCAAAAACAAATGAAAAACTGTCCTCTGAAAAATCGAATCTTAAAATAGACCAAAAGTACAACATGTGCTTTTATTTTATCTGACAGCGTTGCATATCTGGATTCTCTGTGTCAAGATCTAGACGAAAATTCTCTGTACAAAGGGAGTAAAATGTCAAAATCTGAATTATCTGACAATTCTACAACAGATGGCCTAAAATATTAGTGATTCAGTTTTTGCTGGCGTTGGGTCAGTTCTTCACTTGTTAATTAAGGACTTTAATTTTGAATTATTATTTTGCTATAAAATGTCCATCGGGAAAAAAACCCTAGAAAATGCACGGCTAAAGGTTTTCTAAATCTTGTTCTCCATTTGTGCAAGAATTTCCATTCTAGCTCATTAATAAAATTCCAGGTTGGAAAAAAAAAGTCTGCTCCCAGTTGTTTTAATACTAACCAGATCGTGTCTTTAGTAAATATTGGTGGTATACAAGTGTGGAAATGCATGACCTCGTCCATTTTCCCGCACATGCAGATACATGCTACAGGTTAAGACGCTCAGATCTAGGTCTCCGGCCTCTTTCCTCCAGACAGCATGCTCTGGGTTTGGAAAACAAGTCAGAGGGGGAGGTGACAAGAGGCAGCTACTTCTCCTTGGCAGAAGAAATATCCAGAGTCAAGCTTTCTCCAGCACAGACTAGAGCTTGTTGGGAACTCACTCATCGTTTGTATCAAGAGCTGTTTGTCCTTCTCCTTTGACAGGGCTAGTCTCCCTGCATGCCAGTGCTAGATCTGCTTATCTCCTCTTCCTTCCTTGCAGCAGAAAACAGAACATCTGATCTCTAACATCACCAAGTCCACCACAGGTTGCCCCAAGGTGCCCAGAGAAAGGCCCCTGTCGCACTCTCCCACCCGCACAGTCCCATCTCCTGACTTGGGAACCACCCCGACAGGGAGTTGATGGATTGCCTTGCTAGAGACTTTGAAAACACATAACACTTAAATGGGCTACACACAGACAGGTTATTGCACTGGAGTGAGCTAAGCATAGGTGAAATGCCCGTAAGAGCACAGTACACCCCCGTGCTCGGCCCTGGTGAGGCCGCACCTCGAGTACTGTGTTCAGTTTTGGGCCCCTCACTACAAGAAGGGCATTGAGCTGCTGGAGCGTGTCCAGAGAAGGGCAACGAGGCTGGTGAGGGGTCTACAGAACAAGTCTTACGAGGTGCAACTGAAGAAACTGGGGCTGTTTAGTCTGGAGAAAAGGAGGCTGAGAGGGGACTTTATTGCTCTCTACAACTACCTGAAAGGAGGTTGTAGTGAGGCGGGTGTTGGTCTCTTCTCCCAAGTAACTAGTGATAGGATGAGAGGCAATGGCCTCAAGCTGCATCAGGGGAGGTTTAGATTGGGTATTAGGAAAAATTCCACTGCTGAAAGAGCGGTCAGACATTGGAATAGGCTGCCCAGGGAGGTGGTGGAGTCACCATCCCCGGAGGTGTTCAAAAAACGTGTAGATGTGGCACTTCACGACATGGTTTAGTAGGAATGGTGGTGTTGGGTTGACAGTTGGACTTGATGATCTTAGAGGTCTTTTCCAACCTTAATGATTCTATGTTTCTATGAAGAAAGAATATTCAGTACACCTGTTCCTTAAATCGAAGATCATCCTAAGTTGTACAAAAGCTACTCTAACTGAGGAAGATCAAAGGGCAAGTAGTAGCTACACAGCAAAAAATCCCTTGTCTTGTCCTCAATATTTTCTTTCCATTGCCATGCCTTCTGGGTGAAAACGCATTCCCCCAAATCACTTCTCTCAACTTGTCTACATTCGCACCGGTGAGGAGAACGCTTTCATGATCGGATACCACTGGGAGCAGTTCCACCAGCAACTTGAAGCTAAGGTTTGCTCCCTGAAGCTTGTTACCTGATGCTTTGAAATCTATCTGCAAGAACACATACAGCTTGGCAATTATATGGTGTGGTATTTATAAACTCTAAAAATATTAGCATATTTTAGAAAGGAAAAAAAATTGCAACTAAAACTTTCACTTCCCATTAGATGTACATTCCATGAAAAATATACAACTAGGCAGCAATCAACCTTGATAATACATTTTCAAATATAAGATACAATTATCTTTTTTTTTTATAAAAACAAAGTTTAAATGGGTACGAGATTTTCAAGTATTACAGCAGCCAGATGCCTTAGAAGGAAATGGAAATATTAAGCTTGGAAAATTACAAACTTTTATAATTTGTTCACTTTACAACAAGTAAAGACCCAAACACCACTCTAATATTGCAGAAACCTGCTTTGCTTTTAAATATTAAGCATATCTGACTTCTGTGTAAGGCAAACATAGCAACCTCAGACCTTTTATACTAAGCCTCAAAAAGTGTTTCACTTCATTCAGAAGTTACATTTACTGGCAGTTTAAAGAAAACATTTTCATAAGTACAACAATCAACTCGTTAAAATAAACGCTTCTTGACACCTTGCATTCTGATCTCTACGTACCAGGCACTATCCAATGTTATAACACAGGCTATCTATGCAATTCTAGAAGTTGCATTGGTCAGACTTGGTAATGGAGAAAATCGCTGTTTCTTCGCCTTCGGTTTTGACGTCAGACTGCCATTTCTAACGGGCTCTTTTTGTCCCAGCGTGTAAGCTGGAGAAGCACACAGTGGAAAGACAACGGGTTCAGAAGGCAACAAAGCATCTGCCACTGTTCCAAAAGCAAATCATTCATTCCATCCTAGTCCTTAAACAGTCTGTTGCTTATTAAAAATACTAAATTTGACAATGTTGAACTAAACAACAGAAAATTAAGAATCCATAAAAGCTCCTATAAACCTGAAAAAAATGGGTGGCTACAGATCCAGGACACAATTTCTGATCGCAGAAGGTAGGATACTTTTTTCCGCACATCCTAAGGACTGAAATAGCTATAGCATAAATTAATAATAGTGAGTCTATAAAGGTTCAATTGATACTGACATCTTGGATATTATTACTGTAAATGACAGATTAATGGACAATGGCACAAGATCCCAAAAGTCATCCTAGATATTTAATTACTAGGAAGTAACCAATAATCATATTAATTAGCACAGTTAAAAATCCCATGGAGCAGTAAATGATTTCAAAGGAAATTTTGGCTATAACAATGACAAGTTAAGTAATAACTTACACCGATGCCAGCAAAGACTAAATGATTTAATGATCCCCATAGAAAGTTTTATTTTACTGAGATCGATATCTGACCCCTATTATACACTAAAAGCCATGCCCGAAACCAATTATAAGAACTATTGTTGGGAGTCTCCATTACAAAGAAACTTCCTTCTCGATTGTCATTCCATCAAAATTAAATAGATAATATTAAACTAAATGCATCTTTTCAGCATCCCAAGAGCAACAGCAACTACTGATATTTGAACATTTTATAAAAAAAAAAATATCTGCAAGTCTTTGGTACTCAAGTGCCTGGATCATTGAAAAACCAAAGCATTTTGCAGCAGTATTTATTTCCATATGCAACATATTATCATCATAGCTAAGTGAACATCACAGCAATAATGATTTAACATTGCATGTGAAAATTAAAGAAAATGCTGTGAACTTAATATTTTACATTATTAAAAGTGTAATTTCAAAAAATATGTTTCAAAATTGACTTCCATCAAACATCACAAATACTCTATGCAAAACAAAGAGGTATTTTTAACAAGTAATCCTTTTTAAACTAACACTATTTAGCTACTCTCTATCTTTATGTAGCATTTGTAAAAGTAATGCTCTTTGCACCCAAGTTTTGCAGAAACAGAAGTTATTATCTCAAGGTAATGAAAGGATGGAATAGAAAATTATCTCTTCACTGTAAAAAATTATGCCCACATGCCAAATTTGATAATTTTTAAACAATAAATTACTTTTTGAAATCCTATTTTCCAATAAAACTGGATAAGAAGCATACAATAAAGGTAATATATACAAAGTGAAAAAAATGAATAATTAATTGCCTTAAAAGACATTTCTATTCCAACTTCGCACACTGCCTTTGTTCAGATCACATCTGTTTGTGCACACATCCTGCTTGTGGATGATACCAGGCAGTAATATGGATAATTGTCACATGTCAATCAAACATTACTTTAAAAAGCAGTTAAGCTGACAAAGTATGACCTGAATGATGGAATATGGAGTTAAAAATTGAGAAGTAATGGAAATAAGATTCTCAACTAACTCACCTTACTTTATGTGTACCATGATCTAAAAGTACGCTGAAGATACTTATTACTGATCAGCTGTTGATATGATGACCTAAAATAACCTAAGTCTATATTTCTTTTTATATATATGTGTGTGCATAAAGGGTCTAAATCTTTAAATATCTTCATTTGAAATTTCCTACTGGGTTTATGCAACAGGCTTTTTTTATAAACTTACTGGTTATTTAAATCCAGAGGTATTCCAATTTAGACATTAGACCAGTTGATTAATATGTTCATTTAAAAGTATTACTGTTTCTAGATTTGTACCTGCTACTCCAAGTTGGGACAGAAACTAAAGTATCTAAAAACAAAAGCAAAGAACTGATATGCCTGCTTTTCATATCAATATTCCATTTGTAATACTTCTAGTATTGTTGTCTTTCTGTGAGCAATTCCCTTAAAAGCTTAATCTTTCAACCAAGTGTGTTTTCAGAAAGAGAAATATAGCTTCCAGAAATTATTTGAAAATAAAGATCAATCTTTTTAGTACTAGGCCATGTAGCTATAAACCAGACATTAACCTGTAAATACAGGTGGACAACCTTTATGGAAATATGTGAACATCTGAGGTACCATATCCTTAATAGAAAGACTGAAATAACGAATATGGAATTTATGGACAAGTTCTCCAGTTCCACTGCAAAACTGAAATTTAAACCAAAGGCAAACTTATAATAAACTTCAGAAGCGGACGTTGCTACACTAAGATCATTAATTGCTTTCAAGTTTTTTAAATGGACAAAAGATAAGAATAAAGCATCCATATAAAACATAACTGTAACTGTAAAAATCCCATGTTATTAAAAGAAATGTGCAGCAATTAATCTAGACAGTTCTCACTGTGATGCTACTTTATGATTATCGAGGTTAAAAAATGGGATCATGAAATAGAGAAGTTAAAGATTAATTTCTCAGAAGTTTCTACAGCTGAAAGTGTACTACTATAGATTAACTGCAAGGACAAGAAATCTAGACTCTATAAGGATGAGAAATTTAGACCATCTGTATTCTACCAAGTATTCGTCTTGCATCATGCTTGACTTTCCATCAAACCCTGGCCCTTAAAAACCCTTTTTGTTTAAAGCTTTAAAGACTACAGCTGTTCTTATTACTTGTGTTGGAAGTAACTAATCAAAACTTTTCTTTAAATACAATATACCTGAAAAGATTCAGCAAAAAATGATACTTCTAAAAAACGCTTATATCTAAAGTCAACTTTCAACATTCAGAATATGAAAATAGCAAGAGCAAATAATCAGGATAAACACAACTGGTTTAGAAAAACTCCAGGAAGAAACTAATAAAAATGGAAAAATGATTTAAAGAATTACAGGGGATACTGAGTATTGGTTATTACTGAATATTGGAATATAAAGCACAGAAGGCTTTTCTCCTCTGAAAATACTTGCTTAAAAGAAGGATCTGTATATCGGATTTGAACTTATCACACCTGCTGCTTACTCTGAAAGTTTAATTAGAGTGAACCATTCACAATTCCAAAAACTTGGAACAATCAGTTACCAAATTACAATACGAAAATGTTGGCATTCATTCAATTCATCTGCTCCAACCTTTTTACTAAAGTAGTAAAACAAAGTTCATACAAAGGTCCTTTGTTCTAAAAACAGCAATAAAGAAAAAACATTGCATAGATTCTAAATGAGTACATATATAATAAAATAAAAAGCATTTCCTAAAGCTACCAATAGCCTCCCCTCCTCCACACACAGTTTTTTTTAATTCTCAAATATATAACAACAAACATACAAGAAAGCATCTCTCATTGTTTTAAGACCTGAATTAAGCTTGGTGATCCATGTATCTGAAGCAGCCTTATTACAATCCTTACAATAACAATTATACCTAACCAGCTCAGAAGCAGGGTAGCTCTATTGCTCTGAGGTTGCACCCGAGATAACCAGAGACGAGCTGCAATAATGAGCAGATAAGCATAAGGGAAAATGGCTCAAAACCCCTGCTCTATGACACGCTGTCTCCTTTCCAACAAAACAGAGCCCAGTTTTGAGCTATGAAACAATTTCCCATTTATTGCTGCAGGTAAGCACAAGGACGGCTGGTTGACCCGAAGTTGCAGAGCCCAGACTAACGTAACATAATGCAATCTACAATTTGCTGAGCCAGGGTCTAGAATTCTGCTGACTACACCCTCGTCATTTTGGCAAACACTGTGAAAACTCTGGGAAGTGACCTAAGTCCTTTGCTTTTATGCCATAAAACAACCTGTGGAGATTTGTATACCCAAAGTGAACTATTCCTCTGTCCAGACCATTCCTCTGTCTGGACCAGTTTCAGAATTCTTAATTTTTGACATTATGACAACACTTACATGAGCTTCATATCTCAAACAGATCATAGCTGGAGCTGTACAAATGCATCTGAAGTCCTTTAAGCTAATCGTCTGGGAATGCCTCCATGAAATTCAGAAGTCTGATGTCATGGAGCACTTTTTATATCAGAGCACACTCTGATAATCTGTAAATTTTTTACACCTTTAAAGATGTTGTACCTTTTTTCCCCCTGAAAATTACATGAAAGCTATCTCAAATTGTTCTTAGATGCTTGAACAATCAGGACAGATAAAGAGTATGAGCAGAACTGTTGAAATATAGACCAAAGTGACAGCATGATAACATTTTAAGTGTTGATCCATTTATTACTAGTAAGACAAAACTACATTTTAATATAGCTTTACTGTGTATAAAATGAAATGCTTTGGTGTACGAACGTTAGATGCAGAAAACAAAAAAAGAAAGTCTGTAAGCACTGGGTGGAACCACCATTGCTAGCCTAGCAGAGACCTAGAGCCTATACCTCAGTAACAACGTTGAAAAAGAAGATTCATTAGAAAATACACTGGGACAATCAGAAAACTGAAAAATATTTTTAACAGAAGAGAGGAAAGAAAGCAGCTCAATCTGTCCGAGTAATCAATGAGAAGGTTATGGTTTGTGTTGTTCAGAGCCCACTTGTTCAGAGTTTTCCTAAGCATTTACAACAGGTTTCCTCCGAGCATCAGCCATCTCAACAATACACACGCCTTATGCACCTACATCCCGTTCCTTGGAAGAGGTTAATTAAAAGAAAAGATCTGCTAGTTTCCAGAATCGTAATACACAGAAGTATAAGGCACATTCCTATGTTTTTAGCAGAGAAGAATTTTAACAACAATACTCAAGTAATATGGCTTTTTTAGAAAATTTGTGTAATGTCTCCTGTCAACCTGCTGCCAAAAAATTACGGAACTGCTTGATGCCAGCTATGCTAGAGCCCTGTCAGAGGACAGTTCAAGCAAGTGAGGCAGCTGAGGTCTCCACATGACTAAATAAAACGAAGTTCAAAGAAAAAACAGTGTACACCTTGACACAGACCTCATAGGAAGCCAGTTGAGGAACAGAGGTGCTTCAGGAACAGGCAGGGAAGCCACGGATGGGCAGTGGCAGCCCTTTCTGTGCACAGGGGAGGCTTGAGAGGATGGAGCTGGGCTAGGCAATGGGGAAAAGGCTCTGCTGGGAGAAGGCTCTGCTTCTCATGGGTGAAGATTAGAGGGAAGGCAAGGAAAGGGGATGTCATCATGCTATTCTGCTATGGCAAATTTCCTGCGGTCATGCTGAAACAATCAACTTTGGCCCACTGAACCCAGTAACACCTTGCCTCCCCAAGAACATCCCGCCGTAATGCCGCGGAGCAGCAGCCTCAAACTCAAGGTGAAAACGTGAACAGGCAAACTGCAGATTTTTCCAGAAACAAGACAAAGACTTATTTTATTGCGATCTACAATTGTAACTGACAAAAATCTAGTATTCCCACCTTTGGAAAACAGGGAAAAATAAACCATCCCATGCATTACTTGCACCACTACTTGTTTTCAGTACTAGTATCTACACGAAATCTCACAAAGTAAAATCTCAGAGGAAAACCAACTTTAGTTATTTACGAAAAATCACCACGCCGAGAGCAACTGCCCTTGTTTTACCAGCAAGGAGGCAGACTTCCACTCTAGTATGTTCAGTGTAGTGGATTTTCAGGTGATCTCACATTTATTACACAAGTTTAAAACGGAGCACCATACTTAATAAAATGAGATTCAAGTGATTCTGCCTGTATGCCTCTGATTTAGAATAAAGTCAAATTACTGTCCAATTGTTTTAAAGTTTTTAGTCTGAAGAAAAAAATCAGGAAGGGGGGAATTAAAGAAAAAACAAACATGAGTATAGGCACCTCAGTATTTTCTAGTTTTATATTATCCAGTAATAAGAGCTCTGAGGAATGTGGCATCCAGTCTTCCTCTAATCTGTGACACCTGGATGTCTCCTCCTAATACATTGACTCCAGTTTGATAGTAACAAGCTGAAGATGATACCTTTTTCCCCAGCCCTGGAGTCAGACACTAAAGTCCCAAACGAGACTAATACAAATGAAAATAAAATTTATCCCTTTAATATGGCCTAAGACTTGAAATATACAATAAAAAATAAAAACATTGTATCAGTGCCTATCTACTAGGATTGATTTACGCTCATTTGAACACAACAAAGTCAAACACAAAGTTTTTGCTTCTTTCCTTTAAATGTATTTATGTAAGAGCAGCAAAAGACATTTTATTCATATATAATTATCCCTAGAGAGATTTCAAATTATTTCTTTAAAGATTGTGGAACTTTGAATTTTCAGATGCCTATATATGGTACATTAAAAAACCCTTAAATAAATATTTATGTTGAAATATTAGTCTGATAACACTCATATCGCCAACAAGCAAAACCAAATCTGCAAGTTGTGAAGAAACACGGAGGCCACCAGCTTAAAATCTCAGTTTGCCATTTCTGCTATGATTAGAACTTCGCTCTCACAGCAAAAATCCTCTCAGTGTACAAAAAACAAGTGAGTAAAGCAGTAAAAAAAGGCCCTTACTGTTTGATATCGATCCTCTTACAGTTGCTCCAAAGGACAGTGTTTCTTCTTGAAGATAAAATATATACTGTCTTCTATTCTATTGACAGCCACACTAACTCAGCTGTCTTCTATTAACAAACGTCATAGACTTGTGCCTGCTAGAGCAGTTTTTTTCCAGAAAAGGTCTCAGAAATGTATTTGTAACATTTTCAGTGATTTTTTTCTCCCTTTCAGAAAAAAGTTAACTGCATTTCATTTTTACCTTTTGTTCTATCTTCCTTCCCACCCATCCTGTTCCTCTCAGCTACAAACAGCTGAAAGCATCAGCCGTAACAGTGAAACACTGTAAAACAGTATTTTCTTCATTACTTCCCATCATAAACTACATTGCAATAATGCTGAACATTGTTCACAACTGCATTGCACTCCAGAAATGCCTGTAGTACCTCCTTTTCAGCAAAGTAAACTCTACCTCTACATGGCCACATGCGTTTTTCTGAATCCCCAAAAAATCTCAGCTTTAACAGTTACTGATTCAAGCACTTCCAGCACATATTTACTGTGTCCTCCTTGTCCAAATACAATGAATGTGTGGTATGCGCTGCAAGAAAACAAAACATTGCAAGGCTAGTCTAAAACCAGCTAAGGCCTGTAAAAGCAATGTCTAACTTCTGTGACTCGTTCACTCAAATTACTCAAATGACTTTGTAAGCACAGATTACTCCTGTGAGGAAATACTGCAGGTATTAAGTCATTGCACTTTTGGGAGGAAAGTGAGATAGTAATTTACTCAGGAAATTTATAGAACAGTGCAATTTAGGAGACACCCAGAAAAAACTGATCGTAGCTGTAGATCATCGATAAGAACCTTAATGGATTAATAGCGTCCGTTTCGGACAAACACAATGTTTAATGCACGAGCACAAAAACTCAGTTCTGGAGACACGTAGTGGTATACACACCTAATAATCTATAGCCAGTTTGAAGATGAAACTAATTTAACCCACATGCTTCTGTTACAGGCATCAATTCTGTAAGTGTTTATTAGAATCATTCCAAATATTTTTCTCTCTCATAGTTACAACACACCGAATCGTTAAATTCAAAAGAAGAAAATTACCAAGGACATTTCAGACACCCTTTGCATCCAGAAATTCCACCCAAGATGACTTTCGACTTGTTCTTATTGTACAACCCGGAGACATGAAGGACCTGTTAAGTCATCTTAATAGAGGACTTGTCCCTAGGGTGTCTTCTGCAAGTGATTCATTTCATTGACTCTGATAGTAACAGGGTCATAAGCAGAAGCAACAAATATGCAATATAGCACTAAATGCACATTCTGGATTTATTAGAGAAAATGGAAAGTATTTCAGCACCAAAACCTAATACAGCGTTAAATACATCATAAAACACAACAAATACCTCTATACCTTACTTTTATTACATATTTTACAAATATTTTAAATCACAGTGGATTAAGCTATTTTACTTTCAGCGCAGGGCTCTGAAGGTGATACATGAGAGCTACACCTTATTTCTCCACTTCAGAATGTTCATATTTGTATTTTATATGCAGTTTATCACAACTTAATTTAAATAGCTGTTAAATTACTGTTAATCCACACATTTTTTTGTTCCTCAACCCATTATATGCTTTTACACTGCATTTGAGGAGTACTTAGAACATCTACGTTGGTTATCTGTATACATACCTAAAAATATACAGGTTTTAAAAGACAGCAGTCAGTACACATCACTGCAATCTACAATAGCACTGTGTAATAACATAACATTTGTAGAAAGCACAAGATTCAGTTTGCAGTGTGAAGAACAAAGACTGATGTTGAAATATGTTTCTTTTTTGTAAGTTGATAGGATAAACACACCCCTGGAACATTCTGTCTGTGGCTGGCAATTTAAAAAAAAAAAAATTGCCAAATTAGGTGTTCAATGCTGACAATGTGAGTGGGACTTTGCCCCCCCCAAAAAAAAAATCTCACAAGCATTGGAAAAATCCAGTCAAAAAACAAACTTAGTACTACATATTCTTTGTGAAGAATGCACCTCAGTCTTCTACAGATAAACACTACTTGTCCAGAAAAAGCTCAGAAAATGGAGCAAAGTCCTCTCAAACACAGTGACGGACAAATGAAGCCATCTTTAAGTGCAACTGCGGAAACATTGTAGGAAAGGTCACAGAGAAGAGAATGTGCAAATCCTCCTAATACATGTTAGTCTGAAACCTCTTCAGAGTTTTCTCAGCAAAATGAACAAGAACTTCACATGTGTATTCAAGGAATGGCTTTTCCCATTTTCAATAGTTGACAAGAGGCTCAGGCTTAAATTTTGTCTCTAACAGCAAATAAACAGAAGGAATCCAATCAAATTTTTATCATGTTGCATTCATCACATGTTCTGATGATACAAACTGAAAAAAAAAAGAAAAAAAAACTAAAACTTAAGCTGCTTCTGAGCTGTTGTACCCTTTGGAGTTTTCTATACCTTGTCTTCTCAGAGATATTAGATTGTGTCATGACAAAGCAGTGCAGCTTTAATTGAGTTTAAAAGAGCAGGCAAAGATTAATGCAATATAACAGCCTCCATAAAGTTACCAGTAGTGTAAAGGCTGGAACTGGAAATTCAAGAGACACACATAACAACCAGGACACCCATGCATCTATTCCTGTGTCCAGGAGGTCTCCACATGTTTGTTGTTTGTTTTGGGGTTTTTTATACTACATATGCTTTTAGCTAAAAATCAGCATTTTGTACAGTTCAAAGAACTGGGCTTACTGAATTCAGTTCGTTTTATTTTTAAGTGCTGATTCTGAAGCACAGTCATAGCCATATCTAGCCAGTGCATCAGCACTGAATACGTGAACTATAAAAGGAATTTTAGACTCTCGCTTGTGATTTAGCTTTTTGCTGATAGCATTTATACAAGATAGGCACAATTGACACATCATGTAGAAAAAAAAAAAAAACCAGAGGCTTTTAAAAAAGAATTTATAAAAATCAAAACCAGTAAATTTTAATTGACTTTGAATCAGTGACACCTCAGCTTCCGTCCTGTAAGACGGACAAAAGATTCCAAAATAAGATGTAGTGTGCAAATGCCCCAAAAAAGGTAAGTGCCTGCCTATGACGCACCAAAAAAACCCAAACCTTCCCCGTAACTAAGTGGGGAAATGGCATCCTGATTATTTTTGTTAGCTATTGCTACACTTCACTCTAAAAGATCCATAAGTTATTCAAAAACCCTCAACTAGGAAAACGTAGCTGCTTATCAGAACATTAACACTAGGTTCCTATATATCTAAGTCAATTGATTTGATTCTTTACCAGCCATACAGATAAAAAATAAACTATTTTATGAACATCCTGCAGTTCCTCTGAGAGCAGCTGTTACTGTAAACATGTTTCGCTAGAGGCAAATTCTGTTCTTTCTCTTTTCATATAATTCCTTCTTTCCTCTAATTTTCAAGGTTGCTTTAGTAGGAATAAGACAATAGGCAGCCAAGCCAGATAGCACTGTATTCTATGTTTTACAAAAATGTTTCCCTAACAGTAATACATATTTTATACATCCAAATCACCTTCCATATCCTGGGAAGGCAAAATTTTCCAATTTTCTTTGGTTTGTTATGGTTTTTTTCAGGGAAAACTTTTACAAACCATCACAAGCCTCACCACTACAGTACTGAAGCTACTCAGTACCAGCATAGATTTCCACATGACATTTTGACTTAACATATGGATTCTGCTTATTTCAGTTACAGTTTAGTTTGTATAAACATTTTGCTTTACTATAAAAACAAAGAACTATGTTCTAGCTGATTTTTCTACATTCCCCTATAAAATCCAAGCAAAAACCTGCTTCTTTGTACTGAAGGGGAACTGGTGCAGGAAGGGATTCAGTACCACAGAGATCATCCATACACACACTGGTTTATTTTAGCATTTACTAACATGACAGTCATCTCACATTAAAGACACAGAAGCACAAAAACACATGAAGGAGAGGGTATTTATGTGCAGTCAACATGGATTCACCAAGGACAAATCACGCCTGACCAGCTCAAACGCGCTCCTGTGGCAAAAGACTGCGGTTCGGACAAGGCCCCGGAAGGTGAGGAAGCACGAGGTGTGCAAAGGTGTTGGACAGGCTGTAAACTGGCTGCACCGCTAAGCCCAAAGAGATGAAATCAGCAGCTTGGCTGGTGGCCTGTAAACAGCCGAGCAACTCCAGGAGTTATTCTTGTTTGATATCCTTATCAGGAGACTGAAGGAAGAGACAGAACGCATCCACTGCAAACACAGTGACAATATTGAGCTTGGAAAGGGAGAGAATGATATGCCATATAGTAGAGCGTCAACTCCAAGGAACCTTGACAAACTAGAGGACTGGGCCAACAGAAGGTTACCCGTAAGAAATAGAAAAGTGCAGACCTGGGCCAGACTGACACCACACAGCAGTACAGACTGGGAACAGACCGCAGCCCTGCTGAAAAGCTCCTGGGGATCACTGCTGTGGGTGCAAAATGAATGCGAGTCAGCTTGGGGAACAACAACTATCATGGAGCCAAACTTTTCTCATCAGTGGAGAGAAGAACAGGGGTCAAAAGAAACGTTGCAGCCTGGGAGGTTCAAAAACTGGCCTCAGACTTTTCCCCCCCCAGGGGGAGGTAGTGCAGCAGTGGAATAGGTTGCCCAGAGAGATGGTAGAAGCTGTACCCTGGAGGTCTCCAAAATGAGGGAGACTAAGCCAGAGCTGGCGTGACCTCGTGCTGTCAACACCTCTGCTTTGATGGGGAGGTTGGATGAGATACGCTACAGGGGTCCCTTACACACCACAGGGTTGTGCTTCTAATCTGCAAGAACCATTTGCGGTAATTCTTCCACACCTTAACAAGACATTTTTCTTCAGCAAGGTTGTCTACATTAGCCAAGAGAAGCCTATTTTCACATCAAATTTATCTACTGTAAGAAGAGATTTTCTCATGCAAGTACAAGCAACTTCTGGTAAAGACTTGTTAACTGTTTCAAGTACTGTTACTGAGAAGAACGCCTCCAGATTTCCGCTGTTAGGTAACCGGTACAGTAACATCTCCCTAAATCTAAAAGAATATTGCTGTTGAGTGGAAGGAACGTCTGTGATAGTTGCTCCGTCCAAGCAAAAGGAGAAACTGCAAATTTGCCTCCTCATCATCCCCCAAAGCTTCGGTTTGTGAGAATTGTTCAGCATTAACTGCAAGGTTCACCTTAGATTCATTGATTCATTGGCTTGTGGCACAGCAAAATATCTCCGTCTCTTGAGGATAAACATTGGCTGCAGGGTTTTTCTTTCTTTTGCAGCTGCACATTAGTATGTATCTGTGTGGTGCAAAAGACAAAATTCAGTCTTGGTCACAGCAGACATCAGCAACACCACATTTATGACTTAGGCTTGTAACATGGGGGCCAATTTTAGATTCAGGCCTCTCCAAGTGCTCACATTCAAGCTAGGTCTAAATACTGCCAATTCAGAAGTTTGTAATTCATATGCAACTAATCTTCTAGTCCAGGCTGTCACTAATAGACATTTCCATTATTTCATTGTGTGTGTTTTGCTCTGACCTGGAAGTACAGACCTTCCCAGCTTATAGCCTCCAGCATGCTACTATAAAATTTACTTGGCTTATCTTTGGAATATTTCATCCCTTTTCCTGCCTGCCACCACTTCTGTTATGCTGAACACAAACTATTTGACTGCACTCTGAAGACTTCTGTAGCATGCCCCAATGACAACTACTGGCCCTCACTCAATAAAAAGGAATTAACATATGTTATCCTAAACCTATGAAGCCAGTCTCCACCAACACACCTGTGGCACTGTCAAACAAGCACCTCTGAGCTTTCTGCTGTGAGATGTCTCCCTCACCATTGTGAAAAGCACCTCGATGCCTGAGCCGCTAGTAGGCACCCTCAGAGATCAACTATAAAACCAGATGCTCTACAAGGAAAAAGGTAGAGAAAGATTTAGCACCATCCACACTTTACGTACAGCATCCCAAAATGCTTCACTTTAGCTGAAGGATTAAAACCCACATCTCCCACCTACCAAAAGTGTTCTGGGTAAAGCAAGTCTAGAACCGGGCATCTTCCACCCATCTGGTTACAGCTGAGGCACACCATAAGTAAGAATTCAAAGCTGAAAGGGATGGGAGAGAGAGTATAAGAGACTATTCTGTAAGGAAAAGGACACCCAGCTGAGACAGAGACCTCAGGTCCGGTTATCTGCTTTTGAAATAATTTCAACATTTTGTACAAAGCATTCAGGATACTCAAAAATAATCAAATTTGTCAGTTCATCTTCCACAGCAGGTTATTCAAGATGATTATACTGTTAAAGGTAAGGAGGCAGTGTTCATTATCCTACTTCACAGAGTACAGACAATTACTGTAAAGCCAGAATTCCTAGTGCCTTATTCTCAGGCTACACAAATATTTCTCATAACAGTATCCCACTAAACCAGTAAACAAATACATGTTGCCACCTGCTAGAAATGGGAAACAACTGTTCACAGCACACTGTAGGAAGAGTAGCGCAAATCTCTTTCTCCCATGTATAGTAACTGTAAGTTTCTTCTCTAACCTGACAAAGGGAATATTAGAGAAACATTAGAAGTCTTTGCACTTGTTTACGATGAGACATTAATTTGTATCACTCCTGATTAGATTCATGCAAATACTTTTGATCTATAAATAAGACTCCCCACAGAAGCACTTGAACCTAATTCAAAACAAGACATTCTTTTTCTGGAATGTGAGCAGCTGTGCAGAAAATAATTGGGATTGCTAGTCAATGACTGCTATTTCAAAGTATTCCCCATGTAAACATGGTTTTTGTTATTCTACTCTACTATTCTCTATTGTACTTCTGTTTACAGTGTGATATTGTAAGTGCTTGATATGGTTAGAGAAGAGTTAAAGGTAGAAAACCTTGTTTCTCTCAGCAGGGGAGCCACACCAGTGTCCCATCCTCCCCCAAATGATCTCTCTGTTACCAAAGCAAGGATCAGAGCACAAAGCCATACAGTTTCATCCCACAGAACACTATTACAGAATAATCATCGTACGACTGTAAAGAGCTTGAAAAAGCACTCTTAACTGTGCCCAATAGTGACCCTTGAAACACTTCTTGCTATTTCCTCTCTCAGCAAATCTTCCATCATACTTTATACCTAGCTTATAATCCCACTTTAATTTTCATTCCATTCCTGAAACACTGCCATCTGTTATGCCTGAATTGCCGGATCAGTGTCTCTGTTATGCTATCAAAAAAAAAAATGTTTGACTTTGTACAAGTCTCAGATGTGAATTACAATTTCTCCAGTGAATAAAGTTAAAATTAAATTTAACCTCTCAGCATGGTCAAACATACTCCCAGTGTCCAGATATCTCAACTCTGAAAACACAGATGTGTCTTCAGCAGATTTTTGAAAAATCAGCGTTGAGAATCAGCATTTGCTTCCTCTGGCTGTAATCCTCTCTTTATTACTATGTAACTGGAGACTACCAGGAGACAATAGTTACACACTACAGAAAGTCAAGAGTGCAAATGAATTTTTCTTTATACTTAATGTCTGCAATAGGAAATGCATTTAATCAGTTCTACGTAGGAAGTCATAATTTTTAAACTATTTATTGATGGACTTACAGTTGATCAAAAATACTCTAGGCAGTTTGGCCCTTAAAAGAGTGTTTCAGGGTTACTTTTCAAAGCAGCAGCTGGATTGGTAACTTCCTGAAAACTCCTCGTACAGAGAACATCAAGAGAGAAGCTGGCAAAACGTCTGGTAAGCAGCAATAGCTGTGAGTATCTCTGCCTTTCAAATTATTGGAAATCCAAGTCATGAAGCTTGCACACCAGGCTGGTCACGATACGAACACATCCCAGGCGGCTGTTACAGCCACAAGCCTTGCTCAGCATCAGTAACCCCAGAACAGAAAAGCAGCAGAAGCGCTGGGTTTAAGAGCATGAGAATCCAAAATTAGAGCGAGGGGAAGGAGACGGGAGCTAAACAAATCAGAGCGAAGACAAACATTGAGTGTGATCTTACTCTTTCTCTCCTACTTAGTTTCACATCAAGTACGAGATCCTGCAACAACTTCTTAAACCGATTTTTGTAAGCGATCAAGAGAGTTCCCTGGTAATGAAACTTCTATTTGAAATCACTTTACCATTGCTTATAGCAATATTTTTTTTTAGTTATCTTAATTCTAGTTTTATATTGTTCAGTTTTTTGAAAACTCTCATATTTAGTACCTATATATTAAGGAGATAAGTGATTAAGGTAATTAAAGAATCAATAAAGATATAATATTCAACCAAAGAACCAGTATTATTTTGCATAGCTTATATTAAAATGCACATTAAACATTTTGGCTAATAAAAATAATATGTTTAGTATATGCATGCCAAATTCTGGTTTTAAGGCTGGTTCTTAGCGTGTCTTTCCAATCATGTTTTATTGAACAGAAAACTTACTTGGCACAATTAAATCAGATTAAATGAACATGATTAAGGGTGCAAAATCAGGCATGTCAAAGTTAGGAAACACTAAAATTATGAAGTGACATGCTCTGCATTTTTCTAAATGCAAAGAAACATTATGAGAAAGGTCTTGCCTTATTCAACTAGAATTTGTTTATTGTATAATATTCAAATCCTGCTCTGAAGAAAGAGATTCCTAATGTGCTTTTCTTTGGCACTTTCTACTGTAATATTTGAATCCTTATACATTCTTTTATTTTCAAAAAAGTGTATGGAGAAGGAGGGGTATTTTCCAATCTGCAAAATAAGGAAACTAGAGGCACAAGAAGGTTAAGACCAAAAGTACCAAATGACTTCAGATAGCTAATATGAGATTCCCAGATCTGATTTCTCAAAGGATATGATATTGAGCAGCAATGCATATATTCAGATATTCAAGATCGGTGTTAAAGTACACCATACCATTCCAAAGGTATGGTCAGCCAGCTAATAAGTTGACCTAATAGCTTGCTGCTGCTAAAGAAAGTAATCTTCATTCCACTCCCTCCCATTCTTCCAGACAAGAGATTCCACTCTTCACTTGTACAGCTTGGTATTTGACTATTAAGCAAATCAATATATCCCAAGGAACAAAAAGAAAATTAAGATAACCACAAAATTATTAGCTTCTGCTGACTTAGTGAGTTAAACTAGTTTGTCGAGCATAATGGCAAGCAGAAGATTTTACGCAAAGGAAGAAAAGTGATATAGCTACAGGATGGGGAATGGGATTTTCCCTCTTGGAGGCAATCGTCTGCTGGCTCAGGTCACACATCGCAGCCAGCTGAGTGACCGGCTGCTTCACAATTCAGACTGCAATGGCTCAAGAACAGGCTGCCAAAGCTGGCACCTACCCCAGGAAAAAAAAACACAAAAAAAACCCACCACAACGCCACACACAAACCAGCAGCACAAAGCTTTCTAGCACTGCATCAGGAAAAGGATGAAAAATCAGTCTCATTTCCCCAGGCAACAGATTTTCTGATTTTAACTCCAATACCCACCAAGGCTGCATTCCTAAGGAACAGAGCTCTCCATGAGAAGAACCCACTTCTTGGAACACTGCACACATTCCAGTTTTTGCAATACCAGGTAAAGGAGCTTATAGGCAATAACACCTTTTACTATAGTTTTGCAGTGATCCTTCTACATATCTGACTCCTGGACTTCACACAAATGGGCTGCACAAAAATCAAGCACAAATGAGAAATTACACCTCCTGCACACTGACCAGAGCAGAAATCCTGCTGACAACATAATATATAGATAAATAATAAAAGACATCATCATAGTGAAGACCAAATCCAATGTTTTTCATCAGAATACTAACATTTACCAAATTCTGAGGATTTTCCTTTGGAAAATTCGTAACTTGTTTTAATACGTAATATGCATTTGCCGAGCCCCCAACACTCTTTTTAAAAACAACGGAATAAAAATTCTGTCACATGGCATATTACTGATAGTCAAAAGTTTCATATTTACCATAGCAGCTATGCCATGGACAGTGACAACTTCATGCTGAGGCTGCAAAACAAACAGATATAACTTGTCTCTGGGCAACAAGACCAGGCCTTAGGGCTTCACTCCATAAATACTCCCAGCTATGCTGATGCAACTGTTCGCAGGAATGCATGGTAGCACACAACGCTGAAATGTTGGGGTTTCTTTTAATTTCAGGAAAAAAAGAACACCAAGAACAAAAAAAACAACAACTTTTATGCACAGTTTACTTCATTAGTAAAGTTTATACAGCCAAAAAGAATTAGGCTTCAGTGGAGGATGAGGGAGATATGTTTATATGTTTTTACATATAAAACATCAGAGCACTGTTTCATTAGTCCTGCCACCATGTATTTCTTTTCCCTGGTCTCGTGTCAACATGTGACCTTCCCATCGGGAATGGGAACAGTTAAGTACGTGAAAGATTGAATAGTCCAAACACTGTTGTGAGTTTCTACTCCTTTGTTCTTACTTTGACAGCGATGTTACTTTAACAGACTACAGGTTTCTAGCCAGAACTGACTTTTTGAGGTTTGTATTTTTGTGCAGTGCTTTTTCAGGTTTTGATCAAAATATTGTGCCTGGGGCAAAAACCAATAAACTAATAGCCAGATACAATTCCAAAAGCAATCAATCCCAAATTTGTGACAAGCACTGGAAAGTCTGAACATCTCACCTCCTTTCTGAATCATTCCTCAGTTGCAGGCACGCTTCGTTCTCCTTACCCTCTACTGAGATGAAGAAATATTTTCTTCATGGAAATCATGAAAATATGCCTGAGATATTTCTAATTCCACGTGCATTTGCATTTTAATGCCAATTTTAAAGTTGCATTTTTTAATTTTTCATTTATTTAATTGCAGCATGCCACAAACAAAAGATGCTTGAAACACTGGAAAGAATTCTAGACTGCTGTTTCCATCCCTCTGTTCAACCTTTGGTATGGTAAATCAGATCAGCTCCTATGCTGATGCCTGGCAATCAATAAACAGTATTCAAGTCTGTACAATTTTGGCACAGTTTATTCTAAGTTTACTGTCTGTAATTAAAATAACAAGCAATCAAATAGTAAACTAAGTATTGTAAAACTGAAACACACAACTTGTTAGCCAGCTTTTTACAGATCTAAACATCCAAATGTTTCTCATATACTTTAGGTACTTCCAGAAAGCAGCAAGTGTACCACAAAGTTTCACAAGTTGGTTCACTCTACTTCTCACTCCTAGTTTGCCAAGTTGACTCGAACCACCTGTCTTGCTAGTCACCAATGAAAGATCAATTCTTGTTCTTCAGAGCTCCTGCAGTTCTAGTTCCCAAAAGATCACAAAAGGCTGAAAATGCTTGAAAGACATTTTAGAATATTTGAGTTTCATTTTCTAAATTCCTTCTTAGCAAAAAATGCATAATACTCATAGAAAAGTGCTAACATTCTAAATATTTCAGAGCAAGAGAAAAGTTCAAAACAAATGAAAGCATTGTCTTAGATTCCTCCTTTCTCCTCTTTAAAAACAACTAATTCATAAGGCTTCTTAGTGTAAAATACTTCTGTATTCCAAATGCTTAAACTACAAAAGGTTCTGGTATACTATTTAAAATACTGTTCATTTATTAAGAAAAATGAAAATATATTTATTAAAATATATGTTCAAACTTGAATTTAAAGCACTTGGGAATTAGACAAATTTTAATCACAGAAAGGAAAACTTAATAAAAGTTTCTGAGGCTCAGTATACTTGGTTCTGCAATTTCCCTGTAGCAATGTAAACACTGAGAATGAAAAACAAGGAATGTAAATTTGAGTAATTCTAGTAATACAATGAGATACTCATTATTTTAAATTACAACATGCAAGAACATTTACAAAACAGTCTGCAAATTCTTTTTTCCAGCTTCTCCAGAATAGGAGTGAATCAATATAAGCTACAATTTAAGATTTAGTTACTACATATACACATTCTTGGTTCCTTTTTAATATAGCAGTTCAGCAGCAATATAAAAATTAACAAAAAAGAAACTGAACAAAGTAATACCACCTACATATTATTTTGGTTAAAGTTATTTTATATCAATTCTTTCTATGGGGAGATGTTCAGAAATTCTGCTAGCCTAACCATTTATCAGGGGTCAAACAACTTCGACACAGTCTCCCATGATATCCTCCTGGGGAAGCTGAGGAAGTGTGGGCTGGATGAGTGGTCGGTGAAGTGGATAGAGAACTGGCTGAATGGCAGAACTCAGAGGGTTGTCATCAGC
>Ga0065711_1004129_pt1 | contig 46209 bp, 25 predicted proteins | sample Hoacrofraction12_FD_59098 | JGI IMG/M metagenome (GOLD analysis project Ga0065711, IMG submission 59098) | Hoatzin crop microbial communities from Cojedes, Venezuela - Epithelial fraction 12 v2 (version 2) | ecosystem: Host-associated > Birds > Digestive system > Esophagus > Crop | place... | reverse complement strand
AAAAGTTCCTTCTTATTTTGATAAAAGAAATGGAGTCCATCTAATAAAGCCCTACCAGCCTTGATATTCTTTTGCACTATACAAAACATGAAACAAAATAAGTAATGTCCCTTCCCTACTTCAGGTTTCTGCTGAGATGCAGCACTAGTCATTCAACCCACCCAACCAAGAACAAAGACAGCACTGGCACTTCTCATAAAACTGTAGTCACTGGGTGTGCAAAAGCACATGTGACATTGTCATTAGGTTTTCATCTACATCCGAATGGATGATGGCAGCCTTCAATAGAGGAGTATTACATCTCCTGAATACAGAAAAAGTAAACTGTGGAGAAACAACCACTTCATTGTGTCACCATTTCAGTAATCATGCTTAACAGGAAAACACCAGGATGCAAAACCCACTACTGAATTGAGACCTATGTACCTAGCAGAAGCGACAGAGTTTCTTACAGCTGAAAAGGCTTTACTGAAGTTTCTGATACTCAGGGTTGAAATTACTGAGGGAAACACTACCACGTACTGCTCAATTGGCACTGCCAGCAACACCACCTGATAATCCAGCTCCGCGGGGGGAGGAAGGATGGACTCCAGTATGTTTGCACCTCACTTCATGTTACAGACGCAGCAGCTATCGTGTTCATAAGCAGTTAAAGTCTTCCTGCATTTTTCTTAAATCAAACATAAAAGCCCACAATTTCACCTGTTTGAGAACACTGAGTTAGCTTTAAAAGTAGAGATGAATTAATTTCAGTGAAAAGAAAACAAACAGCTGAATAATTTCCTGAACTGTTCCAAGAAGATGTGTCAAGTATTAAGAAAGTAACATGATAATAAGCAAAATAACAAACTAACTTTTTTGCCCTAAAATATTGCTAGTACGTGGAAGCAATGTAAGATATAAGGTACTTACAGCTTTCAAGCCAAATATAAGATTGCTTTTATTCTGGCTCACTTTCAAAGTTACAGGTGACAAAGGGCAAAACAAGGGTAACCAACTATTATAATGGAAAAACTATGATTTAAGACAGAGTCAAGTTGATCAGTATTGTAAAGAGTATCAACAATAAAAAACCCTGAAAGTAGTAACCATACAATAAAAAAAAAAAATTTCCCCCATCATCGCCATCTCTATCTAGGCAGTAAAGGCTTTAAGACTATGTATAACACATGATTAACTTCACTGGATCTAACAGACAATTTATAAACAAGAAAAAAATTTGAAGGCAGTATATCAAGTGCCTTTTATAAAATCAGCGCTGATTCTCTTATGTTTGAGAATAGTGTTTAGTTTCACATGCTTATTAAGCATCAAGCTCTAAGTATTCTCCAAGCAGATCACTAAATGGACATTGTTTCTGTATAAAAACGTGGATTAGGTTTCACAGAATACAAAACATCCAACAGAAATTAATAGGCAAAATTGTTCCACAATCTGACATTATTTAGAACAATGGTTTCCCTGTATTTCATCCCTAGAAGGCATTTTGCAAAAATACTCTAAAAGGTAAGGAGATGACAGTTCTTGAAACACAGCTCTACCATGAAAAGCAACACTTGCTCACTAAGTCTGTATTTAATCACATCTTGGCTCCTAGCTTTTTAAAATTATTATTATTTATTTCTGCTAGCAAGTGTGAGTCAATTCAGTAATTAGACAGGGAGCCAGACTACTGTGGTTCACGCATCAATGATATTGATGCAACCAAATTGTCCTTCTATTTCTTCATTTACTTTTCAATTTGCCTCTAGTGGAAACAGGGACATAATTTAAGGTCCAGGGACTTGTACAGGAAACATAAAGGCAAAAATTAAGTCTAAAGAACTTTAATCCATGAAGTAATATCCAGAAGAGAAACAATTACATTTCAGAGTGCAGACTGAGTTTATGGGGCTGACAGGTAGAAAACCTTTCATCTACCTTCTAAAATAAACAATCTGAAAGAGAACCATTGAGACAAACACATTATGTTCTCTATTTTAAGAAGCAAACATCCATTTAAACTTAAAGTATATATTAGTATTACACTGAAAACGAACTAGAACCCTAATTGGCTACTTTTCTCATGTTATATTTCATCTCCTTTACACTTTACAGTAGAAGGATTCAAACAATACTATGAAAACTCAACTACTTGGTAGCTTACTGGTGAGCTCAAAAGCTCTAGCATTTAACTTTTTTACATAAAATTGTGAGAGCTTGAAATACTCTTCTCTCCAACCCTAAATGTACAACAGTATGCTAGACAAACCACTTCCAATGACTTTTTTTTTTTTTTACATATGGCTCAAGTATATGGAGAACAATCCCTGCTTTCTGAAACACGCCAAAATGTTTTTACATAGTGTTCTTTAAAAGTATGCAATAAATGAAGTAGCAAACCATTCAACCATTGGACCTTTAGTCATAAACTTTTCCATACCTCATGGTTACCAAAAACACAGCTCAAATACATACAAGTCATGGCAAGAACAAGTCTCTTCCAAGATTTTTAGGTATGAGAAATTCCTCTGTGTGACTAAATACGGAAAAGAGGTTTTTCTATATTCTAGAATACAGAAGAAAACAGAAGGGTCCATTAACACAGACATTTGAATCTAAAAATTTTAATTTGTCTTGAATTTCACTATTTTTTACATCAGGCACAAAAATGAGCACAGACTTCTGTCAGAAGTTACACAGCCTCATCCAGTGAGCTATATAAGAAATTTTATTTTAGCTTGGTGTTTTTGTTAATCAGCCTTTTCCTTTAAAAATGCAATTAAAATAAACAGACAAGTGAACGTGCAGTTTCTGAAGTTGTAATCAGACTACGAGCACAACTAGAGGTAGTATTACTATCCTTACCCCACTCACACTTGGAAATTTTATTGCACACCGTTAGGAGACTACCAGCAGTACTCCAGAACACAGGGTGAATCAGGTGATGAGCTCTGGTGGAATGCAGAGGGGCTTCTCCTGAGCATTACTGACTTGGTAAATGCTGTCAGTGTACGACTGCTTTACGGGCAGACAGTAAGAGGATTCACCTTCAATCTGTTTTTGAAACCTTCTATATCTGGTACCTAGATGACAGCTTAGCTTGCTCTCAGTCCAAGAAAGTATTTCAAACTGCTTTGTGTTCAATGCACAAAACTCAAGCTCTTTATAATCGGAAACCAGTGCCTGAACTCTTGGCCTTCCAGGCACACCGAAACAACACAGGTGACCAGCGTTGCAGTACTTCACGCAGTACCCACTGATAGAAGTTGAAATTAAGCAGAAGCCTCTCCTAATCACAGTTTGCTCACTTGAAAGTCAGATAGGCAAATAGACTTTGCTGTGCAGCTTCTTCAAAGGCAGAGCTGAACTGTTTGCAACCAGTATCTCCTCCTTCCTACTTCCCACTCCCAAACCAGAGTACTAGCTCAATCAGTAAAAGTATTTACACACGACAGTATTTACACTCATTTAACCCATGTTCCTCAACAAAAATGCTGAGGTTTTTTTCAAGAACTTCTTTCTTTAAAAATACTTTGCATAGGTTTAATCTCTTCTGCTCTCAAAAGATTACAATTAAGGATTGCCAGCAAGCTACCCAGTCAAGCAAAGAAGGAAAAAAAAAAAAGACATCCCAGCTGTATGGATGGGCATAACATACAGCAGGATACAAGACTCAGGTGCAAATTTGCCATGCTTAGTTGCAGTCTTCAGCATCAATTGCTTAAAAGACCGATTTTTGTCATTACAATTGTCTTCACTGAATCGCAAGGAAAACAACGGGGTGCTAAAAGAATTCTTTAAATACATAAAATCAGACCACAGACATCCTCTCAGAAGGAAACAGAAATACAAAAGTACTACATGTTGGCTGAGAAATTAAAAAATATAACCATGCAAAATAGCCATGCAAGATATACATACCCAGTTTCAGGGCAGAAGGAGTCACTTCAATCTCACCACCGATCGGCTGAAAGGCAGCCAGCTGAGCCGCTACCTCCGTCTCAAAAGAGTCTGGGCTATTCCTGTCTGTCAAATTGCCATTGGTGCCATCAGTCTTATGGTGAGTTTCTTGCTCATCATAAACAGCAATCAGCTATCAAAACAAAAGATAATACAGTTTGTATGTTTAAAGAATTCCCAAACATCACCTTTTTTTTTTTAAAGCAAAATTTATCCTTCATTGGGAGTACAAAACTGAAGATCTTATTTCAGAACAGGTAACAATAAGCATACAGATTCAGGAAAGCAGGTACATTTGTGTTTAAGTACACTGACTTCTTTAGGACTTAAGTATATGCTTCAGCACTGTCCTGTGCTGACATGCTTTTCTTTGTTAGCATGCTACCCTTAGCGAGTATTTTACATGGTTCTAAAACATTTAAGGCTGAACATGCTTAAAAACACCAAACAGCATTTAATTCTTGGGGGTGGAGGGTGTTATTTCATAATATTTTAGTGCTACTGACTGGCACGCTGCACAAAGGTAACACAACCATGGAAGCTGCACTGAGCGAGCAGACACATTTTTTCTTTATAAGTACATAACAGTTACATTCCAAGGACAAGATACATTCAGCAGGCACAAGGACAGAATATGGAGTTTCCTTAATGGCCCAACCTATGCCTCTAAGGTACATGTACCCACACGCGCCTCTATCATCTCCTCTGATTCTCCCTGCCAAGCTTACACCCGACACGTTGCTTCTGAGAACTGCCCCTCAGCCACTGACTCTTCCACAACTTCAGATGCACAGGAAGGGTCAAGACGAAGCAACGACAGACTGCAAAGTCTCCTGTCCAAACTCACATTCATGTTGAAATGAAAATGATAAAACACCACCAGAAAAATCATTTTTTGCCTCAGCTAACCTGGCCTTTCACAGGGATCTTCCTCTTGGTCCCTACTAATACCAAGTCATCAGATAACGTGCAGGCAGCTTCATCAACGCGCGACTCGACGGGTGTGGGTGGCTGCAAATTGCGTTCAGTTCCAGGAAAACAGTTAATCGTGTTACAGGTCAGAGGGGGGGAATTATTAATTCCCAATGAATCAAAACACATTAAAAGACTTCCTGTTCTCAACCAAAGGGGCACTTGACACCCCAAAGCTCTCTCCAAGAGGGGAGGGGGTAACAGCAGCAGTGCAAGCTCTTTTCCTGCCCTGCTACCTGACATGGCATAGTTTGCATGCCATACAATGACAAACACTTTGCCTAATAAGCGTTGTACAAGATACTTTCATCTTAAGGTGTTAATTTATTTCATTTTTTCATAACTCCTTAGGATTATCCTAAAGTTTTTCTTAGCTAATCCCGAAAAAGACCATAACACACACAACTGGTTAGGCAATGTCAAGATATACACAGCAACCAGTTTAAAGGATTGATTTACTATTTCTCTCTGTGCTATTTTAAGGTACACGCACACAAACTCTCTATATAAAAATATTAGTACATCAAATCTCCTCTGACACTTTCAAGATATGTCAAAAATTATTTCCTATAATAAGTAGTATACTGAAACAAAGAGATAAACATTTAAAGAAGCTCATTTGCCTAAGGGAAGAAATGAATGTATAAGAGGGAAAAGAAAAGTGAACAGAAAAATCCTGAAGCGCTCCTGAGGAAGAAACTGACATTTTCAGGTCTTCCACTCATTTATAATTTGTTTGTTCAAAATGTGTCAGCTCATATTTACCAATGCATATTTCACAGACACAGAACCCCTTACATAATTACATAGACAACTTGCTCTCCTTTTCCACACGGAGCCGATTTCATTTCCATGGCCACACAAATAGCTCTTACAACATACTATTTGTTTTTCACTTGTCCAAAGCATATAGGAAAGATTAATTCCAGCAACAAAAACAACTCTCTTTGTACCTTCGTCCTGCATTGGAGGGAAACTACCCAGGGGTTCACACTGCATTCATCACCAGGCCACTGCCCTGCCCCACAACTACATACGGCCAAAAAGGCTGCCTTGGAGCCAGACAGCAACAGACCACAGCCATTTTCTCCAATACCAAACAAACTACCATGTCTTTGTTTCTGAACTGACTATTCCTGTTCATGCTATTATGGAAGCCCATCATGATTCAAGAAGTTCTGCAACTGTTGTCCACCAAAACGTTTGCTTTCTCAATCTCACTTTTGCTGTGGAAACTTAGTTTCTAAGAAAGAGGCTGTTACTAATGAAGAGGAAATTTGTATCATGTAGGACCCTGGCACTGAAAGCACTTCAGATAATAGGGGAATATGAAATTCACTTGAGCATTTGCAATGTAGAATGGAGTAAATCAGCTGTGATTTGACGGGAATAAACAAGTAAATCCCTTAGCTGGACCAAGTTGAGCTTCCCCATGGTTTCACACCCTAGCATATTAAATGCTGTATTACATTGCTGTGTCACTCTCTGCTTACTGCCCCAGGACACTGCAGAGACCAAAAGTAAGGATTAGCTCAAAAAAATCAGACACACTGATGCAAAAGACCAGCAAGAACTGTCTAATGGAAACTTGCAAGCACTACGTCAGGCTCAAATGCCCCCAAAACATGTAGTAGTAGTAAAAACCATTAACATAAACCAGGAGATGCTGATGTTATAATTGCCCTAGTTCTACATGCTTTCTTCAGCGATTTCCACCTGGTTGCCAGCAGTGAGCAGAGCAGCAGTCCGACCCGGCACTGCCACTCTTGTTGGCTCACAGATGTTATGGTATTAAGGCCATACTTCGGTTTCTACGCACCATACATCTCCCTCGTTCCCCTGAAGTTCAGCTGAAACTTCAGCAGAAACAGTAACACAAAAACAGAGGAATAAGGTCAGGGCCAGGCTTCCGATACCTGCACGATCTGGTACTTACTGCCCAGCCCAGGAAGGCAAACCGCAGTGCGGCTACGCCACCGCCATTTCACCGGCCTCCTCCTACCGCCGCACGCCATCTCCCGGGGTGGGTGGCCATGGCCCACGGCCCGCTGGTCACATACCCACCCACCACTCCTTTACAGGAGGGGCCCGGGCCTGTCGGGCAGAACTGGGACACCTGAGCGCGGGCTGAGGGAGCTCTGTATGCTGCCTTCAGCTCAAGCGAGGGCTGCGGCGTTCGAACGACAGGGTGACCTGCAGAGGCTCCAGGACATCAGGGAGCGGCCCGAGCTGCAGAGGGGGTTGGCTGCCAGTTTTGTAAGGGGACCACTCTGCAGAGGGTGCAGGTTAAAATAAAGGTTTGATTGTAACAAGAACTTTGTTGTGCCATTGCTCACCAAGGATCCCCAAAGCACCTGCCGCAGCTTTGGATGACTATTCCCAAGAACCAACCGGTTACAAGTCTAACAACTGCCTCGACAGCCGGTCGGAAATGCGCTCGGTTCAGGTAAAATGATGTACAGAAACCACAGTGCCTGAAAGCAGCTAAACCCCCCCAGGTCTTTACCTGCTTAATTATATGGAAGGATTGCAAATGGCTTGAAGATTGTATCAATTCTGCCTTCATTCACCAACGGAGACTGCTCCGCAGATGGAGACAGTCACGTCGGCTCCTCTCCTCCCAACTCCCACAGCAGAGCCAAGAGTAACAGACACCACCGCTGCTGACCCCCTTCCCAGCTCCCACCGCACCCATGCCAGTGCTCCACGGCCACACTGGGAGCTGGAACGAGCCGGGCACCGGGCGAGCCACCAGCAGGCAAACACCTGTGATGCCGCCGGGCAAATGGCCGCCAGCAGCCCTCTCACAGCTGAACCACACCAGCCCCACGGGCATCTGCAAGCAGGGAAGCTTCTCATGGCTGTCATTCCTCAAGTGACTTCAGTGAAAAGCCTGCATTTCCCTAGTCTACATTTAGGCACTATTTTGACAGATTGAAAAAACAAGGAAAATGTACTTCTTTACAGTATGGAACACACCACTAATTAAGTAGCATGATGTAGAGTTAAACTCTCATTTTTTCGAGAGTGTGGAAAGAAGATACTTCCACAGCACTGCATGTGGAGGTAGCAAACATGCAATGCCTTCCCTCGCCAATGACAAACAGCCACTTGTCTTCGGAAATGTTTATTCCGGAGAGAACTGCTAGGGACTGCAGTTGCAGGAACATCTTGTCGGTAGCAATTCCAGAATTATAACTACACTGCTAATCAATCAATGCATTATAAATATCAGGTTCAGCCTTTCAAAGGGAATAAATACAATTAAGGTTACGTAAATTAACTATGCAAAAATAATTGTAGTAATTGACTTCTCATTTCCAGTATGGAAAATTCTTTAATTAGAACAGACTGCAAACCTCTTCTGATGGAAAAGAACTTCAGGACACATTAAGAAATCCCCCACAAACAAATCATGAAAACAACAACATGGTTTGCCTCATTAGTTTTTTCTTTACCAGTTCAATATTTATAAATATATTGAGAATTCAGTAGGTCAGCTGATTTTTTTTTTTTTTAAACAAAAATATTACTCTAGACATTTGTAAACTGTAGAAGTTATGCCAGTACTCCATTGTGGTTTCTTGTACACTTCAACATCTCATTTTTTTCAAATGTTAAAGAACATTATTATTTACTGTAAAAGATATCTATGTATTTTTAAATAGGTAAAATGGTTCTAACCCTGGTGGTGTTGTAATTTCCACTGACAACCTACCAGTTACCTAGACAATCAATAAATTACAAAACTTAGCACTTATCTGTCATTTTTGATGACTAAGCTCCTCCCTACTTATATTGATGTAGTCATAAGGCAGTAATTATGAACAGTACTATTTTATTAGAATTTTTGTTGATCATAACTAGAAAATTCATTACACGGCAATGTAGGTGAATGTTAACTTTGTATAGCATCCTATGGTGCAGCTCTTTCAATATTTTACTGATAATTCAATTGCACAGCTTGCAGAAAAATAAAATAAGAATACATAAAAATTAAGTGACTACATATTCTCAAACACACACACATGTTCGATTAAGATCAACCCTCATACACAAACCGGTGGGTAAACACCAGGAGCGGACAATGATGTCACTGAGTGAACAGGCCTGAGCACAAAGAACCAGCAGCATCTTTCACCCCAGGGAACCTCTGGCCACTAAGATACAGAAAACTGATGCAACATTGTATTTTAAAATCCCCACAAGACAGAGTGTTCCCCACATCCCTGTTCCCATGTGAAATGCTACCTTTCCCAGTGGTTCCCAGTACTGCCTAAACTGGTTGCAGTCTACTCTTGTGAGCCCGAGCTGCAGCTGCAAACCAGGTTCCAGCACCCCACTCACTCAGTGCGTACTGGGACAATACACCAGACACACAACAAACAGTACAAAGAAGTCCTTCCAAAATAATATTGCAAGAGTTTTGTTTTAGCGCTTGTTAATTAAGCTCAGTTAAATATAAACAATTTTGCAGAGTTTCAGAATTTCAAAGAAAAACAACCCCACCTTTGAATAAATAGCAGAACTTCACAGATCTTGCTTTAAGGCACTTGTCGGTTCAGCCAGAAACAGCTGATTTTCCACTGCCCTATATACCATTTTAAATAAAAGGTTTTGTAATTATTTCTCTCTTCAAACTACACTTTTGACAACAAGATTACTGTTAATAAGGTTAAAAACTGTATATGTTACCAGCTTTTCTGTACTGAATTAGAAAACAGACACCACTATTTCCTTTCTGACCTCAAACACCAGGCATGTACACAAGGTACTAAGGCAGAAATGGCAAAATAAAAGCTTGCTTGCAATTAAATTAATCAGCTTTCAATTACTGTCAGGATAAAATCACTAAGAGAAGTTCTCAGTCATAGGCTAGCATCAGTACGTGATTGAAAAGATGCAATTTCAGCAGCTGGAATGATATTCAAAAGCACAAAAAGGAATTAAATGCTCAACTTGTATTAAATTTTCCATTCAAGTTGGATGGAAATTTTTCCTCTTGATTTTTTCACATTCAAAACTTTATTTACATTCTTCTTTTACTACGGACAACAAAAGGTAGTAAAATTGCCTGTTTCCTCAAGACATGTTTGTTTCCTGTTCAGATGCTCCCCGTCCGTGACTTCAAATGCTCATTTAAGAGAAAAGCCTGTGGTTTTTTAAGCATATCTATACTTCTGACAGCCAGTGATCCTGTGGCAGTGATTATTAGTTATTTATAAAATTATGCAGCAAAAAAATTCTCCCTTTTTGGGTCAATTAATAAAGGCTTCTCACACAAAGCACTCGCATCTCAACAGAGAGCTGTCAGGAGGGGTGAATGAATAGCTTGGTGACTACTTCACTGAGCTTCTGTGACATAAGGAGAAGAGACGGCTCAAGCTACAGCAGAAAATGAAGTTCACCACAGCGTCACATTACCTTGCTCTCTGATCCCTCAATTTGGGATCTGTAGGATTAATCTTGTATTTATCCCTACACATGCATAACTGAGGTGGAAAGACACACAGTGTTTCTACATGTAACACACTGGCACCAGAATACAGAAAAGTTCAAAATAAAGTTTTAAAAAATTTAAAATAGAATTGGAACAATTTCAATCCTCCACAGGTTCTTGCACCTGCAGACAACCAGAGATGGAGAAAGGCTGCAGTTGACAGCAGCCTACATATGACCAATGCAAAAAGGGAAAAGGGATCCCTTCTTTGCCTTGTTTTTCTCCCCTTTCTTTTGGCAAGGTTAGGTGTTTGGCCAGGTCAGTTCCTTACTCTGGCCATCTCAGACACTTGAGCACCAGCACCAACAAATGACAAAAGCACAGTTACCTCTTTAGCCAGCAGTTTGCACCAGGCCATCCTAAATTCAAAATCTGACATCTACCTTGAGGCCGCTGTGGCCTGACTTTCCTCTTTCCCCAACCACTTGTTGCTGCTGCTCCATCACTCATGTGCTACAACTTGCTAGATCCAGTGAGTCAGTTCCGGGAACTAAACCGGGAAGAAAAGCAACTCTCCATCCCCCAGCTTCAGCTCTGCGAGCCACACAACGCAAATTTCTGTCAATACATCACTGAATTAACAACTCCTTAGACTACCATCGTCTGTAATCTTGCAGCAGTGACATCTCCATCGTCTTTAATGCAGATGGGTCAACGTCTGTGCCCCCACTCCCACAACAGCACCCAAGAGCGCTGGGCACATGTCTGTGGTGAAGTCTGAACACAACAGCAGGAATGCTGTTCCTGCAGTTCTCTCGAGGAGTTCATCTTCCTAACAGAAACTCTTCTACGGGCATGGGTTATACTTCTAACTGCCGTTCTCAAGGGGACAAGCACACTTTAGATCAAGGCAAGAAGACAGAGTAAAGTGTACCATATGTTGAACAAAAACTTCATAAAGCCACTGTGGAAGTTGTCTCAGAACTCCACAAACTCATTACTGTAAAATCAGATTTTATATATTGCTTATCAAATACTCCTGTTCAAATGGTTAAAAGATGAAAGACCGGTAACAGTGCAACATAGACAGAACTGAGGTAATTAGGGTACCTCAGAAATGGATGAAAGTGTCGTTTAATTTTTCAATTTAAAACTTTCCTGGAGCTCTACAGCCTTTCTTCAACATTCTTTCAAGGTATTCTTCTGGTATATCCTGATAAGTATTTGAAATGGTATTCTTGCATAATAGTTTGCCTTGGAATTCCTTTAACTTAAAATAAAGGCTGTCAGGGAAAAATACCACTATACACACCATATGGCAGCCTTCCTTAAGACCTACATACAAAAACAAATTACAGATGCATTTCATGAAAGCTATCGTGATTAGCTCATCTTGTTTACCTACATGCCAAAACTACATACACCAAAGTACTTTCCCAAAGACCACCTGACACTTTTCCTACCCTTATTATTCAGATTTCTTCTGATACTTTCTAAAAGTAGCCAAGAACAGAATCCTACTGCACACAGTACAAACACGGGTAGCCTCTGCTCTCAAAACTTTTCAAGGATGTCAGGAAAATACAGAATAGGAAGAGAAGCAGCATGCCTCAAAAACAGACACCAGCCCAAGTCCTTGCTCGTTCTCGGGGAAGGGAAAGGAGTGTGCCAGTGGCAGGGAGGGATCCATACCCAAGTGACAGCTCAGTTGTTTTGGCACAACCCAAGGGACAGAGCAGGGGAAAAATGAAGAACCAAGGGTGGAATATGAGGCCAAGACTGGCAGAGCCCCGCAGGATTTATTTCGGTTTAAATGCGCAGAGTTGCTGGAGATCCTCAATACTGCCATATGCCTCTAACAGTTGTATTTCACCAAAAATGGGCACTATGGCAAGAGGTGATACTTTAAACAACAACTTTCATAAATTAAGGTGAGATTTTTAAATTATAACTAAGCTGTAAAAGTTTGTACAAACAGTGAGATACCAATTGTCTTCAGTCTTCACATTTTAATCAGCAGATCTACTTCCCATGAAATTTGGAGTTCCTCTTCTTGCCCATCACTTCCTACATCTAGAAGAGAATTAAGCAGAGACAGTCACACGTAGCAAGGACTGCACGTTAACCCTCTGGAGCTCCCTCCCCGCCCCTCCTGCTGTGCCTGTGCTGTGGCACTGCCAGCGACCCAGTGGGGTTTTGGTTTGTTGCAGAGCTAAGCCGACTGTGCTCACTGGGATTTACCAGATATGTGGTTACTGACGTCGCAGCCACGGGAAGGGGTTTGAACACTCCATCGCTTCTGGACCACTTCACTGCTACATATCTTGCATTTAGCTCTCAGTCTTGTCATTGAATTTGGGTAACTAGCTAAGTTTATGAACCCGAGTTTCCAGATCTCTAAGAGTTTCTTAACAGCCTGCTGCAATTTCTCTTGTGACTTTTGTTGTTGTTGTGTGTTTTTTTTGAAGGTCCTCAAATATTCCACAAAAGAAAAAAAAAAAAACACCAACCCTACATTAAGAAACCATGCCCGATAAAACTCTTTTGTGCATGCTTTTCAGAAAGTCTAGCTGTTGTTTTTGTGTGTGTGTGATCAAATCAAGAGATATCCTTATCTTCCTGTTATTTCCTGGCAGCTGAACTGGCAGGTTTTGGCGTTGGTTTTTTCCTTTTTTTTTTTGAAAGGTCATGGCAAAAAAAAGAAAAAAAACCACTACCTGATTGATGAGAACTTACACACTACTTCTTCCTGTCCAACCTATTCCTCCGTGGGCACGCGTGACTGTACTTCAAACAATGCAGCTGATTGGTACTTAACATTGATATTTGTGGCAAAGTTTGATGAGCCCTTCAGGCATGACTGAGATGTAATTTTTTTAAGCCACTTAGTAACTACTCGAGAGCTGTTATGGAGATCCATAGTAACAATACAGACATTCCTTGAGGGTTGACTCTGGGTAGCTTCCTTGGCAGATATAAATGCTAGTGCTAAAATGTCAAGGATTTATAATTATGATGGCGGATGCATAAAACACATAAAACAAGCCTTATTAGTGTTGATTGAAGTAAATATACCAAAGGACATTCCTCCTTTCTTGTGTAAAAGATTCATGCTCAATGCTATTTGTAGCCTGTCATGCTCATTATGTTTTCATGTGAAATAGCTTCCGAGTTTTGCTAGATAACAAACGCCCTTTGTTTTTATTCTTCCTCTATCCAAGTGAAAAAAAAAATGGAAAGAGGACTGTAAAATGCAAGACCAATTATTTCCTTTCTGTTTACCTTGAAACTGAGTATTCACCTACATGGACTTTACAGAAGACGAGCTAATTTTGGAGAGTCCATTTAAAATGGCACTATAAAAATGGAGATGCTAATATAAAAACCTGCATTACTTACTAGACTCATGCTTGTCAAATGCACTTACTGTAATCCATTATTGAAAAGGAAAAATTTACTGTGCCATGGTACCTGAAATAAGACAGTTTATCCTTAGAAATGAAAGTGACATCTTAGTTACTATACTGTGGGTAAGCATCAATAAATGTTCACTTTCACAATACAAATTATAGTCATTCTGTAATATTATCTTACCTGAAAATACTACTTTAATGCTAATTAACAGCTTAGTCCAATTCTATTGGCAAGCCTCCTATGGACCGCACAATAAAACAAGCCAGTAACACCACAAAAACCACATCTTGGCAGAACGAGCATCTTTGTTGAACAGAGAACCCCCAGTAACGCTGGATACTCCAAGCCACATGTGGAGAAGCGAGGCAGAGGGGTGGAAAGTGAGATGAGCACAGCTCGAACCGCTTCCCAGTTCCCACTGCAGCACGAGGCGTTCCTGCAGCCCACTCCAACTTTCGCAGGCAACTTGCCTGTCAGAAGTATTCAGCACACTGCTCCAGCAAACTGCATCGACTTCTCCCCAACTTCTCACCCCTTTCTGGATGCTTTTGAAGTCCTGCAAAAGCCGATGGGCTGTAAAAATCCAGCCTGTTGGGCAGTCTTGATTACAGGCACAAAGAAATGTCTAAGTGGAGTGCTGTTGAGCGTTCCGTTGCAGGCAAAACTGCAAGAAAAAAATAAGCAGCTTTTGGACTCGCAAGCTTCCTCATTGCTGGGGCTTTTTAACAGGGTTTCTAAGAAACCCAAAGTGAGAACAAACAAGCATCAATTCAGCTGGGACAGAATCACGCGCGAGGTGGTACCAGGCATGTGAATTCACACCTGCTGGTACCCACAGTACCTTCAGTCCTCCCTTCCAGTAGTTTCCTTCCCACTCCACTCATACCCTGTGCATACTTTTCAGCCCATCCACACATGCACTTTCAGCCTATCCACATGCATGTGTGTGGACTCTCCCAAATCCCCATTAACTGTCTTGGATCACTATGATGCCATTTAAGGTGGCTGAAACATTGCACAGAGGCTGCTCCCTGCTAGCTTTCCCCATTCCAGTCACTTCTGATCTGGATATAGAAGCTTATAGGGCTGAAATGGCGCTGGGAAAAATGAATTTAGGGAGCCCATCACCATTTCTCTTAACTGCTTTTCTTGTAACGCTCCTTAGCCACAAATGCTTGAAGAAAACATTGGCCTTCAGTAGACTGCCAGATGTACTTGCAGTACCAATAATTTTTACTTGTTCTCTCTTTTCTCTTCTAGTGTCTCAATTGCATGTAATGAATCCAAAATTTATGGAAGCAGAGTCCTCCAAGGTGGCTTGTTAACCTTCAGACATGTTAACATAGACATGTGAAAATACTCAGAAATTTAAACCGAAGTAAACTGTGGTGAAGAGTCATTATACCATTTCAGTAAGATGAGAGGATATAACTTAAATTCTTAGGAATGTGCATGGCTCTTCACACTCCAGGCAATCATTTATGATGTTACAAAGCACTTTGTAACTAAGCAATTCAACTTTCACATTTTGCCCAGATTCCAGTTTAATGAGTAGGGCCCACAGAACAATTTAGGTTGGAAGGGACCCCTGGAAGTCACTGGTCCAGACCTTCACTCAAAGGAGGGCCACGCTGGCACTTAGCTCAAACTTTAAAGTTGGCCCAAGTTGCTCAGAGCCCAGCCCAGTATTGTGTATCAAAGATCAAAGATTTCACAAGTCTCTGGGTACCTGTTCCAGTGCCTGACCACCCTCATGGTGCAAAAAAAGTTTCTCATATCTTCATCGGAGTCTTCCTCATGACCACTTAATATCCATTACCTCTTGTCACCTCATTGCGGACTTTCAAGGAGGTAAGGTGTAGTCTTCTCTACACCCTCCCATTAAGTAGTTGTAGACAGCAGTAAGATCCTCCCTTATCCTATGAAGTTCACTCACCCTCTCCCCCCACGTCACGGTTCAGTACCTGATCCTGTTAGTGACCCTGCGTTGAGCAGGCTCCAAGTATATCAATGTCTTTCTAGCACAAAGGAGACCAAACCTGGATACACAAGTGCCAGAGGGGCAGAATCGTTTCCCTTGCCTTGATGGCTACGCTTTGCTAATCACCAGAATATGCATTTAGCCTTCTCAGCTGTAAAGCTAAGAAAAACCCAGATCAACTTTCACCAAGTCACTCTTCTTTTTCTCTTTCACCGATTTTGACAGGACACATCTGCAAAAATAAGTTTTTGCTTTGACCACAATTATTCAAAGATGGCATACAAATTAGCAGTTTATTTATTTTTAAGTGGCTTTGATCTTTTCAGAGGATATTATGGGATAGGGGAATGGAACTTCAGAAGTACATAAAAAAGCAGCACAAAAAATACTTGAATTATAAAACCCATCAGAAAGTGTAAAACCATCTGTACAGCATAACACACACAACAACTTTTGTTAGTACAGACAGGCTTGATAAATCTTGGGATGTTGCCACACGTCATACAACTCTCTCACTGTGTTTCTGCCTGTGCAGAAAAACATTTCAGTGTTTACAACCGCTAAGTGTCCTACTCTTACTGATGCCTAGCTTAGTGAGGCTGCATTATTTGCCCTGTCTCTGACAGTTTATATGTCAGGCTCCAGAATTGCAAAAGTAAGCTTACAAAACTGGTTGTCACCTTGAGGAGGAAAGGTCTGGCCCTAATGAGAAACTAATGCTATCAGTCTCTACTAGGTTGTTATTAATTCTGCCAATAAAAAGTATTCTTAGTGGGTTTCTAGTGCATTATAATAATGCATACATACCCCTTTGAAAAAATAGAAAATAAGTACCTTTTGCCTTTCAGGCAGTGACCTCATTTTCGGAAGTCATGACCCTACATGCGCTTCAGCAGCAGAAGTCAGCTGACCGTAACCTTGAGCAACCCTGTCCCTAAAGAAAGCTCCTAAATGTCATGATCCTCTCATGCATAAAATTTGAGACAGAGAAGAACAGAAGAGGGGAAGACGAGAGGAGAGAAGTTTGACAGAAGTGCAACAGGAATGTTACCAAGATCCTCAGAATTTAGTAACTGGCTCGTTCACATGGCTTCTTTTATCACACTCATTGATAGAAGACTACAAAGTCAACCACTGTCACTCCCAGAATAGCTGTGATTTCTTTTTTTTTTTTTTCTTAAAGGCAACCCAGATTAAGAAGGATACGACAGCTAAAGAAACCTATACAGTTATGCTCTCTCAGAAGATCAGTAACACACAAAATTGTGAAAAATTCAGAAACTTTAAAAGAAGTGTGGTGGTTCCAAACACTGCAGTTCCAGAAATATACATTCCCAAATGAACTACCAGAACAGAAGGACTAGAAAAAAATATTTTGACTTGACATCTTAATGCACCATTACTGTGAAAACAATGAAACTAAAAGTAAAATTTCCAGAGATAGTCACAGCTCTGGCAATAACAAAAAACCCTTCAGTGACAATTACTCATTTCAGCAATCAGTTCATAACAGACATCCTACTGCTGTCTTGCTCATTATACTCTTTAAAAGAATGATCTACATGTTATAAATTTCAGTCATTTTTTATCCTAGCATTAGCTGGCCAAAGCATAATTTCATAGTTAAATTTAATTTCTTTGTAAACAAATCAAATGCTGACATCATGTTCAAGATCCACAGCAAAATTAAACATACTGTTTTAAAGTCTTCCAACTGAGAGTTAGAATACAGAATACAACTGAGAAAATGGTATTTGCAACATCAGTAGCATCTATGTATGTATACATGTATGTTATGCATCCCTTGGACATGAATGTGTTTGCAAGCAAGATCTCACACACGTACCCTTGTACTACCCACACACTGGTACGTGTTATTTAGGTATGAACACCATCCTAATAAAAAAAGAATACACAAGAAAAATTAATAACCCTTCAAAAAATTACAACACTAGGAATGTTCTTGTCCTTCCACAACAGTATAGGATCCAAAAATTAAAACCAAAGTACATTTTCCGCAAGTGGTATTATAATTGCTCGTTAGATGGATTTTGACACAATCCTCATTTCCAAGGCTGAATTTCAATGCCCTATTAAGTATAGTGTTGAACACTTACTTGATGCAGAGTTTTGTAACATCTAGCTATAAAAATGTGGCTTGCAAGTCTGACCTCTGAACAACGACTAAAATTATCTTAACATTTCATAAGGAGACTATCTTCTATAAGAATAGCATTGAAAGGAAAGGAAGCTTTTCTGTTGTATTGATTATATTGCAAAATACTGAAACATGGTTTCTTACCTATACTAATTAAACTAAAACTTTTTATTAGATAATAACAAACCACTGAATAACATATCTAACGACGAAGTTGAATTCAATTAACAGATTCCTATTGCTCTGAAATACTGTTTTAATGTGATCTGAAGCTTGCTTTTTTGAAAAAAATAATCTTCATGCTTAGGGCGCAGTTTAATTTTGATTACAGTAGTTTGAATATTCTGCAAAACAGCAATATGTCATGGGAATAAACGACTTCAGACCGTTCAGATCATTACTCAGAAATCTCAAATGTGATTTTTCAGGGAGAAGCTTGTTCATCCATTTTCCACTCCTCATTACAGATGATAAAGGGACCTGTTCATAAAGCAAATCATTTTTAATATAAAAAAAAACCTCAAAGTGAATGATATACCAGGGTCCACTTTCAAAAGCTAAACTACTCAACAAACAATGCAATGCAAAAGGATTACAATACTTCCAGCTAACAGAAAATTCTCCCAAAACGTTTCAGGTGTCATGAATCTTCAAATATCATGAATATCATGAAGAGTCATCAAACTGAAGCCACACAACTAGCCAAGTATTTTAGCCTCCTCCAGAAAAATACACACGGCTCTTCATTGACCTAACTGCGCTGAGGTCTCACCAGACCATGTCAAAGGGAACTTGCATCTTGCCAGCTTTACATCTAGTACTTGCATGGATTCACAGTAGAATCACATTTGCCTTCCTCACTGTCACATCACCTCATTACCTGACATTGTTCTAAAGGTCTGAAATATATGAACATTCTAGTTCATAGAAAATGCTAACAAATATTGATTCAAATTTTTGTCTACTTTTATGAAAGATTTTTTTAAACACATTTTTTCTTCCAGTAAAAAAACCAAAAAAAGTATTATGAGGGACATCCTTGCTCCTCTGAATCAGTTCCCTCCATGCATACAACTTTCCACTCTTCTGTAGCTACACCACACCAAGTGTTCAGTCCCCTCCAGGTAAGCCACCCTTCCATAACAGCACACTCTTCCAGGCTTCCTAGGCTTTACAAAATCCAAGGAAAAAAAAAATCCACAAAAAAAAATTCCAGACAAGTTATCAAATACATTCATGCTTCCTTGAATCCTTTTCCTCAAGTCAAATTATTTTCTTTCCAAGAGACCAAGAGTGATTTTTTCACGCTTAGCTGAAATCAAGTCTCAGGGGTTCCTATCCAGTGTAAGTTAAATAGCTTTCCATTTGGAATTCTTCAGGTACAAGCATTGCAGAACTTGACACTGGTCTTTGGGAAGGGTCCCCAAAAGCAACTTCACTCCTAATTTAAAGACCTGGGTGCCTAACCTACTTAAAAAAACCCCAAAAAACCAAACTCGCCACACACAAAACAAGAACAAAGCAACACACAAGAGAGACTCTGCAGCAATGAGTGGGAGCCACAGCTGGCAAACCCAAGGATGCCTGCTATCCACCGTGACACCAACTGAAGAGAGAGATGTTCAAGAGACAAAACACACCACTCCTCTCCCCCTCCTCTCACAGTTTTAACTTTAATGTAAAAGTTAAACCAGGGTAGCACACAGTCTGCGGCTGCAGACTGGCACCCGAAGGCCAGGCTCAGTTTGGACGCTCTGACTGGGAGCTCTGTGGCCTCACACCAGACTGACATTTCCATCAGCCCCCTGGGAAGGCCGATGCCCAGGAGAAGTGCACCCGCCCAGTATTTCCTGCACAGAGATTCAAGGATTCCAGAAAAGTTGAGGAACATAAAATAACAGAAGTTCATCTATTCTTCAGAGACATTAAGAGGCAGAGGAGAATCTGCCAAGTATCTATTGCACAGGGTATCAAAACAGAAGTAATCAATCATTGTGGGTGGATAAAAGACTGGGTTTTTTTTTCTGAGTTGCATTTGAACTTAGAATTCATTTTAAATACGTTAAGCCAACGCAAGTCAAATATATTATAACACGTGACAAACACATGTGGTAAAAATCTATTTTTGCTCTTTGTCTTCTCCTATACAAGCTGTTTAGGTTACCTGGGAAAAATATATAGTTTTTAATCAAAACAAGGTTTGCAGAGCTTTGCTTCCAGTCTGCTGATCCTTCCCTTTGTCAGCAGTCTACTAATAACTAATTAGTCCTTGGCCTCTTGACCTTCAGGGCTTTAGTACAGGGAAGAAGCAAGCAAGGCAGCTCCGTACCCTTCCCTGGGCTCCAGTCCAAAGTCATCGCAATAATTACTAGGAGTCTTCTGCTAGCTGCTACTTCTCTCCTTCCCTGCTTTCAGACTCCATCAAGAAACTCTAAAGCTTCTGTTGACCCAGCAGAGCTCTTAGTCTCTGGACATGTCACCCCACTCCACCAGGATTATAATCATTTATATTAATCGTTTCTGATCTACTCTTCAGCCACAACTTGGCAGCACGGAGAGAGGTAGGCTGCTGTGTGATCTGTAAGGTAATGTAAATGAGAGTAAAAAAAGTAGCAGGATTCCACAGCCAATTCCTATCCGCCACAGGATTGGTCACAAGAAGCATGTTCCTGTGAAACATTTTAAGGGAACTCAAGCTATTGACACGGGGAAAGCCTAAAGCTAACTACATGGAGCTAGACCTTCCTGAAGAGATAAAATGACAGGTTCCTGACAGCCATAGCTGCCATTTCTTGGCAAAGAGTTTATTCTCACTTCAGTTTATCTAGGCAATTCAATTCAACAACAAGTTCATTCAAAATGAAAAATCAGCTGAGAACTGAAGCTGGGAAGCTTACTACTCTTACTTTCTTACAGCCTCTGAATAAAAGCTAAATGCAAGAGCTGAGCATCGTTTGCTCCAGGACCCTGAAAGACTCCTCCTGGTCTCACCTACCCTATCAGCTGCAGAGTCCATCACGCATCATCTCCAAACTGCTTCTGTTCAATGTATTAGTTTTAATGCAAAACTCTTCCCAATACACATCCAGAATGTTTCCCATTTTTTCTTGACTAAAATTCATTTTAGTTCTCTGCAGCTTTAATTGAACTTCAATTACTAAAACTAGCTTGACAGAAGCCATGAAGAAGAAATTAATATTCTACTAAATAAGAACTGTCACTCAGCATTTCCTAAGCTAAATGTAAAAATTAAGACTCTGAATAAATGTATGCTAAGTATCATTGCATAAATATGCATATAATGCATTTTCCTCTTCATAAAAAGTGTTAAATTTAATGTAAAGACATTTAATTGCACATCAACATTTTAGTTGCGATCAATCACTGAAAATCAATGATTCTTTTAAATAAATGTAGAAATATATTTAATTCAAATCCAATTACTTTAAATACATTTTTTGTTTACTTTTCAATCACTTAGACTTCAACCAGTTCACTCTCTGGTTAGGAAATGGGATCTCAGGACATAACCCCACCAGCTACATATTTTTCCCTTCTGCAATCAACACAGTTGTTACGCTGACAGAGAAATCAATTGGTGACCCAAATTTCTCATCCAAAAGTGCATCACTGAGGGTTTACCCACACTCAATCTCTGTACCAAAGTTTTTTTGTATGCCATCAAAATATTCCAATCCTATTAGAATGCAAATATAAAGGGGTAGAGAGAGCACACACAATACCATTAACAGTCAGAGATTTCTTGGTCCCCATTATCAGATATTAATTCTCCCATTAACTGATGTTTTGCAAAAAGAAAAAAATGAACAAATCCATTAGGAGCTGCATTAAAAGTGAACAAAAGAGGCAACAACTGCTGATGTGATTACGCACCTAATGCTTTCTGAAAGTTTCTGTATCCAATAGCACCACACACACATTATTTCAACTTTAATTTCACACCAAGTATGCAAGTATGTATTACTGAAAGACAGCCTTGACAGGGTTTCCCTCATCTCAGCACTTCAAGCATTGAAATCCAAACAGTCACGGTTAGCAAGTCTCTAGATGGTTTCCTTCCACGTTTTTTCCAGCCGTAGTATGGTACTTTCGGGGGGAAGCAGAAAGCAAGCATTTCGGGGTAGAAGGAGCACATTTCAGCTGCCAGGGCACTGAGGCGGCAGGCGCCAGCCCCAGGCCTGCAGGCAGATGGAAGAGCCCATCTCAAGCAGGCGCTTGGCACATTCTCAACTACGAGCCCAGGTGTACCCCGTACCGTGAAAACTCCGTTACAGGCTTCTCACCACTGCGTGTGATGGTACGTGATCCTGTTAGTGGGAAGAGTAGCCTGCCATTTCACACAGGAGGGAGGATACCGAGCAAACAGCTACACTGCAGTTACAAGCATACAAACAGCACTTTTCCACCCTAGCAGTGACTTTATTCCTAGATCAACATGGGCAAATGAAAGGTAGATCCTGTGCGGTAAATACATTTTCAACACGACTTGCATTCTCTCTTTTACGAGTTCATGAGTCCAAGAGTCTCAAATCAGCACTATGTAAACAGAAATCATGTAAATTCACAGCGCATCACTGCTGTAGTCATATTGCCACTCCCTGCAGAAATCTACCATTACATTGCCTCTTCTTGGACACTTGTCCACCCATTTGATTAGTCTCTAAATCTCCCCCTAAAACAAAATCACCCAAAACATCATTAGAATTGTCTTAAAATGTACTGTACCAGATCATAGGTTCACTAATGTTCAGTAAGACACTCAACTAATATTTAAAAATATTTTAAAAACACAAGTTAAACCTCCCTCCATTAGTAACTCAGATAATGTATCTACATTGCAGGTACTTCCTTCCACATCTTACAAACGTGAAGCCTGCTGACCAGTTACAGCTCTTCTGAAAAGTCTGGCACTTCCACTATTCCCTCACAGATGTTCAAATTACCAATTAATCATCACCACAGGGAGTCTCAGCACTGAGGCTAAGGGTTGAATACACCCACTTCAATTTTACTTTGGAACCCTTTCAGTATCTTCCAAAACAAAATCAAAATGTAAGAAAAAAAAAAAAAAGAATTTATATTCACACTCAAATATATTATGTAGCACTATGAATTTCCCTATAATCAGGAGGTAAATCATTTTAAGGTACCACAAAAACCCAGTTCTAGCTCCATCATCATTACATAGATTCAGATGACCTTAACAACACGGTAAATCTATGAAACTTACAACTTATACAAATACTACTAAAGTATCCTAAAAAGAAACATGAACTAAAAATTAGCAGCTCTGCTAGTAAACAGGAATTAAAGCATTTAATTACTTTAAATCAGCATGCGTTTTTTTTAATTTCTCTACATTCTTACTGGATGACATACTAATGCGATTAAAACATTTTCTATTTCCACAAACAAAAAATACAGAACAGCTACATTCCAATTCCTTAAAATTAAGTAAAGTGCTCAAATCCCACATCTCCAGCAGACAAACTGCATTGGTCTCATTAAGCATATTTGTTGTTAGCAGCACACTGATATACTGACAATGGAAAGCCACAAAAATAACCAAGTACACAGAGTGTAGTCTCTGTGTGTACGTGTGTGTATGTGCATAGATACCCATAAAGAACACTTGTGAAGTACAGCAGAACTATCACTCCTATGTTGCAAACGCACATAAAGGCTCACTGAAGGTGATTTATCCAAGATAGTACAGGACATCCATGATAAACCAGGAGTTAAGCCTACTTTTCCTCAAGTCCCAGGTTATTACTACAACCATGTAATTACCTTTTTTTCCCCTTACCAACATTTTTCGTCAATAGTTCAAGTGCTTTACAAAATCTTCATCTGCATTTTACATACAGGAGAAGTGATGTGCTGTGTCAAATCGCTCACCCAGGCCTGCCCACAAGCCCAACGAACCGTCTCAGCATGGAAGGTCCCGCTCTGCCTGCTATCGACCAGGCCACAGCACCCTGCGGGTCAATGGAAGCACCCCTGCTGCAAAGAGCAGTAAGGCATTTTAACCTGTTCTTTTTAAAAGGAAAAAGAACTAACTTCAGCTTCACGATCCAGCTTGTTTCAAGCACAAGTGAACAGATTCCACATAAACAGAAAGGCATTTGGAATTAGAAATCTTTACTCAGGGTTTCAGGTGAACCTTCTGTTTCAGGAACCCCGAGCTCTCAGGGAATACACAGAACCGCACTGCTGTAAGAACGAACATCGTCACAAACCCCACCGCATAATTACTCACACTTTTATTGCTTGCTGAAATGCTTTATTGGGAGCACACACAGTCATGCCTAGAGAGACATGCAAATATCGTTAAGCAGAATCCACGTGCTCTCCATAAAGCATGTTTCCAGCTTAAGATTTCTTTGTTTGTGTGGGAACAGAATTCCCATATTGAGAGATGGGAAGTTGAGAACTGCTGATTCACACCGCAGCAGCTCTTACTCCTAACATCAGTATACACTCTAAAATAACGACACTCAGCTGCAAGTCTTATATGTAGAAGGTGGTGTTAGAAAAAAACATCCTTAATTGTCTCTGTGGCTGACAGGCATACAATAGTCTGATTTTTTTCATAAAATATACATTTATCAAAAATCATCCCTTTTATGACAGATCAACATTACATCCTTTCCCAAAACCCTCACTTAAGCGCACTCTTACAAAGAGTGAATAAATTTCAATAGCCTATAAAGCTGTTAGGTCCTTCACAAGCCATCGTTGCTTTTTCTATAAAGCAGTGGAAAAGCAGACAGCAGTATTTCAGAGTAGACAAAAACATGAAACCAAAGAAAATGCATAATTCAGTAGGCAAATACTAAAAAAACCACGACCAAATTCTTGATATGCACTACAGCGACCAAAGTTTCAAGGTCTCCACATCCTCTAGAAACATTCACTTCTCTTTATTGTAAGAGAAGGATTTCACAAAAAGCAGCAAAAAACCGATTTGCACAACAACAGCAGTAACAGGTAACCGGAGAAAACACACTATAAAATCTAGTTTCAGTATAGTTTAGGCAAACATGTTGCAAGCGAGCCTTTGTAGGACTTAAGAGTTGAACACCTACAGCATGCTCTAGCTTTCAGAGCTACTGAAACAGAAACTACTGGAACTTACAGAAGTCTGAAATATTCAGGACTCAATAACCGCAGATTTGAAAACTCCAGAGATGTATGAAAGAAAAACCAAGAAGTTAAATAATTGCAAACCACAAGTAATTGAAAGACATGAATACTCACATTAAAAGTAGGCATATATAAAACAGGTCCCACAACTATAAAAAATATATATACAGCCGAAAGGGGGGAAGTAATTTCTCATTTTGATCACAGAGAAGGAATTAAATTATAAATGACACCATTCTAATGAACCAGAACTGATTACAATCTTTTTTATGAAAAGGTATGCAAAACCAACAAATAAAATGCATCGGAGCTTGGTAAAGATCAGTAGTTTAGCCTCAATGTTATCTCCTGCACATCTGCCACGCTGCATTATCTTACTACTCAAGCATCATTTTTGCATTTCAATGTAGCAGCTCCATCAGATTAATGCCCAAGACATCTCAGCTGTGTTTCAAGTAAATAAGTGGACATCCAGGAATATTATGCATGGCCTGTATCATTGACACTAAGCAAAGAAAATGTGATTAGCACCAAATTGCATCTGACAGGGGAATCAGAAAGCTGTCAAACACAATGACATGGATTCAGTATTTAGAAGGTAAAAGGGGGAATAAAGAAGCTGGCCAGTCTGGCATGGAGACAGCAATAAAACACAACAGCTATGATAAATTAATTCATTTACTTATGAAAAATTAGAGGCTTCCACACACAGCTCTCATTTATAATCTTGTCAATCTGGCAGAGTAAATAAAAAGCCTATACAATGCACAGTGGGAGGGAAGAAAAGGAAACAAAAGAGGAGGAAAAGAAAAAAGATTTTTGCATCTAATCTAACAGAATAATTTCTTACATTAAAGAACACCGGATCAAGCCTTTGATAGGAGTGACTAACACAAGGCTACATCATAGCAGTGGTTACTGTGTTTACTACAGACTCACAGTGTTAAAACAACAGGAAGGCTGAGATCAAACACTCAGAAGCCAATAAAACAAAATTAATTTTTTACATGCAAGGGATGCTATTACGGTCTATCAAAAGGATGCCAGAAAGTTCCAGGGGAGGAAGTGGAAATAAATTCAGAGGACCAATCCCTGGGACCAGACCAGGCTCTAGGAAGAGATGTTCACACAACAGCTGCCCGGCGTGGCTGTTAATAGCAGTCCGCCTTGGAAATCCTCTTCAGGGACAATAAGCTCTGCAACATCCTGCAGCTCAGTCTCTGCAGCACTTTCCAAGATGTTCTCCCTGGACCACCAGGCAGACCCAGTCACAATACAGCTACAGCTATTTTCCCAACTAAGGTTGTCATTATAACAAGGAGATCAGAGAACTACTGGCCTTTTGAAAGAGTATTTCAATGATCACCATGTCTGGCAACTGTATATAGCCAAGTTCAGACCAGAAAATAATGAACTTCCTGGTAATGAAAAAAAAAGCTATCCATACCTTAAAAGAAAAGCAAGGAAGGCCATCATTAAAATGCAAATGTCAGTGAGCAGCAGCAAGGACAACTGTCAGCACCAGTACAGAGGCTGGATTTTCGCCCTCTGGCATTTCACATTTTGACTGACCACGGCAGATCTATTAAAATCCTATTTATCCTTAGATATGTACCTCGACCATACAGTGTTTAGGCTACGTTCAGTTCATATGTAGTCCTGAATACTGGAAAGATTGTTCCAAAACCCAGTGAACAGAGTTGATCCGGCCACTTGCCAGACATTTACTCTACAGCAGCCTAAAAGGATTGCAAGAGATCAGAAGTTCATTGTGCCTCAGAAACAGGTGAAAAGTTGATGCCTACTCCAAAAAGGTAGCATCAAAAGACAAGCCAGTCACTCGCAGCATTCTCCCACCACTTAGTACATGTCTATTTTAAAAGGAGGTGATAAACAGATGAGGCATCTTGCTGATGAGCACAGAAGTAGTCATGGCAGCATACGATTTGTGGCAGAGCTGGAAACTTAGCCTATGTCCTTTCAGACTAGGACTGAAGGCTTGCCCAAAAACACCCTTCTTCCTCTCCGGAGTAGTTCAATCTACACAACAATTTTATTTTATCAGCACTTGTTTGGAATGGTCGAAGAAAGCGTAAAGAAGGAAAGGCTCACCCCTAAACCAGCAGACACACCAGCAGAGCGCCAGGTCTGCGCCCCAGCAGCAGTTCTGCCAGCCTCCTGACTAGCACCAGTGTTCCCATTTACATCCTAATCTCCACTGAGTTAAAAAAAATTAGCAGTTTTACAGGACTACTCTGAAATCTGTTAGATCCTTTACAACCGATACTTTCTAACTCACTTTGGAGATGCAATGGCAATAAACCTATTTTCAGAAAACTATTAGCCCCGAAGATTTTGAACTCTGTACCTTTGCCACTTACCTCTAATCATAAGGTTTTTCAATATGCATTATTTTAACTAGAGTATTTTCATTTTGGTCTACAAATTAAGTACTCTGTATCTAATTCAATACGTACAATTCAATGCATACATACACACTGTTTGACACCTTCTGTTGCGAATCCACAGATGAGACGTGTGGCGAGGCCAGCTGGGGTTTATTTGTGAATTTCTGCAAGATTCTGATTTTCTCTCCCCATCTAAACTTAAGTATGCAGCGCTTACGCTTGTGGAGCCAGCCCTCCAAATCCAGGCTTCTCTCTGGCTATGTAAGGAACATAACCAAACAACGACGGCCACTGCTTAAACACCTAAGTGGAAGACAGGTAAGCAGCACCAGTGACATAATTGGTCTCCTACCTGTTTGTGTTTAGAGGCCTAGTGAAAAACTGTGTGTTGTTGAAATCAAGCATATGAATTCATTTTGCCAGCGCCCTGCATCTTCAGAACGGAACCAAGCCCATCCTGTAGCATTCCTGTAGTGGAATATTTGCTACATTATCATCTGGAAAGAATGTATTTTCCACTTTAGAGAAAAAAACCCACCAAAATATAAAAGTGCAAATAATAAAGTTTAAAGATTAGCCAGTACTTCAGGTTCTCTATCAATTTTTGGCCTGCTTCGCTTTTCCATCACTGAATTTTACTCAACCTTTTGACTGAAATCAATCTTCGTGTACTTTATGATAGCGAAACTCAATGCCCAGAAGAGGGCACAAGCGACCCTGGGGAAGCCACAGGTCAGGCTACCAAAGAACACTCATGAACCACCGACCACTCCACCCTTAATCAAATTCACAACCGTAACTTCAAATGAATTTTTAATTCTTTCATATCCAATTTTTACAAAGCTTTGAGAGAGGCAGTTTAAAAGGCTGCATAGTATGCATCTGTGGCAACACAACCAGAGGAGAAAAACAGATTAAATGACCTCTACATCTAAAACCTTAACATCCAATTCCAAATCTGCAGCCTATTTCAAGACTTTAGTAACACAAAACGTGCATATATATACAAGTTTATACGCCTACGTGAATTCAGAGTATAACTAGAGCAGGAAGAAACAGCCTGATGGAAGTGTGTGACATGAAAGTTACAGGGAATACTTAGTGCCTGGCTAAATCCCTACACAAGGTAGTGCCTGTTAATGATAAGCTACTTCACACCACTTAACTGCCCTTTTAAAGCATGTTAGAAGTACACTGCTTATCGTAAATACCTTTTCATTTTGACACGACCTGCTATACCATGGAAATGTTGTACCTCAGCTCACAACTACGCCGTAAGAGCCTGGCTTATGACTAAACATGTACTGTGCCATGGAGCAGAGCTTTTGCAGTTTCACTGTTTTTAAGGTACACAGCTAAAGAAAATAAAACATCTAACTGAATAGGTATGTTAAAAAAATGCCTTTTCTTAAAACCCCTATAGCTACAGTTGCAAGAAGGTATAGACCAGATAATTGCACAGTCCCACTGTCACTGAGAATTTCACAATTGGTCAGGATACAAAGCATGCCCAGCTGTAACATCCCGTTGGAGCATCTGCTGCTCAAGTAAAACATTTCTTTGTAAAACATTTTCCTATCATCTTTTCAGCTGCACTGTTGCAAGAGGGTAACTTCAGCCCACAGGGCTGAGACAAGGAGCAGATCATAGACAGTATGGTAATGCTGGAACAAGCACTGAGGAACACGTAAGCTAAGACTGGAATTAACCCTTCTTTACCTACTTTCTCCTTCTACCACTTCATTTCACACTCTCCATACTCTCGCCTGGTACGTTTCCCTTGTTAAGAAACTGTTATGAGCTCTTTATCCTTGTTTCAAATTTCAAGAAAGGCACTGATACTAAGCTCAGCTGCTAACGAGTACTGAATTGCAGTCTAGGTAATTTATTTTAATTCCTAATCCGCAAGTTCAAGTAACTGCCGCAAATATTTAAATATTTCAAAATATTTAAATCTGGCAGCTTCATAAACCCAAAAGTTTCTCAGTCAGTCCAACTAGGCACAGACTAGGGCCCAGGTCCTGAAGTATTTGGCCTATTCAATTAAATTTGGGGAACTGTCCTAACCTCTACATCAAACCTTGTAAGAACTGCCAGGAATTACCGCTTCGCAGAGTGCTACTGACACCACCCCAGCAAAAAGTCCAGCATAATTCCTGGGAACAGCGCAGCACACAGCGTGTCTCGCCCCTGCCCGCGTACCTGGAGGGCAGCAAGGGTACACCACAGGGGACCTTCTGGGGAGCAGCCGAGCCCCTTGCTGCACGCCCGGGAAGCCGAGCAGAGCCGCGCGCTACTGCTGCTCGCCAGCGCTGTGGGAGCATCCGAGTGCCACCAATGCTTGCCCATGCACACGTGGGCTTGAGCTGCAACATGAACATGAAGCCCACCGAGGGCAGAAAGGACTAACGGCACCACAAGGGCCCCAAACAATTTTAACTTCACCTAGGGCCAACCCAAAAATAAATTTCTTTATATTCACCTAAGAGCCACTACTTAACCCATCCTTACCACATCACTGACAGGGCCCGCTGTCTTCCCTCACATTTCTTCAGCACGTTAAGTCACAATGATATTAAATAGATGCCACTGATGAGGGATAGGAAAAAGAAAGCAGGGAGACTTACGTGTGTATCTGAAGCAGTACCTCAGCATAATCACTGGTGATTATGCAGAAGATTAGAAGAATGAAACCACTCGAGCTTCAAGGCAAGTTTGGAGGCTAATAAATGCCTGGTATTCTAGATGTTAAAGATGTAACAGGGGCTTGGTGGGGTATAAACACTGCGCCATGCTGGTTTTTTTGCAGAAATCACATTTAAGGTACAGAAAAATTATTTCATCCTTTTGTATCTGGTAACAGCTGAATTCTGAGACAGCAAACAGACCATTCATTTAAGAAAAACACCCCCCCTAAAAAAATTACACAGTATTAACTTCTTTCTCACAAGGGCACTGAGGGCAGCTCTACCCTGCCAAGGATGCTGGGGTGCAGCAGAGGCAAGTCTGCTCACCCTCTTCCAGCCCAGCCAGGTAACCACCGGACGGGACCACGGTCCTGCCCTGGCCAGACAAGGGCTGCGAGCCTCCATGCAAAGCCTGCCAGGTCCCTGCTGCTGCACCTTTGCCAGATTTATTTTCCAAATTAGAGAGCCTAAAGGAAGGTCATGCATAACTGTGTTTCAAACTGAGAGGCACAATGAGGTGATAAAGAAAATAAATAAATAAATAAACAAACCTGATACCCATGAGCTTGCCCCAAATGGTCTCTTACCTTTTGTCACAGCTGAAGCTACTCCCTTAATTCCCTGCTCCTCACTCCCACACCAGCAGCAAGTACTGCAGCTGGCCCAGTGCAGTAAGAAAAGTGACACAAAAACACTCAGCAAGGAGGTGCTCATTTAATACACAAGGCTTCTGTGACTAGTAAACATCCCATTTTTCCCATTTTCCCCAATTTATTTACTTCCTATGTCTAGCATTATAGTATCAATAGTGACTTGCAGAGATTAATCATTTTGCCTTCAATGCAAGCGCCTTAAAATTCTTACATACTTCCAGCAAAAGAATGTAGGATTTATTTTCCTGAAGAAAGGCAACCTGACAGTTCTTTTAAAAAATGCACTAATAAAAAATTAATGACAAATTGTTTATCTCGCCTGGTTTGCAAACATTTCTTTATACAAAATAAGGTATTAGCTAAATAATGACTGCCATAAAGCATTTCTCATTGAAAGCACATGTATACAAATTGACAGACAAAATGGCAGCCAAACCAAATATTTCGCATTAAAGGCAAAACATTAGCTGACAAAATAAAAAGCAAGGAAATTCTAAGTTAAGGCCTTCTATCTTCGCTTTTCATGTTATATCTAAACTTCAAACACCAAGTGATGTTGCACCACTCTCCATTACAGTAAGCATGCAAAAGAAGGCAGAACAGAACTGTGAACAGAGTGTCAACAATATTTCTTATTTCTCTGCTTTTGTCAGCTTGCATCCAAACAACAGCATAACTTCGCTATTAATCAGCTACGTTTGTGCTTTCCAGTCTCCCTGTACCATGGGACAGCACCTTCCCTAACTTTCATCAGGAATGAAGAAAAAAGTCCTGTCTCTTGAGAGGCAAATAAGATAACTGAAAACAACAGTGTTCCACAGAAGGGTAAAGAAGCAGTATCAGACAAATAAAGGAAAAGCCAAACATAACTGTATCTAAACTAGATTTGAATACTCCAAAAATGTAATTTAAAACTCCATGCATTTTTCAGAAAATAAGTAATTTCTTTGTTCTTTAGAAAGCAAAATTTTAAACTGTTTTTTATCTGCTTGGAGCAGCTAAGCAGATACAGAAGTAGATACAGAGTGCCATCGTAACAGTAATCATCCAACATATAAGATAAAAAAATATTTTAAGAATAATTCCGCTTCACAAATCTGGAATACAGAAATATTTCCCAAACATATTCAGATACTAAAAATCCTTTAAATGGACAACTCTCTATCAAAAGTTACCCTTAATACAAATATAACTACCATAAAAAGTTCAGTAACTTCCTCCAGCGTAGAAGTGTATATTCCAGTGTAGAAGTAATACACTTCCAAGCGTAATCTTTCCAGAATACTTATTTTAAAATAAAAACCCAGAGAAAACACTACACATTTCCCCATTCCTCTCCCCACAAGAAGGAACATTACTGCTTCTAAGAATTGTGTCCCCCAAGGTAAAATCATCTTGGCCAACAGCAATCAGACAGAGATTAAATTGATAATGGTGTTTGCTGATAAACCAGCATGCCCGAAACAACCTCCATTGGGAAACACTCTCAGCACAAGTGCGTGGTTCTGTCTGCCATGGGTTGCTGTACAGAAGCCCTTTAACAAGTCCTACATAATCGTTCTCGACTCCAAGAAAAGAATGAGGAAGAGCTGACGATCCACGTAGGAAGCATGTGCCACGAATGACCCAAAGCCCATCTTTCTATCCTTTAGAACTCGCAGGCTTTCCTGTGTGCTTGTGCAACATGTCAGATGTTGCCACCTTAACGGATACTGTCCCCCCTCCACCCCCCCGTAGCTTTCTGCTTTAGTTTCTACTCCTGAAGTCAATGACAGACCATATTACTTATACTGTCCAGTTTCAGGAGTCAAAATACCAGCATGAACAATTCACAAACAACTATGAGTTGGTGAATGCAACTGTAGCTCCTGAGAACACAGTGGGCACCTGCAGACTTCGGATAACCTGGTTTTCAACACTTCTTATTGCACTCACTTGCAATGAGCTAAAAGGTCATATAAAACATATATTGCCCTAATAGATAATACTGGTTATTTATAAACATGGAACCATTATCGCAGAAATCCTTAAGGTTACCTATATACTAATCTATCAAGCAAAAACATTGGCCAAAGCATTGGTTATTTTCAGTTTTAGATAGAGACTAAGAACACAGCTGAGATGCACCTGAGAAATCACACAACACACACGATGTTTAAATTACCAAATAAAAAAAATCCACACTGGTACCCTAACACCCTTCTGTCAGTTAAAAATTCTTGAAAAACACATGCAACATATTGTAATGTAGATGAATCACTTCAATATCTAAGGAAGTTTTGGTTATATATTCTGAGCAAGTATAATTGCACTTCTCAATCAATTAACATTCTCCCAATCTATACTGCTTAGGTAAAACTACACATTTCTGTGTTGTCACAAGTTACTGATTTCAACGATTTCACAAAATTGTTCTTTTAGAACTCACTGGAGATCTGAGAAATTAGGAAGAGTTTAAAAAAAAGAAAAAGTCAACCGCTGTTTCTATAGAAACAAGTATTGAGCCTGCAATAATAAGGCGAGATTTTCTTTTTTGCTTAGTGGACTGTGAGAATTCTTTAAGAAAAGTTTAAGAGGTCCTAAAAATCACCACTTCTCAGAACAGAAACCCAAATCAGAATAGTTCATTTTGCCTTCCACTGAAACTTGAAAAACTGAACGAGTGCACCTTTAAATATAAACCCCAAACCCTTTCATAACAACATCAGTTTACATACTAAATGCAAGAAGCATGTTTGGCCTCAGATTTAAAAAAAAACAAAACAAAAAACAACCCACAAACCCACCCACCCCCCACAAACTACCGACCCAAGCCAAATAAAATAATGCAAGCCCAGTTTGTGGGATTTACCCTACAGCACTGAGAGTGATTTCTCTGCCCTTAACTGCCAGTAACAATTAGATGCACCTAATGCTTCACAAGCCTCTTGGAAGATCACACAAGAAGGTAAATCACACATGATCGCAAACCATCTTCCCCAAATCCCTCTGCCCCAAGACCCCCCTTCCGCCCTGGGTCACGGAGCGAGGTGAGCAGGGGGCGAGGGGGGACAGCAGCCGAGCCCCCAACGCGCAGCCCAGCAAGGAGCAGTGCCCGGCCAGCAGCCCGGCCGCAGCTCGGGAGCTGAGCGGCCAGCCCCGGCCCTGCACACTGCCATCACAACCACCCATTTAGGGCAGCCCATAAAGCATTAACACAATCAACCAGTTTGCTTCATTACAGCTTTTAGGAATTCGTTTTTTAAAACCTAAATAGCTAAAATAAAGCCTAATCGCCACACCAGCTCCCACAAAATATGGTATCTCACCAACATTCACCCCAGCAAAAACCTATTTTACATCACAAATTTGCACACCAGTGTAAGTTTCAGCAAGAAAAGAGCTGGCAGCACGAGAACCTGGTTAACAGTGGCAGCAGTGAAACCACAGAAGAGTTATCCCATGCTCAGATTTTTGTTTTACCACATTAATAGGGTCAAGCAGAGTTATTTAAAAGGAAACATGCAGAGAAAATGTTGGTTTAAAAGTGACCCAGACAACAAAAACTGCGACAGACCTACAACAAGCAAGACGTACACAGTATCTCAAGTCTGGAGTATTTCATTAGTTCTTTGCACAGGATAAAAATTGGCTCTGGAACAAAGACTAATTATACAATCTCAAGAAAATTTATCAGAGACACATAAAATATGCATTAGATAAATTACAAAAACCTATCTTTTTAATAACGAAAATTACCGCTCATCAAATAAAAATGTATTAAGTATTTTAGTGTTATATAAGTGCTTAAACCACTAGACCAACATTTGTCCTAGGGGATGATACACAATCATCTAAAAAAATTTCCAGTATCTGAGTGGGAAAACTGTGAGTTAATGGAGAAATCAGATTTTCACTATTTAAAAGGGGACACAAACATTCTGCTACGACATCTGTTCGTAGGTTCTACTGCAGCAGAAACCCAGAAAACCACCAGAATTTTAGCTGTCAAAACAAATCCTCAAATTAAAGCGAGGAGGAGGAAGTAAGTGCTGAACAATTACACACTTCCAGCACCACAAGTCTAGCATTTAGTCAGAAAAAAAATATGCAAGAAGCACGGATGCAGTCTTAACACTCAGCCAAATGCTAGAAGGATTACTAATTAGAAATGCACTCAGACACACACCCAGTTTCACAACAATTTGCTGAGATCTGTGAAAAAAAAAAAAAAAAGTGGAGTCAGACTCACACATTACTTCTCACTGCCAGGGCATCTAAACACACGCTCAGCTTCAAAGGCACGAACAAAACCTCTCCGATCCAGAGACAACTCACGACGGCAAATGCTCACTTAGACGGCTTTCCCAATAGGGTCGGCACAAGTCTCTTCTTCCAACTTCCAACACTAAAACCAACACGACGATGTTGAAGAGTGATTACAGCACTGCCAAGAGACACTTCCACTGCAAGACAGTCGGAACTCCTTTAAAAGTATTCAGTATACTATTAAATTTAATAGACAGCTTTATCTACCTAATTCATGAGCCACGTGTAAAGCAATTATTTCTCATTCGCAGAATTTAAAGTGTAGTTTTCCAACAATCCTTCTCAGTTTCATTTTTATTTTCTCTGTTGTAACTACCGCTTTAAATAAAGTGTTTGGGAAGTTCCATGTGTTGCGGCACTGATTCTTGGAGGTAGAGTTGTTTTGTTTTTTTTTAAATTCACTTTCAATAACTCAATGCCCTTCCTGAACACTCTATAACTAATTTTAACAAGTTCCTTTATGTGGAGAAAACCAGCAAAAGGCACTTGTAAAAACACCACAGCATCATAAGTGAATTGGGACATAAGCTGCTTAACTAGCATTTAATGTACTAATAAAGACTGAAGTAGTATGCAGATCACAAACAAGCCTGCTCTCCTTCAAGCTTCTGACATTACAAAACCCAACTCTACCTCACTGTCTTTGAAGAATATTACTAAAGACCAATTTGAGAAGAATCCTGCTGACTACGGCCTTACACAAATTTTTAAATTTCAGCAGGTGGTGTTCATGTCACATGAGCTGACCTTCCAAGGCAGACACAGAGACCACTGCAGTAGCTACTGGTACCACTGAAGAGTTCAGAGATCTAAATGCAAACAAGCACTAATTTTGGAAGCTGAGCCTGGATTCTAGCCTACAGTGAAAGCAGAAAACAGAAGCAGAATCTAGATTTTTCAAAATCCCCTGTGAATCTTTCATTTGATGTGTTATAAGTAATATTTTAAAAAGGAAACTGTCACAAATATAAGTGAACACTAGACATTGGAAAGACCAATTTCCAGTTTTCTAGTAGAGACGGGATCAGAAAACTGCACGTTAAGAACTGCAGTAGGCATCTGAGGAGTACAGCGCTGAGTCACACCAGTATCAAGAACTCCGTGTGGGCACACGACCATTCAGACCATCCTGAAATGTATTTGTCCTTCTATAGGACTGAAGAAAGGAAACAGTCAAAGGAACAGACTCTTCTACCAGGGTATATTTTTTAGAAATAAAGTCTTTTCTGTTCATACGAATGACAAACTCTGCATGCATACACACTGTTTCACACTTTTGCTCTGGAACTAAACATTCAGTACTGTCACATTGTTAGTCCCCAGCAATACCTACGATCAGCAGTTACTACTGCATGTGTAAACAGGTGTGAGGCAGTGCATATTTTTCCATATTTTATGAAATATATTCCATGGTATCAAGGCAGGTGGGTAAATCAAACTCTTCTCCTCCCTCACAAATTGAATGTGATACCAGACGGCTGGCAAAAATTAGGTTGTGATCTGATCCAAAGTGTTCAATATTAAACAAGGAAAATTCCCAACAGTACTTCATGCTTTGTGTAACTGAACTATACCAAAGTAGACAGGGAAGAATTCTTTTCTGTTTAGCTGATCAAATTAAACAGCAAATTCAGCCTGAAAATAACACCCTGAAAAGTATAACAGCTATTCCTTTTTGCTCTAGCACACAACACAATTCTTTGCCTATAGCAAGCGGGAAATTCACAATTAGGAAGCTCCGCTTCTTGACCTTGAACACAGCAAGACCAGTCATTAAAAAGCAAGCTTATTTTATGTGAAACCATTTTACATACACAAAGGCCTGAAGCGTTGGACTTTCTTCCCCATCTTCCACACAACTGTCAACTTAGAAAACCTCATCCAGGTTCTCGGACTAGTTCTGCAGCTTGTGGCTTGCTGCTTCTTCCCCCTCCCCCTCCCTCTTCACTGTAGTGTTTTAAAGAGGAAGTTTTAGCCTACATTACTTGTTTGGGATATTAATTTGTTGGTGATACCAGGAGTAAAGCAAAATGGACTCCATGCAGCTACTTTCAGCAACCATTCTCAGTAACTCCCGCGAAGTGCCCAGCTTTGCAGGCAGCAGAGCACACCAGCCGGCGCACAGAACGCCGACGGCAGGCAGCCGGCACCAGCACTGCTCACGCCATGGGACGAAGGCATTGCCAGCGACAAGCACAGGGCTTGAACCAGGAAAGCACGTGGTTGACATGCTGGTGTCCTGGGTTTGGTCAGGAGAGGGTTAATTTTTCATCAGAAGCCAGGAGGGGACACAGCCAAGTGGGCTGACCCAACCTGGCCAAACAGAGCAGGGTGTTCCATACCATGTGCCATCATGCTGGGTTCCGGTGGGGGGGAGCGGGGCAGCAGGAACTCACTCGCAGCTCGGGAGCACACAGCAGCAGTGGTGGGCAGTGAGAGCTGCTCTCTGCATTCTGCTATTTTGTGTTGTGTATTCTCCTTTTCTGTATCGTTGTTGTTCCTGTTCCCTCTGTTTGCTGTTCTGTTAAACTGCCCTTATCCCGACCCACCAGTTTCTGCCTGTTTCTTTCTATTCTCCTCCGTGCCCCAGCAGAGCAGGGCGGCCACGTGGCCCTTCTGTTGCTGGCCACAGCCAAACTATAACAGTTGGGTTTTGCTTTGAAGATGTAACTTTGCCCTTCAGCAATGTCTTTACTCCCAAATTAAGTGCCTGCTCCAAAAGGCTGCTCAACAGGCAGGATGATGCCGAGCCTCACAGCCCGGCGCTCCCCGGGATGGTCTGGCGGTGCAGCAGCAGCTCACCCTGCCCAGAGGCGCACCTCGCTCCCGTAACCCTTCCGGCAGAGGGAGCGTCGTGGCTGAGCACTGACACCCAACCGCTGACAAGGTTTGAGCCGCGGAGACCTGCTCAAGACATACCTTAAGCCATCAAAGCCCCCGCGTGAAGACAGATACAGCATAATGATCGTTTCTGAAAGGGGGAAAACTTGACATACGTACTTTCTTCTTACGCAATTGCGACACCACATTCTGCTTCCTCATTCACGGTCATTTCCTTCCAGTTGTTCACTCAAATATCAGTACAAAAACACCTATTCTACCGCTATTTATTTATATCTCTTCTCAAGTTACGTTACAGAAAATGAATAATTCTCCATCGGGTCAAACTACCCAGAGATCAAATTTTAATAACAGATGCAGATAACCTTATTATCAAAAACAGAATTACAAAAAGTGTTCATTTTCAGCTCTAGTAATATTGCCATATTTAACACAGTGTTGTAATCCACTCAACATAAGGCAGCATAAGAAACTAAGATTCCTATGTGCCTTGGGGAAAACTGTGTATTTCAAAAAACAATTAAAACAACTTGTGTCAGCCGATCTCACCGCCACCTCCAACACAGCAAAGTCCAACTATCTGTAGGTTGCTGTGAAGTTCAGGAGAAAAATCACTCAAAAATCTGCTGTATTTGCTGTTTTCACTATAGAGACCTTTCACATAGCCTATGCAACATCTATGTTTACGGAACCTGGGTGCTCTTACCCTAAACATCAATAAAATCTGTGTTTATATCATCTCCATACTAATCAGATCGATTACTTCTGATATATTGCCCTGTCCCACGACTGTAATACTAATCAAACAAATGGAGCTGCATGGAGATGAAGCTGATATATAGGTATTTAATACTGCTTTTTTCTTCTTTTTGCTTTGTTTTGCTCAAATGCTTACGGGCAACACTGCCACAGGGAATCACAGAACTGCCAGCAAATCGCAAGCACTATGTAAGTAGCACTGCATAGTTTTGTTATGGGCCATCAAATAAGAATACAATCCAGGATAGTACAACAAAAACAACCTTGAATGAGAAATGAGGCTAGTGGTCTCGCTTGGCTCCTTAAGAGGCAATTAGAACATACTATCCGAGAACACCCCAAGAGGGCCTTAGGGTGACAGCAGGACATCAAGTTACAGCCATTCGTCCGGTCAGTCCTTACAGAACTTTCTCAAAATACATACAGAGATAACCTTGCAATTGAAAGTGTCTCTGTAAACATTATAGCTCTGCAAATTTTTGTTACAGTAAGACTCTTTCACAGTTAATCACTGTCTATTGTAGTATTCCTGTACAAAGAAATTTAACTTGAAGTAGTTATTATCTTTTGAATTCTCTTTCATCTCTATAAGCAAATAACATTATTTCTAGTGCTCCATTAATCTCATTTACAGCTAGTAAACCAAGATACAAACTACATCTATCACTGAGGCATACTTTATATATTACAGAGCTGTTAAAAGCATTCCAGTTCATTTATAGGTCTATTATTTAATGAAGCCATACTCCATCTTAATACGCAGTGCCAAAAACTAGCCTAGGAAAATTTCTTTTCATTGCCCCAAAATGGACTGATACAGATAGCAGAAAAATGTAAATGTAAAATTGTTTTTGAATGCTCTCTGATACAGCTTTAATCTCTTCTTCTGTGCCTGGAAATATCAATTAAATTTTTTTGTTAATAGATTCTTCTTTTCAATGATTTTTTCTTTCAAACAAAAAGAGTCCTTTGTAATAAAATCAACATTTGTACAGCATTTTCTAGACTTTGACATCCACACTTCTTTGAGACACCACAAACGAGAAAGGGGTGAATTCTAACCATCTGCACTCTCTGAACCATCCAACACTACAAGCCACAGAGGACCAACAGTCTATCAGCCCACAATGGCACAGAATTTGGTTATTCCATGCATAGACCAATCAACTTTCATAAACATAACACCTATATAATGGATGCTTTTCTTATGGAGTTACCATCAGAGCTACTGCGCATGCAGATTAGTCTCTTCAAGTGGAGAGCCCTCTCAGCCAAGACGGCTGGGACAGGTTGCTTTGTACTGGTGGCACTCATTTCAGTCCTCTCGGACCTGATGACCAGCATGTCTGTCACTTGACCAGAACTGACAGCAAATCCCATCACCTGAGGGCTACAATAACATGCAGAAAGGACCAGAAGTGAGTTGCTGGCCAGCACAACTTGTCTGGTCAGCAGCTCATGGAAGTCCCGGGAAAGCAAATGACTTCTCTTGGTGGACCAGACTGCACTTCGCTGATTTACTGCAAAGTGAGTACAGTGGGTCTTCTGTTTACATTACAAAAGCTGCTCTTTCAATGAAAATGCAGCAAGAGGGGAAAGGAAAGATGCTCTAGAATATTGTTTAAACACCCCTACAATACCATGTGTAGACAGAGCCATAAAAATTTAACGTGTTTACTGCTCTGAACACTTGATTCAAGAAAATAAGACTATTTTTTAGAAGTATATATTAGTGCTGCTGCAGAAGTATTATTACTAATTTCAAAGCACTTGCCTTACTCCATCTGAATCATCTTCTCAAAAAAAGCCTCTAAGGAAAAATAAAACTCTGAGAAAATCTGTTTGGTTTCACTACTGCTTTGGTTAAATACAGTATGATAATGAAAATCCAGAAGATTATTCAGAAGCTATAACAGCTAACCTTGATTTCTTAAAACACCTCCACAGAAACTTTTAATTTAAAAAAACTAGACTGTGTTCTTAATTTTGTACATAAACGCTTCCAAGTTGCTGGAGCAGAAAGCAAACTATAGTCAGCCGCTATTCATTTAGGCCAGAGGAGTAAAAAACACTCCTGAATACTCCCAGACCTCGCAGAGCAGTGACATAAAGAAACTGTTCAGATGAAGACTATATATATATATATATATATGTCTGAATTCATAAATCCTTTCAGTGAAGAGCTGGTGAAACCCAGTTGCACACCATTAAATATCTGGTCTATAAAATGAGAAGGGTCACAGGTCTGCTGTGAACTCCAGAACCCAGCCTCACACACCCCAGGTAAACGACTAGACAGACGTCCTCCAAAAAAGCCCGTAAAGGAAGAAGGAATGATGAAAATGCTGCACCATCAAGACAATTGCATGCTTCACTCAAAGAATTAGAAATAAATAAATATAAATGCAGTGAAACTCTGCTACTCTGGATGGTATTTTAGCAGTGTATTTCTGCTTCTTCCCTCCCCTTTATTTTTAATACCAATCACTTGAGCATAATGAGACATTTGCTGCTCAAGATCTGATCTACTCCTGCTGCTTATTCCTCATCTAATACCTCAGCCTACCACGGCACCATAATTAGGGCCATGGAGATGATTAGGTTCACAGTCATTAGGACTAAAACTGGGCACAACCTGACATTTTCCATTAGTCTGGGGTGAGTCAGGGGGAAGGTTTTCTTACATGAGTCTTCTCAGTTCTGCCTTGCCACATACAAAGCCTTCCACTGTCCCCCACTCATCATTTTGATTCTTGCCTCGGCTACACTCTGAAGCACGGATTAAGTCAAATTTGTTTTAAGATCATTAAACAGAGCCTGAAGTTTCAGGTTCACAGGGAAATCAAGCCAGTTTCTTCTAGTTCCATTGTGCAAGTTGAACACTGCTCCAATTATGCTGTCAAACTGAGGATTGTGAACTCTCAATAAACAGAGACCTGTTTTCATGCAAATTTTACTACTAATAAAAAGATAGGAAGAAAAATATGTCAGTAGAATTGTTCCTGTAAGCAAAATGTTTTTCAAATGCTTTCACGAGTTGTCAGCAGCTCTGAGTAGAAACAGTTACCAGGGTAAAGTCTTGCAGCAGCAGCTGAAAGTTTTCAGTCAAATGTTCTACTTCAGACCAATACAGCGGAAAGTAAAAGGTAACAGCTAGAAACACAGCCACGAGGGTCTGCAAACAAGAACTGTACAGAGGCAACACTTACACATGAATGGCTTTACTCCCCTGAAACTGCACAGACTGGGGGTGGGAGGGGTAGCATTTACAAAACCAGTCCAGAGAGCAGGCATGCTGTCACCCGCACTGATCACCGACACCGCCACTTTAGGTTCTGCGGGACACAGCAAGGAGCAACTTCTTTCCAAAGCCGGTTCTCAACATATTCACGGAGCATTGCAAAGAAGTCCGAGAACTACAGGAATATTAGTGTACTCTTAGAAGACAACAAGGGCAAGACTGCCACAGTAAAGTCTCAGTGATATTCTTCCAAATAATTCTACCACCACCATCACAAAAAATGAGGACAGCATCCAAAGATCAGGTAAAATACAACTGAAATAATTAGGCTGTTCATTTTTTACTTTCCAATGTAATCTCTGGGGTCTAAAACAGACACAGTATTGCAGAAGTTGACACAATAATAATCTAATGACAACTTTGCTTTTACCCAGAATTAATAACAAGTTGTCCTAATTCAACAAAGAACTTTTCAAAAAATTAAGCTACCGACCACCAAGTCAGACCCAGTGCACCTGCAAGTCTCAGGGCTCCAGGCTGCTCGATAAAACGGCAAAGGAAGCATTTACTTACTGCACAGGGGTGCTGTGACAATTAATTAATGTTTGTAAAGCGCACTGAAGCTGAAAATTACTAGATACCATGCTAAATATTAATTACCACAACTACAACACAGCACTGGAATTGTCATAGTGCTCCCACTGTAAACTCCTCTCACTGAACAAGCTGAAAACAGTTCTCGGCACCAGGCTGAGGCGAGCTCCTTCCCCACAGACACAGGCACCGGGGCGGCTCACCCACGTGTGGCACCCCACCACCGCACTGCCAGGGACCTTTCCCAGCACAGCACGCTAGATTCATGTCCGGCTGTGGTCATGAAGATCGCTTACGCACACAAACTGTCTGGCTACAGTTTCTCATCTGTACGTTGCTTCAAGCCACTGCAGAGGTTTGAAAAGCATGAAGGCAGTTTTCAAGCATGCCAGGGCCTACAGACCCCAACTGCTAGCGCAGCAGCCAGAGCCCACTAACAGTTCACGATCCTCTCCATACAGATGTTTTAGGAACAAAGCTAACTTTTTATAGATACCATAGTTCTAAACCCAGTGGAAACTGCCCCACCTCATAGTTTTACAGCTTCATCATCTTTTTCCTTTGTGACATACAGCTCTTGAAAAGAGACTAAAATAAATGCCACAATTTAAACAATGAAGGAAACGGCGTCTTTAGAGCAGATAATAAATTGGAGAAAATCAGCAAGATATGCCATTTATGTGGAACTACAGATTCTATTAAAATAGCAGTATTTTGCACTGTCATCTGTTTAGAGTATTTTAAGCAAAACGAGTGCAAGATGACAAGGAATGCCCTTGTTCTGGGCTGGTAGCTGCCACATGTGTTGCATGGGGAATGCAGATGACACGACAAATCTGAAAACTCTAATCAATACCACATCCATCTCATTATTTCTTCCTCACTGAAGGAAATGCTACAACCTGTTTGCTCTCAGCCAACCACAGGCATATGTATAATCAATAACATGCAATGATATGAGGTCAACTCAAACAGCAAAGATACTTCCAGTACCATTCAAAAAACCACTTAACCACTCTTCTTAAGCAAGCAAACGGCCTATTTTGCTTCTAGCTGCAGTCACTAGTGGTTGGGGTTTTTTTTTTTCTTAAATAGGAAGAAGATAAAACATTAATTGAATGTGTCAGAAGGATGTCACAAGAAGCATATCAATACAGAAAGACATTGGAGCACATGTGCTTTAAAGTAATTGCAAGATGCTGGCTCTGCTCCTAAGTAATTATTACATCAGTTACCCTATTCCCTATAGAGTTATGTAAATTTATTTATTTTAAAGATAACTTGCCCACGGGAAAGTAATCGGTGTGCAGCTACACATCGGCTGTAAGTTTCTGAAAAATAACAATGAATTTTACTTGATTGCTTGTAAAACATGCATTTTGCTGTCTTCAAAAACGTTGCCTAGAACACTCAAGCAACTAGTCAAAGGAGACAGAGGCACAGAAGATCCAACTACATTGACATCCTACAGCTACATTAAACACTTAAAATCTCCTCCAAGTCTCTACCTCACAGTGACACCACCAGTCTTCATTTTTACACCGTTCTGAATGCTCGGTACTAAAGTAGCAAGGGAGCATCCAGAAAATAAAAAAAATCTCAGCTAGAAATCATACAAACAAGAAAAGGCAGCTAGCAGCTTGGTAAAGGGAGGTAATAGCCCACACCCTTCCTTTCTACAGAGAGCAGAATTTCCCTCCAGCTGGGATTTTCTACTGCACATAAGAAATGAAACACATCCAAATGATTACACAATCACCACTTCTTTCCCTATTAAGGCAAAGAAAACACTGTGCAGTTTAACTGACTGTTGTAAGCACACAGACTTGTCACTCCCTCTGCAAACCAAAATCCCTGCTCAACATCAGTATGTGTCCAATTACGCATGCACTGCGCCTGGCCTTTGCATATGGCTGGCAGAGATCCTTCTCTAACTCATCTGGTACTGGCAACCAAGAAGCTCAGTGACAGCCACGTTCTAGAGCTCAGGTTCCCACAGCCCACAACGCACAGCGGCCTCTAGGCAGATCTCTCATCTTACGCGTTTTGAAAATCAGTAGAGAAAGCTCTTCAGCACAGAGACCTGGAACATCAGAAGTGCATTATAGTCCTATCAGGATTCATCAATGAGAACGTACTGGTACACCTGGATACCTACCAGATGGTCTTGCCAGCCTTTTGACAAGCCAGTGATCCTTCCTTCTGGACCAAGACACACACTGCAGGGAGAAACCTGTTTCATTACCTAAAGCAACTTGGTTGATCCATTCCAATAGATCTCTGTTTACTTGCCTCTCTTGAATGCCCTTATAAAAGATGCATTTAACCAAGCTATGAAACCACAACAGAGATTTGCTTGTATGCATTTGAACAATATGCAGTGTCACTAAAAAGGGGATCTAACACTGCTAACATTCAAATACCAGAAACTAGAGCCCAATAATTATAAGGGACAATCCGAGATTTTTAAAACTGTATGTAATTTAATAGTTTTCATTTTCCATTTAGGAAGTTTCACTAGAGATAGGAAGTCTTTTAGATTCCCACCCAGTTCCTCCCTCACACTGAAAACTGTCATAAGAGACAGAAGGGAGTTTTTTACTCAAGGAGTTCCCAGCTCTCAAAACACATTATTGCATAACTCACAATAATTGATCTTATCTTCAAACTGCAGCTGTGGGACGCATTTTAGGAGATGAGAATCTCAGCTTTGACTTGAAGGAAGTTTGTCACTTTTTAGAATCTGGAGAAATGCTTCCGATCACGAGCGTACATCCTATCAACCTGAAAAATTACAAAGCAAATAAAGACACCACTTTCTTCTTTTTCAAATATAATTTAAAGGCAGGTCAATCTCATGACCAAGGGAGGGATTCATTGCTGAAAACAGAACACTTTGTTAAGAATAGATGACAGAAGATATTATAAGGACGGAAGTTAAGACAGAGCGATAGAGAGGGACACAGAACTCTGTATGTATACACACACACACTAGAAAGACTTCAACAGATTTCTTCATCTGTAAAAGAAAAATACAGCACAAATAATCACAGCGACAATGAAGCTTGACAGTAGGACTATACAAAATAAAAGCTAACTATTAATAAAGTATCATTAACTCTTCCTCTGAGCACCTTCCCAACTCTAGACAGCACATTATCACTACATTAATCTAAGAGTACTCATGCAGCAGTAAATCACATCCCTAATTATCTATTTTTATCTGTTCTCCACTATTTCTCTTCCACAATGAAAATAAATAGCCAATGAACAAATTACAATTTGTTTCTTTCCTAGCCTTAGTATCTAAAGAAATACAAGCTTAAGTGTCTTGTTAAAATGATACCATGAATCTGGTATCCTTCTGTGATGGCAAGACTGGCTGGGTAGATGAGGGGAGAGCCGTGGATGTTGTCTTCCTCGACTTCAGCAAGGCTTTCAACACTGTCTCCCATAACATCCTCCTAGGGAAGCTCAGGAAGTATGGGCTGGATGAGCGGTCAGTGAGATGGACTGAGAACTGGCTGAATGGCAGAACTCAGAGGGTTGTCGTCAGCGGCGCTGAGTCTAGTTGGAGGCTGGTAACTAGTGGTGTCCCCCAGGGGTCAGTACTGGGCCCAGTCTTGTTTAACTTCTTCATCAAC